>FSXZ01000733.1_pt1 | contig 35231 bp, 28 predicted proteins | sample 1638121 | NCBI WGS metagenome assembly FSXZ01 (sample SAMEA3914788, study PRJEB12502) | metagenome | biome: forest; material: soil | place: Canada | collected 2011-07-03 | depth 0.1 m
CCCAGCTGGTCACCTTCTTCATGATCAGGTTCATCCGGTTGCCCTGGATGGTCAGCTGGGTCTCGCGCACCGTGCCGAGCAGGTCCCTGAGATTGTCGGTCCAGTCCGCGGCCCGCAGCACGTGGTCGTAGAGGTCCTGGTAGTACGGCATCAGATCCGGCACCTGGCCGGTCCAGTCCCGCCGCATCAGGGAGTTGACGACCTCGCGCATCGGGGTGATCACGTGCCGGGCGGTGAGGATGCCGCGGCGCAGTTCGAAGGTGCGGCGCAGGGCGGTGGCGGACTCGCGGCCCGCGGCCGTGTCGAAGATGGCGTCGCTCAGCTCCTCGATGGTGTCGTCGAGGGTCTGCAGGGCGTCGAAGTAGCCGTCCACGGTGTTGTCGATCAGGCCGTAGACCAGGAACGGCACGCCGAACTTGGACAGTTCGGACAGATCGTCCCAGTGCTTGGTGAGTGCGTCCAGGTTGATCGCCCCGGCCTTGTGCACCGTCACCAGCGCCTTGGGGGTGATGAAGCCGAGCACCATGGCCGAGTCGAGTTCGGCGCCGTTGACCGGGCGGACCTGGTACGCGCTGAGCACCAGGTGGCCCTCGTACCGGTCCAGCTTGGGACGCTGGACCAGGTGTGTGGCGTCCTCGATGGCCAGGCTGTGCAGGCCCAGTTCCTCGCGCAGGGTCTCGAGCTCTTCGGGGGTGGGGTCGGGCAGGTCGAACCAGATCGCGCAGTCCTTGGCGGACCACTCCGAGATCATCTCCAGCGGGAAGTCCTGCGCCACCAGCCGCCCGTCCCGGTACGCCCGGCTGCGCCGCCGTATGGCCTCGGTGGCGGCGGCCTGCCCGGCGGCCGCCGCGTTCTGCTCGCCCTGCTCTACTTCCGCGCTGTCCGACATGGAACCCGACCCTACCGTCACTCCCGGATCACGCCGTCACGACCCGCACCCCGGCCGCGGTGAACCGGGCCAGCACCGCGGCGTCCGCGTCCGTGTCGGTGACCAGCGTGTGCACCTGCTCGATCGGCCGGATCCGGGCGAAGGCCCGCTTGGCCAGCTTCGTCGCGTCGGCCAGCACGACCACGCTTCGGGCCCGCTCGGCCATCAATTGGTTGATGACGGCTTCGCCCTCGTGGTGCGCGGTCGCCCCCCAGTCCGGGTCCAGCGCGTCCACGCCCAGCAGCGCCACGTCCAGCTGCAGCCGGTCCAGGATGCCGGTGGCCAGCGGGCCGGTCAGCTCGTACGAGCTGGCCCGGGCCACCCCGCCGGTGACCACGGTCTTGATGTGCGGGCGCACGGTCAGCTCGTAGGCGATGTTGAGCGCGTTGGTCACCACGGTCAGCCCGGCCCCGTCCCCGGAGCCGCTCAGATCGGCCCGGGTGCCCAGGGCCCGGGCCGCCTCGGTGGTGGTGGTGCCGCCGTTGATCCCGACCACCCCGCCGGCCGGCACCAGCGCCGCCGCGGCCTGCCCGATCCGCTGCTTGGCCTGGCTCTGCCGGCCGGACTTGAACCGCAGCGGCAGATCGTAGGAGGTGCTGTTGGCCACCGCCCCGCCGTGGGTGCGGGTGAGCAGCTGCTGCTCGGCCAGGTACTCCAGATCGCGGCGGATGGTGGCCTCGGACGCGCCGAGCCGCTCCGCGGCCGTGTCCACGTCCAGCTTCCCGTCCCGGGCCAGCAACTCCAGGATCGCGTCGAGCCGTTCGTACCGCTTCATCGCCCTCGTCCCTCTCCGCCGGAAACCGCGATCATTATCGCGGTTCGGCGCCCGGACGGGGGCCGCGGCGCTCAGTCCGTGCGCAGCGCGGTGACCGGATCCAGCCGCCCGGCCCGGCGCGCGGGCATCACCCCGAACACCACCCCGACCACGACGGACACGCCGAAGGCCAGCGCGGGCGACCACCAGGCGATCTGGGTCGGCAGCGGGCTGAACGCGCCGACCGCGGCGCAGCTGCCGAGCCCGAGGGCGATGCCGATGACCCCGCCGACCGAGGTGAGCGCGATCGCCTCGACCAGGAACTGCAGCACCACGTCGCGCTGCCGGGCCCCGAGCGCCTTGCGCAGCCCGATCTCCCTGGTCCGCTCGCGCACCCCGACCAGCATGATGTTCGACACCCCGACCCCGCCCACCAGCAGCGAGATCCCGGCGATGGCCGCGAGCACGAGGGTGAGCAGGGACAGGATCTTGCCGATGGTGCCGAGGATCTGGGACTGGGTCACCGCGGAGAACTGCACGCCGGGGTACTCCGACTCCAGGCTCGCGACGATCTCGTTCGCCATGGGTCCGATCGAGCCCGGGTCCGGCGCCTTGACCTCGATGCTCTGCACGGTGCCGAGGTCGAACAGCAGCTGCGCCTCGGTGATCGGGATGTCCACGTCGTCGTCCTGGGTCACCCCGAACGCCGAACCCTGCGCCTCGGCCACCCCCACCACCCGGAAGGAGACCCCGTCGATGGTGGCGGTGCGCCCGACCGGATCCTCGTCCGGGAAGAGCGTCGCGGCCACGTTCGCGCCGAGCACCACGACCCGGGCCGAGGTGGCCACGTCCGCCGAGGTCAGGTAGCCGCCCTCGGACAGCGGCCGGTTGAACACGACGTCGAAGTTCTCGGTCACCCCCTGCACGGTCGCGAAGTACGAGTTGCGCCCCGCCGTGATCTGCTCGCCGGAGTCCACCACCGCGGTCACGTCCGCGTCCGATCCGGCCACCCGCGCGGCCAGGCGCAGATCGGTCAGCCGCAGCGGGGAGAGCGAGGGGGTGGTGCCGAACTGGAACTTGCCCGGCACGATGAACACGATGTTCGAGCCGAGGCCCTCGACCTCGTTCTCCACCTCCTGCTTGGCCCCGCCGCCGATGGCCACCAGCACCACCACCGCGGCCACCCCGATCACCACCCCGACCATCGTCAGCAGACTGCGAAGCCGGTTGGCCCGCAGCGCCTCGGCCGCCAGCCGCAGCGCCTCCCAGGGCTTCATCGGCCCACCCCGTCTCCGGGCTCGGCCGCCCCGTGCGCGCCGTCCTGCACGATCAGCCCGTCGCGCATCCGGATCAGCCGCGGCGGCCGGGCGGCCACCTCGGCGTCGTGCGTGACGATCACCACGGCCACCCCGCGCTCCCGGTTGAGCCGCTCCAGGGTGGCCAGCACCTCCCGGCCGTTGGCGGTGTCCAGGTTCCCGGTCGGCTCGTCCGCGAGCACCAGCCGCGGCCGTCCCACCAGCGCCCGGGCGATGGCCACCCGCTGCTGTTCGCCGCCGGAGAGCTGGGTCGGACGGTGCGTCAGCCGGTGCGCCAGCCCGACCGCGTCCAGCGCCTCCTCGGCCCGGGCCCGGCGCTCGGCCCGGCCGACGCCCCGGTACACCAGCGGCAGCGCGACATTGTCCCGGGCGCTGGTGCGCGCGAGCAGTTGGAAGGACTGGAAGACGAAGCCGATCTCGCTGCCGCGCACCCGGGCCAGCCCGGCCTCGTCCAGCTGCGCGGTGTCCCGGCCGCCGATCAGCAGCCGGCCCGAACTCGGCCGGTCCAGGGCGCCGAGCAGATGCATCAGGGTGGACTTGCCGGACCCGGACGGGCCGGTGATCGCGACGTATTCGCCCTCGCCGATGCCGAGCGAGACCCCGCGCAGCGCCCGCACCTCGGCCCCGTCCATCCGGTAGGCGCGGTGCACGTCCACGGCCTCGATCGCGTACGTCCTCGGGGCCTGCGGCGTCTCGGTCACCCGAGGTGCTCCCCGTCGCTCACCTTGTCCGCGCCCGAGACCACGATGAGGTCGCCCGCGGCGAGCCCGGAATCCACTTGGACGACGGTGTCGCCCTGCGCGCCGAGGGTGATCCGGCGCAGGTGGGCCGCGCCGTTCGTGACCAGCCAGACGCTGGTGGTCTGGCCGTTGATGACGAGGGCGGAGGACGGGACGCTCAGCGCGTGCGCGGCCGTGAGCACGTTCAGATCGGCGATCGCGCTCATCCCCGGGAGCGGGGTCGGGGCCGGGGCGCCGCCGGCGTAGCTGCCGCGGCCGAGGCTCAGCCGCACGGTGTAGGTGACCGAACCCTGCGCCGAGGTGGTCGACGTCGGATCCACCGAGGTCACCGTGCCCTGATAACTCGCCCCGGGCACGGCGTTGAGCTGGATCGCGGCGGTCACGCCCGGGTGCACGGTGAGCACGTCGGTCTCGTCCACCTGCGCCGCCACCGACAGCGCGGAGGCGTCGGTGACGGTGAAGACGCTGCCGCCGGACGCGATGGGCGTGCCGAGCGCGACGGTCTCCCCGGTGCCGGCGGAGCCCGCGGTGGAGCCGGACTCCAGGCTGCCGAGTGCGGCGGAGGAGGATCCGCCCAGACCGGAGGAGCCGCCGCTGCCGACGGCCGCGAGCAGGGCGCTGATGGTGGCCGCGTCCCCGCCGGCGGCCGAGGCCTGGCCGTCGCCGAGGGTGACGGTGCCCGGCACCGGCGCCCTGATCGTCAGGGCATTGACGGTGGACCGGGCCGCGTCCACGGCCGCCTGGTCTTCGGTGCGGGTGGACTGGCCGAGCGCGTCGAGCACCTGCGAGGCCGAGCCGAGGCCCTGCTGGAACGCGGAGACCGCGGAGTCGACCGCGTCCATGGCCGAGGCGTAGGAGCTGCGGGCGGCCTTGATCTCGGCCAGCAGCGCACTGCGCAGATCCGCGTCGGGCACCTTCTGGGCCTGGCGTTCGGCCTGGTCGAAGGCCGTGTTCGCAGAGTCCTGGTCCTGCCGCGCCTCGGCCGAGAAGCCGTCCGCGGTGTCCGCGCCGCCTGAGTCGGCCGCGGGGGCCTGGGCCAGCGCCTTCTCGGCCTCGGCCAGCTGTTGGCGCGCGGTGGGGGAGTCGAGCACGCCGAGCACCTGCCCGGCCTTGACCTGTTGGCCGTCGCGCACCTCCAGCCTGGCGAGGCTGCCCGCGGCCGGGGCGCTCAAGGTGACCTGGGACTTGGCCAGGATGTTCGCGGAGGCCTGCACCACTTGCGCCACCGTGGCGTAGCCGACCTTCGCGGTGACGATGCCGCTCGCGCCCCCGCCGGAGCAGGCGCTCAGCGCCGCCGCGCCCAGCGCGGCGAGGGCGATTCCGATACGGGCCCGGCGTATCCGCTCCAGCACGTGCTCTAGCGTAAGACAGCTGCGATGCGCAGGGCGGGTCGGGGGCGGCGCGGGCCGGAATCGGAGTGATGATATGCCCGGCCCGGCTAAACCGGCCGTCACTCGGACTCCGCAGCGATCCTGCGCCGGACGGGTGATCGTCTCCCGCCGCGCGCCTCACACAATGCGCGGGGCCGTGACCTGGGCCGCGACCGGGCCTATCGTGGCGGCCGTGTCACCGCTCGTCCCGCTCGCCCTCGCCACCCGCTATGTCGCGCACGCCGTGGCCGCGACCGGGTGCGCGCTGCTCGGGCTCGGGATGGTGCTGCTCGGGGTGTTCCTGCTCGTGCTGGTCTGGCATCGGCGGGAGGAGGTGCGGGACGCTCCGTCGGGCCCGGGGCCCGACGGAGCGCCGGTTCGCCGTGCCCGACTCAGGATGCGGGCACGGAGTCGGTGAAGCTGGTCCCGGACTTCTGGAACGCGGACACGTTCGACTGGACCTGAGCCGTGCTCAGGGCCTGTCCGCCCGCGTAGTAGACCCAGCCGACCTGCTCGTTCCAGGTGCGCGGCGTCGAACTGGAGGCGAGGTAGCCGCTGATGAACCACTCGTTGAAGTCGATCGTCATGTCCTCGCGCGGATAGTACTTGCCGGTGCTGGTGAACACCTGCGTACCGTCGATGGAGTAGGTGACGGTGCCGTTCAACACCGTCTCCACCAGCGTGTGCCAGCCCTGCAGGCTGCCCTCGGTGTCGGTGGTCACCCGGTCCAGCGCGTCGGCGCTGTACCAGGTCGTGGTGTACATCGACAGCGCCGGGCCGCCCCAGCCGCCGTTCGGCAGGTATTCGAAGTCGTCCTCGCTGTAGAGGCTGTTGTCCGGACTGATCGAATAGAAGGTCTCGTTGACGTCGTCACCGTTCGGCCCGGTGGTGGGGGTGTCGTTGAAGTACACCTTGGCCGCGTAGGTGCCCTCGAAGAACTTCTGGCTGGTGGTGTCGAGCTCGGCCTGCACGGTGTCGGCGGAGGTGCCGTCGGTGCTCGCGGCCAGGTTCATCACGTGCGTGCCGCCGGCCGCGGTGGAGGCCGGGAAGGTCACCGCGTTCGCCGACCAGGTCGCCCCGGACACGCCCGGGCCGCCCGCGGCGGTGCGCACGGTCCAGTCGTGCGCGGCCAGGTTCGGGTCGCTCGAGCCGGTGTAGTCGAAGTCGTCGAACAGGACTCCGCTGGAGGACGAGGTGGACCCGGTCGGGCTCGCCGACGCGGAGGCGCTCGCGCTGGCCGAGGCGCTGGCCGAGGCCGACGCCGAGGCCGAGGGGTTCGGCGTGGCCCCGTTCGGGGCGGTGCCCCAGACCAGGGTGCCGTTCTCGTACGCGGTCACCGTGTTCGAGGCCGTGTACGCGGTGTCGGCGCCGTTGAACGAGTAGTCGTCGGCCTGGTTGACGTTCGCCCAGTCCGCGCGCCACATGCGCAGCTGCATGTCGCCGCTGTTGGCTCCGGCCGCGAGCGAGCCGGCCGAGGCGCTGAAGCTGATCTGCAGATAGTGGTCGGCGGTGGCGGTCGGGTTGGCCAGGGTGTGCACCGTGCCGGTGAGGTTCGCGCAGCCGACCACCGCCCAGGCGCAGCCGAAGTCGTAGGTCTCGTTCGTCGGGTCGGAGAAGTAGTAGTCGAGCGTGATCGTGCTGTACGGGACGGCGGAGGCCGTGTCGTTCACGACCTCTAACCAGGGGTCGACCTCGTAGTTCACGGTGGGCGTGCTGGTCTTGTAGAGCACGGTCAGCGGCGCGGTGGACGCCTGGGCGGATAAGACGGTGGGGATCAGCGCGCCCGCGGTGAGCGCGAGCGCCGCCCCGACGGGCAGCAGCGCCCGGCGGCGGGGGAAACGGGCGGAGTGCGGTTCCATGCGGAGTCCTCTGCGGGTGAGAGCGACAAGAAACTAACCATCGGTCAGTTTCTGGAACGGTTGCCGCAGAGCATGCGTCCGTCGCCGAGTCCTGTCAAGCCCTGCTGTGCGGGGTTTCTTCGGGTATCGCAGAACCCTTGACGTTACCAATGGTCATGTGTCATCGTCTGCGACCAACGACAAGCGCTCTGCCCACGCCCCCCTCGGAGGTTCGCAGTGGCTCCACGTTCCCTCGCCCTCGGCGCCGCCCTCGCGGCGCTCGCCCTCGGTGCGGCCGGCTGTGCCGGCTCCTCCGGCCCGGCCAGCCCGGTCGCGGCCAAGACAAGCAGTACCCTGACGGTCTGGTACATGGACGGCGACCTGAGCGGCCCGGACCAGGCGGCCATCGGCGCCGCCTTCACCAAGGCCACCGGCGCCAAGGTCGACGTCCAGATCCAGGAATGGGCGAATATCAACACCAAGCTGGCCACCGCGCTGGCCCAGAACGATCCACCGGACGTGGTGGAGATCGGCAACACCGACGTCCCGCTGTTCGCCGCCACCGGCGCGCTGGCCGATCTGACCCAGGACCAGAGCACGCTGGAACAGGGCCAGGCCTGGCTCCAGGGCCTGTCCGGCCCGGCCACCGTCTCCGGCCACCTCTACGCCGCGCCGCTGTTCGCCGGCAACCGCGCGGTGATCTACAACAAGAAGATCTGGGCCGCGGCCGGGGTCACCTCCGTCCCGACCAGCTACGCCGAGCTCACCGCCGACCTCGACAAGATCAAGGCGGCCAACCCCTCGCCCGCCTTCAGCGCGTTCTACTTCCCCGGCGAGTACTGGTACGGCGCGCTCCAGTTCGTCTGGGACGCCGGCGGCCAGCTGGCCACCGAGAGCGGCAGCACCTGGTCCGGGGGCCTGTCCTCGGCCGCCGCGCAACAGGGCCTGGCCACCTGGAAGCAGTTCCAGAACACCTACTCCACCGCCGCCTCGCGCAACGTGGACACCAAGAGCCCTGACCAGGCCGCCCTGTTCGCCCAGGGCAAGGCCGCGACCATCCTCGACACCAGCCTCAACACGGTGCTCAAGGACAATCCCTCGCTCAAGGACGAGGTCGGCGTCTTCCCCTTCCCGGGCCAGAGCGCCGGGACGAACCAGCCGGTCTTCCTCGGCGGCTCCGATCTCGCCATCGCCGCCAAGAGCGCCGACTACCAGCTGGCCGTGCAGTATCTCAAGGCCGCCACCAGCGTCGCGGTGCAGAAGGCGGACATCGTCGGAATCGACGGCTGGACCCCGATCTCGACCCAGCTGATCTCGCAGACCTCGAGTTCGCTCAGCACCACCGCGCAGGCCTTCGCCTCGGCCGCGGCCCGCAGCGTGGCCACGCCCGCCACCCCGGGCTGGGCCACGATCGAGTCCGACTCCAGCATCAACCAGTTCTTCGCCTCCATCGCCACCGGCAGCTCCAGCCCGGCGCAGGCCGCGCAGAGCTTCGACAGCCACCTCGACCAGGCGCTCAACGCCACCCCGTGACGCGCGCAGCGACGAGAGAACCGACACCGACATGACCGACCTCGTGCCGAGCCGGAACGCGGCCCCCGCCGCCGCCCGCGCCGAGGCGCGCCGCGCGACCGCCGCCCCGGATCCCGGGGCGGCGCCCCGCCCCGGGCGCCGGGGCCGCCGCCGCGACCGCGCCACCCCCTTCGCCCTGCTCGCCCCCGCCGCCCTGGTGCTCGCGCTGGTGCTCGGCTACCCGCTGGTCCGGCTGGTGCTGATCTCCTTCCAGGACTACGGGCTGCGGGCCATGTTCACCGGCGTCACCCCCTGGGCCGGATTCGCCAACTACACCAAGGTCTTCACCGGCGGCGAGTTCGGGGCCGTACTCGAACGCACCGTCCTGTTCTGCGCCGCCCTGGTCGCGGGCACGCTGGTGATCGGCATGCTCGTCGCCCTGATGCTGGGCGCGCTCGGGCCGCGGCTGCGCGTCGCCGTCACCTTCTGCCTGATCTGCGCCTGGGCCGTGCCCAACGTCGCGGCCACGCTGGTGTGGCAGTGGCTGTTCCAACCCGGATACGGCGTCGTCAACTACCTGCTGACCAAGCTCGGCGTGTTCGGCAACCTGACCGAGCACGACTGGTTCACCGGCGGGCTCTCCTCCTTCGCCGTGATCTGGCTGCTCGTGGTCTGGCAGTCGGTTCCCTTCGTCGCGCTCACCCTGCGCGCCGGGCTCTCCCAGATCCCGCGCTCCTACTACGAAACCGCGGCACTGGCCGGGGCCGGCGGCTGGACCTCGTTCCGCATCGTCACCCTGCAGTTCCTGCGCCCCATCCTGCTGCTGGTCACGATCCTGTCCGTGACCTGGGACTTCAACGTGTTCAACCAGATCTGGATCCTGACCCAGGGCGGCCCGAACGGCGCCACCACCACACTCGGGATCTGGTCCTTCACCCAGGCGTTCAGCGCCGAGGCCTACGGCCAGGGCGCCGCCATCGCGGTGGTCACCGTGCTCCTGCTGCTGGTGCTCACCACCTACTACGTGCGCCGACTGGTGCGGGCGGGAGAACAGTGGTGAACACCGTGGCGAGCCCGCGCCGGCGGCGCAGCCGCCGCTACCGGGGCCGGCGCTTCGCCCTGAACGGCGCCGCCCTCGCCTTCTGCGCCCTGTGGATCTTCCCGGTCTACTGGATGGTCGACACCGCCTTCAAGCCCTACGGCGACATCCTGCAGTCCACCCCCGGGTTCCTGCCGATCCCGCTGAGCCTCGGCAACTTCGCCGACGCGATCGGCAAGCCGATGTTCGGCGACTACCTGCGCAACAGCCTGATCGTGACCGGGGGAGCGGTGCTGGCCAGCTCGGCCCTGGCCCTGCTCGCCGCAGTCGCGCTCACCCGCTTCCGCTTCCTGGGCCGGCGCGCCTTCCTGGTCACCACCCTGGTGGTGACGATGATCCCGCAGCCGGCCCTGGTGATCCCGCTGTTCCTGAGCCTCAAGAGCGCCGACCTGCTCAACACCCTGCTCGGCCTGACGCTCACCTACGTCGCCTTCGTGCTGCCCTTCACCATCTGGACGCTGCGCGGGTTCCTGCACGGCATCCCGGTCGAGCTCGAGGAGGCCGCGATGGTGGACGGCGCCGGACGGCTGACCGTGCTGCGCCGGGTCACCCTGCCGCTCATCGCCCCGGGCCTGATCGCCAGCAGCGTGTTCGCCTTCATCACCGCCTGGAACGACTACGTGTACGCCTATGTCGAGATGAAGGATCAGGACCATTACACCCTCCCGGTCTGGCTGGTGTCCTTCAGCACCAGCACCGGGACCGACTACGGCGGCCTGATCGCGGCCTCCACCCTGTTCGCGCTGCCGGTGGTGGTGTTCTTCCTGGTCATCCAGCGCCGCCTGGTCGAGGGCATGACCTCCGGCGCCGTCAAGGACTGAGCCGCCCCGCCGTCCGCCGCCACCGCCCCGCACCGTCCGCTCCGCCCGCCCCGAAAGGCCGACGTGATCATCCCGCGCCCCGCCGTCCTCACCCGCCACGCCCCCGGCCGCTTCGTCCTGACCCCGGCCCCGCCGCTGACCGCGGGCCCCGGCGCCGAGCGCCCGGCCGCCCTGCTCGCCGAGTACCTCGGCGCCGTTCGCCCGCGCCCGGACCGAGGCCCGGATCAGGGCCCGGAGATCCGGCTGGAACTGCGCGCGGACGGCGGGCCGGGCGCCGCGGGCCCCGGCGCCCGCGAGGCCTACCGGCTCCGGATCGACGAGGACCGGGTGCTGCTCACCGCCGCGCACGAGGCAGGGCTCTTTCATGGCGTGCAGAGTCTGCGCCAACTGCTCGAGGAGGACGGCGGGTCCTGGCCCTGCCTCATCATCGAGGACGCGCCGGCGCTGCCCTGGCGCGGCGTCATGCTGGACGTGGCCCGCCACTTCCTGCCGCTGAACTTCCTGTACGAGTTCACCGACCGGATCGCGCTGCACAAGTTCAACGTGCTGCACCTGCACCTGACCGACGACCAGGGCTGGCGGATCGAGATCGACGGGCTGCCCCGGCTCACCGAGATCGGCGGCTACCGGGCCGAATCCATGATCGGCCCGGCCGGGAGCAGCGCGTTCGACGGGGTCCCGCACGGCGGCTACTACACCCAGGCCGAACTCAGGGACCTGGCCCGCTATGCCGAGCGGCGCGGCGTCCTGGTCGTGCCCGAGATCGAGATGCCCGGCCACTCCCGCGCCGCGCTCGCCGCCTACCCCGCGCTCGGCGCCGTCTCCCGGCGCGACGGGCTGCCGGTGTGGACGTCCTGGGGCATCAGCCAGGACGTCCTCGGCGTCCACGAGGACGTCTTCGCCTTCTGCCGCGAGGTGCTCGGCCAGACCGCGGACGTCTTCCCCGGCCGGTACCTGCACATCGGCGGGGACGAATGCCCCACCGCGCAGTGGGAGTCCGAGCCCTATCCGCGCCAGCGCGCGGCCAAGCTCGGCCTGGACGCCCCGGCCCGCCTGCACGGCTACTTCCTCGGCCGGATCCACGCCTTCCTGGCCGAGTGCGGCCGGCGCGCCGTCAGCTGGGACGAGGCCGCGCCGGGCACCGGCGACCTGCCCACCGACCTGGTTTTGACCGCGTGGCTCAACCCCGAGGACGCGGCCCGCTCGCTCCAGCGCGGCCACCAGGTGATCGTGGCGCCGCATCAGTCCACGTTCCTCGACTACCCGCAGAGCGCCGCGCCCGAGGAGCCGCCGGGCCAGCCGGGCCAGATCGTCACCCTGGAAGACGTCTACCGCTTCGACCCGCTCGGCGGTCCGGCACCGGGCGAGCGGCTGCCCGTCGCGGACCCCTTCGCCGACGAGGCCGTGCGCACGCCCGGAGTCCTGGGCACCCAGGCGCAGTTCTGGAGCGAGTTCCTGCCCACCCCCGCGCACGTGCGGTACGCCGCCTATCCGCGGCTGTGCGCCTTGGCCGAGGCCGCGTGGAGCCCGGGCCCGCGCGACTACGCCGATTTCCGCGCCCGCCTGGCCCGCCATCTGCCCCGCCTGGTGCGCCTCGGCGCGCTCGGCGCCGACCGGGCCGCGCGGCTGGCGGCCGGGCTCGAGAGCGGGCCGGAGGCCGATTCCGGGACATCGGGCGCACCCGGGGAGCCTGCGAGAATCGGAGCGTGAAGCCCGTGAACCAGGTCCCGCGCGTCGTCGCCACGGCCAAACGCGACAGCGTCCGCACCCACCTGCTCGACCTGATCGAGCAGTCCGGCCCGGGCACCGCGCTGCCCGCCGAACGCGATCTGGCCGGGCAGCTCGGCGTCTCGCGCCCCACCGTGCGCGCCGCGATCGAGGACCTGACCCGGATCGGCCTGCTGGTGCGCCATCAGGGCCGCGGCACCTTCACCAGCCCGCGCAAGATCACCCAGGAGCTGGCCGGCAACAGCGCCAGCGCCTTCGGCGTGCCCCCGGCCGAGGGGGACTGGACCAGCAAGGTCCTGACCTTCCGGATCGCCCCGGCGGGCGCGCCGCGGGCCGCCCGGCTCAAGCTCTCCCCGGCCGACCCGGTGCTGCGCGTGGTGCGGCTGCGCCTGGTGGACGAGGAGCCGATGGCGATCGAGCGGATGGACCTGCCCGCCCACCTCGTCGAGGGACTCGAGGCGCGGGACATGGAGGACGGCAACTTCTACCGCCTGCTGCGCGAACGCTTCGCCGTGACCGTCGCGGACGCGGTGCAGAGCATCGAACCCACGGTCACCAACCCGGACCAGGCCGACCTGCTCGACGTCCCGGTCTACGCGCCGGTCCTGCTGATCGAGCGCACCACCCGGGATGTGGAGGGCACCATCGTCGAGTTCGTCCGCTCCATCTACCGCGGCGACCGCTACCGGATCATCTCGAAGCTGAGCTTCGACAGCACGTCGGGATAGGCCGCCGCGCGATGGGTCTCAGCGTTCGGCGGCGAGGCGTACGCCCAGTCCGATGAACACGCCGCCGGTCGCCACGTCCAGCCGTCGCCGGGCGCGCTGCCGGTGGCCGAGCCACCGTCCGATCCGGCCCGCGAGGACACCGACGGTGCCGTCCACGAGGAATTCGAGCGCGATGAAGACCGCGCCGAGGAACGCGAACTGGAGCCATATCCGCCCGAGGCGCGGGTCCACGAACTGCGGCAGGAACGCGATGGTGAAGGTGACCATCTTCGGGTTCACCAGGTTCGTCAGCAGGCCGCGCAGGTAGGCGACCCGCCCCGGCATCCCGGCCCGGGCGGCGTCCTCGAGCTCGAACTGGTCCTCGCCCCGGTGTCGGATCGCGCGCACGCCGAGGTGGACGAGGTAGGCGCCGCCGGCGACGCGCAGTGCGGTGAACGCGGTCGGCGCGGCGGCGAAGAACGCGGACAGCCCGGCGGCGGCCAGGGTGATGTGGATGACCTCGCTGGTGGCGACCCCGGCGGTGGCCAGCAGGCCGGCGCGTGGACCGCCGCGCATGCCGCAGCCGAGGATGAAGAGCATGTCGGGTCCCGGGCTGATCATCGCGATGGACGTGGTGATCAGGAACAGGAGGAACAGGTGCTGGTTGACGGGCATGGGCCGATGCTCCTGGCGCGGCGGCCGGCGGTCAACCGATATTCGCAGTCTGAGATGCGGGGCCCGGCCCGCACCGGACCGGGGCGCCCCGAACCGGCCCGCACCGGGATCCGGACCCCGAACACCGAGCCGCCCGGCCGACCGAGGTCGACCGGGCGGCTGGGCCCGCGGTGGCGTCAGATCGCCGTCACTGCCGGATCCCGCCGGCCACCGCAGCCGGGCTCGCCGACTGTCCGGAACCGGAGGTGTCCTCGCTGAATCCGACGTCCACCGGAGCGGCCTCGCCCTCGTAGGCGGTCGCCTCCTGGGCGCCGAGCACAGCCACGTCCAGGGTGCAGGCCTCGATCAGCGTCTTGTCGGTGACGCCGTCCTGCTGGCAGACGGCCTCGCCCTTGGCCTGCTGAGCCGCCGTCAGCGTGTCGGCCCACAGCGGCGTGGTCGGGTCCACGTTGGTGGTCGGGATGTTGCAGACCGCGACGATCGAACCGGTGGGCGCGACCCGCCAACTGTCGCCGTAGACGCTGTAGAGCGTGCTCAGCGGGACCGGGGTGGTGAGCACCGCGCCGCTACTGGTCGCGAGCGCGTTGTTGGTACCGGGCGCGTTCGCCAGCAGTCCCCGGACCGTCTCCGGGTACTGGCCCAGGCCGACCGACACGTCCTCGTACGTGCCGTTGAGCGTGGCGGTCACCGAGTCGCCCTGCGGATCGGTCACGGTGTAGACCGAGCCCGCGCGGGCGATCGTGTCGCCGGAGGCCAGCGTCACGGTCGAGCCCGACGCGATCGAGGTCTGGGCGTTGTCGACGTAGACGGCCCCGGAGTCGCACAGGGCGACCTGGTCCGAGCCCATCTGCGTGCCGATCGCCGCGTTCACCGCCGCGGTCGGCCAGGACGGCGCGCCGGAGACCTGCTCGTTCTGCACCGTCATGTTCGCGTTCTGGGCCAGGGTGAAGGTGCCCTCGGCCTGGAAGTCGTAGTAGGTCCCGCCGAAGGTCTCCAGGTGGGTGTCCCCGTTCCCGCTGGCGGTGGCGCAGGACGGCGCGGTGGTCAGGATATTGCTCTGCCTGCTGTGGATCGAGGGCGAGGCGCCGATCGGGTACGCCGGGGTGCTGACCAGGTTGAGGTTGTTGGTCTCCCCGGTGAAGCCCTGGAAGACACAGGTGGGTGCGTTCGTGGTGCCGTCGTGGGTCACCGTCTGCACCACGATGGTGGCGCCGGAGTTGAAGTTCGCCGAGGAGCCGCCGCCGTCACCGCCGATCATGAACTCGACGGTGTTCCAATTCGCGGACAGGTCCAGCGTGCTGTCCGGGGTGGCCACGCTGTAGCTGCTGGTCCCGGTGGTCAGCACGGTGGTGTCGGAGGTGGTGGTGACGTTCCCGCTCAGGGTCAGGTTGGCCAGGTTCGTGATCGGCTGGTCGGGGGTGGAGACGGCCGAGCCGTTCGTGTAGCAGTCACCCGCGTACGACCACCAGCCGGCGGGGCAGGTGCCGGTGTAGTTCAGCAGCCAGAACTGGATGAAGATCGCGCCGGTCGCGCCCGGGTTCGACAGGATGAACTGCTCCCAGCCCCGACAGGAGGTGCCGTGTCCGGTACAGACCGGGGTGGTGAAGGGGGCCGAGTTCAGCTGCAGCGAGTAGGAGTCGGCGACGCCGCCGCCGGTCTCGCTGGTGACGCCGGAGACGCTGGGGAAGGAGCCGGTCGCGCCGTTGAGCACGCCGGATACCGCGGCCGAGTAGTCCCAGCCGTTGCCCACGGTCTCGCGGGTGGGCGCGGTGGTGGACTTCGTGGTGGTGCTCGCGCCGGCGTTCACCCCGGCCCCGGGAATGAAGCGCAGCTGGGGCGCCGTGGCGCAGGTGACGCTGTGCCAGCTCAGCGACGGGTAGGCGGCGGTGTAGCAGCCCTTGCCGGGCGTGGCCGTCTGGGCGATGTCGCTGTGCCAGGCCTGGGTGCTCAGCGGCGCCGGGCTCGCGGCGGCCGAGGCGCCGGGCGCGACCACGGCCGCGCACGCCAGCGCCAGCGCCGCGAGGACGGCGAGCACGAGCGTGCGGCGCGCGGTGCGCAGCGCGCCGAAAACGTGTCCAGGGGACATGAAGCATTTCCCTTTCGCGTGGATAACGAATCACGGCTGGGTATACGTATTGCGCGACGGCAGGCTGACGCGCAGCGCCGAACCGGTTTATCGTGAATCCGCCCCTGCCTCGGCCCACTGTGGACCGGGCAGGTGCCGGTGGTGTCCCGCCCTGAGAACCCGCAGCCGTGGGTGCTTGCCCTCAGCATAAACACGGCGTCAATTCTCTGAGTAACCAGTGTTCTACTATGCGATCGGAGGGAGGAGAATCAGGGAACGTTGTATCTGAGGAGTGAAAGAACCCTGAAGTGGTGCGCCCGATCGCCCGGTGCGCCCTCTAGGATCGCCGCCATGGCTGTGGAACTCTTCTACGAGACCCATACTCCGACCCTCCACGACGAGGCCGGGATATCGAGCGGCTGGCTGCCCGGGGAGCTGTCCGAGCGGGGCCGGCGCGCGGCGCGCGAACTGGGCGAGCGGTGGTGTGACCGGGGCATCGGCGCGGTCTTCAGCTCCGATCTGCGCCGCTCGGCGGACACCGCGCGGCTGGCCTTCCCGGGCGGGCGCCCGCCCGTCTTCCACGACGCCCGGCTGCGCGCCTGCGACTACGGCGCGTTCAACGGGCGTCCGGCGCACGTGGTCGAGGCCGAGCGGGTGCGCCATATCGACGAACCCTTCCCCGGCGGCCAGAGCTACCAGCAGGTGGTCCTCGCGACCGACTCCTTCCTGCGCGATCTGGCCGCGTCCTGGGACGGCAAGCGGGTCATGCTGATCGCGCACACGGCGACCCGGTGGGCGCTGGACTACCTGCTGCGCGGATCGCGCCTGGAGTACCTGCTGTCCGCGCCCTTGCGCGGCGAACCCGGCCGGATGTACATCGTCCCCGCGCGCTGGGCCTACTCCGCGCACGTTACCCGCGAGTAGAGTTGCCCTGACGACGTCTTCGGAGGTGACAACGGTGTCCATGGCCCCCGCGCCGCTCGGCCGCACCCACGAGGTGTTCAACCAGGTACCGCCGCCGGTCGGGCACGACGTGGCGGACGATCCGGTCCTGCTCGAGGCGCTCGCCCGCGAGGGAGCCGACTGGTACGCCGAGGATCTGCACCGGATCGGACTGCTGGCCGGCTCGGCCGAGGTGCAGGACTGGGCGAACCTCGCGAACACCTGCGAACCGGTCCTGCACACCCACGACCGCCACGGCGAGCGGATCGACGAGGTCGAATTCCACCCGTCCTACCACGCGCTGATGGACGTCGCGGTGCGCGAAGGGCTGGCCGGTGCGCCCTGGGCCGAGCACAAGGCGGGCACGCACGTGGCCCGCGCCGCCGGATTCATGGTCTGGTCCTCGGCCGAGCAGGGCCACGGCTGCCCGATCTCCATGACCTACGCCGTCGTGCCCGCGCTGCGCGCCGCCCCCGAACTCAGCGCCGCCTACGAGCCGCTGCTCACCAGCCGCGTCTACGACCCCGGCCTGCGCACCCCGCTCGGCAAGCGGGGCCTGCTGGCCGGCATGGGCATGACGGAGAAGCAGGGCGGCTCCGACGTGCGCGCGAACACGACCACCGCCGAGCCGCAGACCGACGGGACCTGGCTGCTGCGCGGGCACAAGTGGTTCACCAGCGCCCCCATGAACGACCTCTTCCTCGTCCTGGCGCAGGCGCCCGGCGGCCTGTCCTGCTTCCTGGTGCCCCGGGTGCTGCCGGACGGATCGCGCAACAACTTCCTGATCCAGCGGCTCAAGCACAAGCTGGGCAACCGCAGCAACGCCAGCAGCGAACCCGAGTTCGACCGCACCGTGGCCTGGCCGGTCGGGCCGCAGGGCCAGGGGGTGCGCACCATCATCGAGATGGTCACGATGACCCGGCTCGACTGCGTCCTCGGCTCCGCCTCCGGCACCCGCGCCGCGCTCGCCCTGGCCGCCCACCACGCCCGGTACCGCCGCGCCTTCGGCTCCGCGCTCATCGACAAACCCCTGATGCGCAACGTGCTGGCCGACCTGGCGCTGGAATCCGAGGCCGCCACCACCCTCGCACTGCGCCTGGCCGGGGCGGTGGACCGCTCCGGCCAGGGCTCCGAGACCGAGCGCGCCTTCCTGCGCCTGGGCACCGCCGTGGGCAAGTACTGGGTGTGCAAGCGCCAGCCCGCCGCCGTCGCCGAGGCGCTGGAATGCCTGGGCGGCAACGGATACGACGAGGCCTTCGGCGCGGCCAGGCTCTACCGCGAGGCCCCGCTCAACGGCATCTGGGAGGGCTCCGGCAACGTCAACGCCCTCGACGTGCTGCGCGCCCTCGGCCGGGAACCCGAGGCGTTCGCCGCCTTCCGGGCCGAGATCGACGCGGCGGCCGGCGCCGATGCCCGGCTGGACGCGGCCTGGCGGGAGATCCAGGCCGAACTGGCGCAGCCGGCGGACCTGGAGGTCCGGGCTCGCCGGGTGGTGGAGCGGATGGCCCTGGTGCTCCAGGGATCACTGCTGGTGCGCCACGCTCCCGCGGCCGTCGCCGACGCGTTCTGCGCCTCCCGGCTGGCCGGGGACCGCGGCCTCGCCTTCGGCACCCTGCCGGCCGGCCTCGACCTCGACGGCGTGCTGGAGCGGCTGCCGCGCGGCTGAGCCCGCGGCCGGCTCGTAGCGGACCTCGATCCGCATCCGCGGATGCCGCCGCTGGGTGTGGGCCAGGCCGTCGAAGGCCGCGCGGTCCCCGGCCAGCAGCCCCTCGTCGAGCAGGGTGCGCGGCCACAGCCGGCGCGCCCGGACACAGTCGGCCTCCAACAGCAGCAGCATCACCCGCGCCTGTATGGTCAGCCAGGCCAGCAGTCCGAGGACGAGGCCGAACACGCCGTAGAGGTCCTCGGCGTGGCGCAGCGCGTGCTCCAGCAGGAACGTGCCGAGCGAGACCAGTCCCTGCCAGACCACCGCCGCGGCGCAGGCCGAGCGGGCGAAGTCGCGCACCGGGATCCACGGCGCCGTGGCCAGCCGGAAACCGAGCGTGAACAGCAGGGCGTTGAGCACGGTGGAGAGGATCGCGCCGGCCCACTGCACCGGCAGCCCGTGCGCCACCCCCACGCCGGACACGCTGGAGAGCGCGCCGGTGCCGGTCACCGCCACCACCATCACGCCCAGCAGCGCGGCCCCGCGCAACTGCCGGTGCAGCCAGTCCGGGCGCTCGGTGTAAGGGACCGACCACACCGTGTTGAACACGTACTGGGTGGAGGTGGCCAGCCCCCGCGCACCCCAGGCCGAGGCGAGCAGGCCGATCACGAGCCCGAAGCTGGTGCCGCTGAGCGAGTGCACGTTCGAGCGCAACTGGGTGCCGATGACCGGAAAGTCCGTCAATGCCGAGTGCATCACCGCCTGCTGTGCGCCCGGGTAGTCGCGCAGCACGATCCCGAGCACCGTGGCCAGCACCAGCAGCAACGGAAACGCGGACAGGAAGGCGTACGCGGCCAACAACACCGCCAGATAGCCGAAGTGGTCGTCGCCGGCCTTGCGCCAGACCGCCGCCGCGAAGGCGGTCGGGCCGTGCCCGCGCAGTGTCGCGTCCAGTCGTGCCCGGGTCCAGGCCATAGTCGGCGGATACCCTGGGTATCGGCCCGCATTCCCCTCGTCCACGGCATATCTCACGGCAACGAGGGTAAACGGCGCTGGACCGCGTCTGCGCGGCCGCCCATCCACTCCGACGAGACGTCAGTCGACCGAGGCGAATGTTTCCCAGCCCCTTTCCCGAGCCCCGCACCGCGCCCTTGCTGCGGTTCGCGTTCGCCGAGCCGGATCTTCCGGCGCTGCGCGACGCCGTCGCCCGCGCCGCCGCCGACGCCGGCCTGGACCAGGACCGGCTCTCCGATTTCGTGCTCGCGGCCCATGAACTCGCCGCCAACAGCGTCATGCACGCCGGGGGCGAGGGCCTGCTGCGGCTGTGGGCCGATGAGGGCGACCTGCTCTGCGAGGTCGACGACCGCGGCCTGCTGGCCGATCCCGAGCTCGCCGGGCGGAGCAGGCCCAACCTCTCGGTCACCGGCGGCGCCGGGCTGTGGATCGTGCGCCAGGCCAGCGACACCGTGCAGATCCGCTCCGTGCCCGGGCAGGGCACGAGCGTGCGGATGCGGATGACCTTGCAGCCGCGGCCGGTACGCGACGCGGTCGGTCCGTAACCGGCAGTCGCGCCCGGTCAGTCGGCGAGCGCCGAGTCCAGGCTCTCGCGGGTCTCCAGGATCGCCTTGGCCCCGGTCAGGTCCAGCGTGCGCTGCACCGCCCGGCGCGGGGCGACCAGCCGCAGCCGTCCGCCCAGCTCACCGGCCCGCCGAGCCGCCAGGACCAGGATGCGCAGCCCGCTGGAGTCGAGGAAGTCGAGCTCGGAGCCGTCCAGCACGACCAGCCCGGACGGCTCGAGCAGCGGTTCGAGCTCGGCCCAGAACCCCTCCGAGGCGGCCAGATCCAGCTCGCCGGCCAGAGTGACCACGAAGCGTCCCGGGCCGTCCGGTACGACGGCGACCGCGAGGCGATCCATCCCTGTTACGCTCCTTGGCAGGTAGTCGGACCTGGTGGGCGGCCGTACCCACGGCCGTCCGACGGGTGTTCTGGCAGAGTGTACCCGGTCATCAGAACTCGTAGGCACAAGCCCGGGTGATCGCGTCCACTCCTGTGGGGCTACCCAGGCGGACGCGGTTCATGCCGTGCGTTCGCGGCTCGGACGGGTTTGCTTCCGGTCCGAGCGGCAACGAGGGTGACGGCAGGAGCGCGGCGGGAGCGGAACGGTCCCGTGGCGCTACGTGGACGGAGATGGGGTGAGCAGTGCCGGAACGCACCAGCGAGGCGTCACCGCGTACTGATACCGAAGGTGGCGCGGCGGTGGCCGCACCGAGGATATCGCCGCAGCGGGCCGAGCAGCGTGCCGAGACGATGCGGGTGCTGCGGCGGATGTCGAAGCTGCCTCCGGGCGATCCGGAGCGCGAGCGGCTGCGGGCCGAGGTGATCGAGGACCACATGCCCTTCGCCCGGCACATCGCGCAGCGCTACGGCGGGCGCGGCGCCGCGGCCGAGGACTTCGTCCAGGTCGCGTACGTCGGCCTGGTCAAGGCGGTGGACAACTTCGATCCCGAGCACGGCACCGGTTTCCCGGGCTACGCGACCCCGATGATCATCGGCGAGATCAAGCGCTACTTCCGGGACGCGACCTGGGATGTGCACGTGCCGCGGCGGATGCAGGAGCTCTCCGGGGCCCTGCGCAAGGCCACCGACATCCTCACCTCGGAGCTGGGCCGGGAACCGACCCTGGCCGAACTGGCCACGCATCTGGACGCCGATCCGGAAGAGGTGGTGGAGGCGATGGACGCGGCGAACGTGTACACCACCGCCTCGCTCGACCACCCGGTCGGTCCGGAGGAGCAGACCGCCTCGCTGGCCGATTTCCTCGGCCAGGAGGACACCCGCTTCGAGGCCGTGATCAACCGGCAGGTGCTCACCGAACAGGTGGCCTCGCTCGGCGACCGGGACAAGCGCATCCTGCTGATGCGCTACTTCCGCGGCATGACGCAGGCGGAGATAGGCGCCGAACTCGGCGTCTCGCAGATGCAGGTGTCCCGGTTGCTCACCAGGATCCTGCGGGACCTGCGGACGGGTTTCGAACCCGCACCGGAGGAGGAATGAACACGGCCGGGGCCGCGGACCGCCGCGTGACGGTCGATGCGGGAGGGTATGGGTGCGTCCGGTGGGCACGTGCCCGGGGGCGAATGCCGAGACGGAATGGGGAACGTACCGATGTGGGATGACAAGGCCGGGGACGGGCAGGGACTGGACGCGGCGGCGCCGCCCCGGTCGAAACCGACGGCCGAACTGCCGCGGCTGCCGGTGTCCGAGGTCTTCCTCGAGATTCCGGCCGATCGGCTCTACGTGGTGCTCGCGCGCTCCGCGGCCGTCCACATCGGCGCCGTGCTCCGGCTCGGCCTGACCGACGTGACCGACCTGCGCCTGGCCGTGGACGAGGCCTGCGCGATGTTCCTGCTGCACCCCGGGTTCCCGGCGAGTCCCGCCGCGGAGGCCGGGCTCGCCTGCCGGTTCGAGGCCTATCCGGACGAACTGCGGGTGACCGTGCGCGCGCCGGTCCCGGCCGACTTCGCCCCGGACACCGAGGAGATCGGCTGGATCATGCTCGGCGCGCTGGTGGACGATCTGTCCTGGAAGCACGCCGACGGCTACGGCACGGTCAGCCTGGTCAAGCGGTTCGAAGCGCCGAAGGCCGGATAACTTCGCGTCCTGCGCAGCGCCGCGGCCGCGGCGCCCCCTCCGGGGCGCCGCAACCGGCCGCGGCGCTGCGCGCTGCCCGGATCAGGGCTGCGCGCTGCCCGATCAGGAACGGGCCGCCTGGGTCGGCGCCGTGCTGGTCGAGGTGTCGTCGTAGCCCAGTGCCTGACGGGCCGTGACCGCCCGCTCCGCCCGGCCCTTCCCGGCGAAGCTGACCGCCCAGTGGAACAGCGTGGTCACCCGGTGTTCGAACCCGACCATGTAGAACAGGTGGATCACCAGCCACAGCAGCCAGGCCGGGAATCCGGTGGCCCGGATCGGGCCCACGCTCGCCACCGCGTCGAAGCGGGCGATCGTGGCCATGCTGCCCTTGTCGTGGTACCGGAAGCTCGTCTCGTCCCCGGGCCGGCCCTGCAGCCGGGCGTCGATCCGGGTGGCCACGAACTTCCCGCTCTGGATCGCCACCTGGGCCACGCCCGGCAGGCCGTCCAGGGCCATCACGTCGCCCACGGCGAAGATCTCCGGATGCCCGGGCACCGAACAGTCCGGCAGCACCTTGATGCGCCCGGCCCGGTCCGTGGGCGCCCCGGTGGCCTCGGCCAGCACCGCGGCGAAGGGCGAGGCGGCCACCCCGGCCGCCCAGATCTTCGTCATCGACTCGATCCGCTCCACCGTGCCGTCCGGGTTGCGCACCGAGATCGTGCGGGCGTCGAGATCCTCGACCTTCGTGCCCAGCCGCACCTCCACACCCAGCCGCCGCACCCGCTGCAGGGCCTTGTCGGACAGATGGTCGCCGAAGGTCGGCAACACCTTGTCGGAGGCGTCGATGAGCAGCACCCGCGCGTCGCGCGAGTCCACCCGCCGGAACTCCCCGCGCAGCGCCCGGTGCGCGAGCTCGGCGATCTGCCCGGCCATCTCCACCCCGGTCGCCCCCGCGCCCACCACCGCGAAGGTCAGCCGGCGCGCCCGCGCCCGCGGATCCTCCTCGAGCTCGGCGAGTTCGAACGCGCCGAAGATCCGGCCGCGCAGCTCCAGCGCGTCGTCGATGCTCTTGAGGCCCGGGGCGTGCTGCTCGAACTCGGGCCGGCCGAAGTACGACTGGCTCGCCCCGGTGGCCAGGATGAGGCTGTCGTAGCCCACCGTGAACGGCGCGGTGCGCCCCGGCGCCCGCGCGGTCACCGTCCGGGCCCCCGGATCCAGTGCGACGGCGGTGCCCAGCAGCACGCTGGCGTTGCGCTGGCGGCGCAGGATCTCGCGCACCGCCGGAGCCACCTCGCCCTGGGACAGGATGCCGGTGGCGACCTGGTAGAGCAGGGGCTGGAACAGGTGGCTGGGGGTACTCGCCAGGATGGTGACGTCCACCTCGGCCCGGCGCAGCGCCTTCGCGGCGAACAGCCCGCCGAAGCCGGAACCGATGATCAGCACCCGGTGGCGCGAACCCGGGTTCCAGGACAGGGGATGCGGCGGCTGAGACGGCTCGAGCTCGTCCATGGTGCTCCAGACGCTGGTAGAGGGTCTGCGTCAACCTATCGCGCGGGCCGACGGCCGACCAAGGTCCTCATGGTCCCGGCTCGTATACCCCGGATCCGCCGTCCCACCGCCCGTCTGGCGTACCCGGGCACCCCCTCGCGGTCATATCATCCTCCTGCGAAACGCCGAGAGCCTCCGACCTGCGACGCCCCGAGCCGCGGCCTGGCTACATTGCAGCCCATGGGCAGCACCGAGCACTCCGCACCCGACTCGCCCCAGGACGAGGGCTGCGCCGGCCCCGGTCCGGCGGCCGACCCCGGCGGCGACGGCGAGCCGCCGCGCCGCGCCCGGCCCTGGCGCGTCCTCGCCGTCTTCCTGGGCGTCAGCGTGTTCGCCGGAGTGCTGTGCGCCGGACTCGCCCTGCCCCTGCTCGGCTCCGGCGCGCTCGTGGTCAAGGCCGCCTCGGACCACTTCGAAGACCTGCCCGACGACTTCCAGGCCCCCGCCCTGCCGCAGCGCACGAACATCCTGTCCGCCGACGGCTCCCTGCTCGCGCAGACCTGGGGCGACTACGGCAACCGCGTCGTGGTCCCGCTCAGCCAGGTCAACCCGAACATGCCGGAGGCCCTGATCGCCATCGAGGACTCCCGCTACTACCAGCACGGCGGGATCGACCTGACCGGCACCGTGCGCGCGTTCTTCCACGACGCGCAGGGTGACAGCACCCAGGGCGGCTCCTCCATCGCCCAGCAGTACGTCAAGAACGTGCTGCTGCTCGAGGCCGGCACCAACCAGAAGTTGCAGCAGCAGGCCGTGGCCGACACCATCGCCCGCAAGATCACCGAGCTGCGTTACGCGGTGTCCGTCGAGAAGCAGATGAACAAGCGAAAGATCCTGGAGAACTACCTCAACCTGGTCTACTTCGGCAACGGCAGCTACGGCGTGCAGGCCGCCGCCCAGCGCTACTTCTCCACCACCGCCGCGCAGCTGACGCCTCCCCAGGCGGCCACCCTCGCCGCGATCGTCAACAGCCCGGCGTACTACGACCCGCTGGGCAACCCGCAGGCCACCCTGGCCCGGCGCAACCTGGTGCTACAGAAGATGGCCTCGCCGGACCTGCACTACCTCACCCCGCAGCAGGCCGCGGCCTACGCCCAGACCCCGCTCGGCCTGCATCCGGCCGCCCAGAGCGCCGGCTGCATCGGCGCCGGGTCCGGCGCCTCGTTCTTCTGCAACTACGTCTACACCACGTTCCTGGCCGACCCGGACTTCGGCGCCACCGCCGACGATCGCAAAGCCCTGTGGGAGCAGGGCGGCCTCACCGTCACCACGACCATGGACCCGACCGCGCAGAACGCCGCGGCCAAGGCCGTGTCCGACCACACCTACGCCACCGACAAGGTCGCCTCCGCCATCGCGATGGTCCAGCCCGGCACCGGCCAGATCAAGGCCATGGCCCAGTCCCGGCCGATGGGCAACGGCGCCGGACAGACCTTCGTCAACCTCGCCGCCGACCCCGCGCACAACGGCACCCTCGGCTACCAGGCCGGCTCCTCCTTCAAGATCTTCACTGGCCTGGCCGCGCTCAACCAGGGCATCGACCCGAGCCTGCCGGTCGACTCGCCCTCCCCGCTCACCGGCTTCTCCGGCACCCACCTCGCCACCTGCGCCGACGGCGGCACCTCGATCACCTGGCCGGCCGACTACCAGCCGGACAACGACGACAAGGCCGACCACGTGGTGCCGATGGACCAGGCCTTCTGGTTCTCCGTCAACACCTACTTCCTGACCCTCGAGACCCAGACCGGCCTGTGCGCCCCGGCCCAACTCGCCCAGAGCATGGGCGTGACCAAGGACAACGACCTCGGCGCCGGCAAGCCGCTGGACCAGTACGCCTCCTTCACCCTCGGCACCAACCAGATCACCCCGATCGAGATGGCCGCCGCCTACGCCACCGTCGCCGATCAGGGCACGTACTGCGTCCCCTACGTGATCACCGGCGTGCACGACATCAACGGCAAGCAGTACAAGGGCCAGGCCCAGACCTGCAAGCAGGTGCTGAGCCCCAACGTGTCCAACGAACTCACCTCCATGCTGCAGGGCGTGCTCACCCAGAAGGGCGCCACCGCCTCCGGCCTCGGGCTCTCCGGCGGCCGCCCCGCCGCCGGCAAGACCGGCACCACCGACGGCGGCGTCGCCACCTGGTTCGACGGCTACACTCCGCAGCTCGCCGCCGCCGCGTGGACCGGCTTCGTGGACGCGGGCAAGAAGGGCGAGTCCATGTCGGACATGACGGTCGGCGGACAGTACTACGGCGGCCAGATCTTCGGCGCCACCATCTCCGCGCCGATCTGGCAGCAAGCCATGGACGGCGCCCTGGCCGACCAGCCCGCCGTCGGCTTCACCGCCCCCACCGGCTTCCCCACCGACAAGCCGTCCGCCTCGGCCTCGGCGTCCGCCCCCGCGAGCCCCGGCACCGCCCTGGCCCCGAATCCCCCCATCACGGTCCTGCCACGCTCCGGCCGCCGCCCCGCGCCCGCGCCCGCACCCATCCCCGCCCCGCCGCCCGCCGCGAGCACCCACGGCAAGCACCGACACTGAGACGGTGACAGCGGTGGCGGCGCCCGAATCTGCCACCCTTCCCCCATGAACCTCCCCGAACCCGCCGCCCGCGCCCGTTTCCTGGCCGCCCCCAAGGCCGTTCTGGCCACCCTGGGCGCCGCCGCCGTCCCCCACCTCGTCCCGATCACCTTCGCCGCAGACCTCGGCGGCGCCGGCGATGGCCAGGACCTGCGCCTCTACTTCGCCGTGGACGCCAAACCCAAGAGCTCCACCCGTCTCCGGCGCCTCGAGAACATCCGCCACCACCCAGCCGTCTGCCTCCTCGCCGACCACTACGACGCCGACTGGCAGCAGCTGTGGTGGGTGCGCGCCGACGGAGCGGCCCGCATCCTCACCCAAGACGACGACCGCGCCACCCCGATCAGCCTGCTGACGGCCAAGTACCCGCAGTACGCGCAGCAGCCCCCGCAAGGCCCCGTCGTCGAGATCACCGTCACCCGCTGGACCGGCTGGTCCTTCAGCTGAGCCCGGGACACCGCCGCCCGCAGCCGGTCAACGGTGCCGCGCGCCCTCCACCGCCGCGACGAACGCCGCCGTGTCGGACAGATCCGTGAACACGATGTCCGCGCCCGCGGCCGAGAGCTCCGCGGCCGAGTGATACCCCGTCGCCACGCCCACGCACGTGGCCCCCACCGCGGCGGCCGTCGCGGCGTCACGCGGCGTGTCCCCGATAATCAGGGTATTGCGTCCGGTGAACGAGATCGCGAGCAGTGACCGAGCCCGCTCGAACGCGAACGGAGCCAGCTCCGTCCGCTCGATCGCGTCGGACCCGTAGGCGCCGATCGAGAAGTCCAAGGACCCGCCGAGCCCCACGGCCGCGAGCTTCAGCTCGGCCACCGCCCGCAGATTTCCGGTGAGCACGGACTGGTACACCCCGGCAAGCCCGGCGAGGGCGTCCACCGCCGCCTGCACCCCCGGCAGCGCCCGGCTCCGCACCGCGAACTCCGGCGCCAACCGCTCGTGCACCCCCACGATCTCGTCCAGCAGCCGCTGCACCAGCTCCTCGCCGGGCTCCAGCCCGTGCAGCCGCAGAGCCTCGACCGCCGCCGCCCCCTCGGTCCGCCCGTCGAATCGCCAGTGCTCGGACAGCTCCACCCCGGTCGCGGCCGAAAACGCATCCGCATACGCCTCCCGCCCCAACCCGCCCGTATCCACGAGCGTGTGGTCGATATCCCAGAGCACGAGCAGCGGCGTTGTCATGCTCAGCATGATCAACGATGGCTCCGGGCGGGGCAAGTTCGCGTCTCCGGGCTGCCGTCGTCGTCGGCGCGGATGAGCCGGCCGTCGCGGAGTTCGAAGACGGCGTCGGCCGCGTCGGCGAGGCGGCGGTCGTGGGTGCTCAGGACGACGGCGGTGCCCTCGGTGTCCGCGACCTCGCGCAGCAGGCGCAGAATGCCCAGGCCGGTGGTGGAGTCCAGGTGGCCGGTGGGCTCGTCGGCGATCAGCAGGTCCGGCCGTTGGGCCAGGGCACGGGCTACGGAGACGCGCTGCTGCTGGCCGCCGGAGAGTTCGGCCGGGCGGTGTCGGGCGTGTGCGGAGAGGCCGACGAGGTCGAGCAGGAGGCTTACGCGCGTGTCGCGCTCGCGCGGGTCGGCCCGGGCCAGACGCAGGGGCATGCCGACGTTCTCTTCGGCACTGAGGTAGGGGATCAGGCCGAAGGACTGGAACACGAAGCCGATTCTGGCCCGGCGCAGCAGCACCCGGTCCCGATCGGAGAGCGCGGCCAGGTCGGTGCCGTCGATCGCGACGGAGCCGGACGTGGGCAGGTCGAGGCCGCCGAGGACGTTGAGCAAAGTGGTCTTCCCCGAGCCCGAGCGGCCGCGGATGACGTGGATGCGCCCGGCTTCGACCGTGAAATCGACTCCGCGCAGCGCCACCACCCCGGTCGGGCCGCGGCCGAAGGAGCGGGTCACGCCCTCGGCGCGCAGCAGCGGCGCGGGGGCGGGAAGCGCCGGGGCGGTCACGACTCCTCCTGCGGCTTCTCGTGCTCCGGCCACACCCTGATATGGCCGGGTTCGCGGGTCAGGCGCACCAGATTGGTGATGCCGAGCGGTGCGGTGAACTCGTGCGGGAGCTGAACCCTGCCGGAGCGGTCCACCACGGCGTATTCGACATCGGCGCGGGGCGGGCGGTTCGGGTCCGCGCCGGGTGTGTGCGCGGCCGCCGCGTCCCGGTGCGTCTCGGTGGCGGTGCGCCCGTCCCGGATCGCCACCGTGCGCCGCACCTGGCCCGCGATCTCCTCGTCATGCGTGACGATCAGGGTCGTGACGCCGAATCCGGTGTTGGCCTGCCTGAGCGCGGCCATGACGATCCGGGCGGATTCGGCGTCCAGTTCCCCGGTCGGTTCGTCGGCCAGCAGCAGCGCGGGGGAGTTGGCCAGGGCCACCGCGATCGCGACGCGCTGCTGCTCACCGCCGGACAGCCGCCCGGGGGTGCGGTCGCGGCAGTGCCCGACGTCCATCGATTCCAGCAGTTCGAGGGTGCGGGCCCGGCGCGCGGCCCGGCCGGCGCCGTTGAAGCGCTGCGGCAGCGCCACGTTCTGAGCCGCGGTCAGCTGCGGCAGCAGGTTGCGCGGCGGGCTCTGCCAGACGAAGCCGACGCTGCGCCGCCGATAGAGCATCCGCTCGCGCGGGCTGAGCCCGGCCAGTTCCCGGCCGTGCACCCGCACCGAGCCGGCCGAGGGGGCGTCGAGGCCGGAGAGGATGCCCAGCAGCGTCGACTTCCCGCTTCCGGACGCCCCCACGAGCGCGATGAACTCGCCCTGGGCCACCTGGAGGTCGAGCCCTTGCAGAGCTTGGACTTCCAGGTCGTCGGTGCGGTAGATCCGCACCAGCGAAGCGCATTCGATCGCCGGTGCGGCGCCGAGCCCCTGCGCGGTCATGGCCTAGTCTCCTTCTGCTTGGTCGCCCAGGCGCAGGGCCGCGGCCGCGCCGCGCCGGGCGAGGGCGGCACCGATCAGGCCCGCGGCGAGGGCCAAGGGGATGAGCGCCGAGGGCGGCGCGGCGAGGAGCGCCGGGGTCAGCCGCACGCCGCCGCCGAGGACCTCGGCCAGGGCCGGGCGCACGGGCCACGGCAGTGCGCACGCGGCCGCGCTGCCTCCGAGCACGGCCAGCAGGATCGGGGCGCTGAGCTCCACCACCGCGACGCCGAAGGCCTGCCCCGCCGTCATACCGGTGACCGTCAGCCGCGCGGTGCCGGCCCGGTGTCGGGCCGCGTCCCCGAAGGCGGCGAGTGCGACGATCAGGCAGCCGGCGGCCAGCGCAGCCACCGTCAGAACCTTGAGGTAGGTCGCGGCGGGCTGCGCGGTCGCGGTCGTCGCCGCGGTGTCGTGGGACGCGCGCAGCAGGGCGAGGGTCAGATCGGCGGTGCTGAGCGCGAGCGTGAGGATGAACACGCTGACGGCCGCCGGTGCGCGATGGCGCGCGATACGTCCGAGACCCAGCAGCAGGATCGCTCCCCGGCCTCGCCGCGCCCAGGGCAGCAGCAAGCGCAGTACGGCCGGGCCCAGCGCGAGCGTCGCGATCGTGGCCAGCGTGGAGGCGAGCAGCGGAGCGCAGGCGGTGTAGAAGTCGACGCCCCCGCCCGCCGCGAGCCCATGGGTGCGCACCTGCTCGAGCCCGGCCACGCAGAGCACGCCCGCCGCGCCCGTCAGCACCGTGCGTCGATTCCCGTTGCGCACGCGGCGTCTGAGCCCGTTCCCGCTCAACTCCGGTCGGGCGCGGCGACGCGCGGGCCGGTGCCGGACCAGGGTGACCGCGCTCGGTGCGAGCATCGCCGCGGCGCCGATCAGCGCGAGGCGCCACCAGAGGTCGGCGGGCACGGTGCCGGGCACGACGGCCGCGAGCCCGATCGCCGCCGCGAAGACCGGCACGATCGTCAGGACGCTGTCGGTCAGGGTCCGGCCGAGCAGTTCCCGCGCCGGCGCACCGCGGGCCAGGAGCAGCCGTGACTCCGGTTCGCGGCGGTCCGCACTCGCTCGGCCGAGCAGAGCGACCGCGATCAGGCCTATGACGATCAGACTGGTCGTGGGGATCGCGGTCGCGACCTCCTCAGCGTTCTGCGCCAGGATGAAGCGTTGCACGGTCGGTGCGAACCCCGAGCTCAACTCCAGGCCGATGCCGAGCGACCCACCGGAGCCGGTGTCGCCGTACAGGGCCAGCGCGTCGGCGCTCAGACCGGCGGTCAGTGCGGAGAAGAGCGCGCAGACGCCGCCTGGGGTATAGCCGGTCGCGTTGAGCGGGGCGGTCCAGCTCAGTTCGAGATCGCCGATCTCGAACATGCCGGGCAGCGCGTCGATCTCGCCCGAACCGATGAGCACGCCGATGTCCCAGTAGGGCGGGGTCAGGCCCGGCTGGTCGAACACCGGAGCGGCGAGATCCGGCCGCGACTGCCAGAAGGCTTCGGCCGGATCCATCGGTGCGACGATCCCGACGACGGTCAGCAGGCCGTGGTCGCCGAGCGAGAAGACCGAGCCGAGCCGGGCATCCAGCCTGGCCAGCGTGGCCGGGGTGAGCGCGACCTCCAGCGTGGTCGTGCCGAGAGACGAGGTGGTGGCCCGGTCAGGCCAATGGCCTGCGATGAGCGTGGCATGGGCCGCGAGGTTCTGCCGGTAGTCGACCGTGACCTGCGGCGGCGTGCCGCGGGAGGCCACGGCGGCGGCGGGCGGGTTCGCCAGCCCGGCCGGCGGCGCCACGAGTTCGGCCCAGTCCCGCGAGGAGGCCTGGACCGGCAGGGTCGGTGCCAGGACGTCGTGCAACCGCGCGGTCTCCCGGTCGATCGCCCCGGCCGGATCAGTGCTCGACGTCGCGAACAGGGGATAGTCGGCCACGGCGTCGATCGTGCGCAAGGTCACCGGGGTCCGGCTGACGGCCGTCTGGAGCGCGTCCGTGCGCGAGACGAGATCGATCCGCGCCGCGGCCGCGGTCGCGCACAGCATGCATCCGGCCAAGATCGCCAACGCGGCGCAGCCGGGCCGGCGCCAGGCTCCGGCGAATCTGGTCGCCGGCCCCATGCGAGCCCTCACCTTCCCGGGCCGAGACTGCTCAGCCTGCCGGTGCGCACCAGGCAGACGGCGAGCGCGGCCGCCTCGGTCGCGAGGACGACGGCGAGCACCGCCGCCGCACTCCACGGCGCGTCGAGCAGCACCGCCGCGGACGGCTGCGGTGGCGAGCCGTCGGCGCCGAGCACCAGAACCGGCGTGAACACGCGGGCGAGCAGGAATCCGAGGCCGGTGCCGAACAACGCGGCCGGGACCACGACGCACGCGTACACCAGACAGGCGAGTGCCGCCAGCTGCGGCCGGGTCGTACCCAGCGCGCTCAGCACGACGTCGCGCTGCGTCGCGGCGCGGGAGGCACTGAGCAGCGAGATCAGCAGGCCGAGCACGGCCAGGGCGATGAGCGCGGGCGCGGCGATTCCGAGTACCCGCTGCGGAATCGCGGCCAAGGGGTCGGCCGTCAGCGCCGCCTGCACCGCGGCCGTGGTGGTGACGACCGCTCCGGCCGGCAGGGTGGCGGGCGCCTGGCCGTCGGCGGTGTGCAGCCACCAGGTGAAGGTGGGCCAGAGCTGACCTCCACCGGCGTCGACGGCGTCGGAGAGCGTGGACAGATCCACGATGAGGGCGTTCGGATCGCCCGCGGGCAGCGCCGGAAACGCGGTGACCGAGGCCGTGATCCGGATGCCGAGGGAGAGTCCGTCGATCGTCACGTGGTCGGTGGATCCGACGTGCTCGCCGTTCTCGGCCAGGTAGGACTGGGTGGCCAAGGCGGGGATGAGCAGGCCGGACGCGGCCGGAGGCATGATCGAGACCGTACCGGGCGACAGAGCCCTGCGGGACCAGGCGGCGATCGAGGCCGCGCCGGCGAACGGGGTGACGGCGCCTGCCGAGGATCGCTCGGTCAACCCGGAGACGGTGAAGCGGTACCCGGACTCGACAGCGGTGGCCGAGATGGTGGCGGCGAACTGGAGGGTGATGCCGGTGACGCGCAGCGGATAGTCGGCGCCGGCGCCGGGCGCGATCAGGGCACTGAGGGAGTGCGGTGCCGCATCGGGTGCCAGCCGGCCGACCGGGATCGAGTAGGTCAGGCCGGAGGCGTCCTGGACGGACATGCTCACCTGCACCGGGGCACCTGCGGATGCGGACACCCCGGACCCGGTCAAGACGCCGGTCAAGCCGAGCGCGACCGGGCGCCCCGGCACGGGGACGCCGTCAGCCCCGAGCCCGCTCGGTCGCAGGCCGGCCCACAATCGCGTCGTGGGCTCGTCGGCCAGATCAGGGCGTAGCGCGACGGTCGTGGCGGCGCTCTGGGCATCGAGCGCCACCAGGGTGCCGTCGCCGATGTCGATCTGGGTGACCGGAGTCGCGGAGAGTACGCCGGGGGCGGAAGCGACCGACGCCGCCTCGCCGAGCGGCAGCGTCTGGCGCAGGGCGACCGCGACTTGGGCGCCGTTGCTGAACGCGGCTTGATCGTGGGCTGATCTGAGCCAACTCGCGTGCTGCGCGGACAGGGACGCGCCACCCGCGACCGCGGCGACGCACAGCAGCGCGGGCACGAAGTAGCGCAGCGGCGTGCGAGCGAGTTCCCAGGTCGCGAGCCGCACCGGTGCGCTGCGCGCCCGGCCCGCGACGTATTCGAACAGCCGCGCCGCACCCGTGACCAGGCGTCCGCACAAGGCCGCGCCGGCGGCGACGGCCAAGGCGGGCGCGCAGGCGACGATCAGAACCGGCGAGACGCCGCCCCCGTCGGCCGTGCGGGCCGAGAGCCCGATCTGGCCCGCCTGCCACACCGCCACCCCGGCCAGGACGATCAAGGCGAGATCGCCGCCCGCCCGGACGATCGCGACCTTCGAGCCCTGACGGCCGGAGGCGGTGGCGAGAGCCGCCGGTTCCACCACCCGCGCCGCCCGGACACAGAGCGAGAGCGCGGCCACCAGTACGACGGCGAGCCCGGATGCCCAGGCGGAGAAGGGCGCGACGAATCCGCCGGTGTGCGCCCCGAAGCCCGCCCCGCCACCCTGCCCGGCGCCCGACCCGCCGCTGACGGACGGATCGTCCCGCCACCACGTTCCCTCGATCAACACGCCGAGCACGCCGGACAGCAGGACGACCGCGATATCCGCCGCATAGAGAGACACGTTCGTCCGCCGGGGCGCCCCACGGGAGTACAGAAGCGCGGCCTGCATCCCGCCCCGGGCGACCAGCGAGCCCACCGAGACCGCGAGGGCGGCTCCCGCGAGCATGCCCAACAGGATCGCGCCCGCCAGCAGTTGGGCGCGGCCCGCGTCCATCCGCGCCGAGATGCCCGCGACGAGCGCGGGCAGGCTCGATGAGACGGTGAATCCGTCCTGCGGTGCCAGTTCAGCCGAGTCCTTGAGGGCGCCGGCCTGCGCGGCGAGCGTGTTCGGGGCCAGATCCGCGCCGGTGGGGGTGAGGACCCAGCAGGCCCCCGCGGTCGCCAGGGCTGCGCCGGCGAACGCCGCGGGATCCGCCACGAGCGGACCGAGATACGTCGAGGGGCCGTCCGGTTCCACGCCCGACGCGCCGATCTGGTTCCAGGCCAGCGCGGCGGGATCGCCCGTCGTGTACCGGAAGGCACCCGTCACCACGAAGTCGACCACGGTGTGGGTGATCGCGTCGGACAGAGTCAGCCTGCTGCCGATCCTGAGGTCGAGGGCCGCCAGCACCGACACCGGCAACGCCGCCCCGATCGCCCCGCCCGGCGCGAAGCCGGGCCATGCACCCGAGGTCAGCACGGCGTTCGGGCGCACCGCGTCCGAGGAGACGGCATAGGTCTGCCGCACCGTGCCGTCGCCGGACCCGCCCACCCCGCCGAGGTCGAAGACGTCGGAGATACCAACCGTCTCGAGGTGCCACGTCCCCGGCACCGCCACCCGTGCCACCGCCGCCTGCACGCTCCGGGTGCCCGCGGCGATCTCGACGGCACTGCCGGCGGACCGCGAGATCGACACCGCGTCCGCCGCCGAGCCGAGCAGATCCGCCCGCGCGCCCTGGGGCAGCCCCGCTCCCCACGCGGTGACGAACAGCGCGGCCAGCCCGGCCGTGACCGACACCGCGACGGCGAGCGCCGCCAGCGCCCAGAACCGGGAGCGCAGTTCCCGCAGCACCGCCGTCATCCGGCCCGCCGCGCGGTGCGGTGATGCGGCGCGCGCACGTCTGCGTGCACCCGGGTCCCCCTTGTCGATCCAGCCCCGTCCACAGCGCCGTCGTTCCGCGGGGCCACCCCCGGCAGCCGCGGCCGAGTTCCCACGGTGCTCGTGATCGAGCCCTGAGAGAGCGCTCTCCCAAGATTGGCCGCACGCCCTCCACGGTGTCAACCCCCGCGCGCCGACGAGGCAAGCGCCCGCACCCCGGCTCGAGCGGAAGGCCGGCTCCTATCAGGGGCGCGGCTCTGCGCCGGCTTCGCCGCTGCCGGCGGCTGAAGGCATCATCCTGGCTCGAGTCCTGAGCCCGCCTGCCCTAGTAGTGTGACTTCGTATGATCGACGCCGAGATCGAGGTGACCGCAGATCTGGTCCGCGACGTGCTGCGGGAGCAGCATCCGGACCTGGCCGAGTTGCCCATTCGCGAGGTGGCGGGCGGCTGGGGGAACCAGATGTGGCGCCTCGGGGACGACCTGGCCGTGCGGATGCAGCGGATGGATACCAGCCCCGATGCGCAACTCAAGGAGCGGCGTTGGCTGCCGCTGCTGGCCTCGCGCCTGCCGCTCCCGATCCCCGTTCCGGTGCGCGCCGGTACACCGTCGGAGCGTTTCCCCAAGATCTGGACGGTCATGACCTGGGTTGACGGCACGCCCCTGGACCACGGCTCGATCACCCGCGGCGACCATGCGGCCGACCTGCTGGCGGCCTTCCTCAAGGCTCTGCATGGGGAGGCGCCCGCCGACGCGCCGGACTCCTCGGACCGCGGCGCTCACCCCAAGGAGTGCACGGGCCGGTTCGAGCAGCTCCTGCGGGCCGTGGACCTCTGCGCTTTCGCCGAGGACGACATCCGGGCCGTGTGGGAGGACGCGGTGGCGGCCTTCGGATGGCAGGGCCCACGGGTGTGGGTACACGGTGACCTGCATCCCGCGAACGTCGTCATCGCGGACGGCACGCTGGCGGGCATCGTGGACTTCGACGCGATCTTCGCCGGCGATCCCGCGTGGGACCTCGCGGCCGCCTGGGTGCTGCTCCCCGCAGGCGGCGCCGCACGGTTCTTCGACGGCTACGCCCAGGCGGACGAGTCGACGGTCCGACGGGCGCGCGGGCTCGCCGCGATGAAGAGCCTGTTCTTGATGCTGATGGGCCAGAACGGAGACCGGGGCCTGCCCGGTGGCAAGCCGCACTGGGGGCC
>FSXZ01000798.1_pt1 | contig 32451 bp, 33 predicted proteins | sample 1638121 | NCBI WGS metagenome assembly FSXZ01 (sample SAMEA3914788, study PRJEB12502) | metagenome | biome: forest; material: soil | place: Canada | collected 2011-07-03 | depth 0.1 m
GCGCTGCCCTCGGTAAGGCGGTCACCCTGACCGGCAGGCTGGCCTACACCGTGGGGTCGCCTGCGGCCGGGACGACGGTCAGGATCGTCAGGTCGCTCGCCGGGAGCAGCGCCACCAAGATAGTCACGGTCCGCACCGCGGCGGGCGGCGCCTTCAAGCTCACCGACATTCCCGGAGCGGCCGGCACCTACACCTACACGGCCAGCTACGCCGGGGACAGCACGCACGAGGCGGTCACCACGGCGCGGACGGTGAGCATCCTGCGGGACCCGGTCACGCTGACGCTGGAGGAGAGCCGCGGCACCGCTGCCTATCATCAGCCGGTCACGCTGACCGCCCACCTTGGAGCGACCTACGCGAACCGCGATGTGTCCATCTACGCGCAGCCCTATGGCACCACGACCAGGAGGCTGATCAAGTCCGGGCGGGTCAGCGCAAGCGGGAACCTCAGCGTCAGGTACGCGCCGGCCACCGACACGACATTCAGCGCCGTCTTCGCCGGCGACGCGCGGTACGCACCGAAGACGGTCACCACTCACGTCGGGGTCCAGGCGGCGGTGTCGCAATCGGACCGCGGCTGGTACTCAAGCGCCTCCTACGGCGGTGTGCTGTACCGGGTGTTCCACCAGGGAGGCAGCCTCAACGCCACCGCCATGGTCGCGCCGAACAAGAAGGGGGAGTGCGTTGCCTTCCAACTTGAGCAGTACAGCCAGCCGCAGTGGGTCTCGAAGACCGGCCCTTGCCTTAGCCTCAACGGCTCAAGCGAGGCGGCCTTGCAACTCCGCCTGGGCGGAAAGGCCGGCGACAGGTTCCGCCTCCGGGTCAACTTCGTCCACACTGATAAGGCCAACCTCGCCAGCGACGGCTCCTGGTTCTACTTCGCTGTCACCCGGTAGGCGGCCGCAGCCCAGGGCACCTCCGCTACGACCGATGTAGTAGAGGTGCGCTCCGGCTCCCTAGCGGCCTCGGGTTCGGCCGGCGCGGTGACGCGAGCCAGGCCGCTTGGTGCGGCGCTGACGCGTCGCCTAGCCGCGCACGGTGATCTCCCGGCGCCACAGGTCGACGTCGCCGCGCTGCGGGTCGTCAGAGTCGTAGCGGAACCCGGCCAGCTGGGAGAGCCGGATACCAGTCGCCTCGTCTAGGCTACGCCTGGCTCCTGGTCCGCCTGGTCCGCGTTCCGTTCGGCCAGCTGCGCGAGCGCGGCTGCGGCCGCGTTCTGTACATGCCGCACCATCAGCCTCGCCGCTCGGTCGCTATTGCCGTCGCCGATAGCGGTAACAATGGCCCTCAACTCGCTCGCGGTTTGCTCGCCCCGGCCGGACGCGCTCAGTGAGAGGCTGCGCAGCACGCGGATGCGGGCATGCAAGGTGCGCAGCAACGACATGATGATGGGGTTGTGCGCGCCCTCCAACAGGATGTCGTAAAACTGATCCTTGGCGCGCAGCAGCGCCCGCATGTCCCCGTGGCGGGTTACCCGCTCAACATTGTCGACGGCGACCGCGATTCGGTCCTTCTCCTCGTGGGTCGCCCGTGCAGCGAAGCACTCGGCCGCCAGGCCTTCGAGAGCGCCGCGCACCTCGTAAATGCCCACCGCTTCCTCGGCGGTCACGGTAGCCACCACTGGCCCGCGGTTGGCGACAATCACGATCAGGCCCTGGGCCTCAAGGTGACGCAGGGCCTCACGGATCACAGTCCGGCTGACCTCGAAACGGTCGCAGAGCTCGCGTTCGATGAGACGGTTGCCCGGAGGATAGTCGCCCGCGGCGACCGCCTCGGAAATGAGCGCGACAACCTGCTGCCGCAGCGGCGCGGCGACCCGCTCCGGCTTGCGCCCATCGCGCCGCTCAAGTTCGACCATGACTCCCTCAATGAAATACAAAGCGTATTGGAGAAATTACTGTATGACCGTAGTACGGATGGCCCATACGGTCAATTAGGCGCGGCATGGGAGCCGGAGCGGCCTAGTAGATTCCGGTGTGGAGTACTACAGTATTAGCGTATGACAGCTCTGGGAATGCCCCGGACCGCTCCCAACAGAGAGATTTCAGTCATGACAGCACCCGTGCCTCTGGACGTCGTGACGCGGCTCGCACGCCTCGACGTCTGCTGCCTCAGCGACGCCATGGAGGCGCTCGGCCTCCCCAGTGGCGTCGCGGACGGACTGCGACCAGTGTGGGAGGGGGCCAAGCTCACCGGCCGGGCGGTCACCACCCGGCTCGCGCTCGGCCCACCGCCACCGGGCACCCGGCCAGTGCACTTGGGCGCACGTGCCATCGAGGCCGCCGACGTCGGCGACGTGATCGTCATCGACAACGGGGGACGCGAGGCGATGGGGTCGTGGGGCGGGCTACTTTCATCGGCTGCGTCGCTGCGCGACGTGGCGGGGGGCGTCACTGACGGGTGCTGCCGTGATGTGGACGAGGCCCGGGCGCTCGGGTTCGCGGTGTTCGCCCGGGCCGGCGCGGTACGGACGGCGCGCGGGCGCGTACACGAGGAATCCAGCGGCACACCGGTCTCCCTGAGCGGGGTCACGGTGAACCCCGGCGACGTGGTGGCAGCCGACGGCAGCGGCGTCGTCGTCATCCCGGCCGGTCATGCAGGGGCGGTCGCGGAGCGCGCTGAGCGGATCGCCCACCTGGAGGCGGGAATGCTGGCCAGCCTGCGCGCGGGGACGCCGGTTAGCGAGGTGCTCGGCGCGTCTTACGAGCACCTGCTGCGGTCGTGAGCGGCGGCCCGGCCTCGGGTTGGTGCTCGTCGGGCAGCCCGGAAAGTTGCCGTAGGACGACCGCGCAGGCGTTGTCTACATGCAGCTTCGCCAGCCGCGCGGCGTTCTCGGCGTCGCCGTCGAGCATGGCATCAACGATCGCCTGCAGTTCCGCGAGCGTGTCCTCGGCCCTGCCCGGGGCGCCGAGCGACAGGCTACGCAGCACCCTGATGCGCGCGTGCAGGGTGCGGAGCAGAGACCCGATAGTGCTGTTGTGGGCGCCCTCGAAGAGGGCTTCGTAGAACTGATCCTTGATCGTGAGCTGCTCGACCATGTCGGAGCTGAAGATGTGCTTCCGAACGCCCGCGATCGCGGCTTGGATCCGCGCGCGGTCCTCAGGCGTCGCCCGCAACGAGAACGACCTGGCGGCCAGCGCTTCCAGGCTGGCGCGCACCTCGTAGAGTGATACGGCGTCCTGCGCGCTGACCGTGGCGACGACGGGACCGCGGTTCGCCACCATCTCGATCAGGCCCTGGGCCTCAAGGTGGCGCAGCGCCTCCCTGACCACTGTCCGGCTCACCTCGTAACGCTCGCACAGGTCGCGCTCGATCAGCCGCTCGCCTGGCTTGAACTCGCCAACCGCGATCGCCTCGGAGATGAGCATTACCATCTGCTGGCGCAGCGGAGCAGCGATCCGCTCCAAGCGCTGTGGTGAACGTGGTGCGCCCTTGTCCTGCGCAAGCGAGTGTTGTGCCATCTGGGGCCCCTTTCGCTAGGTTCGAGGCTATCCTGTGGCGGCTAAGGGCGATAGCTCTTCGCCGGCGCGTCCGCGAGACGAAACCGCCTCCGGGACTACTCCCGCGGCCGTAATGATGACCCTGGCACCACACTTCTAGGTCGCCTGCCCCGATGAGAAGCCGGTTACCGGGTAGGGCAGCTGCGCGCGACCCGCGCGGGGAAGCAGGACTGTGCAGGTGCCACGGGTGGAGATCTCGCCCCGCTGGTTCCGCAGTGTCAGCTCGGCCTCGGCCAGGCCGTGCTCCCCCGCATCGGAGACGATCGTCACCGTTCCGCCGCCGGTGAGCGTGTCCCCGACCAGGTCCGGTTTGTCGAACCGGTAGCTGAGCTTGAGCAGCCAGCCGTCTTCGCCGATCCACTGGCTCACCAGCTGGACCAGGATGTGCTGCTTCCAGGACCCGTTGACCGGCAGGTCGGGCAGGCCGTCGTGGCCGGTCGCGAACCGCCAGTCGTAGTGGATCCGGTGCCAGTTCTCGATGGCCGCAGACCATCGCATAAGGTGCATCGTGCTGATCGGCCCGCGCACGAGCGGGGGAAGCTCCTGTCCTACGCGGACCTCGTCGTACTTAATGGCTGCCTCTCCTCTTGGCTGGATGGGCTTTGGGGTGGACTGCGGCCAACCCCGTCAGCGCCGGACGCTGGAGGATTGGACGCTGATCAGGAGCTGGCCAGAGGGCGTCCGATAGTCGCTTCTCGTCCGAACCACGACCAGCGGGCCGCTGCGGCCCTCCTTCTCGTCGAAGCCTTCATAGACCGACGTGCGGTGCACCGGCTCGCCGATCCGCGCCAGGGCGTGGATCTCTACCGTGCTGCCGCCGTTGAGCGCGCGCGTCAGCGAGATGTCGACTGGCGGCAGCGCGCCCGCTGAATCGATGCTCAGGCCGTCCCAGTCGGGATCCTGAGCGACCCGGTCCAATGGGTCCGAGGTTCCGGCCCTTCGGCGGAAGGCGTGCATGGGATAGAGCGGCGGTGCGACGGGTCCGCCGTAGCGACGGACGGCGACCGCCTCGTCCCAGTACACAGGGTCTTCCTCAGAGGTGGCCTGGACGAAGCGGCGAACCGCGTCCGCGCTAACGGGCTCGGAGATGACGGTCGCCGATTCGACGCCGATCAGCGCGCGGGTCGCATCACTCACATAGGACATCGCGATCACCCAGTTCCGATAGTCAGATGGTGGACGTGTTGTCGGGGTATGCGAACACCCGCGCCGGGTCCAGCTCAAGGCAGACTCGGGTGCCACAGACCGCAGTCGGGCCTCCAGCCTGGACGCGGAATCGTTCATCGCCGACCCTGACCACTGTTTCGGTACCCGCTTTGGCCGGCCAGGAGCGCTCGACGACCCCCGTCCTTCGGCCAGGCGCCGCCTCGCGGCCGGCTTCGTCCGCTGTGAGCCGGGCGGCCGCGGGACGCCACATCAACGTCGCCGCGTCCCCCTCGCACAACGGCAGTCGGTCGTCAGCGAAAGCGACCGGGCACCGCGCGGCAATGGGACCAATCACGGTGTTGACCACGACATCGCGGCCCGCGGCCTCGACGACGACGCCGCCGATCTGGTTGGCCACGCCGAGAAGGGCCGCGACCGCCGCGGTGGGCGGCGCTTCATAGACCTCCCCTGGGGCGGCATGCTGCAAGATCCTTCCCTGGTCGAGCACCGCGACGGTGTGCGCTAGGGCTAGGGCCTCCCGCTGGTCACGCGTCACGAAGATCGCCGCGAAACCGATCTCGCGCTGTAGCAGCAGCAAATCGATCCGCAACTGATCCCGCGTCCATGGGGTCACGCTGGCCAGCGGCTCGTCGAAGAGCACGACGCGCGCGTTCCCGATAAGGGCCTGACAGAGCGCCACACGCTGCTGCTGCGCGGCGCTGAGCTGACCTGGGTAGTGTTTGGCCAACCGCTCGAGGCCCATGGCGGCGAGAACTCGCAGCACCTGGGCGGCGTCCCACTGCTTGCGAGGCCGACTCAAGGAGCAGCCCAAAGAGGCGGCCTTCGGGGGCGGGCAGGCGACGTTCTCGAAGACGGTCAGGTGCGGCCGCAGGACGAAGGAGTGCCTGACCATGTTCAGCCCACGTCGTTCGGGCGGGAGGCAGATGCCGGTCCGCGAGGAGAAAACGGTCCTGCCGTGCACCCTGACGGTGCCAGAGTCGGGCGAGGCCAGGCCGGCCACGCTCCGCAGCAGTGTGGTCTTGCCGCTGCCACCCGGCCCGAGCAGCACCATGATCTCCCCGGCATGGACGTCGAAGGAGATCCCGTCGACGGCCGTGGCCCACGAGCCGTCGGGCCGCGCGTAGCGCGGGCGAAGATCTCGAACCTCAAGCACCGCAGGCGCGTCCGGGTGAACCAGCGGGCCGGTGGCAGGCACCGCCTCTGTGAGTCGCTCGGCGGAAAGTTTCATCGGCATCTCCAATAGGACATCCGGCGCAGAGCGCCCGTCTCACCAGCGTCTCGTCAGCTTCCCAGCGACGGCTTCCGCAAGATTACTGTAATACCGTCGTACGAGATTAGTCAACGGGTTCCCGCATCGTGGGAACGTTGACCCCATCGGCAATCAGCATTACGGTATTAGCATAATACGGTACGTAGATAATACCAAGGAGGCGACGCTGGTGGAATTCGTCTTCACGCCGGAACAGGAAGTGCTTCGCCACGAAATCCAGGAGTTCCTGGCCGAGCACCTCACCCCGGAGGTGATGGCAGAAAACGACACCGCCGACGTGGTGCGCGAGCGTGGGCCGCACACCAGGGCGCTGTACCAGAAGATCGCGGAACGGGGCTGGCTCGCGGCGAGCTGGCCGAAGCGGTGGGGCGGCCAGGAACGGTCGAAAACCGACCAGTACATCATCGAGGAGGAGTTCTCGCGAGCCGGGCTGAGCGTTGGGGCCGGCGGTACCGGTGCCCCCGCCATCCTGGCGGCGGGCACCGATGCGCAGAAGGAAGAGTTCATCGCGGCCTCGATCCGCGGCGAGGTGGTCTTCGCCCAGGGCTACACCGAACCGGGAGCCGGCGCTGACCTGGCCGGGCTGCGCTGCCGGGCGGTGCGCGACGGTGACGAGTACGTGATCAACGGGCAGAAGACCTTTACCACCGGCGCCCACCTGTGCACGCACATCTACCTGATGACCCGCACTGACCCGGATGCGGGGCGCCGCGATGGCATCTCGATCTTCCTGGTGCCGCTGAACTTGCCTGGCATCGCCATCAGGCCGCTGTGGACAATCCAGAATGATCCGCCCGCGCCCGCCGGAACCACCTACGGCGAGAGCCGCACCAACGAGGTCTTCTTCGCGGACGTCCGCGTCCCGGCGAGCAGCCGCTTGGGTCCGGAGAACGAGGGCTGGTACATCGGCCAGCGCGGCCTCAGCCTGGACCGAGTCGGCGCGCGCCGCTACCTGATGTCGGTCCAGCGCGACGAGGACATCGTCAACTGGCTCAAGGACCCGGCAGCCGACGATGACCGGGCGGAGTTGCGCGATGACCCGGTGGTGCGGGACACGGTGGCCGGTCTGTGGATCGAGGCCCAGGTGTGCCGGCTCATGACCATGCGAAGCCTGTCGATCCAGGAGCACGACGCGCCGTTCTCGTACGAGGCCTCGGCCGAGAAGGTGTGGGCACCCGAGCACGGGGTGCGCGCCACCGAGGCGATCGCGCAGATCCTCGGGGCGCCCGGACAGCTGTTGAGCACGTCGCCGGACGCCGTGCAGCGCGGCGTGTTCGCCCATAACCTCATGGGCGCTTTCCAGTCCGGCATCAACCACGGCAGCGTGCAGGTGATGCGAGATCAGGTGGCGCGCCACGGCTGGCAGATGCCCCGATCTCGCTGACAACTCTCGGACCGCCACCCGTACTACTACCTGAAGGGACCGCTGGTGGATCTGCTCCTCGACGCCGAAGAACAATCGGTCGCCTCCCTCGCACGCGAGGTCCTCGACAATCTGGCGACGCCGGGCCTGGCCCGGGAGACGGAGACCAACCCGCTCGGCTACTCCGCCGACCTGTGGCGGGAGATCGCCCGGCTCGACTGGATCGGACTGTGCCTGCCGGGCGCCGTCGGCGGCCAGGACCTGCCGCTGCACTACGCGGGCCTGCTGCTCGCGGAGGTGGGACGGCACATCGCACCGGTCCCGCTGCACAGCACGCTCACGGCGGCTCTTACGGTCGCCAGGCAGGGCCGCGCAGGCCAAGTGGAGGCGCTGCTGCCCGGCGTCATTAGCGGCGAGTCGATCATGACCGTGGCCTTCCAGGAGGGCCGCACCGCCCGGTCGCGGAACGGGCTGCGCACGGTCGCTGTCCGGGACGGCGACGAGTACGTGATCACGGGGGTCAAACACTTCGTCGACAACTTCGCCGCCGCCGATTCGTGCGTCGTCAGCTGCGCCGACGGGCAGGGCGTGGGGCTGTTCGTCGTCCCAGCAGGTGCGCCTGGCATCTCAAGCACGCCCCTGGTCACGCTGGCGAAAGACCAGCAGAGCAAGGTCGCCTTCGACCATGTGCGGGTGCCGGCCTCCGCGCTGCTTGGCGAGCCGGGCGAGGGCCGGTCGGCCGCCGAGGCGATGATTGACCTCGGCACGGCGCTGCTGTGCGCGCAACTGGCCGGCGCCTCCCGCAGGGATGCCGAGTTCGCGGTCGACTACTCCAGGAACCGGGTCGCCTTCGGCCGCCCGATCGGCGCCTTCCAGTCCATCCAGCACCTGGCCGCGGACATGCTGATCGCGGTGGACGGCGTAGACCTGCTGACCCGTGAGGCGCTGTGGCGGCTGGGGGCCGGCCTTACCGGCGCGATCGAGGTGTCCCAGGCCAAGGCGTTCGCCAGCGAAAAGTGCGTGTTCGTGGCCCGCTCGTCGCAGCAGGTTCATGGGGGCATCGGGTTCATGATGGAGTTCGACCTGCACCTGTGGTACCGGCGGGTGGTCGCCTGGAGCATGCGCTACGGCACTGCGGCGGAGCACCGCGCCAGGATCGCGGCGGCCCTGCTTGACACCCCGGGGCCAGTCCGGTTGGGCATGGATCAGGTCCTGCCGAGCTGAGCCGCTGCCTGGACCCGGGCGGTCGGCCCGGGTCCAGGCCCGCGAGTCGTACACGCTAACTGACTTGCCACCAGTGCAGGAGCCGATGCCGGACCAGCCACACGAGGCCTACGAGGAGCGCGCCGATGACGCCGAGCAGCACTGCGAGGGCGAGGATCAGCGCCGGGTCCCGGTAGGACAGCGCCAGCGTGAGGAGCTGGCCGATGCCGGGCACGCCGACGAGAAACTCGGTCGAGACCGAGCCGACCAGGGCGAACGAAATCGCAGCCGGCATGGCGGCGAAGGCCCATGCCAGCGCGTACGGCAACCGGACGCGAAACATGATCCCGGCCCGGCCCGCGCCGAACAGCCGGGCGTTGGACAGCACTTCGGCGCGGACGCTGCGGCCGCCCTCGAGCGCGTTGAAGAAGATCACGAAGACCGACAGCAGCGCCGCGGACAGCATGGAGGACTCCAGTGTCACGCCGAACAGCACCACGATGATCGGGATGAACGCGATCAGCGGGGTCGCGTTGAACGCGGCGATGAACGGCCGCAGCACCCGCGCGGCAAACGGGCTCTGGCTCAGCAGCACGCCGAGGGCCAGCCCGACCACCGTGCCGATCAGGCACCCGCCGATGGTCGAGCGGAGGGTGTCGCCGATCGCCGCCCAGAACGCCGCGGCTCCGACCCCGCCGATGAGGCTGCCGACTTCTCGGCCGACCGCCGACGGCGAGGAGATGAAGGCCCGGTTAAGCAGGCCGATGTTAGCGCTCAGCGTGCGTACGTGCGGGAGCCACTGCCAGACCGCCAGCACCACGATGATGATGAGGGCTTGTGAGCCGTGCACGACGCTCCGGCGCGGCTTGCCGCGGGGCGGGCGCCGCACTAGCGGCACGGGGGCCGCCGGGGGGCCTGAGGCCGCGATTGTCATGAGGTACCACCTTCCCACCAGAACAGCGCCCTGGACCGGATGAAGGCGGCGACGGTCGTCAATACGACGCCGAGGACCGCCAGCATGATCGCGAGCGCGATCGTGGTCGTCGCATTGGCGTCGTTCAGCGACTGGAGGAGCTGCTGCCCCATGCCGGGGATGCCGACGAGGATCTCGGTGACCACGGCGCCCACGAGCCCGTAGCCGGCCGCGCCGGGCAACGCCACGATCGTCCACGCGAGAACGTACGGCAGCCTGACGCGGAGCATGGAGTCTCGTCCTGACGCGCCCAGCACCCAGGCGTTGTCGATCACCTCATGGCTGACTGACCGGCCGCCCTCGTAGGCGTTGAAGAACACTGCGAAGAACACGATTACCGCGGCCGAAAAGATGGAGGACTTGCTGGTGGGCCCGAGCGCGACCACGGTGATCGGGATCAGCGCGATCCGCGGCACCGCTGAGAAGACGACTACGAACGGCTGGAAGATCGCGGCCGCAAGCTGGCTCGAGCTCAGCACCAGACCGGCCAGCGCCCCCGCGACCACACCGATCAACAGGCCGATCAGCGCGTCCCGCACCGTGAGCCAGAGCGGGGAGAGCACCGACGGGTACGTCGCGGTCCCGACGGTGAGGTCCCATACTCGGTCCGCGACCAGTGTCGGGGAGCTGATGAAGAACCGGTTCAGGAAGTTGAACCGGTCAGACAGGAACGGCACGTCCGGCAGGTACTCCCACAGGGCCAGGAGGACCACGGCCAGGGCGACTTGGGCGAGGGCGACGTTCCCGCGCCAGGAGCGCCAGCCCGCGGCGGGCCGGTTACCCGGCTCCGCCGCCGTGACGTCCGGCGCGGTAGCTGCCATCTGGTCGGCCGTCATCGCGCTGGGGCGGGGGTGGCGGCGCCGCCGATCTGCACGTTCAGCTCGTGCCAGAGCGCCTTATATATGGCCTGGTACTCGTCGGTCTCGCGGAGCGATCTGATGTCGCGCTCGCCGCCGAACGGGATCTCGAACATTTTCGCCACCCGGGCCGGGCGCCGGGTCAGGATGCAGACCCGGTCCGACAGGGTAATCGCCTCTCCGAGGTCGTGAGTAACGAGGATGACGGCCATGCCGAGCTCGGTGACGATCCGCTTAACCTCCTCGTGAATGTTGACCCGGGTGGGCTCGTCCAGCGCCGAGAACGGCTCGTCGAGCAAGATCACCTGGGGCAGCGGCGCGACCCCGGTCATGAACGCCACCCGGCGGCGCATGCCGCCGGACAGCTGGTACGGGTAGGCGCGCCGGAACTCGGTGAGACCTACCAGGTCGAGCAGCCGGGTCACGCGTTCCTTTCGCTCGGCGTCGGACAGGTTCAGGTACCGCAGACCCCAGCCGATGTTGCCCTCCACGCGGAGCCAGGGCAGCAACGTGTCCTTCTGGAAGACCATCGTGTACAGCCGCTGGCTCCGCTTGGCGAGTGCCTCCGGGTTGCTCGGTGTCCACGAGACCTGCCCGGAGGTCGGCGGCTGTAGGCCGGCGATCAGCGCGAGCAGCGTCGACTTTCCGCAGCCGCTGGGACCGACGACGCTCAGCACCGTGCCTGGCCGCAAGCCGAAGCTCACATCCTCGATGGCCAGGACACCCTGCTGGCTGCCACGGGCCGGCGGGTAGGCGTACTTCAGGCTGCTCACCTCGAGCAGTTCGCTCTCGGGCATTGTTTCCTCCGGTTAGGGCACCGCGACGCCGACCCGCTGGGCGGCCTCGTTGAGGTATGACATGTCGACGAAGTTGGAGTAGCTGTAGGTCGGGCTGTTTTCCACGTCCCCGATCGTCGAGATGTCCCAGCGGGTGAACAGGCCGAGCGAGGCGTCCCACAGCGACTTGGAGATGTATCCGCGGTCGGGCGTGTAGAACGGTTGCTGCGCGGTGATGTCGGCCAGGATCGAGCCGGCCGGCAGCGTGCGGAACAGACTGTCCTTCTGCAGCACCGTGGCGACCTGCGCCAGCGTGTGCGAGTGGAGGTAGACGTTCGCCTCCACCAGCGCCTCCAGGAACCGGACGACCGCCTCGTGCTTGGCCTCCAGATTCGACTTAATGCCGGAAATCGTGGTGTCGGCCGTGTAGGCGCTGCCCAGCAGCGCAACGCGCTGGGAAGTGACGGCCGGGTCGGCTACCATGCTGAGCTTGCCGGACGCCAGTTCGGAGGAGAAGATCGCCTTGCTTCCGCTGGCGGCGGCGATCTGACCCGACTCCAGGGCGTTGATGAGCGTTGTGTTATCGGCGAAGGACACGATCGTGAAGCCCGTGCCGGTGGCCTTCTTGACGTCGCCGGAGAACAGGTTGGCGAACCCGTACTGGGAGCCGTCCGTCCCCACCGTGCCCACTCGCTGACCGGACAGGCTGTTCACGTTCTTGTACTTCGAGTTGGAGGCAACCGCGAGGCCACCGAGCGCGCCCCCGCCAATGTCGTTGTAGATGGCGCTGATCGGCTTGCCCTGCGCCGCTACCGGGAAGGCGGCGGTGGATCCCTCGTCGATCAGATCGGCCTTGCCGGAGGTGAGCAAGGGCACCGAGCCGGCCGCGACCCCATTGATCCGGTTGACGTTGACGCCGTACTTCGTGAAGTAGCCGAGGTCGTCGGCGAGGTAGATTGTGATGGCGGAAGACGGGTCCAGGTTCGGAGTAACGACGGTCAGCTCGCAGCCGTTCGGGCAGGAAGTGCTCGCCGAGCCGGTACCGGCCGCGGCGGCGGTGCTTCCTGTACTACTACTACTCGCGCTGCTGCAACCCGCGGCGGCCAGCGCGACCCCCGCGAGGACAGCGCTTATCCAGGCCACCCGGTTTCTTCTCTTGCCTGACGTGATTCCTGCTCCGGCCATTGGCGTGTCTCCTTGAAGGATGCGAGCGGGACGCGTGACTCACCGACCGGACCAGACCCAGCGGTCGGGACGCCTCTCGCCCAGCGTTCAGCAAATCGAAGCGGTCGCGGAAGTGTGGCAGCCCAATCGGGCAGGACGCGGTCCCAGAGGACCTGTCGCGCCTGGCTCCGGCCGAAGCCAGGCGCTCACCGCCGCGTGAATTATGGCGATCATATTGTATGACGGTCTTCCCGTCTATAGGGTAATAACGTGCTCGTAACACATCTCAGGGACTGTCTTCACCTGCTGGTCGCGCGGGCGGCGGGCGAGGCGAGGAGGGGTGAATGACGACTGGCTACCAGGTGATCGCCCGGGCGATCGCAGATCTCGGCGTCGGTACCGTGCACGGCCTCATGGGCGACGGCAACCTGCACTTCATCCAGTCGTTCGTGCACGACGAAGGGCGTCGCTACGTCGCTGCCAGACATGAGGCCGGCGCCGTGAACATGGCTGACGGGCACGCGCGGGTCCTCGCGGGCGGGGCGCTCGGCGTCGCCACGGTAACGCACGGCCCCGGGCTCACAAATGCCATGACCGCGCTCACCGCGGCGGTCCGCAACCGCACGCCGCTGCTGCTGGTCGCCGGAGACTTGCCTCGCCCGGCGTTCCGCCACAACCAGCGCATCGACCAAGCCGCTGTGGTCGCCCCCACCGGGGCGGGTTACGTCAGCGCGGCAGCGTCAGCGGGAGCGGGGCGGCAGGTCGAGTCCGCCATCCGGATGGCGCTCTTCCAGCGGCGCCCGGTTGTGCTCGACATCCCGAACGACGTGCAGATGGAGGAGTGGTCCGGCGGCGCAAGGACAGACCGGCTGAAGACCATGCTGCAGGACACGCGGTCGCAGCGTCGGATGCCTGACCCTGCCGCCGTCGCGGACGCCGCGCGGCGGCTGGACGCGGCCCGACGTCCGGTGTTGCTGGCCGGGCGCGGCGCTGTTCGGGCCGCAGCGGGGACGCAGATCCGTGCGCTCGCCGGGCGCACGGGGGCACTGCTCGCCACCACCCTGCTCGCCAAGGGTCTGTTCGCCGGCGATCCCGGCGACCTAGGGGTGACGGGCACGTTCGGCTCAGCGCTGAGCACGGCCATACTCGCTGAGGCGGACTGCGTGGTCGCGTTCGGCGCAAGCCTGCACTCCTGGACGACCAGCGTCGGGCAGCTGTATCCAAAGGCAACCCTGATCCAGGTCGACGTCCGCGAGGACGACATCGGCGACTTCACTGCCGTCGACCATGTCGTGCTCGGCGACGCCGCCCTCACGGCCGCGGCGCTGTTTGACTCGGTGGCCACCCGGCCCCCTGGCGAGGGTTTCCGCACACCGCGGATTACCGATGCGCTGGCCGCCTGGCGCCCCGAGGACGAGGTCACTGATGCCAGTGGAGCCGGCCGAGTAGACCCCAGGCTCGCCTTGATCGCGCTGAACCGAATACTGCCGCGGGACCGCCTGGTTTTCTCCGACGGCGGGCATTTCTGGTCCTACCCGGCCGCGTACCTGGAGGTGCCGGACCCGGACAGCTTCGTGCTCGCGGCTAATTTCGGCTCCATTGGGCTAGGGCTGGCGACCGCGATCGGCGGCGCGCTCGCCCGGCCGGACCGGCTCCCGGTCCTCGTGGTCGGCGACGGCGGGTTCTTGATGAGCATCGCCGAACTGGAGACGGCCGTACGGTACCAGGTCCCCCTGGTCGTCGTGGTGCTCAACGACGCGGCGTACGGCTCCGAGGTGCACGCACTGCGAGCCGGTGGGCTGCCGACGCAGACGGCGCAGTTCCCCGATACGGACTTCGTCCGGCTCGCCGCCGGGTTCGGCGCGGCGGGCCTTACCGTGCGCGATCTGGCGGACCTGGCACAGGCAGCTGAACTGATTCGGCGTCTGGACCGCCCGCTGGTGCTCGACGTGAAGATCGACCCCGATCTCGTTGCGCCCTGGTTCAGGGCGGCGAAGCTTCGCGCTGCTACGGCACGGACCTGAGCTCCCACCACATCTGGCGCCACTAAGGGGCCCTAACTATATAATGAGAGCCTGATCCGCCGACAGGGAGGTTCAAATGGGGAGCCCTAGTGTCCTGCTGTACGAGGAGTGCATGCGGGAGGGGATGCAGATCGAATCGGCGGACATCGCGGCCGAGGACAAGGTGCGGCTGCTTGACGCCCTTTCGCGAACCGGCCTGAAGGCGATCAACGTGGGCTCGTTTGTCAGCCCCCGGTACACGCCGCAGATGGCCAACATCGATGACATCCTGGCGAAGTTCACGCCCGTCGACGGCATCCACTACTACTACCTCGCGTTGAACCAGCGCGGCGTCGAGCGCGCCGCCACCTACGTGCCGCCGCTGCGCAGGCAGTTTTCCATGCCGCACCTGCGCGCGGAATTGTGCGACACCTTCCTGCGGCGCAACAACAACCGCACCAAGGCCGACGTACCCGCTCGCTGGGCGGGCATCGTCGAGGAGGCGAAGCGGGCCGGGGCCACGCAGGCACGGGTCGACCTCGGCTCGGCGTTCGGGTCCAACTTCGAGGGTGCGTTCTCGCATGAGGAGCGGATGTACTGGATCCGGGAGGCCAAGCGCACCTGGGACGAGGCGGGCATCCCGGTGACCGGGCTTGGCCTGTTCGACCCGATGAGCTGGTGCATGCCGCACTGGACAGAGGAGACCATCGGCGCTGTCCTGGAGGAGTTTCCGCAGATCAAAACCTTCCACCTGCATATGCACGATGCCCGCGGCATGGCGGTGCCGAGTATCTACGCGGCGCTGCGCACGCTCGACGAGCGGCACCACGTCAGCATGGATGTCACCGCGGGCGGCATCGGCGGGTGCCCGTACTGCGGCAACGGCCGGGCGACAGGAATGGCGCCCACCGAGGACGTGGTCAATATGTGCGACGCGATGGGCATCGACACCGGGGTTGACCTGGACAAGCTCATCGAGGTCGTGTGGATGCTCGAGGAGATCATCGGCCGCCCGACGCCAGGGCACGTCTCTAAGGCGGGACCGCTGCCCGCACCGGACCGGCTCTACGATCCCAACCTGCCGCTAGTGGAGACGCACGAGCAGGCCAGGCACTTCAAGCTCGGACCGCAGGCCGTCGCGGGTGGCAACATCCCGTGGAAGGAGCCCATCCCGGCACCCGCGGTCCGGGCACGGTAAGGGTCACCGCGGTGGACCCGGCGCCGGGCACGACGACAGACGACGCCGACAGCCTCGTGGTGGGCGTGACCGCGGAGATCATCCGGCGCGCGCGGGCGCTGCGGTTCACCGACCTACCCGACGATGTCGTGCTGATCGCGAAGCAGTGCCTGCTCGACTGGATCGGGGTCACCGTGGCCGGCGCAGGCGAGCCGGCCACGACGATCCTGCGCGAAGAAGTGCTGGCCGAGGCGGGGCCGCCACGTGCGACCCTCATCGGCACCGGGCAGCGGGTCGGCCCTAGCCAAGCCGCCCTCGTCAACGGGACTGCCGCGCACGCGCTCGACTACGACGACGTGGTCCCGGCGATGTCCGGGCACCCGTCCGCCCCCGTGCTCTCCGCCCTGCTGGCGGTGGCCGAGGACACCCGACTGGACGGGCGGGGCATCCTGACCGCGTTCGTGGCCGGGTTCGAGACCGAGTGCCGGGTGGCCCGCCTCGTCGCACCAGGACACTACGGCTCGGGGTGGCATGCCACCGGCACGATTGGCACCTTCGGCGCGGCGGCGGCCTGTGCTAGCGCGATGGGGCTGAGCGAGCGGGAATGGGAGCACACCCTCGGGCTGGCCGCGACCCAGGCAGCGGGCCTGAAGGCGGTGTTCGGCACCATGGCCAAGCCGTTCCACGTGGGTAAGGCGGCAGCGAGCGGACTGCTCTCCGCCAGGCTTGCGGGCCGAGGCTTCACCAGCAGGCCCGGCATCCTGGAGGCCGCGAATGGGTTCGCCGCGGCGATGACCACCACCGTGAACGCTGACCGCGCGCTCGAACTGGGCACCGACCAGTTCGAGCTGCGCAACGTGCTGTTCAAGTATCACGCGGCCTGCTATGCGATCCACGCGAGCCTCGAGGGGACGCTCCGCCTCGCCGAGCAGCACGCGCTCGGCGCGGCGGACATCGCGCGGGTCGAACTGCGGGTACCGCCGCCGGTCTACGCCGCATGCACCAACAACAGCCCTCGCACTCCGCTCGAGGCGAAGTTCAGTCTGGGCTATGTCGTCGCGCTCGCGCTGTCAGGCGACGGGACGGGGGCGAGTGCCTTTACCCAGGAGCATCTGCGGGACCCGGGGGTACGGGCGCTCAGTGAGCGGGTAACGTGCACGCTGGCACCTGCCATTACCGAGAAGTTCGCCGCCGAGGTCACCATCATCACGGCCTCGGGCCGGACGCTCACGACGACGACCGACGTCTCGGTGCCGGCCCGCGGCGATACGGAGCTGAGCCGGCAATCGGACAGGCTCACGGCGAAGTTCCGTGACCTTGTCCGCCCCGTCGTCGGCACCGAGGCGGCTGAGGCCCTCATCGCAGCGGTCGGGAACATCGACAGCTGCACCACGGCCCGCGAACTCGCCATGCTCAGTTCGCCTCGTGTCACCCAGTTAAAATCGCCGTAGCGGCGATCCAAGGCCGACCAGGCACAACCGGCGGACCGAGCACCGCCCGAACACTAATCTACATACCTGAACGCGAGATGCTACTACCGAGCGTCGCGTGGCTATCTGATAGGAAACGGTGTGACCGACATGCGCGCCTCCGTGGATACCGGCCAGCTCCTCCTGTCCGGCTCCGCCCGGCTGCACCGCCTTCAGGTCGAGCTGCTGGCGCAGCTTAATCAGCCGTTGACGATCCGGCAGTTCCGCATCCTCCAGCGCATCGACGAAGGCGTTACCTCCATGACCGGCCTCAGCAAGCTGGCGCACCGGTCGCTGCCGACCATCTCCGAGTCGGTTGAAGGCATGATCAGACGCGGGCTGCTCACCCGGGCCGCGTCGGAGGCTGACCGCCGGGCAATGGTGTTGCAGGTGAGCGCCGCCGGCCGTCAGGCCCTCGAAGACGCCCGCAGCACGTTCGACCAGTTCGCGGCCGACATCATGGCGACCGTACCCGCCAGCAAGCAGCGGGATTTCGCGACCTTCAGCCAGCTCGTCTACGATTTCGCGGGCCTGCGGCTGTGGGGCGAGGACGACGTCTGATCCTTGGGCACCCCGCGCGCTCGCCCGCGAGTTGGGCCGGCGGTTGCCCCGTCGGCGGCCAACGCGCGGAGCGCGTCTCTGCCCTGCTGTAGCCGCTCCCTGAAGTCGGGATCGACTCGCTGGTACAGGTGGGTGCGCACGCCCTCGTCAAGGTCGAACGGTATCAGCCTGGGCGGCGCGACCGGCTCGTCGACGATCACCTTCCCGGCGCGCAGCCGGTCCCGCGCCGCCGAGTCGAGGCCAAGCCTGGCCAGCACCTCGTCGTTGTGCTCGGCGAACCGCGGCCCGCGGAACTGGATGCTCACCGAGCTATGCGCGCTGTGCCAGCGGAACCCCCGGCTGAGCACGGGCGTCACTCCGGCCTCGAGCCCGAGATCCACGTCCTCGTACATGCCTCGCGCGAACAGGTGGGGATCGAGCAGCAGATCGCTGGCGTCCATCACCGGGCCGGCCGCGATCCCCGCCGCTTGCAGCAGCGTGGCCGACTTGCCGGCGTCCTGCCCGCGCGACCAGGCCGCTAGGGCTTCTCGCGCCTGGTCCATCCCCTTCTCGCTGGCCGACGGCTGCGCCGGGAGGCCAGGGACGAGCCCGGCCAGCGCCCGCCAGTCCGCCTCATCGCGCACCGACAGTGCCAGCCAGCGGTCCTGCCCGGCGGCCGGGAACACATCGCTGAGCAGCGTGTCCAGCTCGCGGTTGCCTGCCCGGCCCGGGTCGGGCAGCCCGGCCTGGGCCGCGATCAGCGCCTCGGGAATCATCGCTGGGCCGAGCTGGTACATGCCCAAGTCGATGTGTTGGCCGCGGCCGGACCGCTCGCGCCAGATGAGCGCGGCGAGCAGCATGGTCAGGCCGGTCCAGCAGGCGATGAAGTCTGGGTAGGACTGCCCCACCTTCGTCGGCTTGCCCCCGGCGTAGCCGGAGTAGGTTCCAACGCCCATCGTGGCCTCGAGCGTCGTGCCCTGGGCCTTGAACTCAGACCACGGCCCAGTCGAGCCGTAGCCGGTGTTGGACAGCATGATCAGAGCGGGGTTGACCGCCGCCAGCTTTTCGTAGCTCAGCCCCCAGCTCCGCATCACCCGGGGGGTGAAGTTGCCGAGCAGGATGTCGGCGTCGCCGACCATGCGGAGCAGGATCTCCCGGCCCTGCTCGCTTTTCAGATCCAGGGCGATGCCGCGCTTACCGCGGTTGAGGCTGTGAAATGCGCCGGAGCGGTTCCACGGATCCTCACCCCCGGCGTTGTTGAGCAGTGGCCCGAACATGGGCCCGCGCCCTTGGTCCAGCCGGTTCGGCGCCTCGACCTTGACCACGGAAGCGCCGAGATCGCTGAGCATCGCGGCAACAAGCGGTACGGCCACGACCGTCGAGAGGTCGATGATCTTCAGCCCCTCCAGCGGACGCCGGGGCGCGGCCGGTGCCGCTAGCACGGTCGGCATCATTGGAGCGGGCGGCGATGCGGGAGTGGTCGAGCCAGCGGCCAGCCAGGAGGCGGCCAGCTCGGCCCCGCGCTCGCCGAGGGCGGGGGCACCACTGCGCACCGCCGTCGGCGTGGCGCTCAGGCCGGCCAGCACGGCAGGGAACCGCCACCGGCCGAGGGCACCCTGAGCATCCGGCACCTCGCGGAACACACCGCGCGCGGCAAGCTGCGGGCAGCTCAGTAGCTGCTGTGCCGTCTGGGTGAACCCGGCGAGCATGTCCGCGCGTGCGGCCCGTACGAACAAGTCCCGGCCGGCGACGTCACGCAGCGCCTCAGTCAGTATCTCGGTGAGCGGCCCGGCATTGAAACCGCGCTTCTCCCGGGTGTCGAACCGCTCCTCGCACAGCCTCGGCTCGCCGAGCAGCTCGGCGAACATCGGCAGCGTCGTCCAGGTGTTGGTCTGCACTGTGGCAAAGCAGTCGCGCGCGGGTATCGGCTCGCCGGTGAACGGATCCTTGGCCGCTGACCGGCGGCCCTGCACCGCCCCCATGTAGGTGTAGGTCGGCGCGTTCAAGATCAGCTCGGCGGCGATCACCTCCTGCCGCGATACGTCCACGTGGACGCCGCGGCCCGAGCGGCGGGCGAACAGGCAGGCGGCCAGCGACGCGTAGGCGGCGGTCAGGCCTGCCGTGTAGCTGGTCTGGCGCAGCCCGCGCTTGAGCGGCTCCCGATCCCACGTACCGCTGAACGCCATCAGCCCGCCGGTAGCCTGCACCACCAGGTCGGAGGAACGCCACCAGCTGTCCGGCCCGCACGCGCCGAATGGCGTCACCGTGGTCAAAACCAGGCCCGTCCGGATGGTAAGAACCGTGGCCGGGTCCAGGCCCCAGCCGGACAGCACGTCCCCGTCATCACCTGTCAGGACCAGGCTCGCCGTAGCGGCGAGTTCGGCGACCGCCGCCGGGCCGTCGGCCGGGTCAAGGCACAGGCTGGCTTTGTTCCAGTTCAGGTACTCGAACAGCGCGCCTCCCTCCAGCTGAGAGTCGCCGCGCAGGCGTGGCCCTTCCCCCCGGACAGGGTCGCCGCCCGGCGTCTCGACCTTGATCACCTCGGCGCCAAGATCGGCCAGCAGCCGCGCGGCGAACGCCGCGGCGTGTCCACCGCCGAGTTCGAGCACCCGCAGCCCGGCTAGCGCCTCCGGAACCGGCGCCGTCACCGTGATGTCATCCACTTGCGACAAGCCTTCATACCCATCGTGCGAATCCCAGTCCAGCCCCAGTTCCGGCCTCGGTGCGGTACACCGCTTCGTAAGACAGCACCTCTGGGTGTAGTCCGGTGCCCGCCATCGTCGCCGCCACGGTGACCCAGTTCAGGCACTCAGAGGTCGCCGAACGCAGCCGCTCGCGCGGCAGCGAGGTCAGCGCTTCCTTATCACCTGACTTGACCGCATCCAACAGAGCCCGGTCGATCACCTCGTCGACGACGAAGTGGCTCAGACCGCCGGAGGCAACCACCGCGACCCGCACCCCGTCGTCCCATTCCGCGAGGGCAGCGGCGAGCGCCTCGCCGAGCGCGTAGCATCGGCGCGGCGTCACCGCGTTCGGCGGGTAGCAGGTGTTCTGGATGACCGGCACGATTGGCGTTCCCATCCCGTCGAGCAGGCGCTGGACGACAAACGAGTAGCCGTGCGGCAGCCCGACCGGCCGCGGCTGCAGTTGCCTGGCCCACGCCAGCTCGCCGCCAGCCGCGGCCGGGTAGCGCCGGGCGACCCGGCCGCCGTAGCTGGGCTCGATGCAGCTCATCTGGCTGACATCGAAGTCGTGCTCGATCAGGTACTCGACCAGGTGGCGGCCGAGCCGAGCGTCGACGGGCACATCCACCCGCCTGGCGGCGTAGCCGGCGTTGACCAGCAGGGCCATCTCGATTTCGAGCGGGCTGCCAGCCGGCTCCGGGCGGGGAATGATCGGCACGCTCTCGCCCCAGTACACGGAGAAGGCGGGCATGTTGCTGTCGTAGAACCACTCGTCCTGGTCGTCGCTGACGATCACGATGACATCCGGGCGGGCCGCGCGCAGCGACCCGGCAAGCTGGTCAAGTGCGGCCTGCGAGGCGGCAGACTGGCGGCGGAACAGGTCAAGGCCGCGCGACCGCTGCTGAATCTCGGCCGGCACGTAGCCGCCGACCGCGTCGTCGAAGCTCATAGCCAGCCCGCTGGGCGGGAAGACAAGCTCCGGGTTCCCGCGATCGCGGGCCGCGTAGTCGGACCACATCTCCGGCGGCAGGATCAGCAGCGGCGTGTGCGAGGTTCCGACCCCCAGCACGATCTGTGCCATGGCGGTCAGACCTTCAGCCGTGAGAACACGGCGCGGGCGTTACCCTCGTAGATCGCGGCACGGTCGCGCTCGGTCAGGGCGCCGAGCTCGTCGATCACGGTCTTGAGGTCGTCCAACTCCCGCCCGGTGCGCGGGTCGGTGGTCGAGCCGCTGCCAGGGCGCTCGGTGCCGAACAGCACCCGGTCGCTGCCCACGGTCGCGATCAGGTAGGCGAGCGCCGGCGGGTAATGCAGCACGGAATCGAACCAGAACCGCCGCAGCGCGTCCTCGAACCGCTCGCTGTGGGCGTCGCCGCCCAGGTGCGGGGCGAGCCGCTCTGCCTGCCAGCGGCCTAGTTGGTAGGGAACCGAGCCGCCGCCGTGCGCGATGATGAGCTTGAGGCTGGGGAAGTCACGGAAGACCGAGGAGCGCAGGACGCTGAGGATCGCGACCGACTCCTCCGTGATGAAGTGCTCGCTGTAGGTCTCGCGGCCGCTGAAGCAGCCAGCGGAGTGGATCAGCGCTGGGAGATCGTGGCGGACGAGCTGTTCATACAGCGGGTACCAGTACTCGTCGCCGAGGGCCGGGGACTTCCCCTCCCCCTCCGACGGGTCGGGGTTAATGAGGACACCCACCGCACCGAGGTCGCTGACCGCACGGTCGAGTTCTTCGAAGGCCGCAGTGACTGGCTCGCTGGGGGTGATCGGAAGTGCGGCGACCGCTCCGAAGCGGTCCGGGTGCAGCGCCACGGTCCGGGCGATGAGGTCGTTGTTGGCCTCCACCCACCAGTGCACAATCCGGGCCGGCCTGGATGAGGTCATGAGCTGGTACGGCCGGGGCGAGATGAGCTGCACGTCCGTGCCCACCTCGTCCATCAGTGCCACGTTGTGCCCGGCCGCCGCGGCGAGCTGCTCATCGCTGATATTCGAGCTGCCTTTGTGGTGGCCGCCGCCGGACTCCAGTCGCGCCTTGTAGGCGTAGAAGACCTCCGGCGCCAGCAGGTGGGCGTGGGCATCGATGATCATTAGCGCGCGACTCCCTAGGTGATCCGAGATCCATGTCGGTAAAATACTAAGGGACCCATAGTTTATGGTTTGGTGACCCCCCGGGCAAGGGCCGGCCGGCCCAACCGGCGGAAGAGGAGGCGGCCCATGACCGGATCAGCAGCCGAAGGCGCCCGATGGCACACCGTGGCCGAGGCGGTCGTGCGGCAACTCGTCGAAGTCGGCGTGTCGCACGTCTTCCTCAATCCGGGCACCGATACGGCCCCCTTCCAGGAGGCCGTGCTGGCGCTGACGACCGCGGGCGAGCCGGCCCCGCGCCTCGTACTCTGCCCGCATGAGACGGTCGCGCTGGCCGCCGCCCAGGCGTACCACGCGGTCACCGGCCGCCCGCAGCTGGTGATGGTCCACGTGGACGTCGGAACCCAGAACCTCGGGGCCATGCTGCACAACGCGGCCCGGGCCAACGCGGCCGTGGTGATCCTGGCCGGGCAGACGCCGGTGACCGCGAACGGCGAGCAGCCCGGAGGCCGGGACTCGGTAGTGCACTGGATGCAGGATGTGCCGGACCAGGCCGGCGTAGTGCGCCCCTACGTGAAGTCGGCAATCAGCCTCGCGACCGCGGACACCGCCGCCCGGCAGGTCAGCCGGGCCTTCCAGCTGGCCTCGTCCAGCCCGGCTGGCCCCGTCTACCTGACCGCGGGCCGGGAGCTGCTGATGCAGCCGGCCCCGGCCGGGCCCGCCGGGCCGCCCGCCGCTCGCCACGCCCCGGCCGAGCCGCCCGCGCCGGCACCCGGCGGGCTGGCCCGGGCGGCGGCCGCGCTGGCCAGCGCCAGCCGTCCGGTCATTGTCACCGCCCGCGCGGGCGAGAACCCGGAGTCGGTCGGCGAACTCGTCGCCCTCGCCGAGCTGCTCGGTGCGCGGGTGGTCGACCTGCAGGACCGGGTCAACTTTCCTACCGATCACCCCTGCTACGCCCGGTCCACGCGGCAAGCCAGGGCGGCCATACGGGAGGCGGACGTGCTGCTCGCGGTGGCCTGCCCGGTGCCATGGGTGCCGACGGTCAACGCCCCAGCGGGCGACGCGACGATTATCAGCATGGACGAGGACCCGGTCCGCGCGAGCATGCCGGGATGGTCGTTCCCAGTCGACATCAACCTGCACACCGAGACCTTCATCGGGCTGCGGATGCTGTGCGAGGCGCTGGCCGTACACCAGCCAAGGGCCGGCCGGGGCTGGCGTGACCGGCTTGCCGCACTGGCAGCCGCCCCGCCCGCGCCATCCGCCTCGCCGACGCAGCTCGAGCCGACGGAAGCGGCCGGCCAGATGACCGCAGCGGCGGTGGGGGCGGCACTCAACGAGGTGCTCACCCAGCGGGACATCGTCATCGAGGAAGCCACGACCAATCGCGAGCTGCTGCGCACCAGCCTCGAGCGGACCGTGCCGGGCACGTTCTTCCGCTCCGGCGGCTCGGGTCTCGGCTATGCCCTCGGCGCGGCGCTCGGCGTGAAGCTGGCCGCACCCGACCGCCGGGTGGTCGCGATCACCGGGGATGGCGCTTTCATGTTCGGGGCACCAACGCCGGCCCTGTGGGCGATGAAGCTCGCGCAGGCCCCGGCCTTGGTCATCGTGCTGCAGAACGGCGGCTACGCGGCGAGCAGGGCGCCGGTTCTCGCGCTCTTCCCCGAAGGCGCCTCCGCGCGCAGCGGGCAGGTTCTTGGCACGCTGTTCGGCGACGCGACAGCGCCGGCGCCCGACTTCGCGCTGCTGGCGCAGGCGTGCGGCGGGCACGGGGCGCACGTCGGGCGAGCCGAGGACCTGGCGGCGGCGCTCAAGCTCGCCGTCGAGCGGGTTGACGCGGGGCAGGCCGCAGTGGTGGTCGTAGACGTCACATCGCCGTGGATCTTAGGTGGATTCCGCACGTTGCCGACACCCCGGCGATGACGAGGGCGGAAAATGTGCTAAGGTACCCTTATAGTTAGGGATGATAAGTAATCGCAACGAGGCGGTCCGGCCTCGTTAAAAGCCCTTGAGAGGACTGTCCCGGTTGAGCACGCAGACGTCAAGCGTCCTGTTCATCGGCTTGGGCAACATGGGCGCGCCGATGGCGCGGAACCTTGCGAAGCAAGGCGCCCGCCTGCACCTGAACGACGTCGTCCCCGACGTCGCGGCCGACCTCGCCGCCGAGGTCGGCGGCACCGCCGTCACCGATCTAGCGACGGTGGCAGGTGAGGTCGGCGTGGTCATCTTGATGGTGCCGAGCAGCGAGGTCATCAGCGCGATCATGGACGACGGCCCGGCCGGCCCCGGCTTGCTCGGCCTGCTCGCCGCGGGCACGCTGATCATCGACATGAGCTCGTCCGAGCCGTCCATGACGGTCGCGCTGGCGGGGCGGGCCGCCGAACGGGGCCTGCTCTTCGTGGACGCGCCGGTCTCCGGGGGCAGGGCCCGGGCGGTAACGGGCGAACTGGCGATAATGGCCGGCGGGAGCGACGAGGCGGTGGACGCCGCCCTCCCGCTGCTCTCCGCCATGGGCAGCACGGTGGACCGGACCGGTGCCGCCGGCTCGGCCCACGCGATGAAGGCGCTCAACAACCTGCTCTCCGCGATCGGCCTGGCCGCTGCGAGCGAGGTCCTCGCGGTCGGCGCGAAATTCGGCCTCGACCCGTCGGTGATGCTCGGCATACTCAACCGGTCCACCGGCCGCAACCACGCCACCGAGGTCAAGATGGCGAGGTACGTCCTGAGCCGCCAGTTCGACTCCGGCTTCGCCCTGAACCTGATGGTGAAGGACCTGCGGATTGCCCTCGGACTGGCCGGAGACAACGGCGTGAGCGCGCCGATCTCCGCGGCGGCGCTGCAGACGTGGATAGGCGCGAAGACGATGCTGGCCGACCACACCGCCGACCACACCGAGGTGGCACGGTTCGTGGAGCGCAGCGCAGACATAGAGATTCGGTAAAAGCCGCCCGGAGTAATGTCCCGGCGGCGCCAGCCATCGAGGAGAACCATGACGGTCTCAGTGGAAGACGCCCAGGCGTACATCGACGATATGGCGAGGTCCAGGGGCTACGTCCTGAACTACCACAAGGTCATGGCCAAGCACGACTTCGCCGTGTTGCAGGCGACGAACGACCTCGTGGGGCGCGCGTACCTTGACGATCGCCTGCTCGACCGGCGCACCAAGGAGCTGATCTTCGTCGCGACGCTGACTGCGATGCGCGCCTCCAAGGGCCACATCCAGAGTCACATCCGGGTCGCGCTGGACCTCGGCGTCACGCCGCAGGAGATCCTTGAGGCCATCGAGATCGCGCTGCCGCAGGCCGGCATCGTCGCCTTCCAGGAGGGATTCGAGGCCTGGCGGGAGATCATCGGCGCCGATGGCATCGAGCCCACCGTGCAGGTGCACGACGGCGGCTCCGGCAGCCGTTCCTGAGGGGCGCCCGATGGCTTTCGTCTGCCACGCGACCTGGACCGTCAAGGACGGCAACCTCGACGCCGTCCTCGAAGCACTGGGGCAGGTAGCACCGCCGAGCCGGGCCGAACCCGGCATCCGGCTGTACCAGCCCTACCGTGACCCGGCCAAGCCGGACGTGATTCACCTGTTCGAGGTGTACGACGACGAGGCCGCGTTCGCGTCGCACGCCGAGAGCGCGCACTTCCAGAAGTGGGTGATCGGCACGGTGGTCCCGCTCTTGGATGACCGAGTGCGCGTCTTCTACGAGACGATCGACGCCTGATGCCCAGGCGAGTCATCTCCGTACCGGGGCTGGGCCACGGCGCTCAGCCCATCCCCCTGGCCGTCGAGAAGGACGGCCTGCTCGTCACCAGCGGAATCGGCAGTACCGATCCCGCCACCGGCAAGCGCCCGGCCGATCTCGAGGACGAGGTCAGGCAGGTCTACGCCAACCTCCGCGCCGTCCTCGACGCCGCCGGGTTCGCTGCCGAGGACGTGGTGAAGGTGACGTTCTTCGTCGCCGACGCCGCCACGAGGCCGCTCCTAAACCCTGGCTGGATCGAGCTGTTCCCGGACCCGGAGTCCCGCCCGGCCCGGCACACGCTGCGGCAGGAACTGTCCGCCGGGCAACGTGTGCAGGCCGAGCTCCTGGCCGTCAGGACTGCTTGACCTCGTGCCCGGCCGGGTGGCCGAGCAGCCACTCCCAAAGCTCGACCGGGTCTTCGGCCAATCGTTCCGCACCGCAGTGACACACCCCCAGCATCACGTCGGTTCCCGGAACCCACGTGATGCTGAAGGTGTTCTGGCCCTGCAGCGGCCGGTCCCCGGCAGTCAGCACGGTCATCCCTGCGGCACCCGCTCGCCGGCCTCGGCGAGCCGGGCGAGCATCCGCCGGGCTGCCAGCGCGCCAGTGTCGATATTGACGCTGAGCTCCTGGTAGCCGGAGGGCTCGCCGGCGAGGGTTGCCTCCAGCAAGTTGAGCGCGTCCACGTCCTGACCGAGGACGGCAGCCTGGCTCTTCATCCCGCGGGTGTCCGCCTCCACGTCGCCCACCTCGTGGTCACGTGCTACGCACCAGAAGTCATACGTCGTTCCGGCGGTCGACGGCGTGACCGCGTAAACGATCTTCTTGTGCGCGGCGTGGCTGTCCTCGCCGTCCGCGGCGGGCGGCCTCCCCGGCGGCGCGATGCGGCTGTTCAGCAGGTACAGTCCCGGCGCGTGATACTCGATGTCCTGCCAGCGGTCGATCTTCCCGGAGAAGCCCTTCGCCGCCATCGAGGGGATGTAGGACGGCGGGCAGGGGACGTTCTCCATATGCCGGCTGACCCAGACGATGCAGGCGTCCTCGTCGGTCGTGGTGGTCGTCGGCGTTTCGGCCACCTCTGGCGTGCCGATCCACTCCGAGTGCAGGTAGGTCTCGTGGGACAGGTCCATGAGGTTGTCAATGAGCAGGTCATAGCGGCACTTAACCCCCGCCATCCCGCGCAGCACCGCCCAGCCCGGGTCGTCGAGGAACGGCAATGACGGGATGCGGGCGGGATCGGCCAGCTTCCCGTCGCCGATCCAGACCCAGATGAACCGGTCCCGCTCGACGACGGGATAGGTGGGTACCCGGGCACTGCGCGGAATGCGCTGCTGCGCGGGAACCGCGACACAGGTCCCCGCCGGATCGTAGGTGAAGCCGTGGTAGCCGCACACGAGGTTGCCCGCGGAATCGAGCCTGCCCTCGGACAGCGGGAACCGGCGGTGCACGCAGCGGTTGGCCAGCCCAGTCACCGCCCCGTCGAGCGTGCGGTAAAGGACGATGGACTCACCAAGGACGGTCCGCTCCAGCAGGCCGTCACCGACTTCCTCGGCCAGCGCGGCCACGTACCACTGGTTCCTGACGAATTTCATGACCTGCTCCTCATCGTGCTTTCCTCATCGTTCCAGTACCAAGCGTGGCGTCTTTGAGCGCGAGACGCACACGTACATCACGTCCGCTGTGGTCCTCTCCTCCTCGGTCAGCAGGGAGTCGCGGTGGTCGGGAACGCCGTCCAGCACCACGGTCTCGCAGGTTCCGCAGGTGCCCTCCCGGCAGGAGGACAGGATGTCGACGCCCGCTTCCTCAAGCACCTCGAGGACGGACTTATCCTGCGGCACCAGCAGCGTTTTGCCGGACAGGGCGAGCTCGATCTCGAAGGACGTCCGCGGGGCATCTTCGCCGGACTCCACCGGACGGAAGTGCTCGGTGCGCAGCGTCCCCGGCGGCAGGTTCCCGCAGCGTTCGCGAACGGCCGCGAGCAGCGGCTCGGGACCGCAGCAGTAAACGGGCGTATCGGCACGCGGTCCGGCCAGCCACGCCGCCAGGTCAAGCAGGCCGGTCTCGTCCTGCGGACAGACAACCACCTTGTCGCCGTAGCGGGCCAACTCCCCGAGGAAGGCCATTGACGCCCGGGAGCGGCCGCCGTACAGCAGGCGCCACTCCGCGCCCGCCGCCTCCGCGGCCGCCACCATCGGCAGGATCGGCGTGATGCCGATCCCGCCGGCGATGAACAGATATCGCCGGCTCGCCGTGAGGGGGAAGTTGTTGCGCGGGCCATCGGCGAGCACCAGGTCCCCGGCCGCGAGCTGATCATGGACGAACCTCGACCCGCCCGTCCCGTCCGGCTCGCGCAGCACCGCGATGCGCCACGAGAGCCGGTCGGCGGGATCGCCGCACAGGGAGTACTGCCGGACGATCCCGTTGGGCAGCGTTAGGCCGACGTGCGCGCCAGGATCCCACGGAGGCAGTTCGCCGCCGTCTGGACGGCGCAGGCACAGGGCCACGACACCGTCGGACAGCGGTGCCTTGCTGGCGACGGCAAGCTCGCTGTTCAGTGTGCCTCCAGGCCAGAAGGCGGGTATGTGAGCGTGCCCAGGTTCAGTTCCGACTCCGCGAGCCGGGCGGAGATGATCTGTCGCAGCACCGTCTCCGGCACTAGGCAGTCGGCACAGGCGTCCGGCGAGGTGACGACGATCCGCAGGTCGAGGCACGTGTCATTGATGCCGTCGGCCTCTAGGCCGTACCCGTCTGCCTGAAGCACGCTGCGCAGCTCAGCCAGCGCTGCATCGCAGCGCGCGGCGAGGTCAGTCATGGCGGCGCTCCTTCCCGGTCCGCAGCGTCAGGCTGCGGGCACCTCGGCCTTGAGCTGGCTCACCACGGACTCGACCACCTGGTCGGCGAGCGCCACCATCTGGTCGGTCGGCTTGCCTCCGATAGGGTGCGGGATCTGCGCGAAGCGCAGGTTGGCGACCCCGCTGGACTGGACGAGCGTGCGGGCAAGCGGGACGAAGGGGTCAGTGACCAGGAGGACGGCGGGCACGCCGCGGTGCTCCAGCTCGGCGGCGTCCAGCGCGCTCCACGACGTGCAGCTGCCGCAGTCGCCGCTGCCGGTGATCACCAGGTCGTAGTCGGCCGTGATCGCGCGGAGCTGCTGCTCCGACGCACCCTGCGAGGAGCTCAGCTTGCGGAACACTTCGCATGACGCCGCCCCGTAGTCGCCAACGAGGAGCTGCCCGATCCGCCGCATGATCTCTACCGCGTTGGGCTTCGTGTTATCGAGCACCGCGATGCGCACGCCAGCTAGGTCGGCGATGGCCGGGCTACCGATCTGCCGGGTCCGCCTCGCCGGGCCGATGGGGTTGAGAACGGTTATGGGCATGTCAGCGTCCCTCCTTGGACAGGCTTGGGTTGTCGAAGGCGATAGTCACCGAGCGGGTCGCGCTGCCGTGGGTCGGGATGTAGCTGGAGTGCTTGCCGTCCCCGCCCGCCACGAGGACAACGAAGCACTCCGGGCTTGCCACGATCGGCACCTTCCAGCCGGGCCGGCCCAGCGGCATCCAGTGGGGCGCCTCGTGCATGCCCCACATCCCGGTCTTCGGCATCAGCTCGGTGGGGATGCGGGCAAACTCGAACAGGTACCGGCGCACGTCCTCCTTGCTCCATCCCTCGTCGGCGATCGTCGCGGCGTGCTCGGGAGCGAACAGCACGATCACTTCGCCGGTCTGGTCATGGCCGTCCCCGCCGGACGGGCCGTACGCGCGCCGATGGGTAACGGTGCCACCCGTCGACACCATCGCGTCGGCGAACGTGTCCAGGATGTGTTCGGCGGTCTTGGCCACGGGGTTGTTGATGTTGAGGGGGGCTCCGGCCGCGAAAACGGTCACCGTGCTGCAGTCCCGCTCGAAGCCGCGCTCGACGTGGAGCGGCTCCCACGGGCTGGCTTCCTCGTTCTCCGCGAAGCAGTAGCTGTACTTACCCGGGTGGCCCTGGCTGGCCTTGTCGCCGTCGCCAGGTACGCCACCGCCGATGTTGAGCAGGGCCAGCCGGATCGCACGCCCCACGGTGGCGTTCCCCTGCGAACCGGGGCCGAGGCAGCCAGGCCCCCCGGAGAACCCGAGCGTACCCCGGCCGGGGCCGTTGATTACCAGCAACGGAGCAGCGGAGTGCGTGGTCGCCTGGATGGTGGTGAGGTTGAACGCCGGATCGCTCATCGCCTCCACGGCCGCGAGCACGACCCTGAACTGGGCGGGCTGGCAGCCGGCCATGACAGCCTGGATGGCAACCGCCTCAGCCGTGGCTATGCGGTTGGCCGGTGGCAGCCGAGGATCAAGGCGCCAGCCGGGCGGCGCGTACTCGAGCATGGCCCGCACCCGGTCCGGTGTCGGCGGGATGACCGGTAGGCCGTCGGACCAGCCGCGCCTGAAGAACTCCAGGTGCAGCTCGTACGGGTCATCGGATTCGAGAACGACCTGCTCGGCGTGGAATGTCTCGTCGCTTGTCACCGTACTGGCCATGAAGCCGCCCTCTCGCCAACCTTGTACGCCGTACTAACTATAAGGGTACCTAAGTAATTATATCCGCGTGTCCAGTGCCAAGCCAGATTCAGCCCCTGCTTGGCCACCCGGGATGAGCTGTCCTCACGTCCGGCTCTGCAGCGCGTGGTAGCCGAACTCGCGCCGCGCCTCGTCCAGGCGCTTGCCTGCCGCCACGGCGGCCCGGATCGCCACCTCCGCGGTCTCGATCTGCCGTGTCGCCTCGAGCACCCGGCCGACGTCCGCGGCGGGGATCACCACGACGCCATCCCGGTCGCCGACCACCCAGTCCCCGGCCGCAACCCTGGCGGCACCGAGCGACACAGGCACGTTGTACTCCTCGGCCTGCACCCTGTCCTTCCCGGTACGCATGTGCGCGGCCCGCGCAAACAGCGGGTACGGCACCGTCTGCAGTTCCTCGCTGTCGCGGCAGACGCCATGCACTACGGTCCCGCCAATGCCACGGGCATGCGCGGTGAAGGTCAGCAGTCCACCCCACACGGTGGTGTCAGCGCGCCCAGCGTTGTCAATAACCACGATCGAGCCGGGCTGGACGTCGTCGATGTAGTCACCCACGCTGCGCGGGCGCACCTCGGCAGGCACCATCCGGACGGTGAACGCCGGCCCGCACAGCGCCGTGGCGGGCCCGATCGCGTGCACCCCCTCGGCCTGGCCGGAGATGCCGAGCCTGTCGAGTGCGTCGCTCAGCACGCTGACGTCGGACTTGCCGAGGTCGAAACTCATCCGGAGAGCCTCCAGTCTTCCGATTACCGTCCTACCGTATTACCGTAGGAGGCAAGTGTCGAGAGGTCGTTCCAACCGGATTTGAGGTGCGAAGTGGCACTGCCAGAGGTCGTGCAGGCGTACTGGATGCCGGGGTGCAGCAGCTGTCTACGCATGAAGGAGTTCATCTCGAAGTCAGGCCGCGACTGGGTCGCGATCAACGCCGACGAGGACCCGCAGGCCCGCGCTGACCTCAAGGCCAACGAGATGATGCTGCCGGCCGCGCGAGCAGGGGACCGCTGGGTGAGCGGGGTCGACCTGGCCGCCGTCGCGAAGCTACTCGACGTGCCCTACGAGCCGCCGGCGATAATGCCAGCGCAGGAACTGGTCGCCCGCTACAACCTGAACCTTGACGTGGCACGCAGCATCATCGGACAGATGACCGACGAATTGCTCATAGCCACCCTGCCCGACCGGGAGCGCCCGATGCTGGACGTCGGCTGCCAGGTCGCCTCGGTTATGCGCTCGTTCCTGTCGGCCTACTACGACGACCGGCACGACACCGGCTTCTACAGCAAGCCGGACGACGTGCAGGCCTGGCAGGACGTGATCACCCGGCTCGACGAGACGCGCAGGCTCTTCAATACCTGGTGGGAAGAAGATGGGAACGACGACGCGCTCGACGGGGTCTCTCAGACCTACTGGGGCTATCCCACCCTGCTCGAGGTACTGGAACGCGAAGTGTGGCACACCACTCAGCACACCCGCCAGCTGGAGTACGTGCTGAAGCAGTCCGGCATAGCGCCCGACCTACTCCTCACGCAGGCCCACCTGACAGGCCTGCCGCTGCCGGAAGGCATCCATGACTGACGCCGCCCCCGCCGTCGCCGTCCTCACCGGGGGCACCTTCGACGCTGCGGTCGCCGTGGGTACCGTCCTGGTGGATTTCTGGGCGGCATGGTGCGGCCCTTGTCATGCGCTCACGCCCGTACTGGACGAACTGGCCCGCGAGACAGTCGGAGCGCGCATCGCGAAGATCGACGCCGCGGAATTTCCCGACATCGCCCAGCGGTTCGACGTCATCAGCCTGCCCACCCTCATCGTGTTCCAGAACGGGGAACCGGTGAAGAAGCTGTTCGGCGTAAAGACCAAGCGGCAGCTGACCCGCGCTCTGGACGCGATCACTTCCACAGCACCGGGCACCGGGACCGGTGCCACCCTGTAACCC
>FSXZ01000611.1_pt1 | contig 31938 bp, 26 predicted proteins | sample 1638121 | NCBI WGS metagenome assembly FSXZ01 (sample SAMEA3914788, study PRJEB12502) | metagenome | biome: forest; material: soil | place: Canada | collected 2011-07-03 | depth 0.1 m
GCCGCGCCGTACGGCCGCGACCCCCGGTTCAGCGTGAGCCTGCGCCCGATCCCGGCCGCGACCGAGGCCGAGGCCTGGGAGCGCGCGGCCGAGATCCTCAAGCTCACCAAGGAGCGCACCGGCCAGTTGCAGAAGGCCTGGGGCTGGGGCGGGGCGAAGCGGGACCACACCGCGGCCCGCGGTTCGCAGCGGCTGCTCGAGTACGCCGCCCAGGGCGACGTGCACGACAAGCGGCTGTGGACGGCCGTGGCCAAGGAGACCGGCGCCGCGGGCAACTCCACCGCGCTGGTGGGCAGCTACGAGCAGGTGGCCGAGGCGCTCGGCGAGTACGTGAAGCTGGGCGTCGGCACCCTGCTGATCCGCGGCTTCAGCCCGCTGGAGGACGCGCGCGACTACGGCACCCTGGTGCGCCTGGTGCGCGAGTCCGAGCAGGCCGGCGAGCTCGTCGGAGCGGGAGTCTGACCATGACGAGCGCGGGTGTGCCGACGACGTCGCACTGGGGGGCCTATCTGGTCCGCCCGGACGCGTCGGCCGACGGCGGGATCGCGGTGCTGCCGCATCCCGCCGACCCGGCGCCCTCGCCGTTGCTGGGCAACGTGGCGGGCGCCCAGCGGCACCGGACCCGGGTGGCCCGGCCGGCGGTGCGGCGCGGCTGGCTGGAGCGAGCGGTGCGGGGTCTCGACCCGGTGCCGACCGACCGGCGCGGCACCGAGCCGTTCGTCGAACTGCCCTGGGACGAGGCCTCGGATCTGCTCGCGGCCGAGCTGACCCGGGTGCGGGAGCGGTACGGCAACGAGGCGGTGTTCGGGGGCTCCTACGGCTGGGCCAGCGCCGGACGCTTCCACCACGCGCAGAGCCAGCTGCACCGATTCCTGAACCGGTACGGCGGATACACCTCCTCGCGCAACTCCTACAGCCTGGCCACCTCGCTGGTCGTGCTGCCGCACATCGTGGGCGACGCGGACACGGTGCTGCGCCGCGCCTCGTCCTGGCCCACCATCGTCGAGCACACCGAGCTGATCGTGGCGTTCGGCGGCATCCCGGCGAAGAACGTGTTCGTCACCCCGGGCGGCGTCACCCGACACGTGACTCCCGGCGCCCTCGACGCGCTGGCCCGGCGCGGTACCGAGGCGGTGCTGATCAGCCCGCTGCGCGCGGACCTGCCCGCGGACGGACTGCCCACCGACTGGATCCCGATCGAGCCGGCCACCGACACGGCCCTGATGCTGGCGCTGGCGCACACCCTGCTTGCCGAGAACCTGCACGACCGGTCGTTCCTGGAGCGCTACACCGCGGGTTTCGACGTGTTCGAACGGTACCTCGACGGCCGCGCCGACGGGGTGGCCAAGAGCGCCGCGTGGGCCGCGCCGATCTGCGGGGTGGCCGCCGAGCGGATCAGGGCCCTGGCGCGGCGGATGGCCGCGGCGCGCACCCTGGTCACGGTGACCTGGTCGCTCCAGCGGATCCAGCACGGCGAGCAGCCGATCTGGGCCGGGATCGCGTTGGCCGCGCTGCTGGGCCAGATCGGGCTGCCGGGCGGCGGGTTCGGGCACGGCTACGGCTCGATGGGCGATGTCGGCGATCACGGGCCGGAGCTGCGCCTGCCCTACCTGCCGCAGGGCTCGAATCCGGTGCGCACGTTCATCCCGGTGGCCCGGATCGCCGACATGCTGCTGCATCCCGGGGAGCAGTACGACTATGACGGCGAACGGCTGACCTACCCGGACATCCGGCTCGTCTACTGGGCCGGGGGCAACCCCTTCCACCACCATCAGGACCTCGCGCGGCTGCGCCGCGCCTTCGCCCGGCCGGACACGGTCGTGGTGCACGAGCCGTACTGGACCGCCAGCGCCCGGAAGGCGGACTTCGTGCTGCCGGTGACCACCACGCTCGAGCGCGAAGATCTCGGTGGCGGGCGCCGCGACACCCACTTGATCGCCATGCACCGAGCCGCCGATCCGTACGCCGAGGCCCGCGACGACTACGCGATCCTGGCCGGCCTCGCGGACCGGCTGGGCTTCGGCGAGGAGTTCACCGAGGGACGTACCGCGCGCGAGTGGCTGGAACATCTCTACCAGCCGTGGCGTGCGAGCGTCGGCGCGCCGCCGTTCGAGGAGTTCTGGGCGGGCGGTTCGTTCGAACTTCCGCCGGGCCCCGCGCACTTCACCCTGTTCGAGCAGTTCCGGGCCGACCCGGACGCCGCGCCGCTGCGCACCCCCAGCGGCCGGATCGAGCTGCACTCCCCCACCGTCGCAGGCTTCGGATATCCCGACTGCCCGGGCCATCCGGTCTGGCTGGAGCCGGACGAGTGGCACGGCGCGCCGGGCGCCGACCGCTTCCCGCTGGTACTCATCGCGAACCAACCCAGCACCCGGCTGCACAGCCAGCTCGACGTCGGGCCGGTCAGCCAGGCGGCGAAGGTGGCCGGGCGCGAGGCGATCCGGCTGCATCCGGCCGACGCCGCGGCCCGCGGCATCGCGCCGGGTGACGTGGTGCGGGTGTTCAACGACCGCGGCGCGTGCCTGGCCGGAGCCGTGCTCAGCACGGACGTGCGCACCGGCGTGGTGCAGCTGCCGACGGGGGCCTGGTACGACCCGATCGCGCAGCCGGGCGACGCCGACGGCGTGCCGACCCTGTGCGTGCACGGGAATCCGAACGCGCTCACCGCCGACGTTCCCTCCTCCCGGCTGTCCCAGGGCTGCACCGGGCAGCACGCGCTCGTCCAGGTCGAGCGGTACGCCGGCGACCCGCCCGCGGTCACCGTCACCGAGCCGCCGACCCTGTTGCGAAAGGAAGACCTTTGACTCTCGACACCGCGCTCCCGCTCGCCCTGCCGCCCCTCGCCCTCGACGCGCTGCCGGCCGTCGCCGCCGACCTCGCCGCCCGGGCCGAGGAGCACGACCGGGACGGCTCCTTCCCGCACGAGGGCGTGGCCCGGGTGCACCGGGCCGGGCTGCTGACCGCCACCGTGGGCGCCGGATACGGCGGTCCCGGCGCGGGCATCGCGGCCACGGTGGAGATCCTGCGCGGCCTCGGCGCGGCCGATCCCTCGGTCGCCCTGGTGACCGCGATGACACTGTTCACCCACGCCGCGCAGGCCGCCGCGCCGAGCTGGCCGGAGCAGCAGTATCGCAGCCTGCTGCGTGACTCGGCCAAGGGCCCGGCCCTGGTCAACGCCCTGAGGGTGGAGCCCGAGCTCGGCACCCCGGCCCGCGGCGGCCTGCCCGCCACCGTCGCCCGCCGGGACGAGCGCACCGGCGAGTGGCTGTTGACCGGCCACAAGATCTTCTCCACCGGCGCCGTCGGCCTGCGCTGGCTCGCCGTGTGGGCCCGCACCGACGAGGACACGCCCCGGGTCGGCTCGTTCCTGCTGCGCGCGCCCGAACCCGGCGCGATCCCGGGCGTGCGGATCGAGCCGACCTGGGACCACCTGGGGCTGCGCGCGAGCCGCAGCGACGACGTGTTCTTCGACGCGGTGCGCCTGCCGACTGACGCCGTCTCCGGGCTCGTCGATCCCACCGCCACCGACCCGCGCCGCGATCCGGGCCTGGTCGTCTGGAACAACCTGGGCCTGACCGCGCTCTACCTCGGCGTCGCCGAATCCGCCCGGAACTGGCTGGTGCGCTTCCTCAACGAGCGCACCCCGACCTCGCTGGGCCGGCCGCTGGCCACCGTCGCGCGCTTCCAGGACGAGGTCGGCCTGATCGAGGCGCAGCTGATCACGGCCGGGGACCTGCTCACCGGCCTGGCCCTGCGGCACGACGCCGGCGATCCGACCGCGGCCGCGCACGCCGCCGCGGCCAAGCTGATCGGCACCCGCGCCGCGATCGACTCGGTCCAGCGGGCCGTCGCCCTCATCGGCAACAATGCCCTGACCCGTCGCAACCCGCTCGAGCGGCACCTGCGCGACGTGCTCTGCTCCCGCGTGCACACCCCGCAGGACGACTCCATCCTCGGCGCGCTCGGCCGCGCCGCACTCGCCCAGCCCTAAGGAAAAGGAAGACACCGCCATGCCCGTCGAATTCATCGGCATGATCGCCACCAAGCCCGGCTCGGAATCCGCCCGCGCCGACGGCCCGGTCATCGATCCCGGATACACCAGGCGGTTCGCCCGCGCGCACGAGGACGCCGGCTTCGACCGGATCCTGATCGGCTACGGCTCCGGCTACCCGGAGGGCGCCCAGGTGGCCGCGTACGCCGCGGCGCACACCGAGCGCATCAGCCTGCTGATCGCACACCGGCCCGGCTTCGTCGCCCCCACCCTGGCCGCCCGCCAGTTCGCCACGCTGGACCAGTTCAGCGGCGGCCGGGTGGCGGTGCACACCATCACCGGCGGCAACAACGCCGAACAGCGCCGGGACGGGGACTACCTGGAGAAGGACGAGCGGTACGCGCGCACCGACGAGTACCTCGAACTGCTGCGCCGCACCTGGGAATCCGAGGAGCCGTTCGACTACGCGGGCGAGTACTACAAGCTCGAAGGCCACTACGCCGCAACCAAGCCGGCCCACCGCATCCCGCTCTACTTCGGCGGCTCCTCCGCGGCCGCGTACCGGGTCGGCGGCAAGCACGCGGACACCTTCGCCCTGTGGGGCGAGCCGCTGAAGGAGACGGCCGAGCAGATCGCCTCCGTGCACGCGGCGGCGAAGGCGGCCGGGCGCACCGAGCTGCCCGGCATCTCGGTGTCCTTCCGCCCGATCCTCGGCGCCACCGAGGAACTGGCCTGGGAGCGGGCCGAGGGCATCCTGGCGCGCATCCAGAACGGCGGCAGCTCGTTCTTCGCCACCAAGGGCCGTTCCTGGGTCTCGCCGGACCGGGAGCCGGAGAACGTCGGTTCGCAGCGGCTGCTCGCCGCCGCGGCCAAGGGCGACCTGCACGACCGGGCGCTGTGGACCGCCCCGGCCAAGGCGACCGGCGCCGGCGGCAACTCGACCGCGCTGGTGGGCACCCCGGAGACGGTGGCGCAGGCCCTGCTGGACTACGTGGACATCGGCGTCAGCACCATCCTGATCCGCGGCTACGACCCGCTGGACGACGCGATCGACTACGGACGCGAACTCATTCCGCTGGTGCGCGCCGAGGTGGCCCGCCGCGACGCGGCGGCCGCAGCCGCCGCGTCGGGTCTCGAGACCGCCGCCGCGGCCGCCGACGCGCTGGTCGGAGCGGCCCGATGAGCCGCGAGATCCTCAGCTGGGAGCCGCCCCGGCCCGGCCCGGCGGTGCGCGGCACCGTGATCCTGCTGCCCGGCCGCGGCGAGCACCCCGGCGTCTACGAGCGCTTCGGCCGCCGCCTGGCCTTCGACGCGTACACCGTGCACGCCATCGCCGCCGGCGCCCAGGACGATCCGGCGGACCTGCGCGACGAGATCGCCGCGCTGGCCGCGGCCTCGGTCGGACCGGTCGTGCTGGCCGGTTCGGACACCGGCGCGCTGCACGCGCTCGCGCTCGCCACCGAGGGCAAGCTGGACGTCGAGGGCCTGCTGCTCGCGGCCACCCCGGGCGCCGCGCTCGGCAAGGAGGCCGACGAATCCCCCGAGTGGGAGCGGGAACTGGAGCTGCGCACCGGCTGCCCGACCCACCAGGCCCGGCTCGCCGAGGACGCCGCGTTCACCCGCGGCAGCCTGTTCGACCCCGTATCCGAGCGGCTGGGCGCATTCCTCGACCTCGAGGACGCCGCGTACGCCGCGGTGCCCGCGCACACGCTCGTGCTGCACGGTGCGGCCGACCGGATCGCCCCGGCCGCCCTCGCCGGCGCGCTGGCCGAACGCCTGCCCCGGGCCACCCTGGCGCTGGTGCGCGAGGCCCCGCACGACGTGCTCAACGACGCGTCCCACCGCAGTGTGGCCGGGGCGGTCGTGCAGTGGCTCGAGGCGCTGCGGCTGGGCACACCGGACGAACTCCTCGTCACGACGGCATGAGCAAGCCGGTATTCCACTGGTTCCTGCCGACCTCCGGCGACGGCCACGACGTGGTCGGCTGGGTGCACGCGAAGACGGCGACGGATCAGCCCCGTCAGGTGGGCCGCGCGCCCGACTTCGGCTATCTGGCCGACGTCGCGCGCGCGGCCGACCGGCTCGGATTCGAGTCCGTACTCACCCCGACCGGGACCTGGTGCGAGGACGCCTGGATCACCACGGCCGCCCTCGCCCCGCTCACCCGGCGGCTGAAGTTCATCGTGGCACTGCGCCCGGACGCGCTCGCCCCGACGCTCGCGGCGCAGATGGCCGCGACGTTCCAGCAGGTCTCCGGCGGCCGGCTGCTGCTCAACGTCGTCACCGGCGGGGACGAGGTCGAGCAGCGCCGGTACGGCGACCACCTCGACCACGCCCGGCGCTACGAGCGCACGGACGAGTTCCTCAGGGTGCTGCGGGGCGCCTGGTCCGGCGCCGCGTTCGACTTCGCCGGCGCGCACTACGACGTGGCCGGCGCGACGGTCGGGCGCACCCCGGAGCCCGCGCCCACGCTCTTCCTCGGCGGCGCCTCGGACGCGGCGGCCCGGGTCTCGGCCCGGCACGCCGACGTCCACCTGGCCTGGGGCGAGCCGCCGAAGGCGGTGGCCGAGCAGATGCAGCGGGTGCGCGACGCGGCCGAGGCGCTCGGCCTCGAGCGCGTCCCGCGCTTCGGCATCCGCTTCCACGTCATCACCCGCGACACCGAGCGGCAGGCCTGGGCCGAGACCGAGCGGCTGCTCGACGCGATGGACCCGGAGGCGATCGCGGTGGCGCAGCGCCGCTTCCGCGCCTCGGCCTCGGTCGGCCAGCACCGGATGGCCGCGCTGCACGGCGGCAGCAAGGAAGGGCTCGAGGTCTACCCCAACGTGTGGGCGGGCTTCGGCCTGCTGCGCCGGCACGCCGGCACCGCCCTGGTCGGCAGCCACGCGCAGGTGGCCGAGCGCATCGAGGAGTATCGGGCGCTCGGCATCGAGCACTTCATCCTGTCCGGCCAGCCGCATCTGGAGGAGGCGTACCGGGTCGCGGAGAACCTGCTGCCGCTGCTGGGCTGAGTCCGGTGGAACTCAGCCCGGCTCAGTTCACTTCGGCGGGCGTGCGCAGGGAGTTCGTCAGCCCGCGGCGCAGCTTCGGCGCCCAGGGCTTCTCCACGATCCGGTAGATCGTCCAGGCCAGCGCGATCATCCCGAGGATGAGCGCGACGAGCAGCAGGTAGGCGTTGAAGTGGCGGTCCAGCCGGCTGATCACGGTGAAGCCGATGGCCTGGTGGACGAGGTAGAGCGGGTAGGTGATCGCGCCCAGCACGACCGTCCAGCGGCCGCGGATCCAGGACAGCCGGCCGGTCGCCACCAGGCCCACCAGCCCGAAGCAGACCGCGAGCAGCAGGTAGACGACGGTCAGGTTCAGGTGGTTGCCCGCCACCGTGCCCTGGGCCTGCACGTCGCCCTTGATCTGATCGGTGGCCAGGATGTAGGAGACCCCGACGATGCAGCCGAGCAGCAGGTTGGGCCCGAACCGGTAGATCAGGTAGAAGGCGATGCCCGCGACGAAGTAGGAGGAGTACTGCGAGACCAGCACCTGGCCGGCGAAGGTCGGCGCGAAGGTGGGGACCAGGATCGAGGCCGTGGTCCACAGCACGCAGAAGCTCACCGCCCGCTTGTAGGTCACGCCGCGCCAGACGACGATGGCGAAGAGCAGGTAGAACCGCAGTTCGGCGAACAGGGTCCAGTACACCGAGTCGATCGGGCGCCCGCCGAGCGGGATCTCCAGCATGGTGAAGTTCACCAGGATGTTGTCTTTGTTCGTGTTCAGGCTGAAACCGGGCCACATCGCGGTGACCGCGGCGGTCAGCAGCACCGCGACCAGGTAGGCCGGGAAGAGCCGGGCCACCCGGGAGGCGAAGTAGGCGCCCACGCTCCGGCCCCAGCTGCTCATGCAGATCACGAAGCCGCTGATGAGGAAGAAGAGCTCGACGCCCATCCAGCCGTACTGCGAGAACTGGTGCAAGGTGGGGAAAAGCGCGCGCACCGAGGTGTGCCAGCCGCGTCCGCGGGCCGAGTAGTGGAACACCACCACCGTCAGCGCCGCGACGAAGCGCAGCAGGTCGAGCGCGTAGAGCCGGTTGCCCGGCTTGGCCCGGGCGGACACGGCGGGCTCCGGCCCGGCCGCGGCCGGTGTGGCCGCCTCCTCGGCTTGGCGCGCATGCGGCACAAGGGCGGAGGGCGTCGGGTCCAAGGCCGGGCTCTGCCCGGTCGCAGCCTTCGTGGATATGCCGTCCTGCACGCTCTTCCTGGACCTTTCCATCGGCGTCACGGTCAGTCATGTGCCCTATACAACCGGTTCACGTCGACCATTTCATGAAAGGCTATCATTGTTCTCTTACCAGGCCCCTGTGACCACGGGAGACACCCGGGCCGGGCGGGAGTGCCTCAGGGCGCCGTGAAGAGCCGGCGGATGACCTCGACCGTGCGGGACAGATGCGGCTCGTCGCGGTCGGCGCGGTGGGCGACGGCCAGTTCGACGGAGGCGGCCGGGCGGATCAGGGGCCTGTAGAGGACGCCGTCGAGGGCGAGCGCGGTCACCGGCTCGGGCACGACCGCGGCGCCGAGGCCGCCGGCCACCAGCGTGATCAGCGTCGAGGTCTCGCCGACCTCGTGCCGGATGCGCGGGGTGACGCCGGCGTCGCGCAGGAGGCCGAGGACGACGTCGTACATCACCGAGTGGTGGTCCGCCGAGTGCATGATCAGGTCGACCTCGGACAGGTCGGCGGCGCGCACCGTGGCCTTCGCGCCGAGCGGGTGCTCGGCCGGCAGGGCCACCACCAGCCGGTCCCGGCGCAGGGTGTGCACGGCGAGGTCCGAGGCGGCGGCCGGCGGACGCAGCAGGGCCACGTCGATGGCGCCGGCGCGCAGGGCCTGCGCCTGATCCGGCGCGAGCATCTCGCCGCGGAAGGAGAAGTGCACCCCGGGCAGTTCGGTGGCGAGATGGCGGGAGAGCGCGGGCAGCAGGCTGTAGGTCGCCGAGCCGACGCAGCCGAGGGTGAGGTGGCCGACCGCCCCGGCGGCGACGCGGCGGGCGTGCCGGGCCGCGTCGTCGACCTCGGCCAGGATCGCCTGCGCCCGGTCCAGGTAGGCGCGCCCGGCCTCGGTCAGCTCGACCCGGCGGGTGGTGCGGCGCAGCAGGGTGACGCCGAGTTCGGCCTCGAGCTGCCGGATCGCCTGCGAGAGCGGGGGCTGCGCCATGTGCAGCCGCTCGGCCGCGCGCCCGAAGTGGAGTTCCTGCGCGACCGCGGCGAAGTAGCGCAGCTGCCTCAGATCCATACGCTCAGCATCTCAATCGGGCTTGATATTGATACTTCACGCTATCGATACTTCGGTCTAGCGTCGAATCATGAGAAGTGCGTACCTCTACTGCGCCACCCGGACCCCGTTCGGCAGGTTCAACGGCGCCCTGGCCGACGTCCGCCCCGACGATCTGGCCGCCGCCGCGATCCAGGGCGTGCTGCGACACACGCCCGGGCTGGACCCGGCCGCGATCGACGAGGTGGTGTGGGGCAACGCCAACGGCGCGGGCGAGGAGAACCGCAACATCGGGCGGATGGCCGCGCTGCTGGCCGGACTGCCGGCCGCGGTGCCCGGCAGCACGGTCAACCGGCTGTGCGGTTCGAGCCTGGACGCGGCCATGATCGGCTCCCGGGCGATCGAGACCGGCGACGCCGAGGTGGTGCTGGTCGGCGGGGTGGAGTCGATGACGCGGGCGCCGTGGGTGCTGCCCAAGCCGTCCCGGGCGTTCCCGGCGGCCGACGTCACCGCCGTCTCCAGCACGCTCGGCTGGCGGCTGGTGAACCCGCGGATGCCGCAGGAGTGGACCGTCTCGCTGGGCGAGTGCAACGAACAGCTGCAGGAGCGCTTCGGCATCTCCCGGGAGCGGCAGGACGAGTTCGCCGCCCGCTCACACCGGCTCGCGCACCAGGCCTGGGAATCCGGGTTCTACGACGCCCTGGTCACCCCGGTCGCCGAGCTGAGCCGGGACGAGGGGATCCGCGCGGATACGAGCGTGGCGAAGCTGGCCGCGCTCAAGCCCGCGTTCCGGCCCGAGGGCACCATCACCCCGGGCAACGCCTCGCCGCTGTCCGACGGTGCCTGCGCGCTCGTCCTGGGCGCCGAGTCGGCGGCCGGGACCATCGGCACGGACCCGATCGGCCGGATCCTCGGCCGCGGCGCGATGGCCTTGGACCCGCGGGAGTTCGGCTACGCCCCGGTCGAGGCCGCCGAGCGCGCGCTGGCGCGGGCCGGGATCGGCTGGGCGCAGGTCGGCGCGGTCGAGTTGAACGAGGCCTTCGCGGTCCAGTCGCTGGCCTGTGTGGACGCCTGGCTCACGGCGGGTCTGCGCGACCCCGAGCTGGTCAACCAGCACGGCGGGGCCATCGCGATCGGGCATCCGCTGGGCGCCTCCGGCGGCCGGGTGCTCGGCACGCTGGCCGCGGTGCTGCGCGAGCGCGGCGAGCGCTACGGCGTGGCCGCGATCTGCATCGGCGTCGGCCAGGGGCTGGCCCTGGTCCTGGAGAACCCGGAGGCGGCGCGGTGAGCCGGGCCGCGGTGCTGGAATCGACGGACGAGGCCGTGGCCGGGATCGAGGACGGCTCGACGATCCTGGTCGGCGGGTTCGGCCTGGCCGGAATGCCGTTCGACCTCATCGACGCGCTGATCCGGCAGGGCGCGAAGGATCTCACGATCGTGTCCAACAACGCCGGGAACGGCGAGGTCGGGCTGGCCGCGCTGCTCGCGGCCGGCCGGGTGCGCAGGGTGCTGTGCTCCTTCCCGCGCCAGGTCGACTCCTACGTCTTCGACGCGCTCTACCGCGCGGGGAAGATCGAACTCGAAGTCGTGCCGCAGGGCAACCTGGCCGAGCGGATGCGGGCCGCGGGCGCCGGAATCGGCGCGTTCTACTGCCCGACCGCGGTCGGCACCCCGCTGGCCGAGGGCAAGGAGGTGCGCACCATCGACGGGCGCGACTATCTGCTGGAGTATCCGATCAAGGGCGACTACGCGCTGATCTCGGCGCACCGGGCCGACCCGATGGGCAACCTGGTCTACCGCAAGACCGCCCGCAACTTCGGCCCGGTGATGGCGACGGCCGCCACCACCACCATCGTCCAGGTGGACCAGGTCGTCCCGCTCGGCGCGCTGGACCCGGAGGCGGTCGTCACCCCGTCCGTCTACGTCGAGCGCATCGTCCGGGTCGAGGCCCGCCACTACACCGTCCAGGGGGCACGATGAGCACCGAGACCGCCGCCGACCGGCCACTGAGCATGGACGAGGTGGCCGCCGCGATCGCCCGGGACATCCCGCCCGGGGCGTTCGTCAACCTCGGCATCGGCCAGCCCACCAAGATCGCCGACTATCTGCCGGCCGAACTCGGGGTGGTGCTGCACACCGAGAACGGCATGCTGGGCATGGGCCCGAAGGCCGAGGGCGAGCAGATCGACCCCGATCTGACCAACGCCGGCAAGGTCCCGGTGACCGAACTGCCGGGCGCGGCCTACTTCCACCACGCCGACTCCTTCGCCATGATGCGCGGCGGCCACCTCGACGTCTGCGTGCTCGGGGCGTATCAGGTCTCGGCGACCGGCGACCTGGCCAACTGGCACACCGGCCGGCCCGGCGACATCCCGGCCGTCGGGGGCGCGATGGACCTGGCCATCGGCGCCAAGGACGTCTACGTGATGATGACGCTGTTCACCAAGTCCGGGGCGGCCAAGCTCGTCCCGGCCTGCGGCTACCCGCTCACCGGCGTCGGCTGCGTCTCCCGGGTCTACACCGAGGTCGCCACCTTCGACCTGCGCGCCGACGGCGTACACGTGCTGGAGACGCACGGGATCACCCTGGCGCAGCTGCGCGCCCGGCTGGAGGTCGCGCTGCACGGGCCGGAGCCGACCGGCCGGTGACGGTCAGCGGAAGCGCACGACGAGCAGGCAGGCGTCGTCGTCGGTGTCCGAGCGCACGTTGGCCAGGATGTGGTCCGCGTACGGCTCGAGTCCGGCCGGGACGTCGGCCGCGTGCCGCAGCAGCAGGGCCGTGTTCTCGTCCGGGGCGCGGCGGCGGCGCTCGATCAGGCCGTCGGTGTAGAGCAGCAGGACGTCGCCGCTCGCCACCTCGACGTCCTGCTCCTCGTACCGGGTGTCCGGGTCGATCCCGAGCAGCGCGTTGGCCGGCTTCCAGGACGCGGTGGCCTCGCCGCCGCGCACGAAGACGGGGCTGGGGTGGCCGGCGTTGGCCAGGGTGAGGCGGCGGGCGGCCGGGTCGTACACCGCGCAGCACGCGCTGGCCAGGGTGAACTCGGGCAGCCGGTACGTCAGGGAATTGAGCCAGGCCAGCAGTTCGGCGGGCCGGGCGCCGGTCTCGGCCAGGCCCTGGAGCGCGTGGTAGAGCCGGACCATCGCGGTGGCCGCCGGAAGCCCGTGCCCGGCCACGTCGCCCACGTGCAGCAGCACCCTGCCGTCGGACAGCGGGGTCACCCCGTACCAGTCCCCGCCCACCCCGGCCGCGGCGCTGGCCGGGCGGTAGCGCACCGCCATCTCGAGGCCGGACGCCGCCTCCGGCACCGGTCCGGTGGGCATGATGATCTGCTGCAACAGCCCGGCCAGCTGCCGGTCGGACTCGCCCCGGGAACGCCGCGCGGCCAGCTGCACCTTGGCGATCTCGAGCGCGGTCTGGGCCCGGCGGCGCACGGTGACGTCCTGGACGCTGCCGTAGACGCGCAGCACCCGGCCGGACTCGTCCGCCACCGGCTCGCCGCCGAACCTGATGTGCCGCACCGCGCCGACCGGTTGCAGGACCCTGACTTCCACGTGCCCGGGCCGGCCGCCTTCGGTCAGCGAGCGCATGAACGCGTCGTGGTCGGCCACGTCCTCGTGGTGGATCTCGTACGGCGGCCGGTCGAAGGGCGCCGGCCCCGGGGGCGCCGCGGAACCGAGCACCGCCAGGGCCTGGGCGTACCAGTACACCGCGCCGGCGCCCACCTCCCACTCCCAGGGTCCGGTGCCGGCCAGCCGGTGCACCTTCTCCTCCCAGGCCGGGTCGGTACCCGCGGTGCCCCGGTTGGGGCGCAGGGTCAGCAGCAGCAGCCCGGGTTCGATCCGCAGCACCCCGACCGACACGCTGCGCGGGCGCACCCGTCCGTCGAGGCTCGAGGCGTCCTCGTACTGGTGTTCGTGGATACGCAGCGGCACCCCGGTCTCGGCGACCTCCCGCAGCGCCTCGAGCAGTCCGGAGGCGTCGGCCCAGGGCATCAGCTCGGCCAGCTTGCGCCCGACCACCCTGCGGTCCGCGAGCGCCGGCACGAGCAGGTCGATCGCGGCGATATTCGAGGCCCGCACGGCGAATTCGTCATCGGCGGCCGCAGGGCCCACCAGCAGCGCGGGTTCGAAAGAGGTGTCGATCACCTCGCGCAGCCGCGTCAGCCGCTCCTCGCCGGCGGCCGCACGGTCGTCCTGACCAGCCAACTGTCCTGCTCCCCCTGCCTCGTTCCGACGATAATCCGCGCGCGACCATGGTACGCGGCCGGGCGGGGAGCCCTGATACCGCTTCGCCGGAATCGGCCTCAGGAAAGGGAGTCGGCCAGGATCGGAGCGGTCAGGCCGGGCAGCGGCCGGCCGGCCCGGGCCGTCCAGGACTGGTGGGTGGAGACCACGCCGAGCAGGCCGTCGCCGGAGATGACGGGAATCGAGGCGCACGAGCCCACACCGGATCCGAGCAGCACGTCGAGTTCCGGGCTGTCGGCGAAGATGGGCGAGGTGCGCACGTCCGGCACGAAGACCGGGCGCCGGTCGGCCGCCGCGGCGCCGCAACTGGTGTCGTAGCCCTGCACGGTCTCGAAGAAGGAGGCGAACCGGTGGCCGAACCCGGGATGCGCGACCAGCCGCAGGGTGCCGGTGGCCTGGTGGAAGTACTGCGCGCTGCCCATCCGGGCGCCGGTCGCGCGCATCGCGGCGGACAGCGCCTCGGACAGGATCTCGCGGTGTGCCTGGGCCGCGTCGTCCGCCGCGACGGCCAGGCCGAAGTCCCAGCAGGCGAGCCCGGTCACCTCGAGCACCCGGCGCACCGCGCTGTGCGGGTCGGGCAGCTCCAGCCGGACGCCCAGCGACTCCAGCCGCGCGTGCGCCCGGTTCAGCGCACGCGCACCCGGGACGTCACAGAACGTCAGCCGGCTCAGGTCCAGGACCACGCGGTCGACCCCGCGCAGCCGGGTCCGGTCGACCACGGCCTCGAAGTCCGCCACCGAGGAGTAGTCCAGTTCGCCGGCCAGACGCAGGACCGGTACGCCCTCCTGCACGGTGAGGGCGCACTGCAGCGATGCGCTCAACCACGACCACTTCACCCGCACACCACCAGTCTCGTCCACGGGACCACCTTACGGTGCGGCCGTCGGGCCTGACGACCTTAGGTGGCCCGGCGGCCGAATAACCCGGCGCGGGCCGGGCACTCGTTCCATCTCACAGCGTTCCGAAGTCAGCGACAACCCGCGGGGTGAGCAACGTGGAAACCTTCGAATCACCGACCATGGCACGGATCGAGCGAGGGGTGCGGGTGATCGCCCACGGAACTCGCCTGCGGCTACACGGGGACCTCGACCTCGACACCGCGCCGGTGTTCCTGGACGTGGTCGCCGCCCGGCTGACCGAGTGCAGCCAACACGCCGTCACCGCGCTCCAGATCGACTGCGCCGACCTGGACTTCTGCGACTCCAGCGGGCTGGCGGCGCTGATCATGGCGCATCAGCGGGCTGAGGCGGCCGGGGTCCGGCTGGACCTGGCCGCACAACCGGAGCATCTGCGTCGACTGTTTCAGCTCTGCGGGCTGGGCACGCTGTTCCCGGCGGAATCGGACTCGGCCGGCTGAACCGGGCCGAGCAGGGCCGCGGCCAGGTCCGGATAGAGCTCGAAGTAGGCCAGCGTGCCGGTCAGCTCGAACACCCGGTGCACCTCGACGCTCACGCCGGTCAGCCGCAGCGTCGCCTGCCGGGCGGCGGCGCGGCGGTGCAGGTCGAGCAGTTCGCGCAGGCCGGAGGAGTCGCAGAAGGTCAGCGCGGACAGGTCGAGGATCACCGGGGCGTCCCAGAGCGCGTCGTCCGCCACCGCCTGCCGCATCAGGTCGCAGGATCCGAGATCGAGTTCGCCGATCAACTGCACGACGTTGTGCCGCGCGGACCGGTCGATCCGGATGTCGAATGCGCTCGCTACACTCATTTGTGCCACCCCATCAGTATATTCTCTTGCTTATAGGTAAAAATGCTGTCGTAGTGTGGCATTTCGGTCAATCTCCCCGGTCCCGCGAGAGCGAGACCGACACCGTCTTGCCCGCATCGTGCACGCGGGTCTCGACTTGGTGGGCGAGCGAGAACACCATGGGGAGGCCGAAACCTCCCACCATACCGGCATGCGGAGACCTGAGCCGGGGCAGTTCGCGCGAGGTGTCGCTCACGGCGATGTGTACCCCCTGCTCGTCCACCTCCAGCCGCAGCGTGCACGGCCCGGGAGCGTGCCGCACCACATTCGTCACCAACTCGCTGATCGCGAGCACGGAGTCCTCGATCACGGAGCCGGGCAGCGCCGGCTGGACCCGGTCGAGGAACGTCCGGGCGTGTTCGCGCGCCGCGGCGATCGACCCGGCGTCGCCCGGCAGTGCGAGTGTGGTGGATCGCGGCACGTCCTCGCCCCGGTCTGCGCGCGCCGGCCGGCGCGTCGCGGTGTCGGTGATGCCGGTTATGCCGGCGATGTCGGTGCCGTCGGTGATCTGTTCAGCCATACGCATGACCGCCCGCGCCCGGCGGTTCGACCTGCTGAGGGCTCACGAGCCGTCCTTCCCTGTCCTGTCGGCGAAGCCGTATGCCCGCCGTGATCGCGGACAAACGGTCTGCCCGCCAAGAGATTCGTCACCCTGGCCGGCGGCCGCCCTCACCCGCATGCCACCGGCAGTCGAGGGTACCGGGTGGCACCGCCGCTGCCCACTGGAGGACGCCATGTCGTATGCCCCTCAACCCGACGCCTATGCCCACCTCAGCGCCCGGCTGGGGATCCTGGAGCGCGAAGCCGGCCGCGCCGTCGCGGTGCTCGCGCTCGAAGGCGAGCTGGACCGCTGGACCGTGGCCTCGCCGGAGTGGGCGGTGGCGCTCGCGCAGGTCGCGGCGTGCGCGGCCGAGGCCGACGAGGTGGTCGTACTGGACCTCAAGCGGCTGTATTTCCTCGATCTTACCGGTCTGGCCGAGCTCGAGGACCTGGCCGTGCTGCTCGCGGCCGGCGGCCGGCGGCTGGCCTGCGCCGGCACCCGGCCCCGGATCCGTGAATTCCTCCGCCAGGCGGGCGCCGACCTGGGCGAGGAGTATCCGCTGGCGGAGCTGGAACTTTCGGTGGGCTGACCGGCGCGTGGACGTCGAGTCGTCAAAGCAGGGCAAGTCAGGCAAGGAGAGCCTCATGGACGCCACCTACACCATCGGGACCGAGGTCGCATGCACCGACGGGGTCTGCGGCAAGCTGACCCGGGTCATCGTCGACCCGGTCAAGCGCACCCTGACCTACCTCGTCGTCGAACCCGACGAGGACCCGAGCACCGGCCGCCTCGTGCCGGCCCGGCACGTGCTCGCGCCGACCACCGGGACGATCACGCTCGACTGCGACCGGGCCGCGTTCGCCGGCTTCGGGTACGCGCAGACCGAGGAGTTCCTCCCGGCCCAGGACGACGAACTCGGCTTCGGCGTGGAGAACACGCTCTGGATGCCGTACTTCCCGCTCGGCACCGAACTGCCCGGAGTCGGCGAACTGACCGGGCCGGTCTCCTCGGTCAGCCGGGACCGGGTGCCGCTCGGCGAGGTGCAGATCCGGCGCGGCCAGAGCGTGCACGCCACCGACGGCGATATCGGCACGGTGCGCGGGCTCGCCGTGGATCCGGGCGACGAGCAGGTCACGCACGTGCTGCTGGACGAGGGCCACCTGTGGGGACGCAAGACCGTGGCCATCCCGATCGGCGCGGTCGAGAGCGTGACCGACGGAATCCGGCTGAGCCTGGCCAAGGACGAGGTCCGCGACCTGCCCGAGCTCCCGCTCGGGTAGGCCGCGGACCGGCGTGGATCGAAGGCCGCTCTCACGCCTTCGATCCGCGCCCGACCGCTTCGGCCGAGGCCTTCTCCGCCTTGACCGAAGCGGGCACCGTCACCACCCGCGCGCCGAGGAATCCGCCGGCCAGCAGCACGAGTCCGCCGCCGAGCAGCAGCCAGACGCCCATCCGGCTGTGGTGGTAGACCGCGTTCATGTCGTGGCCGTAGGCGCGGTAGGCCTGCACCGCGAAGAGCACGAACACGGCCAGGGCCGCGGCGCCGGTCAGCCGGGTCAGCCAGCCGGTCCGGTCCACCAGCCCGAGCAGCGCGAACAACGCGATCAGGACGGCGATGGCGCCGACCGTCTTGACGAAGTCGCTCTGGGTCTGGAACCCGGTCTGTACCAAGGACTTGAAGGCCAACTGGTCGCCCACGCGCTGCGGCACCCAGTCCACGAACGCGCTCACCACCAGTGCCACCACGGCGATCAGGGTAATGATCATCCTTGCCACCTGCCGAGCCGGACGTCCCGACTCGACCTCCACTTCGTGCACCTGACGAGTCATGGGATCCAACCTCCACAAGGCGAATGCGCGCTCCGGAAGCGACGGATAACCGCACCGCAGGCGCACAAACCCCCGCGCACGGCAAAGTCGCGCGCACGCCGGTCGGCCCAGCCCCGGCTACGGCTCGGATCCGCCTGGTAACTTCCCAGTGTCGGACGGTCGCGGACGCGGCCGTGGAGCGAGGAGGATCATGTGGGCGGCGTCCCTGGCCCGGGCGACGACGGGCGCATGAGCGCGCTGGTGCGGGCGATGCGCGCCTTCCAGGCCGGCGATCTGAGCGCCCGGGCGCCGATCGCGCCGGGCGCCGCGGACGAGATCGCGGAGCTGGGCCGGCTGTTCAACGCGATCGCGGAACGCTCCCACGTACTCGAGCACCGGGACGCGCGCAACCGGTCCGGCGGCGGGGCGGGCGCGCTGCACATTCCCCGGCCCGCCCCGGAACAGCACCGGATCGCGGCGCCCGGCCCGCCCACGATCATCGTGTTCGAAGACGCGAGCGCGCCGGACGCGCTGGAACCGATGCGCGCGACCGCGCAGAACGCGGTGCGCGGGCTGGGCGGCGGCTGGGACAGCGCCACGGTGCTGCGGGTGCGCTCCCCCGAGCAGCTGCGCGAGGCCGCCGGGCGCCACCAGATCCTGTGCGCGCTCCTCGACGCGCGCAGCCCGCTGCCCGCGCTGACCGCGATGGCCGGGGAACTGACGGCGTACTCCCCCGAGACGCCGACCCTGTTCTTCGCCCCGGAAGGGGATCCGACCGCGGCCGACCGTGCCGCCGAGGCGGCCCGGGGGCAGCGCCGGGCCGAGATCGTCCGCTCCGCCGGGCAGGCTTCCGAACGGCTCACCCTGCACTGGCTGACCGGCGCCCCGCGGAGCCAGGAGCTGGCGGGGGAGGCCGCCGATCCCGGATACGGCCGGCCCCGCTTCGAGGGCGAGAAGGTGCTGATCGTGGACGACGACGTGCGCAACGTCTTCGCCCTCGTCAGCGCCCTGGAACTGTACGGGCTGACCGCCCTGGCCGCGGACAGCGGCTTCGAGGCGATCGACATGCTCCAGCGCACTCCGGACGTGAGCCTGATCCTGATGGACCTGATGATGCCGGGTCTGGACGGCTACGCCACCACGGCCCGGATCCGGGCGCTGCCCTCGTCCGCCGCGCTGCCGATCATCGCGGTCACCGCGCACGCGGCCGAGACCGACCGCGCCCGCAGCCTCGCCGCCGGCTTCGACGGGCACGTGACCAAGCCGGTGGAGGTCGAGACGCTGCTCGACCTCATCAGGGGCCTCATCCGGGTCTGACTCGGCGTCCGACAGGTGTGTCCGTACCCGAAGCGGTTATCCGGACTCCGTCGTTGCGTGACGGAGCAAGGAGAAGCCGATGAGCACCGGACCGTCCGGCGGGGCCCTGGCCGGCCCGAAGACCGCCTTCGTCTTCGGCGGAGGCGGCTCGCGCGGCGCCTGCGAAGTGGGCATGCTGCGCGCCCTGGTGGAGGCGGACATCAAGCCGGACCTCGTCCTGGGCACCTCGGTCGGCGCCGTCAACGGCGCGTTCTTCGCCGCCGCGCCGGGAATCGAGCGGGTGCTGCGGCTGGCGGCGGTGTGGACCGGGCTCGAGGCCGGCGGCGTGTTCGAGGGCTCGTTCGCCAACAAAATGAGCACGGCGCTGCGCAGCCGGACCCACTTCCACTCCAACGAGCCGCTGCGGCAGCTGCTTGAGGACGCGCTCGGCGGCTACGAGTTCGCCGACCTGCCGGTGCGGTTCGAGTGCGTCGCGGCGAGCATCGAGCGCGCGGCAGAGGTCTGGTTCGACAGCGGACCGGTGGTCCCGGCCGTGCTCGCCTCCAGCGCCGTGCCCGGACTGCTGCCGCCGGTGGCCTATCGGGGCGAGCACTTCCTCGACGGCGGGCTGGTGGACAGCGTCCCGGCGGGCCGGGCGGTGGAACTCGGCGCGACCCGGATCTTCGTGCTGCACGCCGGACGGGTCGAGCACCCCTTGGCGGTGCCGCGCCAGCCGTGGGAGGTGGCCGCGGTGGCGTTCGAGATCTCCCGGCGCCACCGCCTGCACCGGACCCTGGCCGAGCTGCCGGACGGGGTGGAGGCGCATCTGCTGCCCTCCGGCGCGGAGCCTCCCACGTCCGGGGACTGGTCCCGGTATCTGCGCTACCGGGACTACGGCAGGACCGAAGGCCGGATCGAACGCGCCTACACCGCGTCGGCGGCCTACCTCAAGGCGGCCGGGCTGTGAGCGTCGGCTTCCTGCTGCGCCACACCTGGGCGCGCCGTCCGGTGAGTCTGGCCTCGCTCTGCCTGTGCGTGCTGTGCGCCACGCTGCTCTCCCCGCTGATGCTGCTGCGCGGCAGCCGGGCCGCCCGCTTCACCGCGTTCGCGCACACCTACCTGGCCGTGGAGATCCTCGGGCTGTGGCGGCTGCCGCGGCTGCGCCGGGCCCCGGCCCAGGCCCACGACGCGCTCCTGCAGCGGCTGCTCACCCGGCTGTTCCGGTCCGCCCGGCGCAATTTCGACCTCCAGGTGCTCCCGCCCGCGCCCGTGCCCGAACTGCCCGACGGGCCGCTGATCATCGCCAGCCGGCATGCCGGTCCCGGCGACTCCTTTCTGCTCGTCTACGGCTCGCTGGCGTACGCCGGACGCGGTCCGCGGGTGGTGCTCAGCCGGCTGCTGACGCTGGATCCGTTCATCGACATCCTGTTGCGCCGCACGCCGAACTGCTTCGTCGGGCGCGGCGAAGCGGAGAAGCGGTGCGCGACGGAGCGGATAGGCCGGATCGCCGGCACCCTCGGGCCGCGGGAGGCGCTGGTCATCTTCCCCGAGGGCCGCAAGTTCACCACCGCGCGCCGCCGCCGGCTGATCGAGCGGCTGCGGGAGCGGCGCGCCCCCCTGCTGCCGCGGGCCCGCGAACTCGAGCACGTGCTGCCGCCGCACGGCCCCGGCCTGTTCGCGGCGATCGACGCGGCCCCGCCCGGCACCCACGTCGCGTTCGTCGCGCACACCGGCCTCGACCGGATCGAATCCGCCCGCCAGACCTGGGCCGCGGTGCCGCTGACCTGCCCGGTCGAGGCGAGCTGGTGGACCGTGCCGGTCGCCGCGGTGCCGCCGGACCCGCAGGCGCGCGAGCAGTGGCTGCGGGCCCAGTGGCTGCGGATGGACGCCTGGATCGAACTGCACGGATCGCCGCAGCTCAGCCGCGGGGTCGAGGCTGCGCTCGAGGCTGAGAATATGCAGAAAACCGGGACAAACCCTGGCGCGGCGGCCGTCCATGGATCAAGCTGAGAGGGACCGTACGAGAGTGGGTGAGTGCCATGCGCACTCGACTTCGACCGGATCGCCAGCTCCTGGCCCGGATGGGCGCGACGATGTTCCTGCTCGGGCTGCTCTACGTCGGCTTCGCGGTCGCCCTGATCGTGTTGCTCAAATCGCTCGCGCTGATCGTCGTGATCCTCGGTGGGATGCTGGTGGCGCAGTACTGGTTCTCCGACAAGATCGCGCTCGCCGCCCTGCACGGGCACCTGGTCACCGCGGAGGAGGCGCCGCAGCTGCACGCCGTGGTCGACCGGCTCTGCGCCACGGCGAACCTGCCCAAACCGCAGGTGGCGATCGCCGACCTGGAGCTGCCCAACGCCTTCGCGACCGGCCGCGACGCACACCACGCGGTAGTGTGCGTCTCGGCCGGCCTGATCCGGCGGCTGGACGGGCCGGAGCTCGAGGCGGTCATCGCGCACGAACTGGCCCACGTGGCCCACCGCGACGTCGCGGTCATCACCGTCGCCGCGTTCCTGGGCGTGCTCGCGGGCCTGCTGATGCGCACCGCGCTCTACTCCCAACTGCTCGGCGGCCGCCAGCGCGACCAGAACATGATGGTGGTCATGGCCGCCGTCGCCGTGGTCTCCACCGCGGTGTACGCGATCAGCTTCCTGCTCATCAGAACCCTCTCGCGGTACCGGGAGCTGGCCGCCGACCACGACGGCGCGATCCTCACCGGACGCCCCTCGGCCCTCGCCTCGGCCCTGGTCAAGGTGTCCGGCACCCCGGCCCGGATCCCGACCAAGGACCTGCGCGCCGCCCAGGCGTTCAACGCGTTCTTCTTCTCCCCGGTCGGCACGCAGTGGTCGCTGTTGTCCACCCACCCCAGCCTGCAGCGGCGGCTGGACGAGCTGGAGAAGCTCTCCGCCCAGCTCGGCGAGGAGCAGGTCGCCGCCCGCTGACACCGCCTCAGCGCAGGTCCGGGTGCAGCAGATCGGCGTCCAGGGCCAGCCTGCGGACGCGGCTGAGGTGCGGGTTGAGGCTGTCCAGGGTGAACCGGCAGTTGCCGATGACGTGCCAGGCCTCGGCTCCGACCTCGCCCTCGAGCTTGTAGCGCCCGTCCGCCGCCGCGGACATCCAGCCCTCGGCCATGCCGACCAGGGTCAGCCGCAGCTCCACCGGGCCGCCCTCGGCCAGGGCGCTGTAGTCCCAGACCAGCGCGGTCCCGTCGTCCCCGCTGCTGACCAGCAGATCGCTCTGCGGGGCGAAGTCCACCGACCACACCCGGCGGGTGTGCTCGACCAGGGTGACCAGGTGCCCGCCGGTGTGCAGGTCCCACAGCCGCACCGCCAGGTCGTCGCCGGCCGTGGCCAGCAGCGTGCCGGCCGGGTTGATCGCCACCGACCACAGCCGCCCGCCCCGGCCGCGGCGCAGCGTGTGCAGCGGGATCCGGCGCACCGGCGGCTGCGGCGCGGGCGCGGCCGGATCGCCCGGACCGTCCGCGGCCAGTCCGGCCAGCTCGGACACGTCCCAGATCAGGGCACTGCCGTCGCTGGCGGCGCTGGCGAGCAGCCGGGTCTCCGGATCGAAGGCCACCGAGTAGACCCGGTCGGTGTGCCCGCTCAGCCGCAGCACGCACCGGTAGTCCGCGGCCCGGTCCCAGATCCGCACCTCGTAGTCGTCCCCGCCGGTGGCCAGCCAGCGGTTGTCCGGGCTGAACACGATCGAGCGGACCCGGCCGCGCTGGCCGCGCAGTTCGGCCACCACCCGGCCGGTGCTGCGATAGCGGAGCCGGACCACGTCGTCGTCCTCCGCGGTGGCCAGCAGATCGCCGTCCGGGCTGAACTTGCCGGTCCACAGGTGATCGCTCTCGGTGATGATCTGGCGCTCGTACTCGCCGCTCGCCCCGTCCCACAGGTGCACGTCGCCGGAGTTGTCCAGGGCGCCGAGCACCGAGCCGTCCGGACTGTAGAAGCCGGAGACCAGCGCCCGGCCCGCGGTCTCCCGGCGGGCCACCAGCCGCCCGGTGCGCACGTTCCACACCCGGGCCACCCCGTCGGTGCCGCTGGTCACGATCCGCTCGCCGGTGCCGTCGAACCGGGCCAGCGAGAGCCGCCGGCCGTGGCCGCGCTGGAGCAGCAGGGTCGCGCCGGTCCCGGTGTCCCACAGCCGGTGGGTGCCGTCCGAACTGCTCGTGGCCATCACCGCGCCGTCGGTGCGGAAGGCCATCGGCCACACCGAGCCGTGGTGGCCGGACAGTTCGTGCCGCGGCCGATCCGCCGTCGGATCGCCGAGCCGGATCACCCCGTCGCTGTCGGCGCTGGCCACGTGCGCGCCGTCGAGGCTGAAGCTGAGCGCGTAGACCGCGCCGGTGTGCTTGGTCCAGGGCTGCGCGGTCCAGGCGCGCGGCGCGGACGGCCCGGCGGACGCCGCGGCCGCGGCCCGGCGCCACAGCGTCACGTTGCCGCCGGTGTCCCCGGCCGCCAGGATGCGCCCGTCGGGGTGGTAGCGCAGGCAGTAGACGGCCCGTCCGCTGCCGTCCAGCCGGCTCGGCGGGGTGCCGGGGCGGCAGCCGGTGACCGGATTCACCGGCCCGAGCGGGCCCGGGTCCTCGAGGCTGTATTCGAACACGGTGCCGTCCTGGTGCGCCGAGGCCAGGAACAGCCCGTCCGGGCTGAATCTGACCCGGAACACCGTGCCCGCCTCCGGATGCGCCTGGAACGTGATCGCCCCGGTGTGCACGTCCCAGATCCGGATCGTGCCGTCCGACTCGCCGGTGGCCACCGAGCCGCCGTCCGGATGGAAGACCGCTGCGAAGATCCGGCTGCTGCCGACGTCCAGCACGGTGGTACAGGCGCCGGTCTCGGTGTCCCACAGCCGCAGCCGCCCGGTCGCGTCGCCGGTGGCCGCGCGCGTCCCGTCCTGGGAGAGCTCGGCCGGCCACACCCAGCCCTCGTGTTCGCGCAGCACGTGGCGCTCCTCGAGGGTGTCACCGTCCCACAGCCGGGCGGAGAGGTCGGCCGAGGCGGTCAGCAGCACCCGCCCGTCCCGGCTGTGGCGCACCGCGTAGATCCGGGCCCGGTGGCCGGAGACGGTGCGCACCGGCTGGCCGTTGGCCGCGTCGCACACCTGCAGGCCGCCGTCCGAGCTGCCGTAGATCAGGGTCGTGCCACGCGGGTGGAAGGAGACCGGGTCCGGGATGCGCCCGATCTCGAAGCCGTAGGCGATCCCCACCTCCGCGGGCGCCAGGCCGAGCTCCACCGGCATCGGCGGGGCGACGGCCGCGGCCCGCAGCTCCGGCCGGGTGGCCAGATCGGCCCGGTCGGCGGCGACCACCGCGGCCTGGTCCCAGCTGCTGCCCTCCAGCCGCGCCTCGGTCAGCCGGGCGTGCAGCAGCCTGGCCCGGTCCAGCCGCGCGCCGCGCAGATCGGCGCCGGTCAGGTCCGCGCCGCCGAGCTGAGCCCCGGTCAGATCCGCGCCGGACAGGTTCGCCCGGCTCAGGTCCACCCCGGTCAGCAGGCTGCCGCTGAGGTTGGCCCCGGACAGGTCGATGTTCGGGAACCGCCGGTAGGACAGGTCCTGGCCGGACAGGTCGGCCCCGCTCAGGCTGCTGGTGACCTCGATGTTCAGCCGGGAGCCGATGGCCAGCGCGTTGTCCATGGCCGGCTCGATGCCCGCCCGCCGCCCGCCGCCGCGGGCCGCGGCGGCCGCGCGCACCCAGGCCTGGAGCTGGTCGGCCCGGGCCAGGGTGCACACGAAGTCCACCACCAGGGCCGAGAGCCGCTGTAGCCGCAGCTCCCGGTCCTGCCCGGCGGCGAGCCGGTCGGCGATGTACCGGGCCACCAGCCACTCCCCGACCGAGTGGTGGATGAAGCCGAACAGGCCCTCGTCGGTGCGGGTGAGCAGCGAACCGGAGCCGAGCGCGTGTTCGGTCTCGTCGTCCGACATCGGCATCGACGCGGCCGTCAGCGCCCCGGCCACCTCGAGGATGTCGGCCGGGCGCAGGTAGATCTCGCCGCGCTCCCACAGCCGCACGGCGAGCCGGGTGACCGCTTCGAACAGCTCCGCCCGGCCCATCCCGGGCACCGCGCCGGGCCGCTTCGAGGTGCGGTCGGACTCGTAGGAGAGCCAGTAGTCGACGATCTCCTGGTAGAGGTCGGCCGCGCTCAGCGCCTGCCGGCCGTGTACCAGGGTGCTCAGTCGCTGGGCGGAGAGGGTGGAGAGGAACGCGAGCATCCGCGGGTTGGCGGCCAGTCCGCTCAGGTCGGTGATCTGCCGGAACATCGCCAGCCGGTCCCGGGCCTCGTCCCGGTCCCCGTAGGTCTGGGCCAGGAAGTCCTCGATCTGGCCCAGGTTGAACGGTTCGAGCTGCAGGATGCGCCGCTGGGCGAGCAGGCCGACCCGTTCGCCCAGCGCGGTGAGCACCTGCTGCCGGTTGCGGAAGTGCTGGGTCCGGCTGGCCACGATGATCTTGGCCTCGCCCTGGGCGGCCTGCACCAGCCGCTCCAGGTGGTCGGCGGAGCGCTCGTAGCTGATCCGGGAGACCAGTTCGTCGAAGCCGTCGAAGATGAGCACGATCCGGCCCTGGGCCAGCAGATAGCGGATCGCGCGCAGGTCGATCCGGCCGTGGCCGTGATTGGCCAGGTGCGCGGCGACCAGCCCGTCCACCGTGTGCGCCCGGTCCAGCGCGCGCAGGTCGATCAGGATCGGCAGCGGGGCGCCCGGGGTGGTGGCCAGCCGCCGGGTCAGCTCCCGCAGGGCGAAGGTCTTGCCGTAGCCGAAGTCGCCGAGCAGCAGCACGAAGCGGCCCTCCTCGGCCACGGCCAGCCGGTAGAGCTCCCCCACCACGTCGGTCTGGGACGTCTCCGGCCCCTCGGCCACCGCGCGGAAGCGCTGCGGCACGTACTGCCGGGCGGTGTAGGCCCGGTCCCGGGCCAGCCGTTCGGTCTGCTCGGCCAGGTAGCCGCCGAGATCGGGCAGGCCCTGGAAGTCGGGGAGGCTGCGCAGCCGCACCCCGGCCCGCTGCGCCGCGCTGCGCAGCTGCTCCAGCTGCTCGCCTTCGGGCAGGTCGTGTACGGCCTCGAAGGGTTCGTTCGGCATGGCCGCGCACACGGTGCGCACCAGCCGGTCCAGCTGCTCCAGCGGATCCGGCCGGGTCACCGCGCCGACCAGCAGGGTACGTACGTACCCGTCGTCCGGGTAGGTCACCCGCAGGTGCGCGTCCTCGCCCTCGACCGTGCGCACCCGGGAGCGCTCCAGCCGGACCCGGGCCACCTGGGCGATCCGGTCCAGCAGGGCGGCCTGCGGTCCGGCCGGGACCGGGGGCTCCGGCTCCTGCTCGCCCTCCGGTCCCGGGCCGGGCGCCGAGTCGAACTCCGGGACGTGGAAGGTGGTGCCGGCCGCGCGCCACGCGGTCTCGTAGCCGTGCTGGACCGCGCGCCCGGCCCGGTCCACCGTCCACCGGGTCAGGCCGGAGGAGGTCAGCGCGAGCAGTTGCAGACCGGAGACCCGGGCCGGGGGCAGCAGCGGCACCCGGTCCGGCCGGTGCCAGGAGACCTCGGAGCCGAGGCTGCCCGGGCCGCGCCCGGTGCTGCCGTGCACCACCAGGTTCAGCCCGCCCAGCAGCCGGTCGAACACGTCCGCGTCGCGCAGGTAGGTCGCCTCGCGGCGGGCGCCGGTGCCCTCCGGCCGCGGCCCGTGCGCCATCAGGCCGATCCGGAACCAGCCGTCCCGCTCGTACTCGCGCAGCCGCCGGGCGAAGTACGCGGCCTGCTTCTCCCCGATCAGCCCGAAGTCGTGGTCCGGCAGGTGGCTCATCGCCATGGTGGTGTTGATCCCGGCCACCACCAGCCGCAGCGGGGCCACCTCGAACAGGGTCCAGGGCTGGTCCGCGTCGAAGACCATGGGATCAATACCCTGGTACACGCTGCGGAAGAGCGCGTCGAAGTGGCGCCATTTCGGCCAGTACGGCGGGCGCGGGGTCTTGTCGTCGGCGCTGCAGTCGGCGAAGTACGCCTGGGACGCGGCCCGGCTCACGTCGTGCGGCCCGGGCACCAGGGCCACCCGGCCGGGTTCGAGCCCGAGCAGGCTGCGCAGCCCGGACAGGAACCGCAGCGCCGCGTCCACCTGCCGGGGCGAACCGCTGTCGGTCAGATCCCCGCTGATCAGCAGCAGATCGGGCTTCGGCGCCCCGGCCATCAGCGCCGTGGTCACCAGCGCGTCCACCCGGGCGCACCACTCGTCCGGCTCGGTCGGCTCGCCCGGGCCGAGCAGCCCGCGGCCGAACCGGGGCCCGGCCAGGTGCAGCAGGGTGACGTCGTCCTTGGCGGTCACCGCCTCCACGTCCAGCGGGAAGGCGGGCGGCCCGGACGGGCGCGGACGCCCGTGCCCGGGCCGGTGCGGGGCCGGCGGGTCGGCCGGGGCGGCCAGGTCGAGGGCGGCCGCGGGCCCGGTTTGCCCGGCGGCGCCGTCGGGCGGGAAGGAGGGCCGGCCGACCGCGCCCAGCGCCCGCCCGTCCAGCGCCTCCCGGACCCGGTCCAGCAGCTGACGCCGGGCCAGCCCCTCGTCCCGGATGTCGAGCAAATCCAGCCAGGACACGGTGGCCAGCAGCCCGTCGATTCGGCAGTCGGCCACCCGGATCGGGATCAGCTTGCGCTCCGGGCGCTCAGGGCTCGAACGCAGGGCGGCCTGCCATTCCATCCGGCCGTAGGTGGACTTGAGATAGTAGGGGGAGAGCACTGCTATCACGGCCACGCTCTCGCGCACGCCCCGGTCCATGAACTCGATGAACTCGGTTCCCGGCACGAAATCCCAGGCCTGTACCATCGTGCGGTAGCCCGCGGCCTCCAGCGTCCACGCGATCCAGGTCGCCCAGCGTTCGTCCGCGGGAGAATAGCTGACGAAGAAGTCGACCGCAGGGGCCTGAGTCTCTCCCATGCCTTCCAGGATGTCACGGATCGGCCGTACGGTCGTGGAATCCCGCTCCGATTCCGACCCCGATTTCCCCGAGTCCGGGCAACCGCGCCGAGCGCGCCCGCATCCGCTCGACCTGCTCGCGCTCGTCCTGTTCGGCATCGGCGCCGGGTGCTGGGCCACCGGTGCGCTGCCGCGACCCGAGGCCGCGGCGACGCTGCGGCGCGTGCTGCCGCTGCTGCTGTTCCTCGGCACCGTGGTCGTCCTGGCCGAGCTGACCGGGCGGGCGCAGACCTTCGACGTGGTGGCGGCCCGGCTGGCCCGGGCCGGGCGCGGGCGCTTCGCGCTGCTGTTCCTGTGGTGCGTGCTGCTGGCCGTGCTCACCACGGTCGGCCTGAACCTGGACACCACCGCGGTGCTGCTCACCCCGATCATGGTGGCGATGGCGCGCCGGGCCGGACTGCCGCCACTGCCGCTCGCGGTGACCACGGCGTTCCTGGCCAACACCGCGAGCCTGCTGCTGCCGGTGGGCAACCTGACCAATCTGCTCGCGGCCGACCGGGTGGACGCCTCGACCCTGCGCTTCGCCGAGCGGATGGCCGCGCCCGAGGCCGTCAGTGTGCTGACGACGGCCGCGGTGCTCTGGTTCTTCTTCTGGCGGCGCGCGGCGCGCGGCGGGGAGCCGCGCTACGTCCCGCCCCCGCCGTTCCGGCCCGAGGATCCGGTACTGAGCGCGATCGCCGGGGCGGCCTGCGTGCTGTTCGTGTGCGCCCTGGTCCTCGGCGCGCCGCTGGGGGCCGCCTCCTCGGCCGCGATGGGCCTGACCGTGCTGGCCTTCCTGCGTCGGCGCCGCTCCGCGCTCGGCTGGCACCTGTTGCCCTGGCGGCTGCTGGTGATGGTGATCGGCATGTTCCTGGTGGTGCAGACGCTCAGCGTGCACGGACTCGACACCGTGGTCCGCGACCTGATCGGGGATTCGGACTCGTTCCCCGGCCGGCTGCGCGCGGCCGGCACCGGGGCCGGGCTGTCCAACCTGGTCAACAACCTGCCCGCGTACCTGGCCGGGGAGGCCGCGGTGCGCCCGGCCAACCACGGCCAGCTGCTCGCCCTGCTGATCGGCACGAACGTCGGCCCGATCGTCACGCCCTGGGCCTCGCTGGCCATGCTGCTGTGGTTCGAACGCTGCGCCGCGGCCGGACTCACCGTGCCCAAGCGGCGGCTGCTCCGGCCCGCCGCGATCCTGGCCGTCACCGCCGTCCTCGGCGCCACCGCCGCGCTGGCGCTGACCGGCTGAGCCGCCGGCTGAATCAGGCCTCGAGCGCGATCGCCCGGGCCAGCCCCGGGGCCAGCCGGTCGGCCCGGGCCACCAGATCCACCAGGTCCGCGATCCGCTCCGGCCGGCCGCAGATGAAGCTCAGGTCGGCGTCCGGCCCGGTGCGCTGGTCCAGCCGCGCGGTGAACGGACGCCCGTCCAGGGTGACCACGCGCAGTCCGGCCTCGCGGGCCAGCAACAGCCCGCCGGGCAGGTCGATCAGTTCCGGCCGGTAGCCGATGAAGGCGCCGATGTCGCCGCGGGCCAGCATCGACCAGCCCAGCAGCGGGGCCCACAGCGCGAGGGTGCGCCGGGCCTCGCGGTCCAGCAGCAGTTTCAGCGCGTTCGGCAGCGGATCGGTGGGCGCGACCCGGTAGCCCTGGGTCCAGGCCACCACCGGCCGCCGGGCCGACCAGGGATCCTCGAGCGCGTCCGCGGACGTGCGCAGCGCGGCGCCCGGGCCGCGCACCCCGCGCCCGGCCACGGCGGTCCAGGTGCGGCGGGTCTCCGGCTCGTGCACCACGCTGAGCACCGGCCGGCCGCTGCGGCACAACGCGATCCCGACCGCGTACGCCGGCAGCCCGATGGCCAGGTTGTTCGTCCCGTCCAGCGGATCGACCAGCCACAGCAGCGCCTCGTCGTCCGCCGCGGCCAGCCCGGACTCCTCGGCCAGCACCGGAATGCGCGGGTCGGCCTGGCGCAACCGGTGCAGGATCAGCTGTTCCGCGCCGTCGTCCAGATCGCTGACCACGTCGCCGCCCGCGCCCTTGCCGCGGAAGCGCGCCCCGGAACCGCCGCGCCCGCGCAGGAAGTCCCCCGCCTCCTCGGCCGCCGCCACCGCCGCCCGCTCGAGCGCGCCGAAATCGAGGCCGTGCAGCGCCTGGGCCGCCTCGAGCTCCGGCGGCGGGCCGACGTCGGCGACGCCCGCGTATCCACTGGCTACGGTGGCGGTGGGCAGGGACGTCATGGCTTCCACTCCCTTGAGCGCGTATCAGACCCCGGCTATCGCGGGATCGGGATCTGGTCGAGCAGTATCTCCAGGGCAAGGCTACTGAGTCCGGGGTCCGCCGCCCGGCGCGGCGCGGCGGGCGACACGCCGGGCGGTGGGACCCGCACCGGGCCGAGGGCCCGGTCGCGCCCGCCCGGCAGCCGCTTGGCGATCAGCACGGTGGCCGCCGCGGTCCCGTCCGCCACGGCGGTGGCGTGGAACTGCCCGCCGGGCAGCCGATAGGTCTGCCCGGCCCCGGCGTAGCGCGGCGCCTCCCGCTCGCAGTGCACGAACTCGTCGGTGGGCAGCACCTCGTCGCCGCCGTCGGAGCTGTGCACCCGGTAGATCCGGTGGCTCGCCTCCGCCGCCGGCGCGCGCGTGGTACGCACCCGTTCGTTGCCCACCGAGCCGACCAGGATGTAGGAGAGCAGGTCCCAGCTGTGCGCGTGGATGGGGGTGGTGAGCAGGTCGCCGGGCGGCAGCTGCGGCAGCCATACGTGCACGCACACGCCGAGCGCGGTCTCGCGCGAGGAGAGCGGGAAGCACAGGAAGCCCAGCGGGTGCGCCACGGCCGCGGGACGGCGGCCCGGGTCGGCCAGCATCCGCACCGCCCACTCGGCGATGCGGGTCGCGTGGGCGCTGGAGGTGTCGGCCTTGGCCGCGCCGGTTCCGGCGGTCATCGTTCCGGTCAGCTCTCGTACGGGTTCCGGGCCTGCAGGGCCCGGGCGATGATGTCGGCCACGTCGTGCTCGCCGAAGGACTGCGGCAGCGGGAAGTCCAGGGCCTTGAAGACCTCGACCACGTCCTCCACCGACGGCTCCGCGGACAGCGCCAGCGTGGGGGCGCCGATGGGCACGGGCCTGGCCTGGGCGAAGGAGTAGCCGAGTTCCACGTCCCAGTAGCGGAAGTAGGTCTTGTCCGCCGCGAACACCAGCGCCTGCCCGGCCGGGTCCTCCTGGGTCACGATGACGGCGCGGTCGGACATGTCCCAGCGGAACGTGGTCATCCGGCTGGAGATGCCGACCGCGATGGTCAGCAGGGCGTAGCGCTGCTTGTACCAGTAGGCGGCCAGGATGGTGGAGTAGGCCTCCTTGCGGGTGCGCTCCACCGTCCACTCCTCGCCGTCCGCGCCCGCATGGGTCTGCAGGGTGTTGCGGAAGTTGGCGTAGCGCGCGCACAGCTCCTGGTCGGAGGGGTCGATGATCTCGATCTTGACGTCGAGGGTGCGGCGGTTCTGCCGGGCCGAGCGCACCAGCTCGGGCAGCGTCACCGCGCGCAGATAGGTGCCGGTGCCGCCGCGGAAGCGCCAGACGGTGGTGCCGTCCCGGGCCGCCGCGAGCTCCGCGCCCACCTGCGCCCCGGTGAGCACGCGGATCTCGGCCGCGCCGTTGAGGATCGAGACCATGGACCGGTGCATGGTCCGGGCGGTGAAGCGGTCGCGCAACAGCCCGGCCGTCATCACCGCGAGCACCAGCAGGATGGTGTTGCTGATATCGGTCTGCCCGACCACGTCGGCCCAGGCCAGCACGACCATCACCACGATGAGCAGGATCGCGACGAGTTCGTCGCCGTACTTCGCGATCCAGCCGAACCGCGCGCGCAAGAACGCCACCGCCCCTCGCCGTGCCGCAGGATCCGAGTCCCCGCCGGAGCACACCGCCTCTCTGCCAAGGTAGCACAGCAGCACTATCAGAACACTGAAAAAGTGGGGGCGCGCACGCGCATCCCCCCGGCTCGCGCCCAGGTAGGGCGCCGTGCACCCCGCCCCATCCGGCCGCCCCGGCTTGCCCGCCGCGCCGATCCGCGCTCGGATGGGCCCCATGCCCGACCCCGCGCCCGCCGCCGAGCCCCCCCCCCCCCCCCACAC
>FSXZ01001051.1_pt1 | contig 31872 bp, 33 predicted proteins | sample 1638121 | NCBI WGS metagenome assembly FSXZ01 (sample SAMEA3914788, study PRJEB12502) | metagenome | biome: forest; material: soil | place: Canada | collected 2011-07-03 | depth 0.1 m
AATATGGCGACCTACCAGAACCGCGTCGCCGAACGGCACATCCCGGCGGGCCGGTACGCGCTCGCGACGACCTTCGACCTCAAGCCCGGGCGCACCCACGGCTTCGACGAACTGCGCGCCGCGCTCGGCGAGCTGCTCTTCGACGGCCGCGGCCCGCGCGGGGTGCTGATCAACAACTTCGCCACCCTCAACGCCTCGCTGCTGGCCGGGCGCGAGGGCTACGGACGCCTCTACGCGATCTGCGTCGGGGCCGACGAGCGGGACGTGCGCGAGCTCAGGCAGCAGACCGAGGACCTCCTGACCGAAATGGTGGCGAAGCCGTGACCGCAGAGATCGACTGGAGCGGCATCGCCGCCGAGTACGGGACCCCGACCTACGTCTACGACGGAGACTGGCTGGTGGAGAACCTGCACGAGCTGCGCCGGGCGCTGCACCCGCGGCTCGAGGTCTTCTTCTCGCTGAAGTCGAACCCGAACCGGGGCGTCTACGACGTCCTGCACTCGGCCGGCGCCCGGGCCGAGGTCTCCTCGCTGGCCGAGCTGCGCACCGTGCTGGAGGCCGGGACCGCGCCCGCGGACATCGTCTTCCTCGGCCCGGGCAAGAGCCTGCGCGAGATCGAGGCCTGCGTCGAGGCCGGGATCTACGCGATCGTGTGCGAGTCCTTCTCCGAGCTCGACCAGATCGAGCAGGCGGCGCGGGAGCGCGAGGTGCGCCAGCGGGTGCTGCTGCGGGTCAACCCGGCCCTGTCCATCGCCGGCTCGCGGCTGACCATGGGCGGCAAGCCGCGCCAGTTCGGCATCGACGAAGCCGCGGTCCTGGAAGCCGGACCTCGGCTGGCCGGCCTGACCCACGCCGACGTGGCCGGCGTGCACGTCTACCTGGGCACCCGCATCCTCGACGCGGAGGTCGTGGTCAAGAACACCGCGTACATCCTGGACCTGGCCGAGCGGATCGCCGCGGCCGTGCACATCCGGCTGGACGCGGTGGACATCGGCGGCGGCCTGGGCGTGCCCTACTTCGAGAACGAATCCGAGCTCGACGTCGCCGCCCTGGCCAAGGACGTCAATCCGCTGCTGGACCGGTTCTCCTCGGCACACCCGGAGACCCGGCTCATCATGGAGTCCGGCCGGTACCTGACCGCGCCCGGCGGCACCTACCTGATGCGGGTGCGCCACATCAAGCGGTCCATGGGCGAGGACTTCGCCGTCGCCGACGGCGGGACCCACCACCACATGGCCGCCGTGGGCATCGGCTCCTTCGTCAAGCGCAACTTCCCGATCGAGCTGCTCTCGCGCCAGGCCGAGGACGCGGAGCCGACCGGGCCGTGGAACATCGCCGGCCCGCTGTGCACGCCCAACGACACCATCGCCAAGGGCGTTCTGCTGCCCCGGCTGGAGCCCGGCGACCTCGTCGGCGTACGCAGCTCCGGCGCCTACGGACCCTCCGCCTCGCCCGTCTACTTCCTGAGCCACGGCTACCCGGCCGAGGTCCTGGTCCTGGGCGGACGCACCTACCTGGTGCGCCGGCGCGACACGCTCGAGGACATCCTCGGCCCGCAGAGCACCCACCCCGACCTGAGCCGGGCCGGCCACCGCGGCTGACCCCGGCCGATCCACCCCCACCCCGAAGGAGAGAGATGAACGACATCCAGAACGCACTGCGCGACGCGCTCGCCGACGTGCTGAAGAAGGAGCTGCCGGACCTGACCGCCGGCACCCGGCTGTTCGCCGACCTGGCCCTGGACTCCACCAGCGTGATCGAGCTGCTGATGGCGCTGGAGGACACCCTGGGCCTGCAGATCGACCCGGACGAGCTCACCCCCGACGTGTTCGAGACCTTCGGCGCGCTGACCGCGTACGTGGCCGCGTGCCTCGGCGCCGACCAGCCCGAGCCGGTGCGCTGACCGATGACCACGGCGGCGACCCATCGCGACCGAGCGCGCGCCGAGGCCGGCCCGGCCGGCCTCGGCCCACTGCGGCTGGCCCGACCGGCCGGCCGGGTCTACCCCCGGCGCGCCCCGGCCGAGCTGGCCGGGGTGGAGCTGAGGTTCATGACCGACTTCCTCGGCTCCTTCGGCGCCCGCCCCGACCACGAGCTGTACGCACGCGGCGGCGGCAACGGCTTCATCGCCATGGCCGGCGCACTGCTGGACGGCCTGGAGCGGCCGCTGCCCGAACTCGACCACCTCCTGCTCGCCTACCACGTCCCCGACATGAACGTGGTCGAGGTGGCCGGCTGCTTCCTGGCCGGGCGCTGCCCCGGCGCACCGGAGGTGTTCTCGGTGTCCGGGCAGGGAGTCGGCGCCGCGTTCACCGCGCTGCGCGTGCTCCAGGGCCTGCGGCTGAGCGGGCGCACCGGCCACGGCGCCGTGCTGGCGCTGGACCAGTCCACCCTGCCCTATCCGGACCCTGACATCGTGGCCGGCCGGGACCGCGACTGCGCGGTCCTGCTGCACACCGCGCCGGCCGGCGCGCCCGACACGGTCGAGGTCGACTTCCTCACCGAACGGGACGTCGCCGACCCGAACGCGGCGCTCGAGGAACTGGCCCTGGCCAGACCCGAAGCGGCCGTCATCGTCGGCCGCATGCTCGCCGACCGGCTCGACCCGCGGCTGCGCGGCCGCGCCACCTTCACCGAGGGACCGCCCGATCAGCTGTGCACCAGCGCCTGGTCGGCCCTCGCCGAGCACTGGAGGTCGGACCGCTACACCGTGGTGGCCGACTACGACCCGTATTCCGGCCGGCTCTTCCAGGCCGGCCTGCGCCCTGGAGCGTCCCCATGAGCAGTTCACCCAGCGCCGCCGTCGATCTGAACCGCTGTCGGGACCTCGGCCGGGAGCAAGGCCTGGCCGTCGGCCTGGCCGCCGCCCTGGCCGGGCTGGACCCGGCGCGCGAGGCGCCCGGAGGCGTCGCGGTGCTCCCCGCCGCGCACCTCCCCGAAGGAATCAGTGTACTGCCGCACCCGCTGGCGGCCCGGGAAGGGCTGGCCCTGGTCCGGTTCCCACCGCCGCGCCCGGGTGCCGAGCAGGCCCCCGGACTCACCGGCACCCGGGCCGCCGCGCTGGCGGCGGTGCGGATCGGTGTGCTCGACCGGCTGCTGGACGCCGCGATCGAGCGGTTGCGGGTGCGCCGGTTCGGCGGGCAGCCGATCATCGACCGCCAGCTCGTCTCGGGCACCGTCGCCGACGTCGCGGTCGAGATCGAACTGGCGGTGGCGGCCGCCGCGGCGGCGGAGGCCGACACGCCGGCCGAGCTCACCTGGTCCGGGCACGAGCGGCTGACCGAGGCCGGCTGGAGCGTGGCCCGCCTGTTCGGCGCGGAGGGGTTCACCGCCGCCCACCCGGCCCGCGCCCTGCACCTGTCCGCCCTGGTCGCGGACCTGTGGGTGGCCCAGCCGAGCGCCACGGAAGGAAAGAGGTGAGCAGTGCTCGTCCTCGACGACCGACTCAGGGCCCTGCAAGGGGCGGCGGCGGAGATGGCCGTCGAACTGCGCGAGCACGCCCGGGACCTGGACCTCGCGCCGCAGGACCTCAAGCCCCATCTGGGCGTCGCGGCCTTCGACGCGATCCGCCGGCTGAGCACGCCCGCGCGTTTCGGCGACGGCCCGCTGACCGTCGACGGGTTCGCCTTCGTACCCGGGTCCTGCCTGCAGACCCTGGTGTGGATGGTGGAGTTCGCCCGCGGGGACGCCGGGATGGTGCTGGCCGCGCCGGGCCCCAGCCTCGCCGGGATCCTGGTCGAGCACCTCGGCGACGACGCGCAGCAGGAACGCTTCTACCGCGCGGTCGGCGGCGCGCACGGAGCCGGGGCCGAGCCGGTCTGGGCCTTCTTCGCGGTGACCGAGCCGGGCCAGGGCAGCGACGCCTCCGCCCTGGAGACCCGGCTGGTGCGCGAGGGCACGGACGCCTACCGGCTGCACGGCACGAAGAAGTACATCGGCAACGGCGCGCGCGGCGGTGTCGGCGTCGTCTTCGCCCGCACCGGCGACGGCCCGCTCTCGATCCGCGCCGCGCTGATCGAATCCGGCGCGCCGGGCTTCGCGGCCGAGGAGTTGGACCTCGTGGGCCTGCGCGGCGCGGCGCTCGGCGAGATCCGGCTGGACGGCCTGCTCGTGCCGGCCGATCAGCTCCTCGGCCGACACCTGCCGGTCACCCGGCGCGGCCTGTGGGGCGCGGTGCGCGTCTTCAACACGGTCCGTCCCCAGGTCGCGGCGCTCGCCGTGGGCACCGGCCTGGCCTGTGTCGAGCTGGTGCGCGCGCAGCGCCCGGACGCGCCCGGCACGGAGCTGATCGCGGGCCGGCTGGCCGCGTGCCGGGAGCTGGTCTACCAGGCCGGCGCGGCGCTGGACCGCAGCCGGGACGACGGCCGGCTCTCCAGCATGGCCAAGATCGCCGCGGTGGCGGCGGCCCGCGCGGCCGTGCGCTGGGCCGTGCGCTCGCTCGGCCCGTCGGCCCCGATCGAACACCCGTTGCTGGAGAAGTGGTCCCGCGACGTGTGCGCGTTCGAGTTCATGGAGGGCACCAGCGACATCCAGCGGCTGCACGTGGCCCGCACCCGGGTGCGCGAGCAGGCCGGGACCGGGGGTGACACGTGAGGATCGGGGTGGATCTGACCGAGGTGGCGCGGATCGCGCGCATCGCCGGGCACCCGGCGGGCCGGCGGCTGGCCTTCACCGACGCCGAGATCGCGCACGCCGACACGCTCGGGGAACCGCGCCGGCTGGAGTTCCTGGCCGGCCGGTTCTGCGCCAAGGAGGCGGTGGCCAAGGCGCTCGGCCACGGCCTGGGCCAGGGCCTGGTCTGGCGCGACATCGAAGTGCTGCCCGGTCCGCTGGGCGCACCGCAGGTCCGGCTCGGCGGCGGCGCGAGCGCCCTCGCCGAGCGCGCCGGGGTCGAGCGGATCGACCTCTCGCTCAGCCACTCCGGCGGCTTCGTCGTCGGGATGGCGATCATCCTCTCGCGCCCCGGCGCGGGCGACCCAGAGTTCTGAACACATACAGAAGGAGGATTGGAATCCGTGGACCTCAGCCTGCTGTTCTTCGCCGACGCCGACACCGGAGGCGACCGCTACCGCCTGATGCTCGAGAGCGTCAAATTCGCCGACACCCACGGCTTCCGCGCCGTGTGGACCCCGGAACGCCACTTCCACTCCTTCGGCGGCCAGTACCCCAACCCCGCCCTCACCGGCGCCGCCCTGGCCGCGGTCACCGAGCGGATCCAGATCCGCGCCGGCAGCGTCGTCGCGCCGCTGCACCACCCGGTGCGCATCGCCGAGGAATGGTCCGTCGTGGACAACCTGTCCGGCGGCCGGGCCGGCATCTCGGTCGCCTCCGGCTGGCACGCCGGCGACTTCGTGCTGCGGCCGGAGAACTTCAAGGACCGCAAGAACATCATGGTCGAGACGCTCGAGGCGGTCCGGCGGCTCTGGCGCGGCGAAGAGGTCGACTTCGAAGGCCCGGAGGGAGAACGGCGCGCGGTGCGCCTCTTCCCCCAGCCCATCCGGGCGGAACTGCCGGTCTGGGTCACCGCGGCCGGCTCCCCGCAGACCTTCCGCATCGCCGGCACCCTGGGCGCGGGCATCCTCACCCACCAGCTCGACCAGGACCACGCGGCGCTTGAGCGCAGCCTCGCCACCTACCGCGCGGCACTCGCCGCCGAACACGGACCCGACGCCCCCGGCCACGCCGTCGTCATGCTGCACACGATGCTGGGCGAAGACCGGGAGCAGGTGCGCGACCTCGTGCGCAAGCCCCTGAGCGACTATCTGCGCAGCTCCATGGAACTGATCGCCGCGGCCCCCGCGCCCGGGACGACCAACGGATTCGATCTGAACCGGATCTCGGCCGCCGACCGGGAGTTCATGGTCGAACGCTCCTTCAACCGCTACTTCGGCGAGGCCGGCCTGTTCGGCACCGTCGAGGACGGCGTCGAGGTGGTCCGCCGCCTCGAGGCCGTCGGCGTCGACGAGATCGCCTGCCTGATCGACTTCGGGGTGGACCCCGACCACGTCATGAAGTCGCTGCACCACCTCGACGCGCTGCGCGAGCGCGTCGGCTGAAGCACGCGCCGAACTGTTGCCGCGTCAACGCGAGGTGCCCCTCACCGTGAGGGGCACCTTTTCGTCTTCGCCGTGGGGGAGGCCGGCTCGCTCTCACTCGGCGAGGCGGCGGTACCGGCTGCCGTGGAAGACCAGCGGCGCCCGCCGCGGGTCGGCGCCGAAGCGGTGGACGAGCAGGACGACGATCTCATGGTCGCCGGCCCGGATCTCGCGCTCCACCGAGCACTCGAACCAGGCGGCTGCCTCCTCGAGCAGCACCGCGCCGTCGGCGGTGGCGTGCCAGGGCAGGGCGGCGAAGCGGTCGCCGTCGCGGGCGGCGAGCCGGGCGCAGGCCTGCTCCTGGGCGGCGCTCAGGACGCTGATACCCAGGTGGGCCGCCCGGCGCAGCCCGCGCCAGGTCCGGGATTCGGCCGCGGCGCAGATCGAGACGAGCGGCGGGTCCAGGGACACGGAGGTGAAGGAGTTCACGGCCATGCCGACCGGCTCGCCCTCGACCAGGGCGGCCAGCGCCGCGACGCCGGTCGGGAAGGCACCGAGGCCGCGTCGCAGGGCTTTGCCGTCGTGCGGGTCGAGGGCGCCGAGGGCGTCGCCTCTCTCGCGGGGGCGCAGCACGCGGACGGCGTCCGCGCGGCGATCAGGCCCCGCGGGCGGCGGGGCCGGGGTGGAAAGCCTGATGGGTACTGCCGTATCGGCCACGGGTACCTCTCGTCGTCGGCCCGGAATGGGAGACCGCGCCCCACGGTAGGACACCGCGCGCCCCGCCGACCAGGCATCCGACCGGCACCTTCGCCGGCTCGGCCGACCGCCGAACTGCCGCCGCGCCTGCCTGTCGCGGCTCCGCGCGGCCGACTTACGCTGACGCTGATCACCTCGGACGCGGCGCGGGACCGACCCCGCGCGGACGGACGGGCCGATCCCCCCGTCTCCCGCCGCCCTCCCAGGATGCTGAGTCAGCGCGAGCAGAAGGAGCAGAACAGTGCCCACCAGCAAGGCGCACAACACCTATCCCGCCGTCCAGCGGCCGCAGTTCCGGGCGCGGGTCGACGCCCAGCTCGAGGAGCTGCTGCAGGGCTACTACAAGCAGTCCACCGACCAGCAGAAGATGCTCGAGCAGGACGGCTTCGACCTCGAGCTCTACAAGCGCCACAACGTCGAGACGGTGTTGCGCATCTGCCTGCGGCGGGGCCTGGACCCGCTCATCGCCGCGTACTGGGCCACCCGCAACCCCAAGCTGTGCCAGGAGTGGGGCCTGTTCGGTGCCGAGGAGGGCTGGCACGACCGGATGTTCGCGCGTGACCTGCACCAGGTCGGGCTGACCGACGAGGAGATCTACGCGACCCGGCCCACCTTCGCCACCGAGCTGCTCAACGGCTACTTCCACTTCACCCTCGCCACCGAGGGCCCGCTGGCGACCATGGTCAGCGCCTTCTACCTGGAGTCGCTGGCCCGGCGCACCCAGCCGGCCTGGCTGGACAAGGTCGAGCAGCACATCGGCACGGACATGACGCGCGGCGCCCGGGCGCACCTGAAGCTGGACGAGGAGGACGAGCGCATCGAGCTGACCTGGAACATGGTCATGAACTCGATCGAGACCCCGCGGGACGAGGAGCGCTTCCTCGAGCACCTGCTGAAGATCAATGCCCTGTTCATGGCGTACTTCGCCGAGGTCTACCAGAGCACGCACGGCGCCGAGCTCGACGACGCGCAGCAGGCGGTGGCGGTGCCGGCCGCCGCCCTGCGCTCGGCCCCCGCGGCCTTCGTGATCTGACCGCGGCGATCGCGCGGGCGGGAACCCCCGCCCGCGCGACGGAAGGAGGAACCCGATGTACCACACCTGGCTCGAGCAGCTCACCGAGCAGGACCGGGCGGACATCGTCGCCCTGATGAACGACGTCGCCGTGCACGAGACCACCATGGGCTTCCACGAGCCGCTCTCCCCCGAGGCCGCCAGGGAACTGACGGACTCGATGGACGCGGACGTGCGCAGCGGAGCGGCCCACGTGCTGGCTTTCCGCGATCTCGAGGCCGACGGCCGGATCGTGGCCATGGTGACCCTGACCCCGTCCAAGCTGCCGGCCCGCAAGCACGTGATCGAGATGAAGCGCGGCACCGTGGGGCGGGCCTATCGCGGCACGATCCTGCACGAGCTGTTCCGCGCCAGCATGCTCCGGGCCCTGGAACTCGGCTGCGACCGGGTGATCCTCGACGTGCGCGCCGACGGGCCGGAGCGGCTCTGGCGGCGCCTCGGCTTCCAGGAGTACGGGCGGATGGAGGACTACGCCCGGGTGAACGGCCGGACCATCTCCGGCATCTTCATGCAGGCCACGGTCGCCGAGGTGGTGGCGGCGCTGGCCGCCGCCCCGGACCGCGCCCGCGTCGCCGCACCCGCCGCCTGAGCCGCCCCCGACCCGCCGACCCGCTGACCGCCGGCCCCGGCGGTGCCCGGCCACACCTGCCACCCGCCCCCGCGAACAGGAGAGCTCTCCCGATGAGCAAGATCGCCGTCCTGACCAACGACCTCCAGCACGACCTCGTGTTCAAGAACGAGGAGCGCGTGCAGGCGGTGGCCGAGGCCACGCCCGCCTTCGCCGGCTTCCTCCAGGAGATGCGCGAGCGCGGCCACCACGTCGTGCACCTGCAGCTGATCAACCTCCCCGACGACCCCACCGCGGAGCGCTACGACGGTTTCCTGCCGGTGCAGAAGGGCGAGCCCGGCGCCAGGATCCTGCCGGCCTTCCTGGACGAGCGGGACCTGGTCGTGGAGAAGAACAAGGACAGCGGCTTCTACGAGACCGACCTGCACGAGCGGCTGCAGGCGCTCGGCGTGGACACCGTACTGGTCACCGGCATGCAGACGCAGATCTGCGTGCAGACCACCGCCGCCGACGCGTTCTTCCGCGGCTACGGCGTCTGGGTCCCGGCCGACTGCGTCGTCTCCGCCCGCGAGGAGGACCGGGTCCGGGCCCTGGAATGGCTGGCCGGCTACTGCGCCCAGGTGGAGTCCTCCGACGAGATCCTGCGGCTGCTCGACGAGGAGGGCGGCCTCCCGCGCAAGGAGGTGAAGATCCCCTGAGCCCTCCGCCCGCCGAACCCCGATCCCGCGAGAAGAGTGTGGAAGCGAAATACAGATGACCGAGGCAACGATCGTCCTGGACCACGGAACCGGCGCGGGCCTGAGCCGCGAGCTGGTCGAGCTCACCGTCTCCGTACTCGGCGACGTCTACACCGGCGAGATGGAGGACAGCGCCCTGCTGGACCTCGGCGGCGAACGCATCGCCGTCACCACCGACTCCTTCGTGGCCGACCCGCCGTTCTTCGGCAACGGCGACATCGGCAAGATCGCGGTCTGCGGCACCGTCAACGACCTCGCCGTCGCCGGGGCGGACCCGCAGTACCTGACCCTGGCCATGATCCTGGAGGCCGGCTTTCCGCTCGCCGACCTGACCCGGCTGCTGCGCTCGGTGCGCGCGACCGCGCTCGAGGCCGGGGTGCGGATCGTCGGCGGGGACACGAAGGTGGTGGGCAAGGGCGAGGCGGACCGGGTCTTCCTGAACACCACCGGTATCGGGGTGCTGCGACGCCCGCCGCTGCGGATGCGGGACGTGCGCCCCGGCGACCGGATCATCCTGAGCGGGCCGATCGGCAACCACACCGTGCACCTGCTCTCGATCCGCGAGGGTCTGGGCTTCGAACAGCGGGTGCTGAGCGACTGCGCGCCGCTCAACGGCATGCTGGCCGCGGTGTTCGAGGCGGCCGGGCCGGGCGCGGTCCGGTCCGTGCGGGACGTGACCCGCGGCGGGCTCAACGCGGTGCTCAACGAGTACGCCGCCGCGCTCGGCCGGGTGCTGCGGGTCCGGGAGCCGGACCTGCCGATCCAGCCGGAGACCCGGATGGCCATGGACATGCTCGGGATCAGCCCGCTGAACGCCGCGAACGAGGGCTGCGCCTGCCTGTTCGTCGCCCCGGCGGCCGTGGACGGCGTCCTGCGGGCCCTGCGCGCGCACCCGTACGGCCGCGACGCGGTGGAGATCGGCGAGGTGACCGATCAGGCCGATCCGCTCGTGCACCTGCAGGACCGGGACGGACGGATCTCCGTCCTCGAAGAGCTCCGGGGCGCCGAACTGCCCCGGCTGTGCTGAAGGGACCGCGGCGGCCATGGATCTCCTCCTGGAACGCTGGAGCATCAGGGTCGACGGCGTCGTCCAGGGCGTCGGCTTCCGACCGTTCGTCTACACCCAGGCCGGGCAGCGGGAGCTGACCGGCTGGGTGTACAACGACAGCCGGGGCGTGCTGATCGAGGCACAGGGCCCGGCGGCGCGACTCGCGGACTTCGTGGCCGCGTTGAGCGACCGGGCCCCGGTGCTGGCCCGGGTCCGGGAAGTGAGCGTGGACAAGGGCCTGGACCTCGAGGCGGGGTCCGCCGGCTTCGAGATCCGGCACAGCGCGGATGACGGCACGCTCGCTCCGACGACCATCGTGCCCCCGGACTCGCACGTCTGCGAGGACTGTCTGGCCGAGCTCACGGATCCGGCGGACCGGCGCTACCGCTACCCGTTCGTCAACTGCACCAACTGCGGACCGCGCTACTCGATCATCAAGGCTCTGCCGTACGACCGGCCGGCCACGACGATGTCCGTCTTCCCGATGTGCGAGGCCTGCCGCCGGGAGTACCAGAACCCGGCGGACCGCCGCTACCACGCCCAGCCCATCGCCTGCGCCGACTGCGGTCCCACGCTGACCGCGGTCGGGCCGGACGGCGCGAGCAGCCGGGGCGAGCAGGCCCTGGCCGCCGCGCTCGACGCCCTCGCGGCGGGGCTGGTCGTGGCGGTCAAGAGCCTCGGCGGATTCCACCTCGCCGTCAACGCCAGGAACGAGCGGGCGGTCGGCCGGCTGCGCGCGCGCAAGCGCCGGGACGCGAAGGCGTTCGCGGTCATGGCGGCTCATCTCGGTACGGTCGCCGAGTTCGCCGAATACGGGGACGCGGAGGCCCGACTGCTGCGCTCCCCGGCTCGGCCGATCGTGCTGCTGCGCAAGCGCGGGACCGATCAGGACCGCGGCGGACTCGCCCCCGACATCGCTCCGCGCAATCCGAACCTGGGCGTCATGCTGCCCTCCGCGCCGCTCCACCACCTGCTGCTGGAGCGCGCGGGCATGGACGTGCTCGTGATGACCAGCGGCAACATCTCCGGCTATCCCATCGCCTACCGCAACCAGGACGCGCTCGACCAGCTGTTCGACGTGGCCGATCTGATCCTCTTGCACGACCGGGAGATCGAGACCCGAGTGGACGACTCGGTCATGCGCGTGAGCACGCATCCCGAGCTGGCCGCCCCGCTCACCACCTTCGTGCGGCGATCCAAGGGGTACGCGCCGTACCCCCTGGACGTGCCGATCGACCTCGGCCCCGTGGTGGCCTTCGGCGCGGAGCTCAAGAGCACGGTCGCCCTGGCCGCCGGCCGCCGCGTCTACATCAGCCAGCACATCGGCGATCTCAAGAACGACGAGACCTACGCCTCGCACCGCCAGGCGGCGGCGCACCTCGCCCGGCTGCACCGCCTCGCGCCCTCGCTCGCCGCCTGCGACCTGCACCCGGACTTCCGGGTCTCCCGCTTCGCGCGCGAAGAGTACGGCGAGGATCTCGAGCAGGTACAGCACCATCACGCGCACATGGCCGCGTGTATGGCGGAGAACCAGCTCACCGGCCCGACTCTGGGCGTCGTGTTCGACGGCGCCGGCTACGGACTCGACGGGACGATCTGGGGAGGCGAGTTCCTCCTCGGCGACTACGCCGCGGTGGAGCGGGTGGCGCACCTGCGCCGCTTCCCGCTGCTGGGCGGCGACCGCGCCGTGCACGAGCCGATTCGCACCGGCCTGGCGCTGACCCTCGCGGCTTTCGACGCGAGCGAGTCGGACGCGGCGACGGTGTTCCCCACGCTCGGCGAGCTCGACCCGGATGCGCGGCGCGTCCTCGCGCGGATGGCCGAGCGCGGCATCAACTCCCCGCAGGCCTCGAGCATGGGCCGGCTGTTCGACGGCGTCGCCGCCCTGCTGGGGGTGTGCACCCGGGCCGAGTACGAGGCGCACGGTCCGATCGAGCTCGAGGGCCTGCTCGGCCGCGACCTCGGCCTGGCGCCGGCCTACCCGCTGGACGGCGTGGGCGCGGAGCTGGACTGGCGCCCGACCATCCGCGCCGTCGCCGCCGACCTCGACGCCCGCGTCTCGGCCGCGGAGATCTCCCGCCGCTTCCACTCGACCATCGTCGCCATGGTCCTGGAGCGGTGCCAGGCGGTGCGCGCCGAGAGCGGCGTGCGGCAGGTCGTGCTGTCCGGCGGCGTGTTCCTGAACGAGTTCCTTCTCGTCAACTGCCTGATACAACTGCGGCGGGCCGGCTTCGCCGCGTACTGCCACGAACTCACCCCGACCAACGACGGCGGCATCTCCCTCGGCCAGATCATGGTGGCCGGTGCCCGGCGAGCGACCAAGGAGCGGCGAGGATGACCACCATCACCGAAGAAGTCCCCCGGACCACGGAGTCGATGTACGCGTACGTGCGCACCCGGGAATCGCGTGCGCGCACCTACGCCGACCGGTTCCACCGCGTCTTCGAGCGCGCTTCCGGAGCCCGCGTCTTCGACACCGACGGCCGCGAGTACCTGGACTGCCTGGCCGTGGCCGGCACCCTCGCCCTCGGCCACAACCATCCCGACGTGGCGAAGGCGGTCGGGCGCTTCCTCGAGAGCGGTTCTGCGGCCCCACCGGCGCGGACGCGGTGGAGGCGGCGCTGAAGCTGTTCAAGACCGCGACCGGCCGACGCACCGTGCTCTCGTTCTCCGGGGCCTACCACGGCATGACGCACGGCGCGCTCGCCCTCACCGGCAACCTCTCGGCCAAGCAGGAGGTCGCCGGGCTGATGCCGGACGTCCACTTCCTGCCGTACCCCTACAGCTACCGCTGCCCGTTCGGGCTCGGGGCCGCCGGAGCGCAGACCTCCCTCGAGTACATCAGCGAGCCGGACGCCGTCCTGCTCTCCAAGGCGATCGGCGGCGGCTACCCGCTGTCCGTGCTGCTCTACCACGAGAAGTACGACCGCTGGCAGGCCGGCGCGCACGCGGGGACCTTCCGCGGCAACCAGATGGCCATGGTCGCGGGCACCGCGGTCATGGAGGTCCTGCTCGAGCAGGACCTCGTCGCGACGGTGCGGGACAAGGGCGCGTACCTACAGGCCGCGCTGACGCACCTGGCCCAGACGTATCCGGAGATCGGCGACGTGCGTGGACGAGGCCTGATGTGGGGCCTGGAGATCGTCGACCCCCGCTCCGAGCCGGACCCCCGCCTCGGCAGCCGACCCGCCGAACTCTCCGAGGTCGTCTCCACCCTCGAACTCGCCCTGATCGCCACCGCCGCCTGAGACACGTCCCCGCCGCCGTCGCCGTGACCGCACCGGGAGATGGCGCACGGAGATCCCGCCGACCCGAACCGGCGGTCGTTGATCCTGGAACTGGTCCAACGGCTGCGCGGCCGGAGCGCGAGCGCGTGGCGTGACCAAGCCGTCCTCGCGCAGGGCCCGGGCGGCACGCTCCAGCCTCCGACGGCGGCCGATCGCAAGGGAGTTCACCAGCCCAGATCGACCGCCGGCGGGGCTTCCACCCTGTGCAGCTCGCCGAGGACCTTCTCCAGGATCTCGCTCTCGCGGTCTCGGATACCCGTCAGCCGGGCCGGAGCGCTCAGCGCGTACCGGGAGGTGGCCGTCCTCGCGAACTCATGGCGCATCATTCCGTCGCGCAACATCAGCGCGTCGCGCTCGAGCGGACGGAAATCCTCCGCGAGGGCCGCGATGGTCTCGTTTCCGGTCATCTGCGCCAGGCGGGACAGCCGCAGGCCCATCAGCCTCTTGTGTTCCCACAGGACGTGGAAGTCCCTGGTGTCGTAAGGTTCCCGGCCGGCCAGGTAGGCGTCGAGGTACCGCTCCAAGGGCTCGTAGCACGCCGTGCCGTACCGACGGTTCATGGGCGCGCTCAGGCTCGCGTAACGGGTGGACGGGTTGGCGGCCGAGAGATAGCCCTCGATGGAGTCACGCACGACCGCGACGTCCATGGCGAAGCGCACCCCGCGGGCGGCACGATAGAACAAGACCTGGTAGCACGTGTTGGGGATGTGATCGAGGCTCTGGTAGCTCGCGCGGAAGGTGGAGCGGTCGATCGCGGTGCGCCCCAGCCGGCCGTCGGCGTACCCGTACACCGTGAACGTGTCGGCCTCGTCGTCGAACCCGCACAGGAGCACGTCGTGCGACTGATCGTGCTTGCCGTGGGCCTTGCGGCCCTCCACGTAGAACTCATTGATATTGAGGTACGGGTAGTAACCAGCCGCCATGGAGTCGCGGCAGACGTCCACGATGTCGCGAGAAGAGGCCGCGATCCAGAACCGGTCGACCCGCACCGTCTCCAGCCACGGGCTCTGCGCGTAGTCGAACAGGTAGAAACAGAACCGGACCGCAGACGCATCGGTCGGATCGTAAGCCAGATCGATGTAATTCGTGAGGATCCAATCCGAGGTCTCCTCCGCCAGCGCCAGGATGGCCAGCGGAAAACCATAGAACTGATACCCGTTGGCGAGCGCCTCGCCCAGTGGCAGTTCGACCCTCACGAGCTCTCCCGGTCTCTAGCGCGAATCGGCCCCCAGCAGGACCAGCATCGCGACGACAAGAGCCCGCGACCAGGCAGCGGACCGGCAAATTCGACCGCCCCGGCCCGCGGCCCTCACCGCCCGAAGGTGATGCCCCCATGGATCTCGCCCGCCTGGACGGCGCCGCCGTGGACGGTGCCGCTGATGGTGTTGTGTACGGTCGAGCTCTGCGATACCGGTTGGCCGGCGCCGAGCAGGGCGGGCAGTTCGGCGAAGACGGCGGCCAGTTCCGGGCGGACGGCGGCTTGGCCGGCCAGGTAGCCGGCCCAGAACAGCTGCATGCGCGCGGCCTGGTCGGCTTCGGGGCCGGGGCCGGCGAGTTCGAGGGCTTGGCCGCGGGCGGCGTCGAGCTCGCGGGTGGCCCGGTCCTCGGAGGTGCCGGCGTGGCGGGAGGCCCAGAGCTTTGCGACAGCCGTGCGGGCCTGTGCCCAGCTGTCCGTCAGAATCGCCGTGACCAGGGACTGCGCCCCGGGCATGAACACGGTAGTCAGGTCCATGCGTCGATCGTACGACGCGCGTGCGACGCCGCGGCGGCTCACCCGGGTTCGAGGTGGTGGTGCAGTGGCCGCCAGACGAGGTAGCCGAGGGTGAGCGAGATCGCGCAGCCGACAAGGGTGTCGAGGACGCGTTCGCGCAGCAGGGCCGTGCCGATGGGCTGACCGAGCTCGTTGATGATGACGATGAGCGGCGTCATGACGAGGGCGTACGCGGTGTAGTTGGCGGTCTTCAGCCGGGGGCGCGCGGCTCCGATCGCGGTGACGGCGACGATCAGCACCCAGACCGGCAGCGGTCCGATCAGCAGCGCCGCGACCAGGACGCCGAGGACGGTGCCCAAGCCGCGTTCGATGGTGCGCCGGACGATGGCCCGGTGGTCGCGCTGGACCACGAGGGCGACGGTGAGCGCGATCCAGTACGAGTGCGGGCCGGCCCGCAGGTGGGCGATGAACTCGGCCGCCGCGACGCAGGTGCCGAGGCGCAGGGTGTACTGCCAGCCCGCGTAGTGCCGCAGGCCGGCGCGCCAGCGGCGCAGGTCGGTGCGCAGCGATGCCTGCGGCGCCGGCTTCGCCGCGGGTACCAGGGCGAAGCCTCGGCCGATCCCGTAGGCGCCCAGCGTGAGCAGGCCGCCGGCCAGCGCGCCGAGCGCGAGCAGCCCGGTCTTCTCGGCCGTGGGCACCGGGGAGGCGGCCAGGCTGGCGCCGAGGATGGTGAAGACGATCGCCTGGAATCCGGACTTGGCCGCGGTCGGGCGGATCCCGCCGCACAGTCCGGTCAGCACCGCGACGGCGACGATGGCGACGCTGCTCACGACGCCGTGGTCGCCGACCTCCATGCCGAGCCAGAGCGCGGGAATGCCCACGGCCACGGCGCTGGCCAGCTCCACCAGGCGGCGGCGCAGGCTGCCGTCCCGGCCGCTGCCGCTCACCAGGATCCCGCCGATGGTGGCGATCAGACCCAGGTCGATCCGCCCGACCGCGGCCCCGACGATCAGCGGCAGCGAGAGCCCGAGGCCTGACGCGGCCAGCCCCGGCAGTTGCGCGAGCAGGCGCTCGAGCGCGGCGCCGCCGCCCTCCTCGTCCGGGCCCGGTGCCGGCGGCGGGTCCGCGTCCTGTTCGTTCCGGGCCACAGCGCCGGCCTCCTGATCCCGTCCGCCGTCAAGGGACAACCGGGTTACATTCTTAGGCCACTGAGCCGCTTCGGCCGGGAGCCACTTCGAAGACGGCGCGTTCCCGCTCGATCGCCGCGAGGCCGAAGCTCCCCGCACGCCGCAGTATGGCGGCACCGGAAATTGAGTTCCCCCTTCGGCCCGCGAGGACGCAAGATGGTGCGCATGTCTCTGGCCACTCCCCTGCTGCACACCACCCGCCTACGCCTGCGGCCCTTCACCGACGCCGACGCCGACCTCCTCTTCGCGCTGCACAGCAGCACCTCCGTGATGCGCTACTGGGACGCCCCGCCGTGGCGGGAACCGGCTCGCGCCGAGCGTTTCTTGGCGATGTGCCGGACGCTGGAAGACGAGGGCACCGGGGCGCGGGTGGCCGTCGAGCGTGTTTCTGACGGCGCCTTCGTCGGCTGGTGCAGTCTGACCCGGTGGAATCCGGACTTCCGCAGCGCGGCGTTGGGCTACTGCTTCGACGAGGCGATGTGGGGCCACGGCTACGCGACGGAAGCCGCGCACGCCCTGCTGCGGTGGGCGTTCGACACGCTGGATCTGAATCGGGTTCAGTCCGAGACCGATACGCGCAACGTGGCGTCCGCCCGGGTACTGGAGAAGATCGGATTCGTGCGGGAGGGGACGCTGCGCGAGGAATGCATCGTGGACGGCGAGGTGTCCGACACGTGGGTCTTCGGCTTGATCAAGCGGGAGTGGCAGCTCTAGGCCGGGAACGGTCGAGCGGGACCCCGGCTCTGCGCGAAGCCCGCAGGAGCCAGAGTCCGACGCCCAGGGCACCGAGCGCCGCGAGGAGCGCGCCGCTCACCAAGCCGACCCGGGCACCGGCGTGTTGCGAGACCCAGCCGATGAGCGGGCCCCCGATGGGGGTGCCGCCCATCGAGACCACCGTGTAGAAGGCCATCACGCGGCCGCGCACCGCCTCGTCGACGTGTGTCTGGGCGTACGCGCTGACCGCCGTGTTCAGCGTCATCAGCAGGAAGCCGACGGGCACCAGCAGGAGCAGGAAGCTTCGGTACTCCGGTGCGCACGCGGCGCCCGTCTCGGCCGCCGCGAACAGCAGGGTACTGATCACGACCTTGCGCGGGCCGGGTGCTCGGCTCCGGCTCGCGGTCAGGGTTCCGGCGATCGTGCCGACCGACAGCGCGGTGTTCATCAGGCCGAGGCCGGTGGAGCCGGTGCCGAAGACCCGCCCGGCGAACAGGGTCAGCGAGATCGGGAAGTTCACCGCGAAGGTGGCCGCGATCCCGAAGATGGCGAACACGCCGAACAGGGACGGCCGGTCGAGAATGTAGCGCAGCCCCTCCCGCGCCGCGCGCGGCCAGGACACGGCGGGCCCGGCGGCGCGGGGCAGCGCGCGCGGGCGGATCGCCAGCAGCGCCGCGAGCACCGCGGCGAAGGAGGCGGTGTTGAGGGCGAACACCCATCCGGTGCCGAACGTGCTGATCAGCAGGCCCGCGATGGCCGGGCCGAGCAGCCTCGCGGCGTTGAGCGAGAGGATGTTCAGGCCCGCGGCGTGGGGAATGAGCGGCGGGCCCACCAGTTCGGCGACGAAGGCGAGCCTGGCCGGATTCTCCACCGTGAAGACACAGCCGAGGCCGAAGGCGAGCAGGTAGACCAGCCAGATCGGTCCGTGCCCGGAGAACACCGCGACCGTGAGGATCAAGGCCTGGAGCGCGTACAGCGACTGCGTCACCACCTGCAGGGTCCGGCGGGAGCGGCGGTCGGCGACCACTCCGCCCCACAGGCCGAACAGCAGCACCGGAGCGAACTGCAGTCCGGTCGTCCAGCCCACCGCCGTCCCGCTGTGGGTGCGGGTGAGCACGTACCAGTCCAGCGCGGTGCCCTGCATGGAGGTGCCCACGTTGGAGAGCACGCCCGCGCTCCAGTACAGCCGGTAGTCCCGCACCCGGAGCGCGGGAAAGGCGCCGGCCGCGCCCGGGGATCGCAATATTCTCATGGATGACTCCGGGGCTGCGTGGCAAGGCCACTCAGGGCTCGAGGACGCCGGCGAAGCGCGGACGGGGGCCGCGGGCTCAGCGACAGGAGCAGGACCAGACGCGACCGAAGTCGATGTGGCTCCTGGTGGTCAGCAGGATCCGGATCATGTGATCAGTCTCGGTGCCGCGCGGGCGGCTCGTCAATCCCGGTCCGCACCACGAACAGCCCTCGATGATCCTCGGCCTACTGCTGCTGCGAGAGCCGGTGGTACTGCTCGATCGGAACGCGGGCCTCTTCGAACAGCGCGGGTCCTTCGTGCGGCACCGTGGGCCAGGCGGATCCGGGGTTGAGCGCGATGAGCTCCTCGGTGGCCAGCGCGTAGACGATTCGGCCGAGTCCGGAGCGGACGATGCCGCCGGCGCACATGCCACACGGCTGGCAACTGGTGTACATCGTCGTGTGGGCGGCGGTGTCGGCGTCGAGCTCGCGCGCGGCCCAGCGGGCGAGTTTGAGTTCCGGGTGGGCGCTGATGTCGCGGTCGCGGGTGACCGTGTTGTGGGCCTCGGCGAGGATCTCGCCGTCCGGGCCGGCCAGCAGCGAGCCGTAGGGGGCGTCGCCGCCGGCGACGGCTTGCGCCGCGATGGCGATCGCTCGCCGCAGGAGCGCTTCGTCGGCTGGGATGATCACGGTTCTGCCTTCCAGTGGGTGGCCACGGTGGCCAGGGTCTGCCACGCCTCGTGCGGGCGGCGGGTCTGTTCGGGATCGCCGTGGTAGGGATCGAGCACCACGGTCTCGGCGCCGAGCCGCCGCAGCCGGCGGAGATCATCCATGATCTGCTCCAGGCTGCCGCTGCCGGCCGGCCGTTCGGGATCGTCGATCGGCCTGGGAGTCAGGCGCAGCGCGATGCGCGGCGCGAGCGCGGGCAAGGACGCGTGGCCGGCCACGGCTTGGCGCAGGAACGGGAGGGTGACGCGCAGCGGGTGCCAGGCGTCGCCGAACCGGGCGGCCCGGCGGATCGCCGCTTGGCTGTTGCCGCCGACCCAGATGGGAATCGAGGACTGCTCGCCCCATTCCCGGCGCAGCGTGAGCAGGCACTCGTCGGTCAGCCGGCCGCGGTCGGCGAAGGGGACGCCGAGCGCGTCGAACTCCTGGCGCGCACCGCCGACGCCCACGCCGAACACGAACCGCCCGCCGCTCAGTTCGTGCAGATTGCCGGCCATCCGCGCGGTCAGGAGCGGATGCCGATAGGGCAGCACGAGCACGGTGGTGCCCAGCCGGACCCGGTTGGTCACTCCGGCCAGCCAGGACAGGGTGGTGAAGGGCTCGAAGAAGCGCTCCGGATAACGCACCGCCACATCCGGGGTGACGGCGATGTGGTCGGAGACCATGAGCAGGTCGAAGTCGAGCCCTTCGACGACCCGCGCCCACTCACGCAGCACGCCCGGATCGGTCCCCGGCCCGTAGTTCGGCACGTTCACGCCCATTCGCATAACGCTGAGGCTATCCCGGCGTCGGCCGCTCGGTGAACCTCTTTCTCGTGCTAGATCCGGTCACCTGCCGGGGATTTCCCGGTAGAATCGCGCCATGGCCGTGATTCTCGACGAAGTCGACTGGGCTATCATCCGCGAGCTGCAGGCGGAAGCCCGGATATCGCTGAGCGAACTGGGGCGGCGCGTGCAGTTGAGTGCGTCGGCGACGACCGAGCGCGTGCGCAACCTCGAGGCCAACGGCGTGATCACCGGCTACCACGCGGCGGTCGATCTGGTGAAGGTCGGTTATCCGGTGCTGGCCGTGGTGCGGCTGAAGTACCCGGGCAACCGTCACGGGCCGCTCCACCGACTGCTCGCGGAGCGGCCCGAGATCCTCGAGTGCCTGCGCACCACCGGCGATGACTGCTACACCCTGAAGGTCGCGGCCACGTCGATGGAGCACCTGGAGCAGCTCATGGACGAACTCGCCGGCTTCGGCAGCACGACCACCAACGTCGTCTACCGCCAGACGCTGCCTTATCGCGGCCCTGCGAAACCTGACCCCGGATCCGGAGCGGCGTGACAGCCGGCTGTTGACTCACCGGGGGCCAGCCTGCCACAGTGGTGCACATGTCCCCCAGCGAGCGGCTCACCAGGCGCCTGCACGTCGATCTCCGACGTGCGGCCAGCGCTCTGTGTGCGGGCTGCTCAGTGCCCGTATCCCGCTGATCACGCGGCGTACGAGGCCTCCTGGCGGAGTGTCCGAGTGGTTTAGGTCGGGGCCTGCAAAGCCCCGTACGCGGGTTCGATTCCCGCCTCCGCCTCATCTTGTCGTCAGAACACGGCGACGCGGCCGTGCCCGATCCGTCATCGCGATCCGGCTCCGGTCGAGCCGGGGACGGGCGCGGTGACGTCCACCGGGGCGCCGTAGTCGGAGAAGGCGATCGAGACGCTCTCGACGGCGTCGGCCGGAAGCTTCGGGCCGAGGCTGCCGGGATCCGGCCTGAGGGTGTAGTCGATCGCCGTGATCTGGCCGCCGGCCACACTCACCTGCGCGGTACCGGTGGCGGTGAACCCGGCCACCACGGAGCCGGCCGACGCCCGCGGCTTCTCGGTGAGCGTGAACTTCCACGTCTCGCTCGCATCGGATCCGCTGCCGCTCTGCCCCGTCTTCGTGGCCTGACCGTCCGCCTCGAGCATGGCGAGCACGGCGGACGGATTCTGGGAGAGACCGACCAGGCTGGGGCCGTCCGTCGCGGAGCACGGAAGAACGATCCAGCGGGCACCGGTGGCGGCCTGGGCGTAGCAGGAGTCGCCGATCTGGATCGTCTCGGCGTTCGTCATACCGCCCGAGGACTGCACGTAGCCGCGCGTGGTCGAGGGGTCGAACGCGCCCTCGGTGACGGAGGTGCTCGTCACCGTACTGCCCGGGCCGGCCGGAGTCTGCGTCGTCTTGGCGGTGATGCGGAAGTGGAACGGGGCGGCGTCGGTGCTCGCGGCGGCCAGCGCGAGCGTGACCGGACGGGGCGAGGCCGTGCCGCCCGCCGCCTCGGCCGGGGTGACGGCGTGGGTAGCGCCCGTCGCGAGCGCGGCGAGCACGCCGACGCCGGTCACCCCGGTCACCGCCGCCGCGGCGGCGAACGCGGAGCGCGCGTGGCGCCGCCGCCGGCCGAGGCGGAAGAGCTCGTCCATGGGCGCGGGCCCGGACGGGGCGTGGTCCGCGAGGTCCTCGAGCGCCGCGGCAAGGTACTGTTCGCTGTCGGTCATGTGAGGCTCCTGGTTTGTTCGTCGAGGTGTGTGCCGAGATGTCGGCGCAGGGCGGCCAGGGCTTTCGCGTTCTGGCTCTTGACGGTGCCGACGGAGCAGCCGAGCACTTCGGCGACCTGCTTCTCGCTGAGGTCTTCGAAGTGTCGGAGCACCGCGACCGCACGTTGGCCGGGCGGAAGGCGCAGCAGCGCCTGGCGCAGCTGCGCCGCCTGGTCCCGCTCCTGCTGCGGCTCGCCGTACGCGCCGCCCGCGGCCCCGCTCTCCGGCAGTACGTCCACCAGCCGCTCCCGGCGGGTGCGCCGCCAGCGGCTGACATTGCCGTTGGCCAGCATGCGGCGAACGTAGGCGTGCGGATCGCCGAGCCGGGAGACCCGCCGCCACCTGGCGTAAAGCTCCACCAGGCAGTCTTGGACGAGTTCTTCGGCGACGTGCTCACTGCCGGTCAGCAGATAGGCAAGTCTCAGGTAGCGGTCCCAGTTCGCCGAGACGAAGGCCTCGTACTCGGTGTCGGTCATGCATCACACACGCGGCAACGCGGCGAAAAGTTGTCGCCCACGCCAGGAATTCTCACGTGAGGTTCGACGCTCAGGCCCTCGGCCGCCCGAACAGGGTGGCGGCGACGTGGTCGGTGTCGGTGAACTCGCGCACCGAGGTGATCTGCCCGTCCCGCACGGTGAAGACGCCCACGCACCGGTTGTCGTAGGCGGCGCCGCCGGCGGTGGTGGCCTTGGAGGTCCACTCGGCCAGCACCTGCTCGCCGGCGGCGAAGGCGTCGATCAGTTCGATCACGACCGGGGCGGCGGGGTCGAAGTAGACGCCCATGCCGCCGAGGAAGTCGTTGATGATGGCGTCGCGGCCCTGCCACAGGCCGGAGATCGGCAGGCTGCCGGGGTAGAGCCAGGTGGCGTCCTCGGCGAAGCTCGCGGCAACGGCCTGCGCGTCGCCGTCTCGGACGGCCTCGACGTAGCGCACGACGACGGACTTCGGGTCCTGGAGAGTGTTCATGAGGGTGCTCCTTCTGGGTCTGGGTGTACGGGCTGAACGGGTCTGGGTGGTGGCGGGGTTCAGGTGAGGGTGAGGACGGCGTTGCCGCGGACCTCCCGGCCGCGCAGGCGGTGCAGGACTTCGGCGGTCTCGGCCCAGTCGGCGGTCAGGCCGATCTCCGGGTGCAGGCGTCCGGTACCGACCAGCCGGACCAGGGTGGCGAGGTCCTCGCCGTAGGGGGTGTCGAAGTCCGCGTAGGAGAAGTGCCGGATCACGGCGGAGGCGGGGCCGTACAGGAAGTCGAAGAAGTTCAGCGTGGCCGGGGTGCGGCTGGCCTGGCCGAACCAGATCAGCGTGCCGCGGCCGGTCAGTTTCGCCGCCGCCGCGGCCAGATTCGGGCCGCCGGTGGACTCCAACACCAGGTCGAACGGGCCGGCCGCGGCGTCCACCTCGTGCACGATCGCGCTCGCCCCCAGCTCCCGCAGCCGCCGGCCGCGCTCGGCCGAGCCGGTGACCGCGGTGACCACGGCCCCGGCCGCCGCCGCGAGCTCGACGAAGTAGTGCCCGACCCCGCCCGCGGCCCCGGTGATCAGGACCCTGCGGCCGGTGACGGCGCCGGCCACGCGCAGCAGCCGCAGCGCGGTCAGTCCGGCCAGGGGCAGGGCCGCCGCGGTCACGCTGTCCACCTCGTCCGGCAGCTCGGCCAGCGCTTCGGTGGGCACCGCGACGTACTCGCTCCAGCCGCCCTGCGCCGGATGCCCGACCACCCGGCGCCCGACCGCCGGCCCGGAGCCGTCCGCCGCGGCCTGCACGACGAGCCCGGCGATGTCCTTGCCCGGCCGCCAGCCGGGCGGCGGAGCCTCGAGCAGGAAGGTCTCCCCGCGGTTGACCGAGTACGCCTCGACCTTCACCAGCGCCTCGTGCGCACCCAGCCGTGGCTGCTCCACCTCGGCGAGCGCGACGCTCGCGGCCGCGTCCCCGGTGGCGATCATGGCCTTCATGATGACAGTCCCCTTCACCCTGCTCGATCTGCGCGCCCGGCCGCCTCGTCTCGGCGTCCCGGCCTCGGGATCCATCTCACCGCGCGGCAGGGCCCTGGCTCCAACAACCGTCGGGAGGGTTTGACAACCGGCGGAGATCGGCCAAGGTAGAGAGCGTGGATCTTGACCTCGCGCAGGTGCGCGCGTTCCTCGCGACGGCCGACCGGCTGCACTTCGGCCAGGCGGCCGAGGATCTCTCGCTCAGCCAGCAGGCGCTGTCCAAGCGCATCGCGCGGCTCGAGGCCGAGTTGGGCCTGCTGCTGTTCCTGCGCACCCGCCAGGCCGTCGAACTGACCGAGGCCGGCCGGCGCTTCCTGGACCCGGCCCGGCAGGCCGTCGCGGCCGGGGACCGGGCGGTGGCGGCCGCGCGCCAGGTCGAGCGCCCGCTGCGGATCGACGTGTGGGGGCACCTGTTCGCCCCGATGCGCACACTGCGCCCGGTCCTCGACCGGCTGCCGGACCAAGCGGTGGAGACGGGGGCGGCCCGGGACCTGCCCAGCGTGGCGGACGCGCTCGCCAGATCCGGGACGGACGTCGGGTTCGGCCGGGTCCACCGTGGCCGCCGGGACGACGAGGTGGCGGCGGCCGGCCTGGCCCACCGCCTGGTCCGGCTCGAACCGCTGGACCTGGTGCTGGGTACGGCGCATCCGCTCGCGGGCCGGACCGAGGTGCGCCCGGGCGAGCTGCGTGACAGCATCCTGTGGTGCCCGGCCGCCGTGGAGCGGCTGGACCTGTTGCGGAGATTCTCCGAGGAGTTCGGCGTGCCGACCGCGGCGGGCCCGGCGAACCTCGGACTGGACCACTTCCTGGAGCAGGTGGCCGCCGACCCGCGCCGCGTCGGCCTGATCCCGGCCGACGTGGAGCTGACCGGGCGCGCGCCGGTGCGGCTCATCCCCCTGGTCGACCCGACGCCGCTCTACGCCTGGTCGCTGTTGTGGCGTCCGGCGGACGCGCATCCCGGCATCGAACCGCTGCTGCGCGCGTTCGCCGACGTCGGCCGCCACAGCCGGTGGCTGGAGTACCGGCCCGGGAAGGACTGGCTGCCCGACGCGGACGCCGCCGAGTTCGGGGCCGGATAAGCGAGCTCGGATAAACGAGCTCGGATGGGCAGGGACGGCTCGCGCCCGCCCGCCGCTGGTCCGGCCGCGGCGGGCGGGCGTCGGGTATGTCAGGTCCCGATGAGGGAGCGCAGGAGCCTACGCGTCCTCGATCACCAGCTCCACCCGGTCCGTGAAGACGCGCACCTCGGTCTCCGGATCGGCGCTCCAGGGCAGGTCGACCACGACGGAGGCGGAGCGGCCGTTGGACTCGTTGAGCGGGCCGAGCTGCGCGCCGCGCTGGAGGCCGACCATGACGCTGACGCAGCGGGGCTCGGCCTCGGCGCTCTCGGCCGGGACGGCGGCCGGCCAGAAGCCGTCCTCGGCGGTCCACGCGACGGGCACCGCGTCCTCGGCGTAGCGCACTGCGCGGAGCCGGCCGGGGCGGTGCTCGACGAAGCGTTGGACCGCGCGGCGGGTGGGGGCGGGCTGGTCCGGGCGGATGCCGAGGGCGAGGTCCACCATGGCCGGCTCCAGCATCTTCCCGGTGGCCAGGTGCCACAGCACCATGATGGCGTCGCCGGGCAGGCGCGCGGCGATCTCCATCAGCACCGGCTGGCCCTCGCGCAGCCGGAACTCGGCGTGGGTGATGCCGCTCTCGAAGCGCAGGGCCTTGAGGATCGCGGTGTTCGCCGCGACGAGCGCGTCGGACTGGGGCAGCGGCAGCTTGGCCGGGCTGGTGTGGCCGATCTCGGTGAAGTACCGGCCCTCGTCCTCGTTGGTGATCTTCCCGGTGACCCCGCTCCACACCACCTCGCCCCGGTGCACCAGTGCCTCGACCGAGAACTCCGGCCCGGTGACCAGTTCCTCCACCAGGATCGACTCGTCCGGGCCGTACTCGGCCAGCGCGTCGCGCAGTTCGGCGTCGTTCTCCACCCGCACCACGCCCGAGCTGAACATCCGCCCGGCCGGCTTGACCACGCAGGGGTAGGCCTCGGCCGCGGCCGAGGCCCTTTCATGCGGGGCGAAGGCGCGCCAGGCCGGCCCGTGGTCGCGCAGCACCACGCGCTGCATGACCTTGTCCCGGCACACCCGGGCCGCCCAGGTGCCCGGACCGGGCAGGCCGAGCGCTTCGGACAGGACGCCGGCCGGGTCGACGAAGACCTCGCCGCTGCAGATCACTCCGCGCACGTCGTAGTCGGCGATCCAGTCCTGCACGCAGGAGAGCACGGTGTCGATCGCGGCGTCCGGAAGCTTGCGCACCGCGGCGATCCGGGAGAGCGGGTGGCCCTCGGTCTCCCGGAACCCGGTCAGCTTCGGCAGGTCGGTCGAGGTGCCGACGATGACCAGGGGCGCCAGCCCGCGTCCGGCGATATCGGTGATCAGATGGTGCTGGCGGGCCAGGGCCGCCAGGTCGCTCATCACGATCAGGGCGGGCGGGCGGTCGCTGTGACGGTTCAACGGAACTCCTCGAGCGGGTGCGGGTCGGTGCGGGGAATCGTGGCGCGGTCGGTCGGCTGAGAGTGTGTCAGAGTCATGCGTGGGCGCGGGAGCCGGTGGCCGCGGCCGTCGCCTCGCTCAGCAGCTCGAGGCCCTCGGCCAGCTCCTCGCCGGTGGCGGTCAGCGGCGGCAGCAGCTTGACCACCTCGTCGCGCGAGCCGGAGGTCTCGACCAGCAGGCCGCGGGCGAACGCCGCGTCGGCGACCTGCCGAGCCGTGCCCGGGTCGCGGAACGCCAGGCCCCAGGCCAGGCCGCGGCCGCGGGCCTGGGCCACGTGCTGCGCGTGCCGGTCGGCGAGGTCGCCCAGCGTCTCCTGCAGCAGCAGGGCCCGTTCTCCGGTCTGCTTCTCCAGCGAGCTGTCCGACCAGAACTCGCGCAGCGCGGCGGCCCCGGTCACGAACGCCGGGTTGTTGCCGCGGAAGGTGCCGTTGTGCTCGCCCGGCTGCCACACGTCGAGTTCGGAGCGGAACAGGGTGAGCGCCATCGGCAGGCCGTAGCCGCTGATGGACTTGGAGATGCAGACGATGTCCGGGGTGATGCCGACGGACTCGAAGCTGAAGAACGGCCCGGTGCGCCCGCAGCCCATCTGGATGTCGTCGATGATCAGCAGGATGCCGCGGCGGTGGCACAGGTCGGCGAGGTCGGCCAGCCAGGCCGGGCCGGCCGGGTTGACCCCGCCCTCGCCCTGCACGGTCTCCACGATGACGGCGGCGGGCAGGTCCATACCGCTGCTGCTGTCGGCGAGCATGCCGTCGAGCAGCTTGAGTCCGGAGATCTCGCCGCCGGCGAAGCCGTCGTAGGGCAGCCGCCAGACCTGGTTGAGCGGCACGCCCGCGCCGGCCCGCTTCTCGGCGTTCCCGGTGACGGCCAGGGCGCCGAGCGACATGCCGTGGAACGCGCCGGTGAACGCGACGACGCCCTGCCGCCCGGTCACCTTGCGGGCCAGCTTGAGCGCCGCCTCCACGCTGTTGGTACCGGTGGGGCCGGGGAACTGCACCCGGTAGTCGAGCCGCCGGGGTTCGAGCACGCGGGCCGCGAACTCGGCCAGGAACGCCTCCTTGGCGGAGGTGAACATGTCCAGGCTGTGGGTGACCCCGTCCTGTTCGAGGTAGTCGAGCAGGGCCCGCTTGAGCACGGGATGGTTGTGGCCGTAGTTGAGCGCGCCGGCGCCGGCGAAGAAGTCCAGGTAGCCGCGGCCGTCGCGGTCGAACAGGCGGCTGCCGCGCCCCTGATGGAAGACCACCGGCCAGTTCCGGCAGTAGCTGCGGACTTCGGATTCGATCGTGGGCGTGCTCATGGTCTCTCCTCGACGGATGGAGCCGAACTGGAAGGGAAGGTAGGGGGGCTCGGCCATCGCTCAGCCGCCGAGCAGGACCGGCACGGCGGGCACCGCCGTGCCCGCGAGCACGAGCAGCAGTACGGCGCCGGCACCGCGCAGCGCCGGCCCGCCGCGGCGCACGGCGGCGGCCGCGGCGAGGCCGTAGCCGGTCAGCGCGGCCGCGGCCGGACCGAGCAGCAGCAGCGGAACGGCGCCGGATCCGGCCGCTCCGGCACAGGCGAAGGCGCAGCAGACGAGGCCGACGGCGGCGACGAGGGCCTTGGCCGGGGCCGGCTCAGGCCCCTGCGCCGCGCCGTCACCGCCGTGGCCGGCCGAGTCCGACTCCGACCGCCACGCCCGCGCCGCGATCCGGGCGGCGGTGCGCACGTTGGTGCAGCAGTACGAGGCCAGCACGACCGCGGTGGCCAGGGCGAAGGCCCAGCGCAGCGGCGCGGAGACAGTATCCTGACCCGCCGACGCGTCGGCGAGCCGGCGGACCGTGGCCAGCCCCAGGTAGACCAGGGCCACCGCGCCCGCGCCCAGGGCCACCCCCGCGGCGGTGCGGCCCGCTCGGGCCGCCACGGCCGGCACCACGTCGGTGACCCCCTCCCAGCCGACGCCGGCGAAGAACAGCGCGGTCAGGGCCAGCCAGACGGCCGCGCCGTGGGAGAACCCTGACGGTGCCAGCGGCGTGCCGGCCCCGGCGGGCGCGGCCGGCCAGGCGCACGCGGCGCAGGCCAGCGCCACCGCCCCGGCCACCCACGGCCGCAGCCGCAGCACCGCGGCCGGGAACGTCAGGGGGCTGAGGGCGGCGATCACGGCCGCACCGAGCACGCCCAGGGCGGCGGCCGGCGTGCCCGCCCCGGTCCGCGGCACGGTCCCGTCGGCCGCGGTGAGCAGGCAGGTCGCGGCGAACCAGGCGATGGCCGCCTGCCCGAGGGTGAAGGCGAGGGCGAACACCCCGTCCACGGTGCGCCGCGCCCAGGATCCGAGCAGGGTGCCGACCGCGCCCGCCAGCGAACCCGGGCCTACCCGAAGGCGGACCAGCGCGGCCAGCAGCAGGCTCACCGCGGTGCCCAGCAGGATGTGCGCCGACCAGACCAGCAGGTCGTCCCCGCCCGCCAGGGCCGCGACGACCGGGGGCATGACCAGCATTCCCGCGCCCAGCACATGGCCGGCCAACCGCGTGGCGATGCGGTACTCGGGCCCGGGCCGCGGCGTGCGGACGAGGGCCTGTGCCGAGGCCATCAGGAAAGGTGCTTCCGCAGACCTTCGGCGATCGCCTTGGCTCTGAGCGAGAGCAGGCTGAACGAGCCCGCGTCGCCGATGCCGTGACTCGACTCGCACAGGCCGTTGAGGAACAGCGCGGGGGTGTCGCTCTGCCGCGGCTGCGCCTCGTAGTCCGCGGCGACTTCCAGGTAGCCGTGCTCGTCGAAGGCGAATTCGTCGGCGACGCCGCGCATGAGCGCGGGCACGCGCTCCTGGTGCGCGGCCGGGCCGAGGTCGCGGAATCCGGTGGCCAGCACCACGAAGTCGGCCTGGTGCTGCTCGTGCTCGCCGGTGTTGAGTTCTTCGACGTCGAGGTGCACGCCGTCCTCGCGGACCTCGACGCCGCGCACCTGGCGGCTGCCGGTGACGAACACCTTCTGGTCGCCGTCGATACGCTGCTCGTAGATCAGGCGATACAGCTCGCGCAGCACGTCGCCGTCGGCCGAGGAGTAGTTGGTCAGGCGCATGTACGCGTCGATCGCGTCCTTACGCGGGCGCGGAGCCCGGTGGTAGTACGCGGTGAAGTCGGGGAAGTAGCCCTCTTCGCTGAACGGGCTGGTGTCCTTCTGGCGCAGCGTCAGGGAGCGCACCAGGGTCGTCACCTTCGCGCGCGGGTAGCGCCGGGCGAGGTCGAGGGTGAGCTCGACCGCGCTCTGGCTGCCCCCGATGATCGCGATGCTGCGCGGCGTCGTCCCGCTCTCCCCGGCCACGCCGAGCTCCTCGAGTTCGCGCAGGGCCGGCAGATAGCGGGTCAGGTGGAACACGCGCGCCGAGTCCACCGCGTCGAACGGCTCCGGGATGAACGGGGCCCGGCCGGTGCCGATCACCAGCGCGCGGGCCTCGAAGGTCTCCCCGGACGAGCTGGTGACGGTGTAGAGGGCCTGTCCGGCTTCGTCCCGCCCGAGGGTGACGCCGGTGACGTGCACGCCGTAGTCCACCACCCGGCTGAAGTGGTCCGCGACCCAGGACACGTACTGCGCGTACTCCTTGCGCAGCGGGAACTCCATGGGCACGTTGAGGTGCTCGAGCAGCTGCCCGGTCTCGAACAGGTAGTTGATGAAGCTGTAGCGGCTGCGCGGGTTGCGCAGCGAGACGAGGTCGCGCACCGGGTGGTTCTGGATGTCGGAGCCCGGGAGCATCATCGCGCTCTGCCAGGACGGACCGGGCCGGGCCTCGAGGAAGTGCGCGTCGAGGTCGTAGCCCTCCTCCTCCAGGGCGATGGCGAGAGCGAGGTTGGCCGGTCCGAAGCCTATGCCCAGCACGGCGTGGCGGCGGGTCACTGTTCCCCCTTGTTGGGAAGTGGGTGCGGGTGGGTGGAACCGAGGGGCACGGGCGTCGGGCCGGCCGGGGCGGGTGGGGTCACGCGGCGTCGGCGAAGGCGTCGGCCACGCACGCCTGGGCGATGCGCCGCCCGGCCTCCGGCGCGGTCTTGACCCCGCCGCCGTTCCAGGCCCGCACACACCACACGTGCGGGACACCGGTACGTTCCAGCAGTCCGTGCGCCCGGTCGTCGCCGGGCGGATGGTAGGCGTCCGCGGAGCGGACGGTGCTCACCGGCGCGGCGGTGGCGAGCCACGGGAAGTGAGCGGTCAGGGCGGCCCGGGTGGCGCGCGCGTGCGCGGGGTCGGGCGGCGCGTCGGGGGCGCTGTCCCACACCAGGTGCGGCAGGCCGATCAGGGTCCGGTCCGGGCCCACCGGCTTGGCGTACCCGCCGGTGCGCAGATCGATGAAGGTGGGGTGGGCGGGTGCGGGCGGGCGGCGTTCGACGATGCTGACCTGGATCGAGCGGGACCGGACCGGCGCGGCCGAGCGCAGCCCGGGCACCGGCTCGCCCGCCCACGGCCCGACGGCCGCGACCACCGCGGCCGCCCGGGTCACGCCCGCGTCGGTGTACACGCCCGGCCGGCCGCGGTGTGCCTCGACCGCGCGCACGCGCACGCCGTGGCAGACCGCCGCGCCGTGGCCGCGGGCCTGGGCCAGCCAGTCCGCGGCGACCTCGGCCGGTTCGACCCAGCCGGCCTCCGGCTCGACCAGCGCGACGCCGCCGGCCGTGCGGATCCCGAGAATCTCGTCCGCCACGGCCACGTACGCCGAGGTGCCGAGCGCGGCGTTGATCCGCACGGCCGCCGCGCGCAGCGCGGGTGCCCGGTCCGGGTGCTCCAGCGTGACCGCGCCGACCTGCCGCAGCGGCGCCCGGCCGCCGGACCAGGGCCGCGGGTCCCGGTAGACGGCCAGGCTGGCCAGGGCCAGCTTCTCGATCAGCGGATCGGCGTCGTAGCCGCGCACCATGCCGCCGGAGCGGCCGGTGGCTCCGGCGGCGGGCCCCGGCGCCTGGTCGAACACGACGACGGAGGCTCCGCGCCGGGCCAGTTGGTGGGCGACGGCGGCGCCGACGATGCCGGCGCCCACCACCACGAAGTCGGCACTGGCGGGTACGTCCGCGCCGACGCGCGGACCGCTCGGGCCGAGCTGGCTCACTCAGGCCCGCCGACGGAGACGGCGGCCAGGCCCGGCGCCGGGCTCACGCACCGGGTGCCGGAGGGCAGGAAGGTCCACTCGGCTTCGCGCACCGGCTGCCCGGGCAGGCCCAGCCAGTCCCACACCTGCTGCCCCAGGTCCGGGGTGAGCGGCCAGGCCAGGGCGGCGAAGGCCTTGGCCGCCAGGTATTCCAGGGCCAGGCTGGTGCGGGCCTCCTCCGGCAGCGACGGGACCAGCCGCACGGCCTGCTCGGTCGCCCGGAACTCGGCGCAGCGCTCCAGGAAGGACTCCAGCAGCCGGACGTATCCGCGCGCGCTGAAGGACTCCGGCAGCAGCATGCCGTCGAGCTGCTGGGTCGTCAGGTTGAGGTTGCGGTAGAACTCGCGGTGCCCGTCGGTCCACGCCCCGGTGCCCGGGACCGCGCCCTCGAGCTGCGCGGTGGGCTCGGCGAAACCGGCCAGCCACTCCCGCGCGGCGCGGTAGAGCGGGTCCTCGGTCAGCCGCCCGGCGCCCTCCTTGGTGATCCGGGTGACCCGGCCCTCCGGCGCGTCGCGCAGCAGGGCCAGGCGCACCGCGTCCGGTCCGGCCTCGGCGAGCGCGTCGTCGGCCCAGACCGCGTGGCCGCGGCTGGTGGAGAACTTCTCCTGCTCCAGGTGCATGAA
>FSXZ01002556.1_pt1 | contig 31804 bp, 20 predicted proteins | sample 1638121 | NCBI WGS metagenome assembly FSXZ01 (sample SAMEA3914788, study PRJEB12502) | metagenome | biome: forest; material: soil | place: Canada | collected 2011-07-03 | depth 0.1 m
GCCCGCGATGTGCGAGGCCGTACTCGCCCTGCAGACCATGGTCACCCGCCGCTTCGACGCGTTCGACCCGGTCGTGGTCACCGTCGGCACGCTGCACGCGGGCACCGCGGAGAACGTGATCCCGGGCTCGGCCTCGTTCGGCGCCACGGTCCGCTCCTTCTCGCCACAGGCGCGCGCCCTGGTCGCCGAGGAGTCGGTGCGGGTGGTGCGGGGCGTGGCCGCGACGCACGGGCTCGGCGTCGAGGCCGAATTCGAGTACGGATACCCGGTGACGGTCAACGAGCCGGGCGAGACCGCGTTCGCCGTGCGCACCGTCGAGGAGGTGCTCGGGGCCGGGCGCTACGTCGAGATGCCGCACGCCATCGCCGGATCCGAGGACTTCGGCGTGCTCGGCCCGCTGGTCCCCTGCGCCTACCTGATGCTCGGCGCCTGCCCGGCCGACCGCGACCCGTTCACCGCGCCCTACAACCACTCGCCCGAAGCCGTGTTCGACGACGCGGTGGTGGGCGACGGCGCGGCCCTGCTGGCCGGCCTGGCCCTCGGCCGCCTCGCCCGCGGCTGAGGCTCGCCCGCCCGGGCCCGCTCAGCCGCGGCGCGGACGCGGTACCGGAGCCGCGGCGGCGCCGATCTCGGTCCCCTGCCAGGGATCGATCGGCACGTAGCCGCGGGCCCGGCCCTGCGGGTCGAGCAGCCGGCCGACCAGCTTCACCGTCCGCAGCGTCAGCTGACGCTCCGTCACCCGCACGCTCGGCATCCGCTGCGCCAGCGCGGCCTCGATCTGGCGGGCGTCGCTCATCCGATGCGTCATCACGTTCGCCGCGACGTTCGCCCGCGAGCCCGCCGTCATCGCGCACATCCGGGTGGCGGGCTGCTCGGCGAACCAGGCCGCCGCCGCGGTCAGCTCGGCCGCGGGCACGTCCAGCCACAGCGTCGTGCTCACCGCCCGCCCGTTCAGCCGCGGGCTCGCGTCGCAGCGCAGCACCAGCCGGCCGGTGCGGCGCAGTTCGCCCACCCGCCGCCGCACCGTGGACTCCGGCATGCCGGAGCGCTGGGCCAGCTCGGCGAAGGTCATCCGGCCGTCCGCGCCCAGCGCCTGCATCAGGACCCGGTCGGCCAGCACGTCGCGCGGCGGCGGCTCGGCGTCGCGCGCGGCCGGGGCACCGCCGCTGATGGCCAGCCGCTGCGCCCGGTCCAGCGCCCCCTCGTGCCACTTGCTGCCGTCGCGCACCATCCGCTCCACGAAGGTGGTGCGGGTGCGCAGCACGCCGGGCACGTGCCCGACCCGGTCCAGCACGTACGCGGTGACCTGGCCCGGCTCCAGCGCCGCCACGGTGATCAGCAGGTCCGCGTCCCCGCTGACCACCTCCACGGTGGGCGTCTGCGGGTCGGCGGCCAGCGTCGCGGCCACCGCGCCGACCGTCCCGGCCCGGCACTCCACGCACACCAGCGCGCTCAGCCCGATGCCCATCCGCTCGGCCGAGGGGTAGCAGGTCACCCAGGCGTCCCCGTCCCCGGACAGCCGGGCCCAGCGGCGCGAGAGGGTGGCCTGGTCCACGCCCAGCGGACCGGCCAGGGTGGACCAGGGCGCGCGCGGATCCACCCGGAGCGCGTCCACCAGAGCGAGGTCGAGTTCGTCGATCATGGCTGATCCTTGCGCGGGAGCCGACTTCGGTGCGGATTCGTGCGACCCTAGCGCATCGTTTCCGGCACGGGCGATTCTGCTCGCACTCCGCCCGCCCGATCCGGAAGTGCCGCCGATGCCACGCTTGCCCGCGCTCCACGCCGACACCGCCGTCGTCCGCCGCCTGGTAGTGGTCGAATTCCTCAGCGGCGTGCTGCAGGGCGCGTTCCCGGTGCTGCTGCCCGGACTGGCCGGCACGCTGCACTTCGGCGCGGGCGACCAGGCGCTGGTGCTGGGCGTGGGCTATCTCGTCTCCGGCATCACGGTGCCGCTCGCCTCCCGGCTCGGCGACCTGTTCGGCCACCGCCGGCTGCTGTTGCTCACCCTCGCGATCACCTTCGTCGGCTTCTTCCTGTCCGCCGCCGCGCCCGGGCTGGCCCTGCTCCTGGTCGGCCAGGCCCTGGCCGGACTGCTCACCTGCTGGCTGCCGCTGGAGCTCGCGCTGCTGCGCGACCGGCTGGGCGACGCCCGCGGCGGGCGCGCGGTCGGACCGCTGGTCGGCGCGCTGCTGCTGGGCACCGTCCTCGGCGACGCGCTGCGCCCCGGGCTGTGGATCCTGGCCGCGCTGCCCGCGATCTCGCTGGTCCTGGTCTGGCGCTCGGTGCCGGAGTCGGTCACCCGCGCGGTCGGCCGGGTGGACTGGCGCGGCGTGGCCCTGCTCACCCTGGGCCTGGGCCTGATGTTCGGCGCCTTCAGCAGCGTCGGCCACGCCGTCCCGGCCGCCCTGGTGATCGCGCTGCTGGCGGTCTCGGCCGTGCTGCTGGCCCTGTTCGTGCGCGAGGAACTGCGGACCGACTCGCCCACCGTGGACGTGCGCGTGCTCGCCCGCCGGGCCACCGCGCCGGTGTTCGGGCTCAGCTTCCTGCTCGGCTGCATCCTCTACGGCGCGCAGTCGCCCACACTCTCCTTCGAGGCGGCCGATCCGCACCGCGTCGGCTACGGCCTGAACGCCGACTCGCAGACGCTCGGGCTGCTCTCGCTCCCGGCCGTCCTGGGCGCGACGATCGGCGCGATCGCGGCCGACCGGCTGGCCCGGCGCCTCGGCGCCCGCGCACTGCTGGCCGCGGGCTACGGCCTGGCCGTGCTCGGCTTCACCGCGATCGCGCTTTCGCACGGCGACGCGGTGTCCTTCGTCATCCCCAGCTGCCTGTGCGGATTCGGCGCGGGCCTCGGCCTGAGCCTGCTGCCCGGCCTGCTGATGCACCGTCTGCCCGCCGACCAGACCGCGACCGGCGCCGGGGTCTACAACACCCTCAAGACCCTGGCCGGGGCGGCGACCGGCGCGATCGGCGCGGCGCTGCTCGACTCGGTCCTGCTGCGCAGCGGCGTCCCGGCCGAGCGCGCCTACGTGACGATCTGGGTCGGCTGCGCCGTGCTGTGCGCGGTGGGCGTGCCGGTCGCGCTGGCGCTGCGCAACCAGGCGGCCGACGACCACGCCGCCGCGGCCGCCCCCGCGCTGGTCTGACGCGGCGTCACCCGCGCCCGCCTCCGCGCGCTCGGTGAGCGCTGATTGCGCGGCCCGGGTGCGGGTGATAGCAATGAGCCCATGACCCCCGACCGCGCCATCCACCTGACGCTGGTCACCCGCGGCCACATCGACTTCTGCCGGGTGTGGTCGTGTTCGTGTCGCCCCTCCCTCTGACGGTATCCGGACCCTGACGGTACCGGGACAACGGACCTCACCCCGCTTTCTCCGCCGATCTCCGCAGAGGTGCACACCAGCATGAGCACGTTGGACCTGTCCACCCCCGGGCCGGGCTCCCTCCCGGCCGCCGGCCACATCCTCGACGACGCGATCCGGGCCTCGCTCGCCGGAGCGCACGCCCGCTTCGCGCAGCGCCACGGCCTGGCGGTGCGCTACCACCCCGAGGTCGCCGGGTTCACCGCGCTCGACGATCCGCACGACCCGGCGGCCTGGGCCGACGTGGAGGCCCTGCTCGGTCCGGACGAAGACCTCGCGCTGCCCGGCGTGACGCGCTGGCCGGAGCGCTGGCGCCCCCGCTGGAGCGCCGAGGGCGTGCAGATGGTCGCGACGGACGCGGTGGCGCGGCCCGACGCGGAGGCGGTCGTGCTCGGCCCGGACGACGTGGCGGAGATGCTCGACCTGATCGCGCGCACCGAGCCCGGCCCGTTCCGCGCCCGCACGGTGGAACTCGGCACCTACCTCGGCATCCGGCGCGACGGCGCGCTCGTCGCCATGGCCGGGGAACGCCTGCGTCCACCGGGCTGGACCGAGATCAGCGCCGTCTGCACGGCGCCCGAACACCGGGGCCACGGCCTGGCCGGCCGGCTGGTGCGGGCCGTGGCCGCGGGCATCACGGCCCGCGGCGACCGGCCCTTCCTGCACGCGCTGGCCTCCAACGAGAACGCCGTCCGGCTCTACCGCTCGCTCGGCTTCGAGGTGCGCCGCACGACACTCTTCACGGTGCTGACTCGTGCGGCACAGGACTGATCCGCGAGATGATCGCGAGGTGACCGCTGCAGTGACGACGCACGAATCAGTCCTCGACGCGATCGGGGGCACACCCCTGATCCGCCTCGCCCGCCTCGGCGCGGGCCTGCCCGCCCCGATCTATCTCAAGGCCGAGTTCCTCAATCCCGGGATGAGCGTGAAGGACCGCGCCGCCCAGGCCATGGTGCTCGCCGCCGAGGAGTCCGGGGCGCTGCGCCCCGGCGGCACGATCGTGGAGGGAACCTCCGGGAACACCGGCATCGGCCTGGCCATCGTCGCGGCGCAGCGCGGCTATCGGTGCGTCGTGGTGCTGCCGGACAAGACCAGCCCGGACAAGGTGGCCGTGCTGCGGGCGTACGGCGCGCGGGTGATCCTGACGCCCGCGACGCGCCCGGCCGAGCACCCCGAGCAGGTGCGCAACCTGGCCCGCGCGGTCGCCGCCGAGACGCCGGGCGGCTGGCTGGCCGACCAGTACGACAATCCCGCCAACCCGGCGATCCACGTCACGACCACCGGCCCCGAGATCTGGCAGCAGACCGGCGGCCGGATCACCCACTTCGTCGCGGGCATCGGCACCGGCGGCACGATCAGCGGCACCGGCACCTACTTGAAGAAGGTCACCGGCGGATCGGTGCGCGTCATCGGCGCCGACCCGCGCACCTCGGTCTACGGGGGCGGTGACGGCAGCCCGTACGCGGTCGAGGCCATCGGCCACTACGTGCACCCCGAGACCGAGCGCGACGTCTGGCCGCTGTCCTACGACCAGACGGTGGTGGACCGGATCGAGCGGATCGAGGACCGCGAGTCGATCGCGGTCATGCACCGGCTCGCCCGCGAGGAGGGCCTGCTGGTGGGCGGCTCCTCCGGCACCGCCGTCGCCGCCGCGCTGCGGGTCGCCCGGGACGCCTCGCCCGAGGACCTCGTGGTGGTGATAGCGCCGGACTCCGGGCGCGGCTACCTCTCCCGCTACTTCAACGAGGACTGGCTGCTGGCCATGGGCTTCCGGGACGAGGACGGCAGCGGTCGGCCGACGGTCGGCGAACACGCCGCCACGGCCGGGCCGGTGCACTCGATCCGGCACCGGGCCACCGCGGGCGAGGCGCGCGCGAACCTGCCCGAGCCCGTGGGCGCGGACGACGCCCTCGCGCTCGTCCTGCTCGGCCGGAACGCCGAGAGCACGTCCTGGGCGGTGGGCGACGTCGCCGGGGTGCTCCCGATCGCGGCGCTGCGCGCGCTGCCCGCGCACGAGCCCGTCGCAGCCCACGTCCGGCCGCTGCCGCAGACCGCGGGGGTCGGCGAAAGCATCGCAGACGTCGACGAACGCCTGCCCCGCGAGCAGAGCTGGATCCCGGTGCTGCGCGACAGCCGCGTGGTGGCGCTGGTGCCGCGCCCGCGCATCGGTTCCCCGGCCGACACCTCCCCGGCGGAGTCCGCATGACGACGCAGCTCATCGCGCCCGCCGCGGCCCCGGCCCAGCGCGGCGGCCCCCGGCCCGCGCCCGAGTTCCACTGGTTCCTGCCCACCGGCGGGGACGGGCGCGACCCCGGCGGCGTCACCGCCGTGCAGGGCCGCACCGCCGCGGCCACCCGGCGCGCCGCGGACATCCCGTATCTCGGCCAGGTCGCCCGCGCCGCCGAACTCGCCGGGTTCGGCGCGCTGCTGACCCCGGTCGGCCTCGGCTGCGTGGACCCGTGGATCGTGTCCGCCGCGCTCACCCAGCACACCGCCCGGATCGGCTTCCTGGTGGCCTTGCGCGCCGGACTGGCCAGCCCGACCCTGATCGCGCAGCAGGCCGACGCGTTCCGCCGGTTCGCCGGCGGCCGGCTCCGGCTGAACGTGGTGACCGGCGGGGACCCGGCGGAACAGCGTGCGTACGGCGACCACCTCCCGCACGACGAACGCTACCTGCGCACCGCCCGGACCATGGCGGCCGTGCGCGCGCTGCTGGCCGGGGAACGCGTGGACGAGCCGGCCGGCCCCTCGCCGCTGGAGGCCGCGCACCTGGTCGATCCGGACGTGGGCCACCGCGTCCCGCTCTACTTCGGCGGGGCCAGCCCGGCCGCCGAGCAGGTCGCGGCGACCCAGGCGGACGTGCAGCTGCTCTGGGGCGAACCGCCCGCCGCCCTGGCCGAACGCATCGAGCGGGTCAGGGCCCTGGCGGCCGGGCACGGCCGGGTGCTGCGGTTCGGCCTGCGGCTGCACGTGATCGCGCGCGATACCGACGCCGAGGCCTGGGCCGAAGCCGATCGCATCCTGGCCGGACTCGATCCCGAGGCGGTGCGCGCCAGCCAGCGGCGCTTCGCCGCGATGGACTCGGTCGGCCAGGCCCGGATGGCCGCGCTGCACCGCGGCGGCACGGCCGAGGCCGCGGCCCTGGAGGTCGCCCCCGACCTCTGGGCCGGCATCGGGCTCGTGCGCGAGGGCGCCGGCACCGCCCTCGTCGGCTCCCACGACACCGTCGCCGCGCGCCTCGCCGAGTACCACGCCCTCGGCATCGACGAGTTCGTCCTGTCCGGCTACCCGCACCTGGAGGAGGCCCTGCGCGTCGGCGAGGAGCTCCTCCCGCGCGTCCGTGCCCTGGTCGCGCCATGACCGAGGACGGCGGGGCCCGGCTGCTCGGGCTCGAGACGGCGTCGGCCGCGGACCGGCCCGCGGCGGTGGTGCTGCTGCTGCACGGCGGGCGGGCGCGCTCGCTCGCGCCGGTGCGGCCGGGGAACCTGGCGGCGCTGCGGATGAGCCTGCTGGCGCGCACCGCGCACATCGACCGCTCGATCCCGGTGCTGGCGCTGCGCTACCGGTACCGGGGCTGGAACGACGAAGACGGGGCCCGCACCCCCGATCCGGTGCACGACGCCCTCGACGCGCTGGCCCGGATCGAGGCCCGGCTCGGCCCGGTGCCGGTGATCCTGGTCGGGCACAGCCTCGGCGGGCGCGCGGCGGTGCGCACCGCCGGGTACCCGACGGTGCGCGCGGTCGCCGCGCTCGCGCCCTGGCTGCCGCTCGGGGAACCGGTCGATCCGCTGACCGATCGCACGGTCCTGATCGCGCACGGGCGGCGGGACCGGGTCACCGAGATCGAACACTCCCTCGCCTACGCGACGCGCGCCCTCACCGTCGCGGACGCCGTGTACCTCAAGCTCATCGACGACGGCCACGCGATGCTGCACACCCCGGCCACCTGGCACCGGCTGGTGCGGGAGTTCTGCGCGACGGTCGCCTTCGGGCCGGAGGCCGGGCATCTGGACGCGGAGCGCCTCGGCGCGTGAACCCGAGCCCGCGCTCGCGGCTGGTCGGCCCGGTGCGTCGGCGGACCGGCGGCGCCGGAGCGCACCCGCGTCCACCGTCACCGGGGGGACCGATGGCGGCGCCGGCGAACCCGCGCCCGGCCACGCGGTCCGCGGCGCGCCACCGGCTGCCGACCGGGCTTCGGCTGCTGATCGCGGCCCGCGCCGTCAACCAGCTCGGCGCCTTCTCGCTCGCGTTCCTGACCGTGCTGCTCAACCGCGACCTCGGCGCGAGCCTGCGCACGGCCGGAGCCGTCTGCGCCCTCTTCGGCCTGGCGACGATCCCGAGCCGACTGCTCGGCGGCCGGCTGACCGACCGCTGGGGGCGGCGGCGCACGATCCTGGTCGGGCTGCTCGGCTGCGCGCTGGCCCAGCTCGGCATCGCGGCGGCGCCCACCCTGGCTTTCGCGGCGATCTGCTGTGTCCTGCTCGGATTCGCCTTCGAACTCTACGAACCGCCGAGCCAGGCCATGATCGCCGACGCGGTCGCGCCACAGGAGCGCGCCTCGGCCTACGCCCTGCTCACCACGGCGCTCGCGGTGGGCAACATGGCTGCCGGACTGATCGCGGACGTCGTCGGTCGTGCCGGATTGCGTTGGCTGTTCGTCCTCGACGCGGCATCCTGCCTCGCCTGCGCGGCGATCGTGCGCCTCGTGCTGCCGAACGACCGTGCCCGAGCGCCGGCCGCGTCGCCCGCCCCACTCGTCCCACCGTCAGCCGCGCGGTCGGACACGAATTCGCCCTGGCGGGATCGGCCTCTGCTCACGATGACGGCTCTGGGCACGGTATTCGCCCTTGTCTCTATGCTGATGCTCGTCGCGCTGCCGCTCTCGCTGAGCGCCGACGGAGTGGATCCGGCCGCCGCGGGCCTGATCATGACGGCCTCGACGGTGACGCTGCTGGCCGCCCGCCCCGCGCTGCGCCTCGGCCCGCTCTCCGGCCTCGGTCCGAGCGCCGCGTTCGCCGCCGGATACGTCCTGATGGCCGCGGGACTGTCAGGGTACGCACTCGCCCGGACCGTGCCCGCGCTGCTCGGCCCGACCGTCCTCTACGCGCTCGGCAATCTGCTGCTGACGGGCCGCTCCTTCGCCGTCGTGAGCGAGTTCGCCCCGCCCGGACGGTCCGCCCGCTATCTCGCGGTCTACGGCCTGAGTTGGGGCATCGCCACCGTCCTCGCGCCCCCGCTGAGCTCCGGCCTGCTCGCCGCCTTCCGGCCGCCGGTCCTGTGGGCCGCGATGTCCGCGACCTCTCTGGCCATGGCCGCGGTCCAGCCGCTGGTGCTGCGGCGCCTGCCGCAGCGGCGGATATGACGCAACGTCACCCGCGTGTATCGAACCGCGCTGCCGTCCTGTGCGTCACTCACCCCGTAGGGTGGCCCCAGGTCCACCGAGGCGATGAGAGAGCAATCGGAAGGCGGGACATGGCGGACACGGAGTCTGGTACGGCCGCGAACACCCTGGTCGACTTCGGTATCACCGGAGACCTCGCGCACAAGATGACACTGCGCGCGCTCTACCGGCTCGAGCGGCGCGGGCTGCTCGACTGCCGGATCGTGGGGGTCGCGTCCGAGGCCTGGACGCTGGACCAACTGGTCGCGCACGCCCGCGAGGGCATCGAGGCGTCCGGAGAGAAGATCGACGACACGGTGTTCGACCGTTTCGCCAAGCGCTTGTCCTATATCTCGGGCGACGTGACCGAGGACGCGCTCTACACCCGGCTGGCCGAGGAACTAGGCCCGGACGCGCGGGCCGTGCACTATCTGCAGATGCCGCCGTCGCTGTTCGGCCCGATCGTCGAGAAGCTCAGCCAGCACAAGCTGCTGACCAACGCCCGGGTCGCGGTGGAGAAGCCCTTCGGGCACGACCTGGACTCCGCCCGCGACCTCAACACCCGGCTGCGCGCGGTGCTGGCCGAGGAGCAGCTGCTGCGGGTGGACCACTTCCTCGGCAAGTCCCCGGTCATCGAGCTCGAATACCTCCGGTTCGCCAACCTGGCGCTGGCCGAGCTGTGGGACCGCAAGAGCGTCTCGGCCATCCAGATCACCATGGCCGAGAACTTCGGCGTCGAGGACCGCGGCAAGTTCTACGACCCGGTCGGCGCGCTGCGCGACGTGGTGCAGAATCACCTGCTCCAGGTGCTCGCCCTGGTCGCGATGGAGCCCCCGGCCGGAGCCGGCGCGGACGACCTGCGGGACAAGAAGGGCGAGCTGCTCCGGGCGATAAAGCCGGCCGATCCCAAGCACTCGGTGCGCGGCCAGTACAAGGGCTACCTCGAGGTCCCCGGGGTGGCCGCGAACTCGGACACGGAGACCTTCGTCGCGCTGCGGCTGGAGATCGACAACTGGCGCTGGGCCGGAGTGCCGGTGTACGTGCGCGCCGGGAAGGCGCTGGCCGATCGGGTCACCGAGGTCCGGCTGCACCTGCACCGCACGCCCAAGCTCGCCTTCCTGCCCCAGGGCGGACAGAGCGAGCGCAACCAGATCGTGCTGCGGATCGACCCGGATCCGGGCCTGCGGCTGGCCATAACGGCCAAGGCGGACCAGACGGCCGACTGGTCCCCGCTCACCCTCGACGCCGCGTTCGCCCGCGAACTCGGCGAGCCGCTCGAGCCCTACGAGCGACTGCTGCACGGTGCGCTGATCGGCGACGCGCAGCTGTTCGCGCGCGAGGACAGCGTCGAGGAGTCGTGGCGGATCGTGCAGCCGCTGCTCGACGACCCGGCGCCGCTGCACGTCTACGAGCCCGGCAGCTGGGGTCCGGTGAAGGCGGCGGACAAGCTGGTCCACGGACACGTGCACTGGCACGAGCCGTGGATACCCGACGCGGAGTGAGTTCGGCGGGTAGCCGGGCGGCCACGGATCCGGCCGGCTCCCCAGGCTGATCGCGACGGCGGGCCGCGCGCAGGCGCGCGGCCCGCCTTGCCATGTCAGATGAAGCAATACACGTATCTTCTTGTGCATTGATACCGGCCGCGAGACGGGCATCCGTGGCCATATCCACGCATATCAGTGGTCGTTCAATCTTTCCCGCTCACCGCCCTTGACGAACCGGCGCGTACGGACAAGCATCTCCCATGAAATTTTCTGACATCGTTGTCATCGCGGGCTCAGGGCGCGCCACCACGGCGCTCTCGGCGCCGCGCGGCGGCGGTGACGTCGGATCTGCTGAGGAGGTCCAACGTTGGTAGGGAATCGACGGCCCCGCATGCCGCGCATGCCGGCCCTGATCGTCGCGACTGCGGCGAGCTCCCTCTTGCTCACCGGTCTCGCCCAGGCGAGTACCCCGAACCCCGGCTCCACCCCGTCCCCGAGCGCGAGCTCCGGCTCGAGCTCCGCGTCCGCCACCACCCAGGGCTCGAACACCACCTCGGCCAAGGGCGGCAAGTCGAGCGGTACCTGCGCGGTCACCGCGAGCGGCCGCGTCTCCGACTGCCAGCAGCCGGTGGCCGGCGCCAAGCTCCCGGCCGGAGCCAAGGACAGCAGCACCCTGACCCAGCCGGTGGCCGACCTCGCCTCCCTGGTGGACGCGCGTACCTGGACCACCGGCGGCGGTAACACCTTCCCGGGCGCCGAGGCGCCGTACGGGATGGTCCAGTGGTCGCCGGACACGCTGCCGAACAACAACGCGGGCGGCGGCTACAGCTACACCGACACCACCCTCGACGGCTACAGCCTGACCCACGTCTCCGGCCCCGGCTGCGGCGCGGCGGGCGACGTCCCGATCCTGCCGATCGTCGGCGCGCTGCCCACCGGCAAAGACCCGAACGCCGTGACCACCCCGTTCACCCACACCGGCGAGGTGGCCCAGGCCGGCTACTACTCCGCCCGGAACGGTACCGGCGCGGACGCGGTGACCTCCGAGTTCACCGCCACCACGCACAGCTCGATGGGCCGGTTCACCTTCCCGTCCTCGACCGCCTCGGGCTTCGACATCAAGCTCCAGGGCAGTCAGAACACCGACACCGCGGACTCCGCCCAGATCGTCGGTGACGACGAGATCACCGGTTCCGTCACCAGCGGCGACTTCTGCGGCGAGTCGAGCAACGACGGCCAGTCGCAGCTCTACACGCTCTACTTCGACATCGTCTTCGACCAGCCCTTCAGCACCTCGCAGGTGATCACCGCATCCGGGAAGACCAACCCGTCGGCGGTCTACGTGGCCTTCGACACCACCGCCAACCCGGTGGTGCAGGCCAAGGTCGGCATCTCCTACGTCAGCACGGCCGATGCCCAGCTGAACTGGAAGACGGAGAACCCGGGCTGGAACTTCGACGCCGTCAAGTCCGCCGACCAGAAGTCCTGGGACCAGCTGCTCGGCAAGATCAAGGTCTCCGGCGGCACGTACTCCAAGACCCAGGAGTTCTACAGCCTGCTGTACAAGGACTTCATCCAGCCCAACGTCACCAGCGACGTCAACGGCGAGTTCATGGGCGCGGACGAGAAGGTGCACACCGTCGCGTCCGGGCAGAAGAACCAGTACGGCATCTACTCCGGCTGGGACATCTACCACTCGCTAGCCCAGCTCCAGGCGATGCTGGATCCCTCGGCCGCCTCCGATCAGGCCCAGTCCCAGGTCAACTACTATGCGGAGGACGGCGTCCTGCAGCAGTGGGGGTACCTGCAGGCCAACGACTACGTGATGGTCGGCGATCCGGAGGACGCGATCATCTCGGACTACTACGCGTTCGGCGGCACCCACTTCGACACCCAGCAGGCCCTGGCCGACATGGTGAAGGAAGCCACCACCACCAACGACGCCCGGCCCGGTGAAGGGCTCGAAGCCCAGTACGGCTACCTGCCCGAGGACGGCACATACGGGTGCTGTAACGCCCACGGCGTGATCGCCACGATGCTGGAGGACGACAGCGCGGACCTCGCGCTCTCCAACTTCGCCGCGTCCCTCGGCGACGGCAGCGACGCGTCGATGCTCGAGCAGCGGGCCAACAACTGGGAGAACACCTTCGACCCGAGCAACGACCTGCTCACCGCGCGGTACGAGAACGGGCAGTTCGAACCCGGCATCACCCCGACCACCCAGCAGAACAACGAGCCGGACTACGTCGAGGGCGACGCCTACGAGTACCTGTGGGACGTGCCGAACAACTACCCGGCGCTGTTCAACCTGCTCGGCGGCGACGCGAAGGTCATCCCGGAGCTCAAGGAGTACCTGTCCCAGCCCAACGGCAACGGCATGTACGCCGAGATCGCCAACGAGTTCAACCTCGGCGAGCAGTACGCGCTCTACTACGCCGGCGATCCCGCCGCCGCGCAGAACGCCGTGCACACCATCGAGACCACCGTCTACCAGCCCGGCCCGAGCGGCCTGGACAACAACGACGACCTCGGTGCCGAGAGCTCCCAGTTCATCTGGGAGGAGCTGGGCCTGTACCCGGAGAACCCGGGCACCGACACGCTGCTGCTGAGCACCCCCGGCTTCGCGCACGAGCAGATCTCGCTGTCCGACGGTAAGACGGTCAACATCAGTGCCCCGAAGGCGTCGTCCGAGTACTACGCCGCCGGGCTGAAGATCAACGGCAAGTCGGACCAGAAGCTCTCCACCACCTACAGTGCCCTGAGCAAGGGCGCCGACCTGGACTGGACGCTCAGCTCCAAGCCGACCAGCTGGGGCACCGCGGCCAAGGACGCGCCGCCGACCTACTCGGCCGGCACCAAGGCGACCGTGGGCTACCTGGCGAACCAGACCACCGACGTGGCCCCGGGCTCGTCCAGCACCCTCACCCTCGGCGCGAACAACGCCACCGACCAGCCGCAGAAGGTCACCGTAAAGATCACGGCGCCGGCCGGGGTGAGCATCTCGCCCGCCACGGCCACCATCACCGTGCCACCCCACGGCAGCGCGACCGCGAAACTGAAGGCCACGGCCGCGGCGGACACGACGCAGAACTTCTATTCCGCACCGGTCACCTTCACCACCGCGGGAAGTAAGGAGACCCAGTCGCTGACCCAGACGATCCTGGTCACCACGCCGGGCAGTCTGCTCTCGACCTTCGACAACGTCGGCATCTCGGACAGCACCGACGAAGCGGCCGCCGACTTCGACGGAGACGGCTACAGCTACTCCGCCACCGCGCTCGCGGCGGACGGCCTGACCGCCGGGCAGAACGTCACCGTCAACGGCGTCACCTTCGCCTGGCCGCTGCCGACCGCCGGCAACCCGGACAACACCGTCGCCGCCGGGCAGGACGTGACGGTGAACGCCGCGGCCGGAACGCAGACCCTTGCGTTCCTGGGCTCGGCCACGGACGGGCCGATCACCGAACCGCTCACGCTGCACTACTCCGACGGCAGCAGCGCGCAGTACTGGCTCGGCCTGAGTGACTGGACGCTGAACGCCGGGAGCAGCAAACCCGCTTACGGCAACACGAACGCGGCCGTCATGAGCTACCGCGACTGTCCGGACTGCACCGGCGGCCAGCAGAAGGTGGGTACCGACATCTTCGAGGCCGGAGTCCCGGTGGATCCGAGCAAGACGCTCACCAGCGTGACCCTGCCCAGCGGCTCGGGTAACGGCCAGGAGCACATCTTCTCGATCGCCACCTCCACCACGGCCCAGACCGGACCGGTCGTCACCTCGCTCAGCACCGCGACGGCCGCGGCCGGCCAGCAGGTGACCGTCACCGGCTCGGGTTTCGGCGCCAGCCAGGGCAGCGGCTACGTCGCCTTCAGTGACAACGGAACGAACTGGGGCTCCCCGGGCAACTCCGCCACGTTCACCGTGGACAGTTGGAGCGACACGGCGGTCACCTTCACCGTGCCCTCGCCCAGCGGGACGAACGGCAAGTTCCACGTCTGGGCGGGCACCCCCGCCTCCGTCGCCGTGGTCGACGACGCGGGTGCGGTCTCGGACAGCCCCGAGCTGGGGATCACGCCGACCGCGAACCCGGCCGACTACTACGACAACACCGGAATCAGCGACGACAGCGACACCTCGTGCGCCGATTTTGACGGCGACGGCTACAGCTACTCGTCCGAGGCCCTCGCCACCGCCGGGCTCACCCCGGGCGGCACCGTCAGCGCCGGCGGGCTCAGCTACACCTGGCCCGACGCCGCCTCCTGCACTCCCGACAACATCCTCGCCGCCGGACAGACGATGCTCGTCAACGGCACCAGCGGAGCGAGCAAGCTCGGTCTGCTGGAGTCGTCCACGAACGGCACCGTCTCCGGCCCGATCACCATCACCTACACCGACGGCACGTCGAGCACCGAGACCCTCGCCTCCAGCGACTGGGCGGGCGGCCCCGGCACCGACGAGACGGCCGTGGCGACCATGACCTACCGCAACGGCTCGACCACCGGGTCCCAGTCGATCACGATGTACGTCTACGCCACCACGGTCGCGATCGACTCGTCCAAGACGGTCGCCTCGATCACCTTCCCCGACGTCGGCAACTCCGTCGGGTCCAGCACCACCGCCATGCACGTCTTCGCCGTCACCACCGGCTGAGACGCGGGATTCCCGGACCCGCCCGCCGACTTCGCGTCGGCGGGCGGGTTCCGCTTTCGCTCAGCTCCAGCCGACCCGCAGCGCCGTCGTCACGTCCAGCGGGCTCGCTCCGCGGTGGGTCACCAGGATCCCCTCGCCCTCGGCCGAGTTCGCATCAAGGGGCTGACCGGCCGAGACGTATCGGTGCCAGGACGCGGTGAACGCGGCCAGGCGGCGGGCACCGCGGGCGAAGACGGACGGCACGGCGTGGTAGACGACGGAGTTGTGCGGCGCGTGGCCGAGCAGCCAGGCGCGGACCACGGCGCGGCGTTCGCGGCGGTCGAGGGGGAGCGCGGTGAGGTGGAAGCGCGGCATCAGCCAGCGCGGTTCGGCGATCGGACCGCTCAGTTCGTCCAGGGCTTGCACGAAAAGCAGGGAATCGGCCTGTTCGACGCCGTCGAGCTGAAGGCGGTAGGTCCCGTCCGGCTCGATCGCGGCGGTGACTGCCTCGGCGCCGACGGCGCACAGGCCGCACTGGCGCAGTGCGTCCGCGATCGTATAGGCGAGTGCGGCGATCGGCGGTTCGCCCGCCGCCTCGGCCAGGGTGCGGGCGGCGCGCCCGGGGGTGAGCCACAGCCGCATCCGCTCGGCCCGTTCCACCGCTGCGCCGCTCGGGCCCGGCAGCACGCGCAGGCGCGCGCTCGGCTGGATCGCCACGGTGCTCGTCTTGCCCGCACGGGAGTTCGACCGGATCCGGATCGTGTGGATCAGTTCGTCCGTGTAGGGCTCGCCGATCGCCCACTGCCGCCGGGTGTCCTCGCGCCGCTCGGCCCGGATCAGCATCGCCGCGTTCGAGGCGGCGAAGAGCTCTGACGCGGGTGGCTGATACGGCGAGAACGCGGGGTCCACATGGCCTATACCCGAGATGATCTCGCCGGACGCGGCGGCGGCCAGGTGCCCTTCGTGCTTGCGGACGAAACGGCCCCAGTCCGCCGCGCCCTTCGGGTGCCCGTCGGCGAGGCACACCACGGTCCAGTTGTCGGTGACCTTCTCCGGCCAGGACGGGTCGAGCCGCAGCCCTCGCCCGCGCATCTGCACCACCGAGCCGGTGGTCGTCGCACTCGTCAGGTCCACCACCACGTTCACGCCGCGCGCGTCCCAGCCCTCGCCGAGCAGGGCGCGAGTGCCCACCAGCACCTGGGCTCGACCCGCCTCGAAATAGCGGGTGGCCAGCGCGACCCATGTCCGCGAAGTCCAGGCCCCGCGCAGATACCCGAGCCCGTCGCGCACCTCGAGGTCGAGGGCCAACTCAGGGTCCTGCGTGTGGACCCAGGCGGCGAAGGCCGCCGCGGTCTCCGGGGCGGCGGCCACGGTGCGCCCGGTCAGGAGCATCGCTTCCAGCGACGCGGTGCGCTCATCCGCCGCGAGTCGGCGCAGCGCCTGCACCGCGCCGCCGGCCTGCGGCGCGAGCACGCCGACCAGGCTCGCCGACACCGTGGCGGTCGCGGTCTCGAAGTCGCACAGAATCAGGGCCCTGAGCGACGGGCCGAGCTGCGCCGCCTCGGCCGCGAGGATCTCGACCGTGCCGTCCGTCTTCGCCTCGCTGCGGGCCAGCACCCGGTCCACCGGCGACGTCGCGGAGCGTACGCCCCGGGCGGTGAGGCGGTACCCGATCGAGGGCAGCGCCGCGCGGATCGCGGCCACGGCCTCGGCGTCGCGCGCAGTGGCCGACCGGCTCAGACAGTGCCGCACGTAGTCGTCGAGCAGCGCCACCCAGTCCTCCGCCGACGGCTCGCGGCGGTGCTCCTCGCGGATCCGCGCGCCGGGCGGCAGGGCGAGCAGGCCGGCGCAGTGCAGCCGCAGTGCGGCCGCGGCCAGGGCGGGCTCCTGCCGTTCGAGCGCCGTCCAGGGCACGTTGCCGCTCGTGCCCTCGACTGTGCCCGCATCGGGGTCGGCGGCGGACTCGGCGGTGATACTGCGGCGCTCCACGAACCGGGCGTCACACCAGGCCAGGAAGCCGGTCGAGGCGAAGCCCGGGTCCATCAGGTCGCTGCGGAACCGCACGAAGCGCTCGGCCACGCCGCGGATGTAGTCGGCCTCGACCGGCGTCGGCGCGGTCAGATAGGCCAGTTCGGCGAACGGGGCCAGAAAGCCCGACCGGACGACCGCGGGCAGGCTCGCCCCGCGCAGCGGCGTCCCGAACAGCCGCCGCACCAGCTGCGCCTGCGCCTGGGTGAGCGTCTCCGGCGGCGTCGCGGTCAGGCCGAGCACCGCCGCGTCGCTCAGCTCGTCGATGAGTTCCGCGACCAGACGGCCCCAGACCTCGAGCAGGTGGTGGCACTCGTCGAGCACGATCGTGAGCGGCCCGACCGAGCGCATCGCGGCCACCAGCGCCCGCCCGTTCTCGTGCAACTGCCCGAGCAGCGGCTCCTCGGACTTCGCGCCGCGCCCGCCCTGTTCGTCATCGAAGACGGCCAGGGACTGGTACGTCAACACCGTGACGGGGTGGCGCAGATCCCGCTGCACCCCGGCTCCGGGAAGCTCGGGCCCGTCCGCCGCCGCGCCCGACGGGTTCGCCCGGCCCGGCGCGAACCGGTTCCAGGTCCGCACCCACTGCCCCTGGATCGCCGTGTTCGGCACGAACACCACGACCCGCCGCCCCAGCCGGCGCGCCGACTCCAGCCCGACCAGGGTCTTGCCCGCCCCCGGCGGCAGTACCGCCCAACACCGCGGCGCCCCGTCCGCGACCGCCGCCGCGATCCGGTCCAGCATCCGGGTCTGATACTCCCGGAATCCGTCCGGCCACCCGACCGCGGCGAAGGCCGCCGGGCCGGTCCGGGCTTGCCCCACCATGTCGAGATCCATCGGGACTCAGCATGCCAGACCGCGCCGACGGCCGAACGGGGGCGCCGGAGCGGCGTCGTCGTCAGCGTTCGAGCAGCAGGTACCCGTCACGGTCCGCGACGGTCCGGTATCCCTCGTCGCGGAAGGCCTGGACGACCTTCGCCTGCTCGCCCGGCTTGAGCGGGAACTCGTCCGGGTGCTCGGTGTCGACCAAGACGTACTGCGGCGGGGTGCGCGGGGTCTCGGGGATCAGCAGGTAGACGGTGTCGCGGTCGGTCAGCTGCGGCACGAGCTGGTCGCCGGTGGCGACGGTGGTGTGGTTCGGGATCTCGGCCATCACCTCGCGGGCGGCGGCGATCCGGGCGGAGGTGTGCCAGGTGGATCTGTGCGCCAGGGCCCAGAGCGGGAAGTCCGGCAGCAGCACGGCCGTGCAGACGAGGCTGACGATCACGGCCGTGCGCGTGGTCCTGGCGCTGTCCGGGTGGCCGCCCGCGCGCACCCGGGCCAGGGCGTCCACGAACGCGGCGAAGGCGAGGGGCATCAGGACCGCGCTGTACTGTGCGCCGGTGCCCCAGTACGACTGGTTGTGGGAAAGGAAGCGCCAAGCGAGCGTCGGCACCGTCAGCAGCAGCAGGGGGGAGCGCAGCGCGACGAAGCCGGTCATCGCGAGGACCAGCAGCACGGTCACCACCTTGGTCTCCGGGGTGGCGAAGTCCAGCACGTCCCGGGGCACGCCGAGGATGCCGCCGTTCAGGCCGGCCAGTTCGCCGCTGTAACCGTAGGAGCCGGCCGTGTTGAAGGCCGGAATGAGGACCTTGACCTCGAGGACGGTGCCGAGCACGCCGGTGACCGCGAGGGCGGCGCCGAGCCGGCGGGCGCCGTGCAGCGCGATGAACACCCCGATCGCGCCGACGGTGAGTCCGAGGTCTTCCTTGACCAGCAGCAGCGGCAGCGCCCAGGCCGCGGCGGCCCGCCAGCGGCGGTGGCCGAGGGCGGTGGCGCTGAAGGCGAGCAGCGGTACCGCGAAGGCGATCTCGTGCACGTCGAATCCGGCAGCCGAGGCGATGCCCCAGCTCAGACCGTAGCCGAGCCCGACGACGAGGGCGATGCGCCGGCCGAGCGCGCGGGCCGCCCAGCGCATCAGCGGTACGGCGCCGACGGCGAACAGCGCGGCCTGCGCGAGCAGCAGCGTGTACGCGCTGGGGAAGAGCCGGTAGATCGGCGCGAGCGTGATCCAGATGGGGGAGAAGTGGTCGCCGAGCTCGTTGTAGTGCAGGCCCTTGAGGGCGACGTACGGCATGTGGCCGTGGGCGTAGGCGCGCACGGTCTCCTCGAAGATGCCCAGGTCGTAGCCGCCGGTGAGCATGCGCTGCTGATCGCGGACGGCCAGCGCGGAGTAGATCGCGAACAGCGTGCCCGCCACACCCCAGGCGAGCGCCGAGCCCGGGCCGGTGAACGCCGGGCCGATCACCCCGCGTACGTGTCGCAGCGCTCTGCGTATGCGGTCGGGTGGCGCTCCCGCGGAGGCGAGAGCGGGAATTTCGGTCGTCGTCATGGTGGCCGTCCTTTCGTCTCGGCCACCCTGGATGAAGACCACTGACGAGACTCTGACGTTCGCTGACGAATCCGTCAGGAAACAGCTGAGAAGTTCGTGTGATCATGGTGAGTGTGCGGATGCTGGTAGTCGAGGACGAGCGGGAGCTCGCGGCGGCGCTCAAGCGCGGCCTGAGCGCCGAGGGTTTCACCGTCGATCTCGCCTACGACGGCCGCGAGGGGCTGTGGATGGCCCGCACCGGGGAGTACGCCGGGATCATTCTGGATCTGATGCTGCCGCGGCTGAACGGGTACAAGGTGTGCCAGACCCTGCGCCGCGAGGGGATCGAGACCCCGATCCTGGTCCTGACCGCCAAGGACGGCGACTACGACCAGGCCGAGGCGCTCGACACCGGCGCGGACGACTATCTGGTCAAGCCGTTCTCGTACGTCGTGCTGCTGGCGCGGGTGCGGGCGCTGCTGCGGCGCGGCCGGGGCGGGGGCTCGCCACTGCTGGCGGTGGGCGATCTGGTGCTGGACATGGCCGCCCGCTCGTGCCGCCGCGCCGGGAGAGCCGTCCTGCTCACGCCGCGGGAGTTCGCCGTCGCCGAGGTGCTCGCGCGCCGCCCGGGCGAGGTGGTCGGCAAAGCGGAGCTGCTGCACCACGTGTGGCCGGACGACGTGGACGACGTCAACCTGGTCGAGGCGAGTATCAGCAGGCTGCGCCGCAAGATCGACGCGGCGTTCGGGCGCGACTCGCTGCGCACCGTGCGCGGCGTCGGCTATCGGCTGGTGGACGACCGTGCGTCCGCGGCTTGACCGGCTCCGCTCGCTGCGGGCGCGTACCGCGCTGGCCACCGGTCTGGTCGCGCTGGTGTTCTTCGCGGGCGCGGCCGAGGAGATGCGCCACATCGTCTACGACCAGCAGATCAACCAGGCGGAGAGCGACGCCCGGCAGGAGGGCGACGCACTCCTGGCCAAGCTCGACCCCAACGGCTGGGTGATCAGCGATCTGCAGACCGGCAAGTACCCCTACGAACTGGTCGCCCCCTCCGGGCTGCTGGCCTCCAGCAGGCAGCTCAAGCCCTTCGAGGACGGCGGCCACAAGGCACTGATGCCGCTGCCGACGGGCGAGACGAGCGGCGTGGACGTCTTCGGCTCGACCTCGGTGACGTTCCCGCGCACCGCCGCGTCCGCGGGCAGCGTGCTCGCGGGCCGCGAGACGACCGTGGAGCAGGTCTCCGCCATGGTCGGCGGCGTGATCGTGATCAGAGGACTGCCCGAGGAAGTCTCGACCCAAGTCACCGGCGAGGTCATCGCCGTCCAGGCCGACGTGTTCGTCACCACCGATGCCGCCGTGGCCGCCCGCAACGCCCTCGACCGCGTCCTGTACCCGGGTGTGCCGATCGCCGCGCTGCTCGTGGCCGCCGTGGCCTACGCCGCCACCCGGCGCGCGCTGCGCCCGGTCGAGCAGATCACCGCCCGCACCGCCGCGGTGACCGCCACCGATCCGCGCGAACGGGTCACCGTCCCGGCCACCGGGGACGAGATCGCCCGGCTGGCCACCGCGATCAACGCCACCCTGGAGCGGCTGGAAGCGGCCTCGCGCACCCAGCACCGCTTCGTCGCCGACGCCGCCCACGAACTGCGCAGCCCGCTGGCCGGCCTGCTGGCCACGCTCGAAGTCGCCGAGGCCTATCCGGGCCGGGCCGACTGGCCCGCGACCGTGCACACCGCCGCGGGCCAGGCCCGTCGGCTGCGCGCCCTGGCCGACGACCTGCTGCTGCTGGCCCGGCTCGACGCGGCGCCGGACCCGTCCGCCGCCGCGGCCCGGCCCGCCGGGCGGCCGGTGGACCTGGCCGGCCTGGCCCAAGACGTGGCCGCCGACTTCGCCGCCCGCCGTGTCGGCGTGTCCGTACACGACGAAACCGCCGGCCTGGCCGCGGTGGCGGGCGATGCGGTGCAGCTCGAACGGATGCTGCGCAACCTGGTCGAGAACGCGGTCCGCTTCGCCGAGACCGCAGTCCTGATATCAGTGGCCATCGACGGCGGCGAGGTGGCGGTGACCGTGGCCGACGACGGTCCGGGCATCCCCCCGGCCGACCGCGAACGCGTCTTCGACCGCTTCACCCGCCTCCAGGACGACCGCGCCCGCGCCACCGGCGGCTCGGGCCTCGGCCTCGCCATCGCCCGCGAGATCGCCGAGCGCCACCTCGGCAGCCTGCGCGTGCTGGACGCGGCGGCCGCCGGAGCGGCGCTGCGCGCGCGGGTGCCGCTGACCGTCTCGCACCAGCGGTCTTAGCGCCGCGCGGGCTCAGCCGGTCGGGGGAATCGTACGATCAGTGCGGCTCGCGGGCCGGCGGGCACTGCGGGCGAGGCGGTCGGCCAGCGCCAGGACCACATCGCGCAGTTCGTCCGGCCGCTCGATCTCGAACGGCAGGTCGAGCGCGGCGAGCAGCGGCGGCAGCCAGTCCAGCTGCTCGACCCGCATCTCCACCCGGCGCCACGCCGCGCCCCGGCCGGCTGGGTCCGAGTTCGCGTCCGCGTCCCGTTCGTCGACCAGCGCGAGCGACGCGGGGAGCCGGGTGCGGATCTGCTCGACGGTGCCCTCGATCCACACCGTCACCGCGTACCGGTACGCGGCCGTGGCGAATCCGGACAGCACGTGCCGCGCCGGATCGAAACCGGGCGGGCGTTCGAACCTGCCGGGGAGCGTGCGGGCCGCGGCGATCCGGTCGAGCCGGAACGTGCGCTCGTCCTCGGCCCCGGTATCGCGCCCGGTCACGTACCAGTGCCCGGCGTGGCTGACGATTCCGTACGGCTGGAGGGTGCGCTCGCCGCGGGCGCCGTGGCGGTCGGTGTAGCCGATCGCGACCGGTCGGCCGTGGCGTACCGCGTCCGCGAGCGTCAGCAGCACCGCGGCGTCGACGGGCGGTCGGCGGCCGGGTTCGCCGGTGAACGAGAGCGCGGCGAGCAGATCCTCGAGCCTGTGACCGAGGCGGACCGGCAGGACCCGCCGGATCTTGGCCGTGGCGGTCTCGGCCGCCGTGTCCATCGCCGTCGTCAGCCCGGAGCGGCCGGAGCCGATGAGCCCGAGCAGCACGGCCAGCGCCTCGTCGTCACTGAGCATCAGCGGCGGCAGCCGGTACGCCGGGGCCAGCCGGTAGCCGCCGTAACGGCCCCGCACCGACTCGACCGGCACGTCCAGATCGAGCAGGTGCTGCACGTACCTGCGCACGGTCCGGCCGTCCATCCCGAGGCGCTCGGCCAACTCGGCGGTGGTCCGGGTGCCGCCGGACTGCAGCAGCTCCAACAGCGTCAGCACGCGGCCGGTCGGATGATTCACAGACCGAGCCTATCTTCAATACCGGACCGATTCTGTCCGGTATCCGTCCTAGCCTGGGGCTATGGAATTCATCTCGGTCCGTATCATCAGCCCCGACGTCCCGCGTCTCGTCGCCTTCTACGAGAAGGCCCTCAGTGTTCCGGCGGCCTGGGCCACCGAGGACTTCGCCGAACTGGCGACCTCCCGCGCCACCCTCGCCATCGGCGGTGTCCGCACCGTCGCGATGCTCCCCGCGGACACCCTGCGTCCCGCCGAGAACCGCAGCGTGATCCTGGAGTTCCTGGTCGAGGACGTGGACGCCCTCCATCGGGCCCTGATCGAGTCCGCCGTCGTTCCCGCCGAGGACCGGGTCAACGAGCCCACCACGATGCCGTGGGGCAACCGCTCCCTGCTCGTGCGGGACCCCGACGGCAACCTGGTGAACTTCTTCACCCCGGTCACCCCCGAGGCCGTGCGCAAGTTCGCCCGCTGAATCCAGAACGCGTGGGGCCCCGCCGCGTGCTGCGGCGGAGCCCCGTGATCGAGCCCTGATCCCCGGGGCCCGCGATGCGGCGGTGCGGCTAGCGCCACCACAGGTAGGCGCGCGAGGCGGTGCCGAGTCCGGTGGCGTCGTCGTAGCCGCGGGTCGCGCGCAGCAGCTGGTCGTCGCCGAAGGTGATCAGGATGGCGGGTGAGCCCTCATACGGCGGCAGGATGTTCGCGGCGTTCAGACCCGGGCCCTGGCCGCGCACGTCGCGCAGCAGGCCGGTGCCGTACTTCAGGTAGAGCCGGGGGTTGGCGAATCCGGTCGGCCGCCCGCCGTGCGCCGCGATCAGGTCCGCCTGCAGGCCGGCGAACAGCGGGCAGGCCAGGCTGGTGCCGCCGATGTCGCTCTCCGCGTAGCCGACGCTGCCATTGGGCAGCGTCTGGGTCATCCCGATCAGGAAGCCGGTGAACGGGTCCGCGTCCATCGACACGTCCGGGGTCACCCGCATCGGCTGCCCGGTGCGGGTGCCGTCCGGCAGGCTGGTGGCCAGCCGGTGATCGACCACCCCGACCTGGTAGCTCGGCTGGGTGAAGGTGTTGCTGGTGCCCCCGCCCCCGCCGTAGACCCAGCCCACGGCCTGCCAGGCCCCGTCCAGCAGCACGAAGCCGTCGGTGCCCCAGACGGTGTTCCACTCGGCCCGGTCGTGCTGGTCGATCGCGACGCTGGTGCCGCCGACCGAGGTGACCCACGGGTCCGAGGAGGGGAAGTCGGCCTGCGGCAGGCTGGAGGTGTCGGCCGCGCCGCACGAGGTGGCCGGGTCTTCGGCGCCGCAGTCGCCCGAGGAGAAGCTGAACCCGATGCCCTCGATCGCGCCCTGCTCGAACACGCTCGTGTACTCGGCCATCGCCGAAGCGGCCTCGTCGCCGGTGGTCGAATCGATCACCTCGCCCCAGGAGTTCGAGACCAGGTCGGCGCTGTGGGTGTCCACGATCTGGGTGAACACCGTGAGGAAGTCGGCGTCCTCGCACGAGTTCGCGCCGTAGTAGTGCACCTGCGCGGCCGGGGCCATGGCGTGGACGGCCTCGACGTCCAGCGACTCCTCTCCCGCCCATCCGGCCGGGCCGCCGCACGCGGACACGTCCGTCCACTGCGCCGGGGTGAGCGTCTGGGTGTACTGGCCGGCCGCGAACCCGGGCTCGTGGTGGTTCGCCGAGTACGCGTTCGCGTCGGCGAGCATCGTCGGCGATCCGTAGGCGTCGACGATCGCGACCCGCACGCCCTGCCCGGCGTGGACGCCGTCCTCGACCCCGTACGCTCCGCGCAGCTGGGTCGGGACGTAGCCGCAGATCGCGTACGGGTTGTCGGTCAGACCGGTGAACGCCGGGTCGGTGGTGTCCTTGACCTGCCCGTAGTACGCGGAACAGGGCGTCGGGCCGAGGAAGGGCGCGCCGTCAGGGCCCTTGGACAGCCGCGCCCTGGTGCCGGAGACGCCCGGGACGGTCGGGGTCGACTCCTCGCCGACCAGGCTGCCGCGGCGCATCAGCTTCGGCATGTCGTCCAGCCCGGTCACCGTCAGTACGTCGCCGGCGATCGCGGCCGGGACCCGGACGTCCGTGGTCGGCGCGTGGAAGACCTGGCCGTGCACCCTGTACTCGTGCAGCCGCGTGCCGAAGGCCCGCTCGATCGCGGCGGCCTGCCCGGTCACGGTGACGGAGCGCTCGTCGTGGGCGGCGACGGTCAATCCGGCCGCGCCGGCCCAGTTCCGGACGGCGGCGTTCTGGTCCGGGGTGGCCCCGAACCGGGCCCGGAACCGATCCGGCGTCAGGTAGGCGCGGTAGTGCGCGTTGCGCGGGTCGGCGACGGCCGCCGCGTACGCGGCCATCCCGGACTGGTCGCGGCCGGCCAGGTAGACCGTGGCGGTCACCTCGGTCTTGGCCGCCAGGGAACCGCGATCCGCGGCGGTCGTCGCCCAGGCGGGGTGGGTGCCCGGCACCGCGACCGCGGCGGGCGGGGTCGCGGCGGACGCGGGTGCCGAGTCGGCGAGGGTGAAGGCCCCGGCGAGCGCGGCCGAGAGCGGCAGCACCGCGACGGCGCGCAGGCGCGAGCGCGGGGCATGGGATTTTTGCGACATGACTGGATTTTTGGCGCGCCGGGACTCGAGGTCGGCGACGCTCGGAGCGACCGGCCGACACGCTCCCTCTTCCAGCGCTATCGGCATACGAAGTGATGAGAGGAAGATCGTGTTCGGCTCGGGGGCGGGCTCGCGGCCGCGGGCCTCAGCCGAGTTGCCGGAGGGCGAGCCGGGTGGCGTCGGCGATCAAGGCGTCGTCCGAACTCGCGTCCGCGCTCCCGCGATGGGAGAGCACCGCGATGACGATCGGCGCACCCTGCGTCGGCCACACCACCGCGATGTCGTTGCGGGTCCCGTAGTCGCCGTTCCCGGTCTTGTCGCCGACGGTCCATCCGGTCGGCACCCCGGCGCGGATGTACGGGCCGCCGGTGGTGTTCGCCTTCAGCCACGAGGTGAGCAGCGCGCGCCGCGGCGCCGTGAGCAGGTCGCCGAGCACGAAGGCGCGCAGGTCCTCGGCCAGCGCGCGCGGGGTGCTGGTATCGCGCACGTCGCCGGGCAGCGCGGAATTGACCGTCGGCTCGGTCCGGTCGACGTTCGTCGTGTCGTCGCCGAGCCCGCGCAACGCGCTCTGGAGCGCGCTCGGCCCGCCCAGCTGATCGAGCATCAGATTCAGCGCCGTGTTGTCGCTGACCTCCATCGCCGCCGTCATCACGGCGGTCAGGCTCAGGCCGCCGGCGACGTGCTGCGAGGTCACGGGGGAGTAGTCGACCAGGTCGGCGGCGGTATAGGTGACGGTCCGGCCGAGCTGCGCGTCGGTATCGCGGCGCAGCAGATCGGCCGCCGCCAGCGCCTTGACCGTCGAGCAGAACGCGAAGCGTTGATCCGCCTGGAAGGTGACCGTGCGTCCGGTGCCGGTGTTCACGGCGTACACGCCCAGCTCGGCCTGGTATCGCGCCGCGAGCTGCGCAAACGCTTCCGTCGAGTCCGTGGTGGCGGCGGCCGTGGACGGCGTCGCGGTCGGGGCGGGCGCTGCGGCGCCGGCCGCGCTCGCCGGGGACAGGTGCGGCGCCGCGCTGCACGCCGCCAACGCGGTCACCGCCGCCAGACCGAACGTCGCCGCGACCGGGACCGTGCGCCCGCCGACACCGTGCGTGAATCTCTGCATGACCGGCAGCCTGGCCGGGATGATCCATCCGGTCAAAGACCCCGGCGGCATGTTCCATGCCGTCCTGGCATACGATCAGGCCATATGGATCTCCTCAGCGGCTGCCGCGTCTTCGTGAGCGTGGCCGAGCGCGGCAGCTTCACCCTCGGGGCCGCGGCCGAACGCGTCCCGCAGTCGGTGGCCAGCCGCCGCGTGGCCGCGCTGGAGAAGCATTTCGGCCAGCCGCTGTTCGACCGCAGCACCCGCCGGGCCGTGCTCACCGTGTTCGGCCGGGACCTGCTCGGACCGGCCAAACGGCTCGTCCAGTACGCGGAGGCGCTCGAGCAGCACGCGGCCGAGGCGAAGCTGCGCCCGCTCACCCTCGCCGTCCCGGAGACCTGCGACACGCGCCGGCTGGCCCGGCTCGACGCGGCGGCGCGGGACGCGGACGTGGCCCTGGACATCCGCCGCGCCGGCCCGGAGCAGCGGGCGGCCTGGATGCGCACGCAGGAGGTGCGCGCCGCCGTCCAGGCGGTGCCCCCGGCCGACGCGACCTGGGTCGTCCCGCTCGGACTCGCCGCGGCGAAACAGACCACGCAGACGGTTGATCCGCCGCGTCCGATCCGGCTCGAGTCGCTGCGGCCTTCGCGCACCGAACCGGCCTTCCGCCGGGTCTGGATCCAGCCCGAGGACGACGTGCCCTACGTGCGCGACGTGCTCCAGCGCGCCGGACATCGCGCCGCGCTGCTCCCGGCGCAGATCTCGGTCGCCCACTCGCTGGTCGCGGCGGCCGGCGCCGCGCTGCGCGGCGGCGACCTCGTGCTGGCCGGAGCCGACCAGGCGCGGGAACTCGGCTTCCACTGGCGCCCGGTCGCCGACGCGTCGCTCGCCCGCGGCTACATCCTCGCCGCGCACCTCGGCGACGACGCGGCCCTCGTCCGCACCCGCGTGGGGGCGGAACTGGCCCGCTGCCTCGGCGCCGTCGACACGCAGGACGCGGCCGACCCAGCCGCCGACCGGGACCGGGGCGGCGCCGATGCGTGAGCGCACGTTGATCGCGCAGCTGCGCGACCGGCTCGCCGAGGCCGGGCTGATCGGCTCCTTCCTGGTGCGCAATCTCGGGACCGGCGAGGAGATCGGCATCGACCCGGACGTCGGCTATCCGATCGCGTCCCTGGTCAAGGTGCCGTTGGCGATCGCGGTGCTGGAGGCGATCCGGGCCGGGCGACTCGACGGCGCGCGGATGATCGAGGTCGTACCCGACCCCGAGCGCGTGCCGCCGATCGGCATCGGCCGGTTCGCCCACCCCGTCCACATCGCCGTCCGGGACCTGCTCTACCTCGCCGTCGCGATCAGCGACAACGCCGCGGCGGACGCGCTGTTCGCGCTGGTGCCGCCGAGCGAGGTGGACCGTACGCTCACGGACTGCGGGCTTCGCGGTATCGCGGTGCGCCACCCGATGCGCGATCTCGTCGACGTCTTCGGCACCGAGTTCGGCCGCGACGGGCTGCACCTGGCGCAGGCGATCGCCATCGGCGCGCGCACCCCCGGCGGCGGCCACCCGGTCGCCCACCTCGACCTCTCCCGCGCGAACAGCGGCACCGCACGCTCGCTCGCCGACCTGCTCCAGGCACTGTGGACCCCCTCCGCGATCCACCCGGAGGTGGCCGCGCACGTCCGGGCCCTGATGCACGACGGAGTGCTCCAGCGCCGCCTGGGCCCCGACTTCGTCTCGGACGCGGCCGGCTGGGCCTCGAAGTCCGCCACCCTGCTCAATCTGCGCCACGACGCCGGAGTCGTCGAACACGAAGACGGGGAGAGCTACGCGGTGGTCGCGCTCACCGAGTCGCGGGTGCCCGCCGGCGCCCAGCCCGCCGTGGACGCGCTGATGGGCCGGGTCGCCCGCGCCCTGCACGACCGGCTGCGCGAACACTGAGTCGCGTGCGGCGGCGGCTCAGTCCTCGTAGCGGGCGATCAGACGCCCGATGACGCCGCCCTTGCGCAGCTGCTCCAGCGCGTTCGGGATCTGGGCCTGGGTGATGATGCTCATCGGGGGCTTGAGCTCGCCCGAGCGCATCAGCGCGTAGAGCGCCTCGAGGTCGTCCTTGGTGCCGGACTTGGAACCCTTGATGGACAACTGGTTGATGATGATCGGGTAGGTGTTGATCGTCGACTCCAGCCGGCCCATGCCGACCTGCACCAGGGTGCCGAACTCGGCCAGCGTCTCGATCGCGGCCGCCGTGGTGGTGCCGAAGCCGGCGTAGTCCACGATGAGTTCCAGTCCCTTGCCCTGGAACTCGGTGATCGACTCCCCGACGCCCGCCAGCCCGATCTCCTCGGCCAGCCTGCGCGTCTGCGGGTTCACCTCGGCCGCGTAGACCTCGGCGCCGAGCAGCACCGCGACCCGGGCGCCGATGTAGCCGAGGCCGCCCAGGCCGATCACGCCGACCTTCTTGCCCTTGTCCGCGCCGCCGACCGCGACCATCGCGTGATACGAGGTCAGCCCGGCGTCGGTGGCCATCGCGCCGAGCTCGAAGGAGACCTCGTCCGGCAGCCGGATGAGATTCGCCTCGGTGGCCCGGATTCGCGGGCCGAAGCCGCCGTCCCAGTGGCCGTACCCGATCGCGTCCCCGTCCGGCATCATCGGGGACAGCCCGACCCGGTCGCCGAGCTTCCAGTGCTCCATCCCCGGGCCGATCTCGGCGATCACGCCCGCGTTCTCGTGGCCGAGGGTCATCGGCAGCCGCGGGAACATCGCCATCCAGCCCGGATCGTCCAGCGCGCTCACATCCGAGTGGCACACCCCCGCGGCCTTGACCTCCACCACGACCTCACCCGGGCCCGCGTCCGGCTCGGGCACCTCTTCGAGCGTCAGCGGCCTGTCGGTCCCGTGGAAACGCCACGACTTCATCGAGTCCTCCGTCTGTCGACGCCGCGTCAGGAGCGACGGGCGGGCGTGCCGAACCATGCCCTATCCCACGTTACTCCTCTATATCAGCCTTATAACGCATAGGGCTGGGCATGGCTCACGGCGTCGCGGGAGGCTCCGCCGACACGCACGCGCGGCGGTCCCTGGTCGCGGCGGCCCGCGCTCCTCTACAGTTCGTACCGGCGACGGCGCCGACAGAACCCTGCGGCGGCGTCCGCCGTCGCGCGATCGGCCCGCCTCGGCGGCCGGTCCCCGCAACAGGAGGTGCGTGCCCGGTGACAACCCTCTCGGCCGGAATCGGCCGAACCGCCGGAATCGGCCGGCCCCTGGGCGGGCGGGCGCTGCGCTGGCTGCGGGCGCACGACCCGGGTTTCGGGGCCACCCGCCGCGCCGCACGCACCGCGCTGGTCATGCCCGCGCTCTTCGCCCTGTGCACCGAGGTGTTGCACAGCCCGACGATAGCGAGCTTCGCCGCGTTCGGATCGATCTCGATGCTGCTGTTCGTCGACTTCGGCGGCCCGATGGTGCAACGCCTGCGGGCCCATGCCGGCCTCGGCGTGGCCTGGCTGGTACTGATCTGCCTGGGCACCTGCGCGGCGCGGGTGTCCTGGGTCGCCGTGGTGGCCACCGTCCTGGTCGGATTCGCGGTGCTCTTCAGCGGCGTGGTCAGCTCGGTACTGGCCGGATCCGCGACCGCGATGCTGCTCGCGTTCGTCCTGCCGGTGGCCACGCCCGCGCCGCTCGGGCAGCTGCCGGACCGGCTCGCCGGAGCCGGCTTGGCCACCGTCGTGTCCATGGTCGCGATCGCACTGCTCTGGCCCCGGTCCACCACCGACCCGCTGAGCGGTCCCGCCGCCCTGGTGTGCCGCACGGCCGCGCGGCAGTTGCGCACCGACGCGGACCGGCTCTCCGGCGATGACGGGGTGCTCGGCCGCGAGCGCTGCGAGGTCCGCGCGAACCAGGCCGCCGCGGCCGCGGCCGCCCTGCGCCGGGCGTTCGACGGCACGCCCTACCGCCCGACCGGACTCTCCGCCAGCTCCCGGGCCCTGGTCCGGCTGGTGGACGAACTCACCTGGCTCAGCGCGATCGTCGCGGAGAGTTCGGCGGCCCTGGCGCAGCAGGACCTGCCGGTCGGCGACCCGCAGGCGCTCACCGTGCGCCGCGCCGTCGCGGCCGTGCTGGATCAGGCCGCTGATCTGCTCGACGACCCGCGGGGCGAGTTGGGCACGCTCTCCGGCGCGGTCGGCATGCTGCGCGAGGCGATGGACCAGATGGTGCACCACTCCACCGCGCACCTGCCCGAGTACTGCCCGGACGAGGACGACTTCGCGAAGGTGCGCGGGTTCCTCGACGTCCTCGACGTCTCCTTCCGCGCCCAGGAACTCGGCTTCGCCACCGTGCAGATCGCCGGCAACGTCGAACTCGTCGCCCGGGCCGAGCAGCGCAGCTGGCCCGAACGGCTGCTCGGGCGTGAGAGCACCCTGGACGACATCGAAGGCCTCGAGGACGTGGACCTCGCGCCGGCCGAGCACGTCGCCGCACTCGGCCGCGGCGCCGGCCCGGCCGCCGGAGCCCGCGGCGCGCAGAGCGCGAAGGGCGGTGACGGCGGCGTATGGGCGGCGGCCCGGGAGCGTGCGGCCGCCCACCTGGAGCCGCACTCGGTGTGGCTGCACAACAGTCTGCGCGGCGCGGTCGGCCTCGGTGTCGCGGTCACGCTCGCCCAGGTCACCAGCGCCCAACACGCCTTCTGGGTGCTGCTCGGCACCCTGTCGGTGCTGCGCTCCAACGCCCTGAACACCGGTCAGAACGCGCTGCGCGCCGTCGCCGGGACGGTGATCGGCTCGATCATCGGCGCGGGCCTGCTGGTGCTGATCGGCCATCACGGCACGGTGCTGTGGGTGCTGCTGCCGGTGGCCATCCTGATCGCCGGGATCGCACCGGCCGCGATCTCCTTCGCCGCCGGACAGGCCGCGTTCACCGTGACCCTGGTGATCCTGTTCAACATCGGCCAGGACCCGAACTGGCGGATCGTGCTGCTGCGGGTGCAGGACATCGGGCTCGGCTGCGCCGTCAGCCTCGTCGTGGCCCTGTTCTTCTGGCCCCGCGGCGCGGCCGCCGCCGTGGACAAGGCGCTGTCCGAGGCGTACGAGGACGCCGCCGGGTACCTGTCCGGCGCGGTGGCCTACGGGCTCGAGTTCTGCGGCGACGGCCACCGCCCGGCGCGCCCGCCGGAGCAGACGGGCCGTCAGGCCGCCGCCTCCGCCCGCCGCCTGGACGACGCCTTCCGCAGCTACCTGGCCGAGCGCGGCGCCAAGCCGGTGCCGCTCTCGGACATGACGACGCTGGTGACGGGCGTGGTCGGGCTGCGCCTGGCCGCCGACGCCGTGCTCACCCTGTGGACCCAGGCCGGCCGGGCCCGGCTGACCGGCGAGGGCGTCGACGCGCGGGTGGAACTGCTGGCCTGGACCGACCGGGTCACCCTCTGGTACCGGCAACTGGCCGAGGGCCTCGACCGCCACGCCCCGCTCCCGCCCCCGGTGGCCCGCGACCGCGACGAAGCCACCCGCCTCGTCGCCTCCGTCCGCGGCGACCTGCGCGACGAGGCCGGCCAC
>FSXZ01000915.1_pt1 | contig 31500 bp, 26 predicted proteins | sample 1638121 | NCBI WGS metagenome assembly FSXZ01 (sample SAMEA3914788, study PRJEB12502) | metagenome | biome: forest; material: soil | place: Canada | collected 2011-07-03 | depth 0.1 m
CCCAGCCCGCCCACCCACGCAACGGGTGGGCGGGCGGACACACACCACGGGCTCGCCGCGCCGAGCCGGCGCACCAACCAGGACCGAGTCCGACCGTGCAGGAAGGCGAAAACCATCGGTCTCGTAGCTGGGGGCGTGTTCTGAGATCGGGTCAGTGGTGGTGGGCGGTCGGTGGCCGGGTGATCGGCTGTCGGGTCTCGTTGGTGTGTCCGATGGCGGTGGACGTCGCCGGACTCGTCCGGCGGGCGGGGAAAATGGGTGGGCCGGTCTGCGCCGGGCAGCGCGAAGCCCGTGCGACTCGCCGGCACAGCCGGGCAGCCCCACGGCCACGGCCATATCCACGGCCATATCCATAGCCACGGCCACGGCCATGGCCAGGCCGACACGTTCGCTGTCGGTGAGCTGGGGCGGTCGGCTGGCTCGGCGGATTCTGGCGAGGTCGTCGTTGATTTTCGCGTAGAGCGCGGCGATGAGGGTGTGGTGTCCAGGGCTGTCGTCACAACAGGGCGTGGACACCCTCACCTCGCTCCCGCAGACGATGGGATAGCTCATCTAGGGAAGAACGGCCGCCGACGCGGACAGGATCGGCGGCACCTGGATCCCGGCGCAGTCGGGGGCGGTGGGCGCGCCGGAGCCGTTGGCGAGCGGCTCGACCTGGTAGGCCCGGTCCACGCCGGGCGGCGTGATCGTGAACTTGGTGAAGGCGGGGCAGGACGTGGCCCCGTTGAGCGGGTTGTCGGAGAAGTTGAGCGGCAGCCACGCCTGTGCGCCCGGGGCGAGGGTGACCTGGGCGGGCTCGGTGCCCGGAGTGGCCATCCCGATGGACACGCTCGCGGTGTCGGTCCCGTGCACGGTGGCGCCGGACTGCAGCGTGCCGACGACGCTCGGGAATCCGGAGAGCGTGCACACCGCCGTGCCCTGGTTGGCCAGCTCGACAACCAGTTCAGAGTGCCCGCCCGCCGCGGCGGTTCGGTCCGCCCGGACCGTCAGCTGCGCCGCCGTGCAGGCCGCCGGGCCGGAACTCGGCGCGGCCGACGGCGAGGCCTGAGCCGAAGTCCGGGCCGGCGCGGTCACCGGCGCCGTCGCTCCGCTCCCGGTCGCTCCCCCGGTCCCGGTGGACGCGCACGCCGTGGCGAGGGCGCCGCAGAGCACGGCGATCGTCAGGCCTTTCCCAGGTACGCCGCGATTCGTCACCGTCATCCCTTCCTCATCGCGAGGGTTCGCACGGCGCCGACGGGTGCCTGCTCGGCGATCGCGGCCCTGACCGCGAGGGCGCCTGAGGCGACCCGGCCCGCTCTGACTTCGAGGTAGCAGTGCGCCGTGCCCGACTCCGGGCCCGGGTGCCCCGTCGCGCGCACCGGAAACCAGAACTCGTCGACGCAGTCCGTCCGACGGAACAGGACCCTGCCTCCGACCGGCCGCCAGGACACGGTCATGGCCTGCACCACGCTGTGCCCGGTGACCGCGGCCAGCGTCGTGCGTGCCGGGAACAGCAGGGATCTGCGACAGCGCGGGGTGCGCACTTCGAGGTCCACCAGGGTGAGCAGCGTCAGCGTGACCAGGGCGAGCGCCCAGGCGAGGAGCGCGCCCGAGCGAGGCAGCGCGGACGGTGCCCGGACCCCGGCCGCCGCACCGACGGCCCCTGCCACGCCAACGCACGCGGCTCGGGCCACGGCCCACCGCGTCACCGCGTGCTGTTCCGGGTTCGCCGGACGCCGGCGGGCGACGCAACCGCAGTCCCCTGCGACGCCGCGGCGGATCACCACGGCGAGCAGCGCCACGAACACGACGCCTTCGGCCGCCATCAACGCGTCCGCGAGCGCGGGCCGCACGCCCGCGCACACCAGCAGCCCGACGATCGTCTCCCCGCATCCGGCCGCGACCTGGAACACGCGCCAGCGGCGATCACTCAGGCGCAGCACCTTCTGCACGGCCGTGCCGTCGCCGGTGCCGCGGGCGGTGCGGGCCAGCTTCGCGCCGCCCGACACCGCCAGCAACGCGCCGCAGCCGGCCACCGCCCCGCACAGCGGTGGCCACGTCTGCGGGTCGATCACGGCTTGGAGCTCAGGTAGAGGCAGTAGCTCGCGTAGTTGTAGCCCGAGGCGCCGACGTTCAGATCGACGTTGGCGCTGTAGCCGCACACGCCCTGCTCGTCGTACTGCCACAGCCGGGTCGGGACCGAACTGCACGACTCGGCGGCCCACGCGGGCGGACTGGCCAATCCGCCCGAGCAGCTGGAGGTGTACTCGGGCTCGTTCGACCAGACCGCGTTGCAGATCGAGGAGGTGCCGTTGTAGGCGTCGATCACCGAGCAGTTGGGCGGCGCGGCGTCCGGGTCGCAGTACAGGGCCGAGAACGTCTGCGACGCGTAGTTGTAGACGTAGGAGGCCCAGCCGGTCCAGTAGCCGGAGCTCAGCGAGGTGGAGGCCTCCTGGTCCAGCCAGCACCACAGGATGCCGTTGGTCGGGTACTGCAGCGGGCTGACGTTGTCGTACACGTAGATGAGGCTGGCCATGTACTGCTGCGCGTCCGCCTGGCCCTCGGCCGAGGAGCCGCTGAGCCGCGACTGGGTCGGCGCGCTGATCACGCCCAGGCTGTGCGAGGTGGAGTAGTTCCAGACGCCGATGCACTCGTTCACGGCTCCGGAGGCGGAGCTGTTGACGGTGTCGGCCGCCGGGGACGGGCTGAGGTAACGGATCCAGAAGTTCGGGTTCTCGCCGAACTCGGAGAGCGCTCCGGGGCCCGTGGCCTGTACCGTGCCCGCGGTGTCGTAACCGGCCATCTACCTTGATCCTTTCAGGAGGGGAGTGTGGGGAGCGGCAACGGTCGGATCAGGGCGGTCAGTAGACCCCGGCGACGAGCACGTCCGTGGTGGCCGCCGCGACGTGGGTGAACTGCGGGGTGAAGAAGCTCAGCCCGGTCTGCTGCCCGGAGGTGAGCGTCAGCAGGTTGCCACCGGCCAACTGGTAGACGCCGGTGTAGGCCTCGCCGTGGGTGTACGAGGCGGTCAGCGCGCCGGTGGCGATCCGGTAGGCGTTCAGGCCGCCGGTGGCTCGGGCGCCGAGCGTGTAGAGCGTGGCGCCGTCGCCGGAGACGCTGGCGCCGCGCACCGGATAGGCCACCTTGGGATAGTCGATGGCCGATACGGTGCGGTACCCCGCCGCCGGGTCGAGCACGGTGGCCCGGCCGAAGGCGGAGTTGGTCAGGATCGCGGTGCCGTCGGGCAGCGCGTCGAAGGTGATCGCGCCCGGTTTGGCCGCGCCCACCTCGTGCATCGGCGCGACGGTCACCGTGCGCAGCGAGCCGTCGGCCGGGGAGAAGACCTCGAGGTCGCGTCCGGCCACGACGCGGGCGACGTGGCCGGTGCCGGGCAGCACCCGGGCGCCGAAGCCGCTGGGCCAGGGGCCGGTGGAGGCGGCGGCCAGCGCGGGCGTGCCCGAGCCGACCGGGACGGCGAAGAACTCGGTGGTCAGTGCCGGCGCGGCGCCCTTGCCGACGCGGATGCGGGAGTAGTCCTGCACGGCCCAGAGATACAGGTGGCTCGCGTCGGCCGCGGCGTCGGTCAGCGCGAGGTACGGGTTGGCGCCCAGGCGCAGCGGATGCGGGCCGCTGACGCCGGAGGTGGCGCGGTCCACGTAGGCGACCAGGTGGCTCGTGGTCCAGGCGTAGCCGGTGACCACGGCCGGGCCGCCGTTCGCGGCGTTCTTCTGAATGGTCCGGGGCGCCGAGGGCTCGCTGACCGCGATCAGCAGCGCCACCGTGCCCGTCCCGGCGAACACCGGCGTGCTCAGGATCGAGGCGGCCGAAGAAGCACCGGGCAGTGCCACCGTATGCTCAGACGCCGTGGTCCCGGTGAGCGTGTCCACCAGGGTGAGGGTGACCGCGCGGGAGGTGCCCGCACTGGTGGAGACGAGCGCCAGCGTGCCGCCGTCGGCCGACCTGACCGGCGCCACGTCCAGCCCGGTGACGACGTGGGACGCGGCGCTCTGGCCGGAGGCCGCGGCCGCCCGGCCCTCGACGCCGGGGTGGGTGAGCGGACCGGTGGTCCCGTACAGGAAGAAGTGCGGGGCCTGACCGCTCGCGGCCGCGGCCGTGGTGCCGGCCGGGGCGCCGGTCGCGGCCTGGGCGATGGACCCGGCCAGCACATCGGGGAAGGCGATCAGGGCCGTGATGCCGAAGCCGCCCGCCAGCGCGGTGCGGCGGGTGGCTCGCGCGGGGCCGGCCGTTTGCGCCCGGGCACCGGGCGCACCGTCGGCGCCCTGCGCGCCATGACGTTTGATGATCACGCATTCACCCCTTTCAGGGGAGTTTGTCCGTGCTTCGAACAGGGGGAGGTGAGGTGGGTGCACTGAGATCGATCGACGCACCGGCGGGGGGAGCGCCGGCGCGCACGGGGAAGCGCCATGGGGGTGTGGGTGGTGCGTGGGTGGGCGATGCCGCGGCCCGTGGGTCGGGTCACGTATCAGGCCACGAAATCAGAGTCGCGCGAAACTCCGGCGCGATCCCGATCACGCGGTGAGCCCGGCGAACGCGGCGTCAGCGCCGTGCGTCCGTCGGGGTGGGGCAGCCGTCGATGACGCTAGCACCGCCCGAGCCGGACGTAAACTAGTCACGCATATGACCATTGGACTGAAGGAATATTACGAGATCGCGAATGCGCGTCAGGGCCGCAGGGTGTGGAAGCTGTAGCGCTCGAGCAGCGCGCACCAGCGCTGGAACGCGGCCGCCTCGACCGGCTCGTCCGACCAGGACCCGAGGATCTGCCACAGTTTGCCCGCGACGGCGCGGCAGACCGCTTCCGGACGCCCCTCCCGCACCGCCGTGAACAACGGCTCCCCCGGCTGCGCCGCGCGGATCGCGGCGAAGACCGCGGGCGCCGCGGCCGGCTCGCCGACCAGGATCGCCAGCAGGATCTGAACCCTGCGATAGTCCTCGCCCAGGATGAACTCGCGCAGCTCGCTCTCCGGGATGCGGATGCGCACGAGCCGGTAGAGGTTGGCCAGCTTCTTCCCCGCCCGCGGCGTGCCGACCAGCGGTGCGAGCCGCGCCATGAAGTCGGCCTCGGCCGGGCGCAGCAGGAGGCCGCCGGGGCGCAGGTTCGGCAGCGTCGCGGGGGTCGGGGCGACGGCGGTGGGCGAGGGCGCCTGGACGGTCGCTTCGACTCGGAAATCAGCCCCCTGAATCATCTGCGCCGCCGGGGCGGACTGCCCGGGCGACTCCGCCGCGGCCTCGTGCTCCGCGTGGGCGACCGGTTCCCGCGATGCGAGGCGCCGCGCCGGCTCCACCGCGCTCGCCACCTCGGCGAACGCGCCCGTCTCGGCGGCCAGCAGCGTCCGCAGGTACTCCCCCATCGCCTGCGCCGACGGCGCGGTGATCACGTAGGGAATCTGGAAGATCTTGTCGAGGTAGTCCAGCGCCCGTGCGTGCGGCTCGCCCTCGCCCGCGTCCGACAGCACACTGCCGTAGTGCGCTTCCAGGGCGTTGAGCAGCCACAGCGGATCGATGGCCACCACCACGACGAACAACGGCAGCGCGAGCATGAGGTGTACCGCGGCCAGCACCTGCACGACCCGCTCCGGTGGGCAGCGATCGAGGTCGTCGATATACAGCACGATGCGTTCGAGCGGAGGCTGCGATCCGGCCCCGCCCGCGCCGTGCTCGGTACGCAGCGCCCGCAAGGCCTCGTCCAACTCGCGCAGCGCACCGTGAACCCGACCGACCATTCCGCGCGCGTCCGCGTAAGCGCCCGGATCGCCCTGAGTCCGCAGCACCTGCCCGAGCCGTGCCGCGGCACTGATCTGGGCCAGCCGATCTTCCAGCACTGCGACGTCCTGCCGAGCCCGGGTGATCTCCTCCTCGAGCGAGCCGCTCACCTCCGCCGCGGCCTCGGTCAGCTTGCGCCCCTGTTCCCACCCCCGGCGTGCCGTGTCCATGGTCGCCCCGAACTGCGCGAGCACCCACCGAATCGCCACGCGCCCGCCCACCGCGACGGCGGCGAACGTCGCCGCCACCACAAGCTGCGCCTTCCCCCGCCGAGCCGCCGCGAGCACGTCGGCCGCCGGGCCCGCCGTGAGCGAACGCTCCTCGAGCTGGGCCAGTTCCCCCCGCTGAGCGGAGAGCCGCTGCTCCAGTTCGACCCGCGCCCGCTCCACCTCGGCCGCGTCCGGCGGCTCGGCCGACGCGTCGGCGCCGTCGGTGTCCGCCGCGTCCGCCAACGCGCGGAAGAGGTGGTCGACCAGCCCGGTCCACACCTGGTCGTCGCTGTAATGCCAGGCGTTGAACTGCACCTGCCGCACGTTCGCCGCGAACAGGCTCCCGCCCGGCAGCACCCGCGAGTACCGAGCCAGCCCGGCGACCATGTCGTGCACTTGAAGCAGCACACTCGACTTCCCCGACCCCCACTCCCCCAGCAGCGCGATCGCGAGCGGCGGCCTGGTCCCGGCGGCGGCGATCAGCGTCGCGAGCGTGCGGACGTCGTCAGTCCGCTCGAGCAGGTCGACCGCGCTCGGGCTGTCGTTGCGCAGCCCCGGAACCTGCGGCATCGACTGGTCCGAGAGACCCGTGCCGCGCAGGACCAGGCCCGTCTGCACGTCCCATTCGAGGATGCGCCCGTCGTCCCCGACGCTGACGAGCCGCTCCCCGTCCGAGCTGAAGGAGGCGTCGCGGACCGCGCCGAGATGGCCGGTCAGGGTTCTGATGGGATCGAGAGTCCCGGACCAGCTCAGGACGATCGTTCCGTCATCGCCGCAGCTGGCCAGCATCGTCGCGACGGGAGCATAGACCAGAGCGTTGATCGGCCCGCTGTGCACGTCCTGGAAGGGAGCGTTCCCCGAGTTGACGATCGCGATGCTGCCGCGGCGCGTCCCCACGGCGAACACTCCGTCAGAGAGCGGATCGACCGCGACCGCGCACGCTTCGCGAATGCCGAAGGGAGAGCCGCGTATCCACTCGGGCATCACGGCGTTCTCGAAGGCGAGTACGGTTTCACCGGTGTGCCGCACAGCCAGGGCCCGAAACTCCCCGAACTGGCCCGCCGGGCCGAGCTGCCGCACCCGCTCGGCGTCCAGCAGGCCGTCCCATTCGTAGACCGCGGCGCCATCGGAGTAGCAGAGCACTGTATCGGCGAATCCGGCCCGTACCGTCCCGCTCGCGGCCTCACGGCGGGCGATCCGGGCGAAGCCGCGGCCCACGCTCCAGACGTACACGTGATGACCGACCACGGCACCGAGCTCGGCGCCGAGTGGGCTGACGGCAAGCCACTCCACCCGGCCCGGGCCGGCCTGGATCACCTGCTCGAGCTCGCCCAGCCGTCCCCAGATCCTGATCTCGCCGCGGACGTCGCCGGTGGCGAGCCAGGAGCCGTCCTTCGCCTGGGCCACGGACAGGATCTCGCTGCGGTGGCCGACACACCACACCACCGCACGCTCCTGCGGCCGGGCCGCGGCCCGCGGGAAGATGCCGATCCGGCCGTCGTCCGAGGCGACGGCGAAATTCCGGCCGTCCGGTGCGCACTGCACAGCCCGCACCGGCGATCCGTTCGGGCGCTTGCAGCGGTGCGAGAGGTCGCCGTCCAGGATTTCAACGCTTCCATCGGCGAATCCGGCGAGCATGCCGTCCGGGTGCCCGGCCAGGCAGGTGAAGGGCGCCAGTTCGAGTCCGAGCTTGTCCGGGACAGGGCCCTCGGGCGCCACCGCGTCCGCCACCAGCCGATCGTCACCCGCGACGAACACCCGCGTCTGGTCGAAGGAGAACGCTGCGGCCTCGACGTTCGCGATGCCCGTCGCCCAGGATCCGCCGCCGCGCGTGATCACACCGTCCTGGCTGATCACCGCGGACTGCCCGCTCGACGAGAACGCGACACCGCTCACGTCCTCATGCACCGCGAGGCCGTCTCCGTTGCGCCCGTCGAAGACGTGCAGCACGGCGTCCGCGCCCAAGACCGCCACCGTCACGGCGGATTCCGATATCCCGATCCACGCGCCGGTGATCCGCATGCGCGGCCGCGCGATCTCGATGACCGTCCGGGTGCCGAAGGTGATGCTCCAGTGCCGGATCGTGCGATCCCGGCCCACGCTGACGACCGTGTCGCCGTCCGGCGTGAATCCGAGCGCCAGCACCGACCCGACGTGCCCCGTCAGCACGCTGATGGACGCGCCGGTCTCCGCGCTCCACAGCCGGACGGCCCCGTCCCAGCCGCCGGAGGCGAGCAGCCGGCTGTCCGGGGAGAAGGCGAGCGCGAGCACCGGGCCGGGGTGCCCGCCGAAGGGGCCGGGCAGCACGACGGAGTCGGCATCGGCTTTCGGCTCGGACGCGATCACCGATCCCCGCCCTCGACCTCGTCCTTGCTCCACACCGTCTGGGTGGAGAGCCGGTCGAGCTTGAAGAAGTCGGACGGGGCGATGGGCGTGGGCTTGATCTCCACCACGCCGCGCTCCAGATCCTTGATGGAGACGATCTGCGCGATCTGCTCCAGGATGTCCTGGCGCTGAAGTGCGTAGGCGCGGGCGACCACGACACCCATCTTCGCCTCGGCGTCCGGCTCGTGTCGGCCGTAGGCCTCGATCGCGGTGCGCACCTCGGCCGCGAGTTCCTGCTGGCCGGTGTACTGGGCCACGACCGGGTGGATGATCAGTGCATTGGCGTTGTTCCTGGTCCACACGGTCTGCACGGACACCCGCGGGGTGGCCGCGGTCTCGCCGTCCGGGCGCCGGGCCAGGACCTGGACGAATCCGGCGGAGGCGAGGCCTTCGTCCTCGATGCCGAGTTCCTGCTGCGAGACGCTGAACCGGACGTGATAGGCGCGCTCCTCGCCGGGAGCCCAGGCACCGAGCGGAATGTCCAGCGCGCGGCCGTCGCTGGACGGGGCCACGTGCGGCATCAGGTCCTCGATATCCGGGAAGACGCGGTGGATGTGCACCAGCTTCGAGGCCGGGGGCTTGCGGATGCGCAGGGCCACGTCGGCGACGCGCTTGCGCATTGAGGCGGCCGTGACCTCGCGGAAGTCCGCCTCGAGTTCCTCGGGCTTGGCGATCGGCTTCCAGGCGCCGTGCAGGGCGGCCGAGATCAGCTTGAGCTGGTCGGGCTGCCAGTCGTCGCCGACGCCGCGGCTGTCGCAGGAGAAGTGGCCGGCGCAGTCGGCCAGGGCCGCTTCCAGCGGCGCGTCGCCCTCCACGTTCTGACCGTCCGTCAGCATCAGCGCGTGCTTGATCCGGGCGTCGCTGCCGGCGAAGAGACGGTCGGCGAGCCGGAGCCAGGTGCTCATGCTGGTGCCGCCGTTCGCGGTCACCTCCGCCAGCGCGGCCTTCGCCGCCCGCCGCGTCTGCGCGGACGCGGTGGCGAGGGCGGCCTGGCCCGGATAGATCATGCGGGCGCTGCTCTCACCCGCGATCACCGCGAAGGCCGCACCGTCGCGCAGCACGTCCACGGCCGCCGCGGCGGCGCGGGCCGCCGCCACCACCTTCGGGCCGGACATGGACGAGGAGGTGTCGATCATGATCACCTCGGCGGCGCTGGGCACCACCGGGCGCCCCGCGGCGTCGGCGGCGCGCACCTCCTCGGCGCGGATCTCGATCACCGCGTGCATGGCGGTCCCGCCGAGCGCGAGGAACGGGTTCTGTCTCACCCGCAGAGCGAAGGCCGGGCCGTCGTGCGACATTCAATCCTCCTGACGAACCATACTGAGACGTACCTGGATCTCGGTGGGTCACCACCGCGTGCGCGGACGGGCCAGCCGGGCGGCCCTGGCGCACGCGGCCACCTCGCGGCGGTTCGACGCGTAGCGGCGCAGCAGCAGATGGCAGCGGGCGAGGGCGCGGCCGATCTCGTCGTCGGCAAGCCGCACGCCGAGCAGTTCGCCGGGGCCGCCGGCGGGGTTGCGCAGCCGCCCGCCGCGCAGTGCCGCGCGGGCGCAGGTCCAGAGCTGGACCTCCAGCCGCAGCCGCTGCTCGTCGGTGAGCTGGAGCCGCTCCAGCCCGTGCACGACCCGGCGCAGCCCGTCGAGATCGAGACGCGGGTGATCGAGTCGCAGCCGCAGCGCTTCGGTGCGCGCGGCCAGGTGGTAGCGCAGCCGGTCCGGGATCGCCTCGAGCACCTGGATCGCGAGGTCCGTGGCCTCGGCCGTCGAGCCGAGGCCGGGGTGGGCGGCGGCCTCGGCCAGCCGGCAGCGGGCCACGCCGAACGCCGCGCTCACGTAGGAGTCGTCGGTGCTCCACACCGTCTGGTAGTAGTGGCGGGCCAGTTCGTAGTCACCGCCGACCTCGGCGCAGGCCGCGAGGGCGAGCTTGGGGGCGGCCTCGCCGGGGAAGGCGTCGAGGATCGCGGCGAACCGCCGGCCCGCCTGCCGCGCGTTTCCCCGCGCCAGAGCCAGGACCGCGCCGTACCAGGCGATCCGCCAGTCCTCGATCTCCGGGCCGGCGCCGGTAGCGTCGGCGCCGGTACCGTCACCGCCGGATACGGATGCGAGGACCGCACGCGCCGCCACGTCGTCGCCGTTGGCGATGTGCGCGAGGGCGAGCCGGCCCGCCACGTCCGGCGTCCGCTGCGGCGCCGCCTCGAGCAGGGCGGCCACCTCCTCGGGCGACGCGGCGGCCGCCGACTCCAGCAGCGCGGCTTCGGGCGCGTGGCGGTCGTATTGCGGCAACGGCAGCGAGAGCGCGGCGGCGGCCGGATCGAGCACTTCGCGCGGAGGGCTCTGCACCACGTCCCGCTCGCCGAGGAACAGCACCGAGGGCGCCGGGCTGCGCACGCCCCGGCCGATCGCCATCACTTCGCGCAGGACGCCGGCGAGCTGCTCGGCGAACTCGCCCACCGAGCCGAACCGGTCCCGCGCGGCCGGGGCGGTGGCCCGGCGCAGCAGCCGATAGAAGGACTCGTACTTCGCGAACACCGGCTCCCGGTCCGGCGTGGGCAGCGGCCGGTTCCCGCCGTGCGCGTCCACCAGGTCGAACGGCGCGGTGAGCAGCGCCAGCGTGCGCCCGACACAGTGGATGTCCGAGCCCGGGCTCGCTCCGCCGTCCGGCCCGGCGTGGTGGATCTCCGGCGCCGCGAAGCCGCGGGTGGCCCACACGCCGCGGCCCGAGTACGGTCCGATCTTGGTGACCGCGCCGAGGTCGACGAGTTTCACCCGGTCCCCGGACTGCATGATGTTCTGCGGCTTGTAGTCGCCGTAGGCGAGGCCGGCCTCGTGCAGGTAGCCGAGCGCGGGCAGCGTGGCCAGGACGTACGCGAGCGCCTCGGCCACCGGCAGCCGGCCGCCGGCGTCGTCCACCTTGTCCTGTAGCGAGACGCCGTCCACGAACTCCATCACGATGTATCCGTCGAGCCGGTCGCTCGCCGGATCGCGGTGCGTGACGTAGTTGCGCACCGCGACGATGTCAGGGTGCTTCACCGCGATCAGGTTGAGCAGCTCGGTGGCGAACATGTCCTGGTGGGCCCGGTCGCGCAGTCCCTTGACCGCCACCCGGTCGTTGTCCAGGTTCAGGTCGTGGGCCAGGTAGACCCAGCCCTGGCCGCCCCGCCCGACGCAGCCCTGGATCCGGTACTGGTGCCCGAGGGTCTCGCCGGGCTCGAGCGGTCGGCGCAGCGAGATGTCCCGGCCGCAGCGCGGGCAGCTGCTCGGCGCGGGCCGCTGCCCGGACAGGTCGGCGCGGCAGTTGGTGCAGCGCAGATCGCCTTGCAGGCCAAGGGGATCGGACAGGACCATCTCGGCCGTGTCCCGCGCGGGCAGCCGGGCGATGTCGACGAGTCCGAGCCCGAGCCGCGGACCGGTGCGCTCGGCCCGTCCGGCGTCGAGCCGGGCGATGCGGATCGCCGCGCCCGCGTCGCCCGCCGCCGCGTCGGCCGGCACCGTCTCGGAGCTCCAGCGCGGACGCAGCCAGATCGGCGCCGATCCGAGCGGCCGCGGATCCGGGCCGCCCGCGAGCGGCGGCGCGGTGTCCGTCATCGCGGGCCCGATGGACACCGAGACGCGCGGACCGGGCCGCTGCCGCACGACGGCCGGGGCCGCGCGGAAGCAGGACTCGCAGATGTTGTCGTCCCCGAGGATTCCGTCGCAGTGCTCGCGCGGACACGGGTCGCCGGGCTCCGCCTCGTACTCGGCGTACGCGGTGGGCTCCTCGGTTCCGGCAGGCTGGGTCGGCGGCGGCCCGGGCAGTTCGAGCGGGGCGCGGAAGCAGACATCGCACATCTGCGTGCTCTCGCTCAGCGAGCCGGGGCCGGAGCAGTCCGGCCTGGTACACAGCCTCATCGGGATCCCGCCTCCGGTCCAGTGCGTCGGCCGAGGCCGCGGCGTTCGCCCGACGGTGCGCGGAAGCAGACCTCGCACACGCCGGTGGCCTGGTCGATCGCGCCGCCGGAACAGTCCGCGCGGACGCAGCCGACGGGCCGGGCCGGGCCGCGGGCCGCCCGGTCGATCAGCTCCTTCGCGACCCCCCGGGCCCGGGCTATCTCCAGCGCGATCTTCTCCAGCTCGTCGGGGACGGCGCAGCCCTCCCCCTCGGGCTGCTCGAGCGCCGCGGACAGCCGGGCCCTGAGTTCCACGGCTCGGTCCGGCAGCGCCGCGGGCACCCCGGCCACCGCGAGCTGGCGCGCGTAGGACTCCTCATGCCGCAGCGCCGTCAGCATCTGGTCGCACTGCGCGATCCGCTCGGCCGCCGCGGCGCGCTCCAGCTCCGCGAGCCGGGCCGGGCGATCCGCCAGGCCGAGCGGATCGGTGACCAGGGCGGCGCGCAGTTCCTCCAGCCCCGCGGCCACCGCGGCGATGCGCCCACGCGCCGCCGCGTCGCCGTCCTGCCGGGCCGCCTCGGCCACGATCCGGCACTGCGTGTCCGCCTGCTCGAGCCTGGGCCGGATCAGGGCCCAGACGGCCCCGATCTCGGTGAGCAGGCCTCGAATGATCCGCAGGTCCTCGCTGACCAGGCGGTTGACGCCGGCTATGGTCAGCTGCGGCGCGCTGGAACGGGAGGCGGCCGGCGGGCTGATCGGCCCGGGCAGATCCCCGGGCGCCAGCGGCACCGCGGCACCGTGCAGCAGCCGCCGGACCCGCGCCAGATCGGCCGCGTCCCGGTCCGGGACGGCGAGAATGCGGGTGAGGTCGGCCACCACGCCGCGCAGCGCGAGGAGCCTGGAGGCGGCGGTCTCGGCGGAGCGTTCCAGCTGCGCCCACCGGGCCGCGGTGGATCCGCGCAGGGCGCCGCCGTCGAGCGCGCGGAAGACGGCGCCCCCGCGCAGCTCGGCCAGCTGGGCCGTCCACGCGTCGATCCGGCCGTGTTCGTCCGCGACCTGCGCGGCGGCCTGCTGCCAGGTCGCGGTGTCGGTCATGGGTAGCTCAGCAGGGACGGCGGCGTCGGCAGCGTCCCGCCGAGGCCGGGTTCTATCCAGACGCGGTACAGCGCGGCCCAGCAGCTCGCGTCGGTGGACAGCCGCGTCTGCGGGCAGTAGCCGGGCGCGGGCGATTCGAGCTGCGCGAGCACGCCGTTGACGAAGGAGAGGTACTGCCGGTCCTGGGCGGAGAGCGCGGGATAGGTGCGCGGCACGCTCAGCGCGTGCGCCTCGTCGGACAGCGCCCCGTTGACGACCTTGAGGTACGGGTCCTCGGCCTTCATTCCGCCGAGCAGGTTGTCGTCCGTGGTCACGGCCTGGACCTGGCCCTGTTGCAGCATCAGCAGGCAGTCCGACCAGTTCTCCGCGGTCACCGTGGTGAACCCGCCCTGGGCCTGATGGACCGTGATGTTGCCGATCGAGGTGGTGCCGCCGACCGTGCACACCTTCTTGTGTTCGAGCCCGTAGATCTGCGCCACGCCCCGGGCATTGGACACGACCCGGGTCGTGTCGTCGGTGCGGTTGACGATCAGCTCCTGGTGGGCGTCCAGATAGTCCGCCGAGAAGCCCACCTGTTCGGCGCGGGCGCAGGTCACGGTGATGCTGTCGGCGACGATGTCCACGACGCCCTGGTTCGCCTCGCCCAGCCGGTAGTCCTGGTTCACCGGGACGAACCTGATGTCGGTGGCCGGATTCCCCGCGTCGCCGAAGATCGCGTGTGCCACGGCGCGCAGGACGTCGATGTCGTAGCCCTCGAACTCCTGGCCGGGCGCGACGGTGCCGGGCGTGGGGTTGCGGAACCCGTAGTCGTACTCGTCCTGGTCGACGCCGGCGAGCAGGTAGCCGCGCTGCCGGATCTGCGCCATGATCGAGCCGCCCGGCATGTCGCCGCCCTCGGGCATCGGCGAGAGCGGCGGGTTGCTGGTCAGCGCGGCGCAGGTGGCCAGATCGGCCGGGGCGACGGGGGTGGCGCTCGCCGGGCCCGGGACCACGGTCGAGATCGAGGGGATCGGCACCGGCACGGCGACGGCGCTCGGGGCGGTGGCCGGGGCCGAGGAACACGCGGCCAGGCACAGCGCCGAGGCGAGCGCCAGGGCCGGCAGCGCGGCGTAGACGGCGCGGCGCCGACTCCGGCCGCCCGGTGCATTCACTGCGGTCACGCTCACCCCTTGCTCCGTTGCCGCACGAGCGGCGCGGACGTGTACCGAGGCAGATCGCGCGGCCCCCGGGACCAGTACTCGGCGGCGCGCACGCCGATCCCGCCGGCCGCCGCCACGGTCCCGAGCAGCCCGAGCAGGACGGCGCCGAGAACGAGCCCGTCGAGGATCGAGGACGCGTCCGACTCGGCACCATCGTAGGCTCGCCACTGCGCCGTCGTCTGGGAATCCACGAGTTCACTGATGGCCGTGAACGCGGCCGTGGCCGGGCCGGAGCTCTGGGACGAGGGCTCGGTGTACGGCATCAGCGATGCGTCGAAGGCCTTGTCGAACCGGGGGGCCTGACCAGCTTTGAGCACGGCCTGGACCTGCGTGTTGAGGTTCTGCAGCGTGGGCAGGGCCCGCTCGTCGGCGTACCAGGCGTCACTTTCCTTGAGCACGCTCAGGAGACGGTTCACCGTCGCCGGGTCCCGGATGGCGGCGACCGCCGTGTCGAGGTCCTTCGTCAGCGTGCCGGTGTGCGGGGCGAGTTGCGCCTCCGCATCGCTCTCGTACTTGCATTTGGCGACGTAGGCCGAGGCGTAGGGATCGGCGGACGGGTCCTGGGTCGTGTCCACCGGGTTCAAGGTGGTGAACGCGCAGTCTTCTCCGTTGTCGGAGAGGGTCAGCTGGTCGTCCATGGAGGCGTTCTCGGCGTCGAAGCGGACCTGGGCCAGCCCGGTCGCCGCGGCGGCGGCCGGAGCGGCGACGGCGTCGAGCCGGTCCCGGGCCACCAGGATCCCGGTGAGCGACCAGGCGGCCAGGGCGAGCACCGCGACCAGCGCGCCGACGACGCCGAGGTTGACGCTGCGCCGGGTGAACTGCGCGAGGGCGACCAGCGCGCCGAGAAGCCACAGGACGAGGAGGGCGTCGCCGATGACGAGCCACAGCGGGAACGCGGCCGCGGTGGCGTCGTCGGCCGCGACGGTGTTCTGATCGGAAGTGCGTATGTCCTCGGCGTCCGCGAGCATGTACGTGGTCAGATACCGCGACGCCTCCCGGACGTACGCGGCGCCCACCGGCAGACCGCTGCGATTGTCGGACTGCGCGGTGGCCTCGAGCCCGGTGTAGACCGTGAGCTCCTGCACGATCGCGACCGCGTGCGCATGCGAGGCGGCCGGCCCGGTCACCCCGGCCAGTTCGGATTCCAGCGTGCTCAGCTGCGCCGAGACCGCCCCGGTACCCGCGTCGTTGCGGAGCTGGAACAGCTTGAGCTCGGCCCCCTGCAGCGTGATCAAGTTCTGTTCCACCTGATGGTCGACACCGCCACCGTCGAGCCGCTGCGCCGCGGAGCGCGCGGAACCGAGCGCCGCGTCACGCTGCTGCACACTCCAGGCCGTCGCGGACCCGAGGCCGAGCACGAGCAGCGCCGTCACCGCGCCGGCCGCGGCCAGCACCCGGTGCTCCTCCAGCCGTCCCAGACCCCGCGCGATGACCGCCCGCCGGACCCCGGGCAGCAAGCCGACCAGCCCACGCTTGGCGCTCACACACTCTTCCCCTCCGCCGCCCCACCCGGCCCACCCTACCGTGGCATTACAGGGTACTGAGTGGATCAGCCCGGGGCAACGAGATCGGGAACACGCGCGGGCGCGCTCCGGCGCACGCCGGGGTCAGCCCGCGCCGAGCCGGGCGGCGTTGACCGGGGAGGTCGCGGGGGCGGGCGTCACGGCGGCAAAGTCCCGCTTGAACAGGAACCACACCGCCTTGCCGGGCGCAGTCGCGGGCGGGAGCGTTTCCGGGCGGCTGCCGTATTCGTCGGCGAGTGCGATCACGATGGACACGCCGCCGCCCGCTTCGATGGTCGCAACCGTCTCCCCCGGCACGGGTGGGGCCTCTCTGCGTTCCCCGGGGAGTCAGACCAAATCCCGTCGGTACTCTTCCCATTCGCGCGACGCCTTCACGACACCGCGCATCCACGTCCTTGTGCGGTGGCTCGCAGCCTGCCGCTCGATCTCGTCCCACATCCTCACATTCGCCGAGGCGAACAGGCCGATGTGGGCCGGATCCGCGTCGGCGAAGGCCGGGAACTGGGCTGCGTACAGTTCTGCCTGTCTCACCGTGTGGCCGGAGGCCATGAGCCTCAGGAGGAGGAACGCCGGGTCCATCCACGCCGCCCCGAGCGTCGGCCAGGCCCAGTCGATGAGGTACGGGCCTTGGGCGGAGATCAGCACGTTCTGCGGAACCCAGTCGGTGTGCTGGAGGGTTCTTCCATGGAAGATGCCGAGCACCTTCGGATCATCCACATACGTCTTGAACCGGTCCTCGGCGAGCTTGAACGGGCCGGCATCAAATACTTCGATCTCACCGAGTGCCAGCATGAGGGGTACCAGCGCTTCAGGATCTGGTGAGCCGGGACTGTAGTCCGCGTGTCTGCCATCGATGTGCTCGTAGCCCAGGACGTGCCATCCGGCATCTTCAAACTGCCAGAGCAGATTCGGCGAGAGATGTCGGACCAGTGGCGCCACCGCGGCTTCCCGATGCTGGCTCGCCGCTTGCCTGCCGCCCGCAGGGAGACCCTTGACGAAGGTCTTCCCGTCGGCGGTCGTCACAGCTGCCGATACTGGCGAGTTCTGGCCGGCCGTCATGGTCTGCGCGTGCAGGATCGGCCCGGTGCGCTTCTCGATCGCCGACTTCAGGTCGTCGGCGAGGTCTTCCCACGCAATACGTTCCACGATGTTCCTTCGAAGGCCAGAGGCCCGGTGCCGGCCGGGCCCCTGGTCAGACGATTCCTCGCTAGTACGGCTGATCGCTGCTTGAGCGGCAGCTACAAGCCCTCATCAGCTTATCGCTGTCAACGATGACCTCGAACTCTTCCTCGCCGAGTGCCGGAAGGGCCTCGACGATCAGCAGTTCGCCAAGGCTCGCCAGTTCCAGATCCGGCGCCTCGGACGGACGAGTGAGTAGCGCGACGGGCACGGGTGCAATGGTGTTCACCTCCCTTGATGCTGGCAGTAACTCGTGAGCGGCGCCCGTGCCTGCCGGTAGAGAGTGACCAGCGGCATACAGGTTCCGCACGCCTTTTGAAGTCCACATCCCGAGCACCCGCTGTGGCGCGTGACCTGCTCGTCAGCGAATGTGACGAGCCGGGCCAGCCCGGCAGTCCCCTCGGCGATGAGGTCCACCTGGTTCTGGCGGCCGACCTTACATATGGAGGCCAGGCCCATCGGGTCGGCGTGGAAGTGCGTGATGCCCGCGTTACAACCCGTGAACGGAGTCGTTCGGCGCAGCACCTCCCGGGCCTGGCTCGGCAGTACCTCGCCCGTCCCGTGGATCGTCGGCGTGATCTGGTTGTACTCGAACGCCTCGGCGCCGTGCTGAGCTGCTATGTCCTTCATGAGCTCTATCTCGTGCTCGTTGTGGCGCGAGAGCACGATGTTGAGCCTCACGTTCAGGCCCGCCCCATGGACAGCAGCCAGGCCGCGCATGAAAAGCTTGAATGCCCCCCGACGGCGTGTCATGGCATCGAAAGACTCGGCCGTCCCGCCGTAGATGCTCAGTGTCAGCCGGTACGGGGGCCGTTCAGTAAGCAGGCCCAGAACCTTGTCCTGGTGCAGCGTCGAGCCGTTCGAAGAGATCTGGATCATCATGCCGAGGTCGAAGGCGTACGCGTGCGTCTCGGCGAACAGTGAGTCAATCAGCGGCTCACCACCCGTGAGCTGAAGCCACACCACGCCGGCCTCAGCCATGATGTCCAAGAGGCGCTGGCGGTCGGGCCACTCAAGCCCTTCGAAGCGCTTTTCGCCGAGATAGCAGTGGTCGCAGTCGAAGTTACAGCCAAGGTTGAGCTCATAGCTCGCGCGGGCATACCCGTGCGGGCTTACCGGCCGCACCCTGATTACGTCACCCACAGTCCGGCCCTCCACATCCTCGTTGAAGCCCCGCCGCGTGGCCTTGGTGAGCCAGTCCGGCACAGGGGCGGCGCTCGGAGCGTCGCGCAATGCGCCGTAAAGCGCTTCGCCGATTCGGACGCCGCCTTCGTGACCGGGCTTGAGGATCACATAGCCGTCGGGATATGGACTGGCAATGAACCTGGTAACCATGCTTGCTCCTCTTGACTGAGGACTTCCGCGTCCGGCCGTCGGCCGCCATAAACAGGTAACCGCTCTGGCGCGCGGTGCGACAGGAAAAGCAACCTTCGAGCTCCCTGCTCGCAACCCGAAAACTTGACCGTCTCTTTATTGGGTCGCGTGCCTGCTCCGCAACAGCGGGCTACCTTGACGTTATGGCCCCGAACGGGACACTTCGTGAGCTGCTTACGGAGCTCGGGCTGTCGTACGCCGAGCTCGCAGATCGTGTGAACATTGAGATCAGGGTCGTGACCGGGAGCCTGGGAACGGTGTCTGAGCGCACCGTCCAAAACTGGATCTCCGGTAGCACGAGATGGCCGCCCGCCAAGATCCGCTTGGCCCTTGAGCGCGTCTTTGGGCACGATGTTGCAAGTCTTGGTTTCGTCCCGCGCCAGAGCAGGCGTGGCGACCAAGCAGAGGAGAGCATCGTGCTACGCCGGGAGTTCGTCACAGCAACCGTCGGTGCCCCCGTCGCTGTGGCGCTCTCGGCGCAGAATCGCGTCGGCCTTCAGGACGTGCGTCGGCTTGAACGTCGGTTCGCGGAGATCGTGGCAGACGACCACGAACACGGCGGCACTCGGGGCATCGAATCCCTCGCAGTCGAGACTGCCGCGAGGGTGCGGGCCCTCCAGGACGCCGGACGTGCGAGCCAGCGAGTCAGGGCAGCGCTATACGCGTCGGCGGCAGCCTTCATGTCGAGCGCGATGTGGGCCGCGATCGACGGACGGCGCTATGAAGCGGCAGAGAGGTACTTTGAGAGTGCTTCGAGCCTGGCAACGCTCTCCGGCGACAGCGCAATCACCTTCCGAATCTGGTCACACGCCGGGAGCATGTACCGGCACCGCGGCAGAGTTGCAGACGCCATCGCGGCCAACGACGTTGCCAGGTCTCAGCGAGTGTGTCGGCGAGATTCACTGTTCGCTTCGCTCGGACAAGCCAGGCACGCCGCAATTCTGGGCCGACTTGGCGACCGCGGCTCGGTGGACCGGGCTCTGGGACATGCCCAAGATGCTCTTGACCGTGCCGAACGTGACATGCCCAGGCCGGCGTGGCTGACAGCTTTCTACGACCAATCCGAACTGGAGAGCCTGAGCCTCGCAGCTCACCTGGCCCTTCACGATCATGGCAAGGCTGAGGCGCACGCCCATCGCTGCCTTGCCCTGCTGCGGGTGAAAAATGCCCGGAGCCGAGCTATTGCCACCACCCGGCTAGCTCGCGCTCAGTTCGGCCAAGGCGAGTTCGACCTCGCCGTGTCGACCGCACTGGCGATCGACTCACGCCAGGCCGCGCATCCCCGCGTTGTGGGCATGCTGACCTCGCTGGGTATTCGGCTTGGCGAGATCGCTCCGGAGACCAGCGCATTCAAGACCTGGCAGCAGCATCGAGACGCTGACACTGGAAAGGCCGTTTCGTGACCCAAGGAAGCATCCACCTTGTATCATCCACCGATCTCGCAACTGTTCGGCAAGACCTTTTGGATCTCTACGCCGATGTTCGGGCCCCCCTGCTGCACCTCCCCCATTACTCCGTCGAGAGCTTCGCCGAACGAGTGAACCGACACGCGACCGAGCCCGGCTTTCAGGTAGTGATCGCCTTCGACGGATCCGAGCCAATCGGGTATGCGTACGCGAACACGCTTGGGGAAGACGATCGCTGGTGGAGGCGTATGGACGAGCCACTCCCAGAGGGCTTCACGACGATCAGCACGCTCGCCCTGAAGGAGATCGGGGTCCGGGAAAATTGGCGCGGGAAGGGGGCTTCGGTGCGCATCCATGACGAGCTGTTGGCTGAGCGTTCCGAAAAGCGGGTCACGCTACTGGTCAACCCGCTGGCAGGAGACGGGAAGGTGCAAGCCGTCTATGCCGGCTGGGGGTACGAAGTGTTCAACAGTCAGCAGCCAGCGCCCGGCTCGGCCGCACTCGTTGCGATGATCCGGAACCGCGTGATCCCTTAGCCTCCCTGGGCCCCACGCTCCCCAATAGCGAGGGGCCGCCCGCAGGGTTTTGATTGAGGTTGACGGCCCAGGCTGGCCCGGAAAGCCGCCCTGCGAGCGACGCCCCAGCGGAGATCCGGGCGAGATCCTTCCCCGGCAGCTCCTTGAACGCCGCGGCAAGCCACGCAGAGTCCCTCAGCGACCTGAGCGGGCACTGTGCAAGGTGACGGACGGTCTGCGTGATCGCCCTCGTGGATCCCGCTGCTCCGCAACCGATCTGACTGTGCGTCACAAGCGATGCGAATTCCCCGGTATGAAGTCCTGTCGACCAAATCAGGCTCCAGAATCAGGGGTTCGCGTGTCCAGTGTTCCAGACGAACCGATCACCTTCGCCCGCGGCTGCACAAGGCGATCAACCTGCTCGCCGCCCCGGCCCCGAACGTGCACGAGGCTCTCGCCGCCGCCAACGCTGCCGGGGTCACGCACGTGAACCTGGACGGCACCCTCATCCACACCGACCGCGTTGCGCAGCGCGGCCCTCACGGCGCCGACCTGTGGTGGAGCGGGAAACGCAAGGATCACGGTGGCAACGTCCAGGTCCCGTCGTACCCGGACAGCTTCCCCTGCTTCGTCTCCGAGGTGCGCCCGGGACGCGAACACGACACCACCTGTGCGAAGTAGCGGTCAGTTTGCTCGGAAACGCTCAATGATGAAGAGCGAGTGGCACAAGTCGAGTTTCTCGAACGGCGCCCAGAACTGCGTGGAGGCCCGGGAGGTGCCGGGCGGCTGCGTGGAGCTGCGGCACTCGAAGGACCCGGATACCGTGCTCAAGCGGTTCACGGCGGTGAGTGGTCGGCGTTCGTCGCCGGTGTCCGCAACGGTGAGTTCGACCTGGAAGCGTCGGAGTGAGGTAAGCCGATACGAGCGAATCCGAGAGCGCTGATCCCTGCGCAGCGGCCCCGGGCCTGCCCGGGGCTTTCTGCTGTTACGGGCCAGGTCGGGTTGGGTCTGACGCATGGCCCAGGGGGCCGGTCGGGCGTCTGTCGTGAGGTGCGGCCGTTTCGACCGAAGCCCGGGGCCAGGCGCCGGAAGCCGCCGGCCTCGGCCGTTGTTGTTCCGGGGGTGAACGCGGTGAACACACAGACCAGGGCGACCGACGTGGTGGTGATCGGCGCCGGGCAGGCGGGCCTGTCGAGTGCCTACTTCCTGCGCCGCGCGGGCTTCGCGGCCGAGGACGGCTACGTGGTGCTCGACAGTGACCGGGCGGCCGGCGGGGCCTGGCAGCACCGGTGGCCGACGCTGCGCATGGAGACCGTGAACGGGATCTTCGACCTGCCCGGCCTGGCCTTCGAGCCGCCGGCCGCGCAGGAACAGGCCGCGGTCGCGATCCCGCGCTACTTCGCCGAGTTCGAGTCGGAGTACCGGCTGGCCGTACACCGGCCGGTCACCGTGCGGGCCGTACGCCCCGGCCCGGAGGGGCGCCTGCTGGTCGAGGGCGACGCCGGAACCTGGGCCGCGCGCGCCGTGATCAACGCGACCGGCACCTGGACGCGCCCGTTCTGGCCCTACTACCCCGGCCGCGAGAGGTTCCGCGGCCAGCAGCTGCACGCCGTGGACTACCCCGGCCCGGAGCCGTTCGTGGGCAAGCGCGTGGTCGTGGTCGGCGGCGGCATCACCGGACTCCAGCTGCTGACCGAACTCGCCCGGGCCGGCGCGTCCACGACGTGGGTGACGCGCCGGCCGCCGGTCTTCCGCGACGAACCCTTCACCCGCGAATACGGACGCGAAGTCGTCGCCATGGTGGACCGCCGGGTACGCCAGGGCCTGGTGCCGCAGAGCGTGGTCGCCGTCACCGGCCTGCCCATCACCGAGGCGGTGCGCGCGGCGCGGCGGGACGGGCTGTTGGACCGACTCCCGATGTTCGACCGGATCACGCCGGACGGGGTGGTGTGGGACGAGGGCGCGCCGGACGGGGCGGCGTGGGACGGTGGGCCCGCAGGTAGTACGCCCCCACCCGCGCGTCGTTCCCTCGACGCGGACGTGATCCTCTGGTGCACCGGCTGGCGTGCCGCACTCGACCACCTCGCACCACTGCACCTGCGCGCACCCGGCGGCGGCATCGCGATGGACGGCACCCGCGTCGTCCTCGAACCGCGCCTGCACCTGGTCGGCTACGGCCCGTCAGCCAGCACCGTCGGCGCCAACCGGGCCGGACGCGAGGCCGTACGCGAGATCAGCGCCCTGCTGGCCGAACCCTCGACCGCCCGCTGACAGATGTCCCGATGGACTGACGATTCGTCACCGCGATGCGAGAGCCCGGACGGCGCGGACCGCCCGACCGTGCTGAAATGGCTGCATGTGCACGGTTGTCCTCAGCGTCGATCCCGACTCGCCGGTGCCCGTCCTGCTCATCGGGGTACGGGACGAGTTCCTCGACCGGGCCTGGCTGGGTCCCGGCCGACACTGGCCGCAGCAGTGGCCCGAGCTCCTCGGCGGCCGTGACCTGCAAGCCGGCGGCACCTGGCTGGCGGTACACCCCGGCGCGCCCCGCGTCGCCTGCGTCCTCAACGGCCATGGCGGACCGGCCCCCGCAGAGGTCCGCCACTCCCGGGGCGAGCTGCCCCTGCTCTGCGCCGCCCGCACGCCCGAACCGGCGGCCGAACTCGACCTCGACCTCGACTGGCTCAAGGACGTGGAACGCTACGACCCGTTCCACCTCGTGTCCGCCTCCCCCGGTTCCGCGGCCCTGTGGAGCTGGGACGGGGCCAGCCTGACCGGCCGCGTCCTCGGCGCGGGCCTGCACATCGTGGTCAACAGCGGACTCGAAGGCGCGGACAAGGGCCTGGAAGGACCGGGCGCGCAACGCATGCGCGCCCGGGTCGATCACTTCCGTCCGCTGCTGGCCGCGGCCCATCGCCCGCGCCCGCGCTCCGGCCCGATCGCGGACGCCTGGGGATCCTGGCTGGCACTGGCCGACGGCGCCGGTCTCGACGCCGCCGATCCCCGCGCACTCCTGCTGCGCGGCGCGTTCGAGGGCCGGCCCTGGGGCAGTTCCTCGCTCAGCCTGGTGGCCCTGAGCCGCGACCACGTCCGCTACGACTTCCGCGCCGTGCGCGAGGACGCCGAGGGCTGGGTGAACGTCCTGGACGCGGATACGGACACGGATACGTCTCCGACCGGCGGCTGAGGGACGGTCACCCGGCCGACCGCGCCGCGCGAACCAGGCTCTTAGAAGGGAACGGCGCAGAGCGCGTAGACCCGGATGTGGTTGGCCCCGGGAGTCTCGGTGCTCGGCTCGAAGGCGGTGACCGTCCACGCGTGGTCGTACTCGGGACGCGACTCGGCGATCTGTCCCACCGGGCCCTCGTCCGGCCGCTCGACCCACTCGTACCCACCGCCGGTCAGCGTCGGGCCGAACGGGCAGTACACCGTGTGCGTGACATACTGGCCCGGCTCGAGCGCGACTTCTTCGGCGAAGGTCTCGGTGCGGTAGAACCCGCTGGGCCCGGGCGGCCCTTCGGGGCCTTCAGGCCCCTGCGGTCCCTCCGGTCCCTCCGCACCGGTCTCACCCGGAACACCCTGCTCACCCTGCTCGCCCTGGATGCCCTGCGGTCCCTCCGGTCCCTGCGCACCGGTCTCACCCTGGATGCCCTGCTCGCCCTGAACACCCTGCGCACCGGCAGGCCCGCCGGCCCCGGTCTCGCCGCGTTCCCCGGCCGGCCCGGACGCTCCGGTATCGCCCTTGGGACCTACCGGCCCTGCCGGTCCCCGCGGTCCGGGCGGTCCGGGCGGACCCGGCCTGCCCGCGCACACGATGTGGTGGCCCTCATAGTGCATGCAGCCGCCGCCCCCGCCGGCGAACGCCAGCGGGATCCCCAGCACAAGCGGTGCGGGAACGGTGAGGGCGACGATCGCGGCGCGCTTCAGCGCTCGAACCGACATGCTCTGCCTCGCTTCCTTCGGACAAGCACGGGGCTGTTGCCCTGCCTCGCCCATCATTCGCCCGAGACGGAGACGAACTCGAGATCAACGCGCTGACGCGGCACGGCCCTCACCGGTTCGGCCGAACTAGCCGCGCGCTCAGCGCTCAGCGCTCGGGACTCAGCGCTCAGCGCTCAGGTGCCGGGCTTGCGCCCCGAGACGTAGACCGGGTCGCCGACCCGCAGCATCCGCCAAAGCCGCTGGGCATCGTCGAACTCGAGGTTCACGCAGCCGTACGATCCGGGCCCCTCGTGTACGTCGTCGTAGACGCCGTGGATGGCGTCGCCGCCGAAGAAGAACTGGCTGAACGGCATCGGCGAGTCATACGTCGTCGACCAGTGCGCATAGTCCCGCCACTGGATCGCGAAGCGCCCGTCAGGCGTGGCGTGTCCCCTCCGCCCGCTCCGGATCGACACCGGTCCGAAAATCGTCTTCCCAGCCTGCCGCACCCGCAGGCTCTGCTCCCCCAGATCGACGCAGACCTCCCGCTCCACCCCCACCGGGCACCGCCCTGGGCCCGCCCCGGCGGGGGCAGCCCACGCGGGCGCCGCCGCGCCGATTCCCCCCGCCGCGGCCACGCCCGCCACGATCAGCGCACTCATCAGGCTCTTCATGCTCTTCACCGTCATAAAAGGTGGGTACCACGCCGGGCTCGGACCTGACCGGACTGCGCGGAACACCACCCGAATGCCACCCGAATGCCACGACCGCCGACCCCGATCTCAGCCCCTGGGCGCCGCGGCCTCCTTCAGCGCGCGGCGTCGGCCCCCGTCAAGCTTCTGTCTCACCCTCGAGAATGTGCGGCAGCCCGCGCTGCCAGCGCTCCCGGTCCGCCGCCTTGGCCCGTTCGAACTCCGGCTGCTCGTACCGCCCGAAGGTCGCGACCGGCTCGGCCTCGTCCGCGCCGCCCGCGCCGTCCGCTCCGCCGCCGGCGGCGGCCAGCAGGGCGGTGACGGCGCGGCGGGCGGCTTCGTTGGCGGTCTCCATCGTGGCGAAGTCGACGTTGCTGTAGGTGCGGACGTAGTCGGCGGCGAGGAAGAGGTTGGGGACGGCGGTGGACGCTTCGGGGCGCAGGTCCCAGGATCCGACGCAGTTCATCAGGAACGGGTCGTCGTTGTGCAGGCCGTCCTCGGTCTGCTCGATCGCCTCGTCCAGCCACCAGGAGTGCACCATGGCGTCATCGAGTACTGTTTCAGCCTCGCCGCCCTGGTTGAGGTGGGCCTGCATCTGGGTCCACACCTCGCGGGCGACCTCCTCCCGGGTACAGGCGCGCGCGGGCTTTCGGTAGAGCGGGCCGGGGGTGTCCCAGTCGGAGATGACCACCGAGAGCGACTCCTGGGCCTGGCCGTCGCCCCAGGTCTCGGCGAAGGGAGCGGCCCAGAGCTTGGACTGGCTGATCGAGGCCAGCTTCCACGGCGCGTCGATGTGGAAGACGTGGCCGGCCGCGGCCGGGGCGGGGCGGCGCAGGAAGTACTGGATGCCGTTGGACCAGGTGTGCCGCAGGCCGTCCATCGCGGCCAGCCGCGGGTCCGCCGCCCGCAGCGCCGCGTTCCAGAGCCGGACCGCGCGGTCGGCCGGGACGGCCGCGACGAACCAGTCCGCCTCGATCCGTTCGGTGGCCCCGTCCGGCGTGCGCACGGCCGCCGCGCTCACCCGTCCGTCGCGCACCTCGAGCGCCTCGACCTGCCGGCCGAAAACGAAGCGGACGCCGAGCGAGCGCAGCTGCGCGATCCACGGATCGATCCACACCTCGCTGGTGGGGCCGGTGAACACGCGGTCGAAGGCTCCGTCGCCGCCGAGCCCGAACAGGCTGAAGAAGATCGATTCCAGGCCCTGTCCGACCGTGCGCACGCTCGCGGTGCGCGGCTTGAGCGCCTCCAGGATCTGCACCCCGCCGCCCCAGATCCGCTGATAGTCCGCGGACATTCGGGCCGCCTCGATGTACTCCCACCAGCCGGTGTGCTCCCACTGCCCGAACCGCCGCTCGGTGCAGCTGCTGAACAGGACGCTGACCTTGGTGGCGAGGAAGAGGATTTCTTCGGCCGGCAGGAACGGCGCGTCCTTGAGCACCTCGGCGAGCGTGTTCACCAGCAGGCTCGCGTGCGCCAGCACCGGCGCGGGCAGGTCCAGGTCGCCCGGACCGACCGGGATCGGAATGGGGGGACGGCCGGAGCGGGCGAGGTCGAACCGGGTCACCGGTGCCAGCCGCTCGTGTACGGTCCCGGTCCCGTCCGCCGAGGACGGGATCCGGCGCAGCGTGTCGGGCAGGTTGCGGTAGAAGCCGAGCACCATCCGATGCCCGTGCTCTCCGGGCAGGTCGCGGCGGCCGCCGGCGCCGGTGCCGGGCACGAAGATGGACCTGGCCTTCCCGCCGGCCACCGCGCGCCGCTCGTAGACGGTGACCTCGAACCCGCGTTCGGCCAGTTCGTGTGCCGCGGTCAGACCGGCCACCCCGGCGCCGAGGACGGCCACCCGGCGCCCGCCCGCGGCGGCACCTGCACGACGGCTCTGAGCCAAGGCCTTCTCCGCGGGTCTGCTCCGGCCTGCTCCCGGACGACGGATCTTTACATCAGGACCCTATGCCACCGGGCGCGGCGGCGCGCCCGACCCGGGCCGCGCCCGCGGCCAAGCTCACTCCATCGGGTGCCGCCGGGGCGGGCGGCCGGGGGGGTCACAGGACGCGCTGGCCCTTGCCCAGTGCGATGATCCCATTGGCCGAGGCGTGGTAGAGCTCGCGGTCGCGCTCCGGATTGACCCCGACGGTCGCGCCCGGGGGCACGACGATGTTCTTGTCCAGGATCGCCCGGCGCACCACCGCGCCGCGCCCGATCCGGACGTTGTCGTGCAGGATCGAGCCCTGCACCACGGCGCCCTCCTCCACCACCACGCCCGGCGAGAGCACCGACTGGGTGACCTGGCCGGTGATGATGCAGCCGGGCGCCACCATCGACTCGCCGGCGATGCCGCCGGCCACGAACTTGGCGGGCGGCAGCTGCACGGTGTGGGTGTAGAGCGGCCACTCCCGGTTGTAGAGGTTGAACACCGGGTGCACCGAGATCAGGTCCATGTGCGAGTCGTAGTAGGCGTCCAGGGTCCCCACGTCGCGCCAGTAGCCGTGGTCGCGCGGGGTCTCGCCGGGGACGTGGTTGCGGTCGAAGTCGTAGACCTGGACCTGTCCGAGCTCGGTGAGCGCGGGCAGGATGTTTCCGCCCATGTCGTGAATCGAGCGCAGGTCGTCGGCGTCCTGGCGCAGCGCGTCGAGCAGCGCCTTCGTGGTGAAGATGTAGTTGCCCATGGACGCGTACACCTCGTCCGGGCTGTCCGCGAGCCCGGGCGGGTCGGCGGGCTTCTCCAGGAATTCCTCGACGTGCACGCCGTCCGACGCGGGGGTGATGATGCCGAAGGACGAGGCCTGCGATCGCGGTACCCGGATGCCCGCGACGGTGGCCCCGGCCCCGCCCTCGATGTGCTGGCGCAGCATCTGGCGCGGATCCATCCGGTAGACGTGGTCGGCGCCGAACACCACGACGTAGTCCGGCTTCTCGTCGTGGATGAGGTTGAGCGACTGGTAGATGGCGTCGGCGCTGCCGAGGAACCAGCGCGGTCCGAGCCGCTGCTGGGCGGGCACCGGGGTGACGTAGTTGCCCAGCAGGTTCGACATCCGCCAGGTCATGGTGATGTGCCGGTCGAGCGAGTGCGATTTGTACTGGGTCAGCACGCATATCCGCATGATGTCGGCGTTGACCAGGTTGGAGAGCACGAAGTCCACCAACCGGTAGGTGCCGCCGAAGGTCACCGCGGGCTTGGCCCGGTCGGCGGTGAGCGGCATCAGCCGTTTGCCCTCGCCCCCGGCCAACACGATGCCCAGTACCGAAGGTCCGCCCCGCATACGCCGCCTCCTGTGCTCGCTGTGGTCCGCTGTGCTCGCGCACCGGCCCGCGGTGCGCCGGCTGCGGCTAGGACCGCCGGATCTGGTCGTACACCGCCACCGTGCGCCGGGCGATCGCGTCCCAGCCGAATTCGGCCACGGCCCGCTCGCGCCCGGCGCCACCCATGCGGCGGGCCGCGGCGGGATCGGCGAGTACGGTATCGATTGCCTCGGCGAGCCCGGTCTCAAACGCCTCCGGGTCCTTCTCGTCGTAGCCGACCAGCAGTCCGGTGACCCCGTCGCGCACCACTTCGGGGATGCCGCCGACGGACGAGGCGACGACCGGGATGCCACAGGCCATGGCCTCCAGGTTGACGATCCCCAGCGGCTCGTAGATCGAGGGGCACGCGAACAGCGCGGCCTGGCCGAGCAGCCGCACCACCTCGGGCCGCGGCAGCATCTTCGGGATCCACACCACGCCGCCCCGGCCGTGTTCGAGCTCGTCGACCAGGCCGCGGAACTCGCGGTCGATCTCCGGGGTGTCGGGGGCGCCCGCGCACAGCACGAGCTGGGCGGCCGGATCGATCCGGCGCGCGGCCCGCAGCAGGTGCGGCACGCCCTTCTGCCGGGTGATGCGCCCGACGAAGAGCACGTACGGGCGGTCCGGGTCGATGCCGTAGCGGGCCAGGAGTTCGGGATCGGGCTCGGGCGTGGGCTGATAGAGCTCGGTGTCGATGCCGTTGTGTACGACGTGCACGCGGGCCGGATCCAGCGCCGGGTAGCAGGCCAGGATGTCCGCGCGCATGCCGTGCGAGACGGCGATGACCGCGTCCGCGCTCTCGGCGGCGGTCCGCTCGGCCCAGCTCGAGACGGCGTATCCGCCGCCGAGTTGCTCGGCCTTCCACGGCCGCAGGGGCTCGAGCGAGTGAGCCGTCATGACGTGCGGGATCCCGTGCAGCAGCTTCGCGAGGTGGCCGCCCAGGTTGGCGTACCAGGTGTGCGAGTGTACGAGGTCGCAGTCGGCGACGCCGGCCGCCATCGCCAGGTCGATCGACAGGCTGCGCAAGGCCTCGTTGGCCTCGGCGAGCTGACCGTCCGGCCCGTACCGCACCACGCCCGGCGCATCCCCCGGGCCGGCCGCGTCCGCTTGCGCCCCGCGCCAGCAGTGCACCCGCACGTCCACCAGCTCGCGCAGCTGCGCGGCCAGGAACTCGACGTGGACCCCGGCCCCGCCGTACACGTCCGGGGGAAACTCTCGGGTCAGCAGACCGACGCGCACACACACCTCCCGAGCCGGGACAGGCGGTACGGATTTCCATACCAGGCCTGACAGTAGTCGAGCAGCAGCATCTTGGCGAGTGCCGGTCAGCGGGCGGGCTCCGCGGCGGGAACCCCGGGCCGGGCGCGCGCGTCAGAGCACTGCCTCGGCGCCGCGGGCCGCCGCGCCGGGCGAGTACTCTGGAGAGGAAAGCGGATATGTGGAATATATCGGTCAAGCCCAGGCGTCGGAGAGCAAAGGCGCGCTTCGGTTTCGGCGCGATCGGCGCGCTCCTGTCGGCCGCTCTGACGGCGTGTGGCACCACGACGCCGGTGAGCGCGAGCCCGAGCACCCCGGCCGGGGCGCCGGCGAACGGCAGCCACACCCTCATCGTGTTCTATCGGACGACCCCGCACGCCGTACTGGCCGCGGTCCCCGCCGGCGCGAAGCTGACTGCGCTCGACACCGCCTCCAGCAGCCGAGACGGTCTCACCCTCTACCTGGGCTTCGAGGCCGCCAACGGGAAGTGCGGTACGTACGACGTCGTCCTCGTACCCTCGTCCCGCGATCTGGCTGCCGGAGTCATCCACTCGCTGCCGAGCGGAAAGGCGTGCCCGACGCAGGAGACGAGCGTCCTGATCGTGATCAAGCTCACCTCCTCGCTGGGGGACCGCCCGGTGCTCGACCTGGCGACCGGCTCTCTCGTCGTCGCGACGGCGGCCTGACCGGTCGTCCGGCGCGTACCGGGGACCTCGGCGGAACTCAAGATCTTCGCCTTCGGGCAGAATGGTGGAATGACGACTATCGCTGCCTATGCCGCCCCTGCCCCCAAGGCTCCGCTGGAGCGCACGACGATCGAGCGCCGCGCGGTCGGCGAGCACGATGTGCGCATCGAGATCGCGTTCGTCGGGATCTGCCACTCCGACGTCCACCAGGTCCGCGACGGGTGGCGGCCGGGGATCTTCCCGATGGTGCCCGGGCACGAGATCGCCGGGGTCGTGGCGGAGGTCGGGCCGGGGGTGACGAAGCACGCGGTCGGCGATCGCGTCGGCGTCGGCTGCATGGTCGACTCCTGCCGGGAGTGCGAGAACTGCACGGCGGGCTTCGAGCAGTACTGCCTGAAGATGCCGACCTGGACGTACAACGCCAAGGGCAAGGACGGGGAGCCGACGTACGGCGGCTATTCGACCCAGATCGTGGTCGATGAGAACTACGTCGTGCGCATCCCGGACGGCCTCGCGCTGGACGTGGCCGCGCCGCTGCTGTGCGCCGGGATCACCACCTACTCGCCGCTGCGGCACTGGAACGCGGGGCCGGGCAAGCGGGTCGCGATCGTGGGCCTCGGCGGGCTCGGGCACCTCGGCGTGAAGATCGCGCACGCGCTCGGGGCCGAGGTCACCGTCCTGTCGCAGTCGCTGCGCAAGAAGGACGACGGGCTGAAGCTGGGCGCCGACCACTACTACGCCACCGGCGACCCGCAGACCTTCGAGTCCCTCGCGAACAGCCTCGACCTGATCCTCAACACGGTCTCGGCTCCGCTCGACTTCGCCGCGTATCTCTCGCTGCTGCGCCGCGACGGGGCGATGGTGAACCTGGGCCTGCCCGAGGAGCCGGTGCAGTTCGTGCTCCAGACCCTCAACGGCCGGCGGCGGAGCCTGAGCAGCTCGGGTATCGGCGGGATCGCCGAGACGCAGGAGATGCTCGACTTCTGCGCCGAGCACGGCATCGGCGCCGAGATCGAGGTGATCGACGCCGAGCAGGTCAACGAGGCGTACGAGCGGATGCTGGCGAGCAACGTGCGCTACCGGTTCGTCATCGACACGGCCACCATCTGATCGGCTCCGCCGCGGGAGCGGGGCGACGGCGACGGCGACGGCGAC
>FSXZ01001674.1_pt1 | contig 31059 bp, 35 predicted proteins | sample 1638121 | NCBI WGS metagenome assembly FSXZ01 (sample SAMEA3914788, study PRJEB12502) | metagenome | biome: forest; material: soil | place: Canada | collected 2011-07-03 | depth 0.1 m
CTTCACACCCGCCGCCCGGTTGGAGCTGGACCAGGTCTGTCAACCCCACGGGGGCCGCACCGGCGGCCCGAGACAGACAAGGACACTGCGATGCCCGCGCCCCTTCCCGTCACCCTGACCGGCACCGTCTCCGCCGACACCCGCTTTCGCGACATCCCCGGCGGCGGGGGCCTGGCCTACTTCACCCTGGCCACCGAGATGACCTCCTCTCCGGCGCCCGGCGCCCCCGCTGTCACGCGCACCGTCCACATCGAGTGCACCGCCGCGCGCGGCTCCGTGGCCGACGTGATGTTCGACCAGCTCGAGCGCGGCACCCGGGTCACCGTCCAGGGCCGCCCGATCCTCAACCCCCCGCCCGCGACCGGCCCGCGGCTGCGCCAGCTCAACACCCTCTACGTCGAGCCGGTGCAGCAGGCGTGACCCCGCCGCCGGGCCGCCGCGAGGCGGCCCGGCGACGGCTCTCATGCCCAACCGTGCGGGCCCGAGTATCAACGGAGATTCACCTGCGCACACCGGGCTGCATCTCAGCAGCCGACATGAGGGCGCGCGCAGCATCGTTGAGCTTGCGCGCATCAAGTAGACCCGCCGCTTCAGCGAGCATTCTCGCTGTCTCATTGAGCTTCCCCGTGTTGAGAGCGTCAGCCGCGTAGACCAGCGCATCGGCGGTGCGGCGGGAGACTCCGAGACCCGACAGCGACATCATCTCGATGATCTGCTTGAGTTCGGCCACAGTGTCGGCTGTGGCCACGCCGGTCTCCTCCAGCCGCTCCGTGATCGCCTCCAGGCGGTTGAGGGGCGGCTCAGCGAACTCAACCAGCACCTTGAGCAGCGCATCCGTGTCAAGGACGCGCAGATTGCTCAGTACGGCGCTGTTCTCGCCTTCGTGCTTCTGCTTCCACATCAAGAGGGTTTCCGCAGGATACCTGCGCGCCCCGCCCTTGCCGTCGACTTCTTCATGGTGCGCGAGGCAGAGGAGCAGAAGGTTGGCGAACGAGTCGCGCTCCTCAGCCGCCATGTCATGCCGGTACCGCTCAGCTCCAGGCCGCACCCCGTAGATGTGCGCGACCTGCGAGTTCTTCTGGTAGACGCCAGGCCGGACTTCCAAGACAACGGGCATGGCACAGCCAGGTGCGTAGCACTGGCCGTTGCTGACCGTCCAAAGTGCCGCTTGCGTCGCAGGCGGGAGACCACGTCGCTGGCCCTCGCCGTCAGCGTTGCTGGGAGTGTTCGTCATATCAGCATCCTCTACCAAAGGTATGACAGAGGTCTTTGATTCTCCGGCCTGGCCGTGAAGCCCGTCGCTGTGGCCCGGGGTTGTCGGCGAAGTAGTGGTGCGGCTCGACGACGCCAGTGGCATCGGCGCGCAGCCGCCGCACGTACCTGAGCACGTCGGATCCTTCGCCGGAGGCGCTGCGCGCTGTCTGCTGCTCAACCCCGCATCGCGCCCACGCGACCGACCATTGAGTCATCGACAGGGCGGGCGCGCCGCGCGTAAGGGCCGAGCGCTCAATGCCATCCCGGTAGCGGACGTGGACGGGCCGGCCTCGCTGTCGCCCGTAGCTCAGCACACCGCCCGCCCTATCCGGTCAAGGCCGGGGCCGCTGCGCGGTCGCGCTGCGCGCGAGCCTGGACCGGGGCCGGGATCGGTGTACTGGCCCAGGGCGCGCCAGCGGGCCGAACGGCCCGAGACCCGCGACCTTCGGGACGGAAACCCCATGACGATCCTGCTCGACGCCCCCCGCACCATCCCGGCACCCACCAACCTGCGCCTTTCCCCGCGCGTCCTGGTCGAGGCCGCGATGCTCGGCCCCGGCCCGGCGATGCGCACCGCTCGCACCCGGGCGGGCGCGGACCTGCTCGATGCGCTCGACCAGCCGATCACCCGCGAGCTGTTGATCTCCCGCTGCGCTGACGAGCCCGGCGCGCACCGCGTGCTCGGCGTCGCCCTCGCCCTCGGCCGGGCGAGCCAGACCCCGGAGCAGCACCGGGCCGTGTACACCGTCGCTGCCTACGCCGCGCTCGCCCTCGGACGCCGAGAGCTGGGCATCGGCCTGCTGGACACCGCCCTGGAGGCGGACGACGTGCTCGACAACGAGGACCCGTTCGCGATCTCGCTGTGCCTGGCGATCTACCGCTACGAGGCACGCCCCGCGCACTACGGCTACTTCGCCGCCCGCCTGGCCCTGCGCCTGCGCAACGCCTGACCCCAGCTTCTTCCCACCCGCGTGGGCCGCCGGGTCACCGGCGGCCCCTTCTCTGTCTGGAGTACATACACCCATGAGCACCACCCGCCGCCCTTCGCGCAAGCGCGTCCTGGGCTTCCGCGTCGGCATCGAGCGCCAGTACGACATCACGCAGGTCGTCGGCTACGCCGTCTACCTGGCCACCGCCGCCGACACCCTCGACCCCGAGGATGTCGGCCGCATCTTCAACCCCTCGTTCGGCGGCTACGGTGCGTCCCACGACGCGCAGCAGTACGCCGACTTCCGCGTGGCCGCGTACCTCGGCGAGGGCCGGGTCTACGGCACCCGCCACGAGTTCCACCCAAGCACCGGCGTGGAGCTCGCACAGGTCGAGTCGATGGTGCGCGTGCTGCGCCGCATCGAGCGGGCCCAGCGCGAGCAGGCATGCACCTACGTCGACGGCGCCGACTTCCCGCGCCACCTGTTCACCGTCGCCGCGGCGATCGGCGTGCAGTTCTACGCGTACCGCCCGAACGAGCGTGGCCCGCTGATGCGTACCGACGCCGAGGGCATCACCCGCGTGCTCGCCGAACTGCTGCCCGCGCGTCCGACCGAGTAGTCCGGCGCCGGGCAGGCGTTGGCGCGTCCCTCGGTCACCGCCTGCCCGCGTGCGCCGCGTCGCCGGTGGCCGCGGGCGGTCCGGCCGGGGGCCGGGGTACCCGGCGCATGGTGGGGCGCCGGTTCTCCTCGTGTCCCGGGATGATCTCGAATCCGGAGCGCCGGTACGGTCCATGGGCCAGGTGCGGGTTCATCGCCTCCAGCTCCAGCACCGCGCCGAAGCGGTCCGCCAGCCGCGTTCCCTCCCGCCGCAGCCGCAGTCCATGCCCGCGTCCCGGTGGCAGCGCCCAGTACTGCCCGGCCTCGAACCTGGTCCGGCCCTGCCACGGCTGCACGGCGGTGATCAGGACTCCGGCGCGCCATCCGTCCAGGACCCACACCCGGCCGCGCACCGAGGCCGAGCCCGTGACCAGCGCCGCGTCCAGGGCGAGCAGCCCGGCGGGCAGCAGCAGGTTGTCGGGCCAGCCGAGCAGCGTCGCCGACAGAGCCACGGTGGCCAGCGTGACCGGCAGCAGCATGACGAGCGTGAGGTCCCAGGCGATCTGCCCGCGGGTGCCTCCGCGCAGCAGGCGGGGCGGGTGCAGCAGCACGGCGGTCAACGCCAGGCAGAACCCGGGCCAGCCCACCAGGGCCCAGACGGCGCCGACGCGGGCCCACGGCAGGTGCGCACGGACCGCGGCGATCAGGGCGCGCCGCTGCTCGCGCTGTTCGTCCCGTGTCATCCCCGCTCCCGTCTGCTCGGTCCGCTCGGCAAGCTTGATCGGCGCCGTGCCCGGATGCCGCGCCCACTAAGCCGTCCGGGTGATAGCCGGGTCGGGGAGCACTGACCTCGCGGGCAGGTCGAACACGGTTTGGCCGACCTGCGTGCCCCGGGTCTCGAGCGGGAGGGGAGTCGGCGCCCGCGTGATCGCCCGAGGGCACCAGAAACCCGCACCGGCCGCAACCCCCACGCTCCTGCGTCGCTCTTCGGGGGGTTGCCCCCGGCCCGGACCTCCGGTGGGCACAGCCCGTCCACGCCGGGACCACCGGCACCGCCCGCCCCGCGACGATCCCGGGGCGCGAGAGACGGGATCACCTTCCGTGTCCGACACCGACCCGCCCAGGGACCGACCGGTCCTCGACGCCGAGGCCCTGACCCGGCTGCTGGAAACCGAGTGCGAGTTCCAAGCCACCCGCGCCAACCTCGGCGACGCCGAGGAGCGCCGCTATCGGCAGCTCTACGACGCCTACGTGGCCGCCGGCAAGGACAGCAAGGCGCTGCTCGGCACGGTCCCGCGCTCGATCACTCGCGCCTCCCTGGCCGCAGCCCTGCGCCGCCACGCCCCCTCGGGCGACTGGCAGCAGCTGGACCTGCTCTCCCTGTGACCTCCGGCCGAGCCACCTCGCCCGCCACCCGATCCACTGAAAGGCACCGCCCGCAATGATCACCGACCCGCTGCCCGACACCCGCCACACCCGCCACACCCGCCACAACCTGCCCCACCTGATCACCGCCGCCGAGCACCTGCGCGCCGTAGACCAGCTCGCCCGCGAGCTGATGCCGTGCGCGCACCTGCCGATCCTGCCACCGACCGGCCAGAGCGTCACCTCCGTCGACGACCTGAACGTGGCGGTCAACCACCTCGGCTCCGCCCTGCGCTTCACCGCCGAGTGCACCTGCCGCCACGGCGCCAACCGGCAGCTGCGCGCGCAGTACGAGATCGCGGTGGACCTGTGGGGCCGCGCCTACACCGAGGCGGTCTACCGCTCGCGCTACTCCCGCCGCCTAGCCCGGCGCAGCCTGCCGCAGCACGCCGAACGGCTGCGCCGCCAACGCGCCGCATTCGAGCAGCTGGCCTTCGCCCACCAAACCCTCGCCGCCGACGCCATCACCGACCTCGTGCGGCTGCTCGCCGCCGCCTGACCCTCCGGCCGGTGCGGGCCGCCGCCGTCGGCGGCCCGCACCGGCCCCACCCGCACGCTCAAGGAGCCCGCCATGCCCGCCGCACCGACCTCCGCCGTCCTGATAGGTCAGGACGGCGCCGTCCGGCAGGTCGTCCTCGACCTGGTCCAGGACGCACTACCGTCCATCTGCGACCACCTCGGCTACGACAAGGTCGCCGTCGTCTACCTCACCGACCGCCTGGACCTGTACGTCCAGCGCGACGCCTTCCTGCGCCGGCCGGTCAATCACGCGGCCACCGCCCTGGTCGCGTCCTTCGACTCCGACCAGCAGCACCCGTGCCACGGTCCCGCCCTGCTCGTCGGCGCCCGCCCCATGACCGGGCGCACTGTCGGGCTGACCGACGACCAGGTCCGCGCCGTCCTGACCCACCTGCCCGCCGGGGACTGCGGTACCGGCTGAGGAAGCGGTCCGACCCGGGCGGGAGCCGACACCGGTACCCGCCCGGTGACTGCTTTCGCATGCCGGGCGTCCTACCAGCTCGCCGACGCCCTCGGCGTCGGGCGCGGCAGCGTGTGAACCGACATCGGTGGGGTCGAGGAGTCCCCGGAGAACTGGGTCGAGCAGCCCGCCGACGAACTCGGCGACGCGCTCACCGCCCCGCCCGGACCGACCGACCCCGGCGCTCCCCGGCTCCCACCTCGGGGCGGGAGCCGGGTCGAGGCATTGGACGTGCTGCCGTCCGAAGCGCTCGAGTTCGCCGCCGCCTCGGACGGTGTGACGCCGATCGGGGCGGCGCCCCCAGGTCGCCGCCCCGATACAAGCCGAGCGCGGGCGCTCGGCCCGCCCGGTAGCCTCCCCGACCCGTTGGCCCGCGCGACGCTGATCACGTCGCGCGGGCCACGTTCGCGTACCCGCTATGCCCCGGTCACCGCGACCGGCGCGACCGAGACCGGGGCACGAACAGGCGCCGGTCCTTGCTGCGGCACCTGCGCGGCCCGCGAGGTGACGGCGGCCATGGCCGCCGTCACCTCGTAGATGCTCACCCCGCACAACTCGGCCGCCGCCTTGTTCGTCTCCACCAGCTCCCGCACCGCGCACAGCGCCTCCGCCGCCTGCGCGTCCTCCTGCTCGACCAGAGCCTGAGCCCGCTCACGCCGCTCGGCCGCCTCGAAGTACCCCTGCGCCGCCGCACCGAGCGCCGCCATCCGCCGGGATTGCGCCTCGCGCAGCTCCCGCGTCGCCTCGTCCGCCCGCAGACGGGCCGCCACCTTGACCGAAGCCCCTCGTCTCACCGTCCGACCACCTCCGTTTACTCTCATCAATGAACTACTCACACCATAGATGATGGTCTACAGTAGGTGTCAACCGCCTGCCCCTTCGCACTCGCGACTCCCCACACGGCAGGCCCACTCCCCACCACCCTGAGCGCTCCTCGCCACCCGCCCCCATCACCACTAAGACACCTCTTGCACGAAAAGGATCTTGAAGCCGAAGCGGATCGCACCTGATGCGCACCGCACCGCCCGACCAGGCGAAAAAGGAAGGAGAAGCCGATGCTGGCCCTGCACAAACTCACCGCCGGAGACGGCTACACCTACCTCACCCGCCAGGTCGCCGGCGGCGACGTTGAGCGCGAGGCGGGGCAGAGCGCGGCCGACTACTACACCGCCGAGGGCAACCCTCCCGGGCGCTGGCTCGGCCGCGGCGCGCACGTCTTGAAGCTCGCCGGAACCGAGGTCACTGAGCAGCAGATGAAGCTGCTCTACGGACTCGGGCAGCACCCGGACGCCGACAAGATCCGGGAGAAGATCCTCGCCCGCATACGCCCCGGGATGAGCGAAAGCCAGATCAAGGCCATCCACCGCGCCGCCGACCGCGAAGCCTCCCTCGGCCCCGCATTCCCGCTCTACCAGGAGCTCGTCCACTTCGACGCGCGCGTGGACATGCGCCTAGACGCGATCCGCCAGGAGACCGGCCGGGAACCGACCAAGGCCGAGATCAACAAGGCCAAGCAGGAGGAATCCCGCGCCCAACGGGCCGCCGTCGCGGGCTACGACCTGGTGTTCAGCCCGGTCAAAAGCGCCGCGATCCTGTGGGCGGTCCACCCCGACCTCGCCGTGCGCCGCGCGGTCTACGACGCCCACCGCGAAGCCCTCGCCTCCGCCCTGACGATGCTGGAAGGCCACGCAGCGCTCACCCGCACCGGCAAAGGCGGGGTCGCCCAACTCGACACCACCGGCCTGGTCGCCGTCGCCTTCGACCACTTCGACAGCCGGGCCGGCGATCCGAACCTGCACACTCACGTCGTGATCAGCAACAAGATCCAAGGCTCGGACGGCATCTGGCGCACCCTGGACGGACGCGCCCTCTACCGGCTGACGGTCGCCGCGTCCGAGCACTACAACTCCGCGTTCGAGACCCTGCTCTCCGCCCGGCTCGGCGTGCAGTTCGCGCCCCGGGCCGACACCCCGCGCGGCAAGCAGCCGGTACGCGAGATCGAGGGCATGCCGCTGTCCTACATCGTGCACTACTCCGCCCGCCGCACGATGATCGAATCCCGGTACGCGCAGCTGGTACGCGAGTACCGGCGCGAGCACGGCCACGACCCGAGCCGCAAGACCGCCTACGCCCTGGCGAGGCAGGCCAATCTCGATACCCGTGAGGGTAAGAAGGCGCCGCGTTCGCTGGAATCGATGCGCTGGGACTGGACCACCTCGCTCACCGACCAGTTCGGCCCCGCCGCCCTAAACAAGGTCGCCGCCCTCGTCCCGGCCAGCGTTCCGGCCGCCCGCACCGCGCTCAATCTGGACGACAAGCAAATCCGCGAGGCCGCCGGCCACATCCTCGATGCGGTCGCCGAAGCGCGCTCGACCTGGACCGCGTGGAACGTGCGCGCCGAAGCCGAACGCATGCTGCGCGGCGGGTTCATCAGCCTCGCCGAGCAGAACACCGTCATCGACAAGGTCACCGCCGCCGCGCTGGCTGCCTCGATCAGTGTCGAAGCCCCGTCCCTGACCCGCGAGCCCCGCGAGCTCCAGCGCCGGGGCGGCGAGTCCGTCTTCGTCGACCACGGCGCCGCCCGCTACACCTCCGCCCTCGTGCTGAGCGTCGAAGACCGCCTGCTGAACGCCGCCACTACAACCGTCAAGACCAAGATCTCGGCGCAGGACGTCGCCGCCTCCCTCGCCTCATTCGAGCGCACCACCGGCCGACAGCTCGACGCCGGACAGCGCGCCCTGGTCGAAGACTTCGCCACCCGCGAGAACCGAATATCCATCGGCATCGGCCCGGCCGGCTCCGGCAAGACCACCGCCATGAAGGCCCTGGTCCACGTCGCCCGCGAGCACGGCGTGCGCGTGGTCGCCCTCGGCACCTCCTCCACTGCCGCCTCCGTTCTTGGCAACGAACTGAAAACGGTGGCCGAGAACACCCACAAGTTCCTCTACGAGTACACCGAGGGCCGCTACGCGAAGCAGCTGGCCGACGGCAAGCGCGTGCCCCACGAGCTGCGGCACTTCGAGCTGCGCAAGGGTGACGTCCTGCTCGTCGACGAAGCCGGAATGGCCGGCACTCTCAACCTTCAGCGCCTGCTGGAAATCACTGAGAAGCGAGGCGCGACCCTCCGTCTGCTCGGCGACCACCGCCAGCTCAGCGCCGTCGAATCCGGCGGAGCGCTGCGCCTGCTGGCCCACGCCACCAGCCACGTCGAGCTCTCCACCCTCTACCGATTCAAGAACCCGGCCGAGGCCGAAGCCACCCAGAAGATCAGCGTCGGGGACGCGGACGGCCTGGAGTTCTACGCCCGCAACAACCGCATCCGCTCCGGCACCCGCGACGGCATGACCGAACTGGCCTACCAGGGCTGGAAGACCGACATGCTCGCCGGCAAGCGCACCCTGCTCATCGCCTCCAACGGCACCGACGTCACCGCACTGAACGCCCAAGCGCGACAGGACCGCGTGGAAGCCGGAGACGTGGAAGCCGGCGGAGTCGGCCTGCACGACGGCCTGAGCGCGGGCGTTGGCGACTGGATCACCACCCGCAACAACGACCGGCGCCTGGGCACCAACGGCGGACGCGACTGGGTCAAGAACGGCGACGACTGGACCGTCACCACCCGCTACCAGGACGGCTCGCTCACCGTGCGCCACGCCGAGCACGGCGGCAGCGTCACCCTCCCGGCCGCCTACGTCGCCCAACACGTGCAGCTGGCCTACGCCAGCACCGTCATGCGCGAGCAGGGCACCACAGTCCAGACCGCGCACGCCCTGATCACCGCGGGCATGACCCGCGAAGAGCTCTACGTCGCGCTCTCCCGCGCCGAGTACGGCACGAAGCTGTACGTCGGCACGCACGAGGTGCTGCCGCTGGACCCCGACGAGCGCCAGGACTACCCCAAGACCGACCCTCGCGCCTACGCCCCGATGGAGGTCCTGTTCGGCATCCTGCGGCTGGAGGGCGCGGAGAAGTCCGCCACCGAGACCATCCGCGACAACCAGACCGAGGCTGGCTCGCTCGCCACCCTGGCCCCGCGCTTCCAATACACGCTGGAGCGCATGGCGCGACCCGCCTACCGGGCGCTGATCGCCGACTCCTTCGACCAGGAGCTCACCGAACGCATCGTCGAATCCCCCGCGTGGGCGACCCTGCGGCGAACGCTGCTGATCGCCGAGCAGGCCGGACACAACGGCGAGTTCCTGCTGCGCGAAGCCGCCCGCCGCGACCAGCTCGACACCCTCAACGAGCCGGCCGAACGCCTCACCCTTCGCATCACCGCCTACCTCGACAACCGTCCGTTCGCCGCCTCCTACCGCCACACTGATGTCTCCGACATGCGCACGAGCCTTCCCGCGTGGCTGACCACTCCGGCGCGCGTCCTCGCCCACGAGAGCGAAGGCGACGGAGACCTGCGCGCGTCGCTGACTGAACAGACAGCGCAGCTGCGCGTCCGGGTTCTGGAGCTGGCAACACGCGCCGCCGCCGAACGGCCGGCGTGGATCGAGGACGACCGCACCACCCCGCGCGGCGTGGAGCAGGACGCCGAATGGCGCCGCCACCTCGCGACTGTGGCCGCGTACCGAGAGCAATACAAGGTCACGGCGCAAGACCCAATCCAGCCGCTCGGCCCCGTCGTAGCCGCCAACGAGAGCGACCACCTAGTCCACCGCCAGGCAGAGATCTCCGTCGGCCGCATGCTCGCGCTCGGCAGGGACGACATTCAACCGAGCCATACCCGTACAACCCGGCCAAGCACGCCCAAGCGCCAACCCGTCCCGGCAACCTCTCGGGCAACCGAATACGACGCGCCGCAGCACACCACTCAACGGGAACTCGAACACGGAAATTACCGTGCCGAACGTGAGATCGGCTACTAAGGGGCTGCAAATCCAAGCGACGAGAACCCGCGCTGCCCCCTCACGGAGCTCTACGAGGTCCGCTCAGCTGCGAACCTGACCCGCGATTCAGGGCAGACTAGGAAGTTGACGAGCCGTCTGGGCCGTCGGCAGTGGGCGGGCACTCGACAGCCTCGCCGGGCGCCGTCCTTACTACCCTCTTACGGGAACGACCCCAAGGTGAGTGCGGTTCAATGCGCCCTTGACTGGGCCCGCGACCATGGTAAAGGAATAGTAAAGCACCACCACTCGTTGATCAATCAGAGTGCGTGGTAGGCGACGAGGAAGGGCGCGAGATGGGGGAGATTCCGGCATTCGCGGTGGAGGTATACCACCCGAACCGCGGAAAGACTGTTGTGGCCGTGTCCGGCGAACTGGACCTCGGCAACGCCGAGAAGCTGCGGGGCCCGCTGATAAAGGCGGTCTCGTCCATCTCGCACGAGTGCGTGGTCTTGGACCTGTCCGACTGTGGGTTCCTCGACTCCTCCGGCTTACGCCTCCTGCTCTCTGCACAGCGCCGGGCTCAGGCCACAGGCTCTTCCCTCCGCATTGCCGGAAGTGGCCCGGCGGTCGTTCGGGTCATCGAATTGACGGCGGTCGACAAGTTCTTGAGACTCTTCCCCGACGTCCCAGCCGCGTTGGGTGCGGCCTGACCGCTTGTGGGGCGTCGCCCGCCGGCGCAGACTGCCAGTCTTCGCCAGCGGGCGGTCGTGCTTGCCTGCCCGGGATGGCGACCTTGATCCGGCCCCGGGAGGCGGCGGCGGGGACGGGGGGATATCCCGCGTCGCTTGGCCTCCGTGTACCCGACCTCACGGTCCCGACACCGCGCGGGGGACAAGACCAATCAGCCGATGACGGTGAGGCTGGTGGTGAGCCAGCGGTGATCTGACAGCTCGCCAGGGTCGATCACCTCGACCGGTCCGGCTACCGCTGCTGCGCCGGGGCTGGCGTAGATACGGTCGCATCGGGTCTCGATGTCGCGGCCGTGCCCGGCGGTCGGTAGCCGCGGCTGTGCCGGGCGGGCGCCGAGGTCGATGAACCCGGCTTCGGCGAGGTGATCGGCGCACCGGGTGTCGGGTACGTCGGTTCCGGGCAGCGCGAGCCGGGCGCGGATGGCCGGGCGGACGCCGGACAGGTCCGTGTCCGCGTCGCCCTCCTGGAAATCGCCCATGATGACGGTCAGGTCCACCGGGTCCCACCAGGTGGTGATCTGCTGGGTCTCGGCCAGGCGCTGAACGGGGCTGCGCGGGCTCAGGTGTGCCGAGCCGAACGTGATGATCTGCCCGTCGGGCAGTCCGGCCTGGACGCGCAGTGCGCCGTGCCGCCACGGTGTACCGGTGATGGGACGTGACCGGAGCAGGGTGAGCGGGGCGCCGATGAACAATGCGACGTGCATCCCGGTCGGCTCGATAGCCAGCACGCCGCGCATCCCGAGGATGTGTTCCGCGCGGTGCAAAAGCGCGCAGTCGTCCTCGTCCCACCACAGTGCCTCTTGGATTCCGAGGGCCGCCGGCCGGTGCGCTGCGAGGAGTTCGAGGATGGGATCGAAGCGCTTCTCGGTGCGGCTGCGGCCGATGCCTCCCGCGAGGACGTTCGCGCTGATGACGGGGATGATCTCCGGTCCGCGACTCATCCGGGCCGTCCGTTTATCCGCGGACGTGTATGGATCTGCGGGCGCACGTCACTCGCTTCCCGTCGACCATGCCGGAACGTCGATCAGTGTGTTGCGGCCGAGGCTGAATGTCACGGCGTTGCGGGAGGCTGTGACCGTGTACCGGTCGGGGCCGGGCTCACCCCAGTGCGCCCAGCGTCGATAGGCCGCCTCGACCTCGCTCCACAGCTCGCGCGGACCGGCTCCTCGCGCGGCCCAGCCGTCCGCCTGGCCGCGCTCGACCTGCACGGCGGCCCACGACTGGGGTTGCCGGTTGTCCCACAGGGTCAGGCGCCTGATGCCGTCGGGGTCGTCCTGGATCCAGTAGTCGACGCCGGGTAGTTGCATGGAGACGGCGAAGGCAGCGGCCTCGCATGAGGAGGTGACCCGGTAGGGCTCCAACTCGCTGTGCCGCGTCCACTCGGCGTTCTCGGCCGGCGGCCGTGGCGCCGCCCAGCGGTGTCCGCGGGCGTTCATGAAGGAGAACCCGGCTTTGATCCGCCCGCTGTTGCGCTCGCCGGTGTGCAGCACGAGGCAGCCGACGGAGAGCCAGCCGGGCGAGAACGGCGCGATGATCACCCCTGAGGGCACGGCGTCGAGCCACGCGGCCGGCAGGTAGGCGATCTCGCAGGTGCAGATGAGCACGTCGAAGCCGTGGCCGGGGATCAGCTCGCCGAGGCGGTCGACGCCGTCGCCGGTGATCACCTCGACGGACGGGAATCCGGCGCGCGCGAGCGCCGCGCGGGCGCGGTCGGCAAGGCCTGGGTCGATCTCCACGCTGACGACGTTTCGTGCGCCGAAGCGGTGGGCGAGCAGCGCGGCGTTGTACCCGGTTCCGGCCCCGATCTCCAGCACGCGCAGGCCGTTGACCTTGGGTATTTCGGCGAGCATGCGGGCGACGACCACCGGCATGGACGCGGAGGAGGTGAAGTGGCCGGGGCCGTGCTCGGCGCCGTCGTCGAGTTGGGTGACGATGGAGCGGAACTCGTCGTGAAGCATCGCTTCCCAGGCCTCGGGCTCTTGGCGGCGGTCGACGAGGGTTCCTTTCCCGCCGTCGTTGCGCCAGACCCGGTCGGGGATGAAGTGCTCGCGGGGCACTTCTGCCATGGCCCGGTGCCAGGCCGGGTCGAGTCCGGCGTAGGCGGTGGCGCGTGCGGCCATGGCCGCACGCGCCTGAGCGTGGGTTCCGCTCACTGACCGCCTCCGTGGCTGCCGCCTCCGCCGCCGCCGGCCGGCTGGCTGGTGCCGGACGAGCCGCCGGAGCTCTGGCCGTCGGACTTGTTGTCCTGGGTGTCGCCGCCCTTGCCTCCGTGCTTGGCTCCGCCCTGGCTGTCGTCGTCCGCGCCCATCGCGGACCCCTTTCCTTGTCGGGTTAGATCGGTGGTGCTCCCGGTCCCGGCGGTGGGAGATCGCCGCCGGGACCGGGCGTCGTGGGGGGCGCGGTAGGTGCCCGCGCCGGTTGCCCTCGTTCGGCTTAGCGCACCAGGGCGAGCACTTCGTCTCGCAGTGAGCTCATCGTGGCCTCGTCGTCGGCCTCGACGTTCAGGCGCAGCAGCGGTTCGGTGTTCGAGGGCCGCAGGTTGAACCAGCCGGTCTCGAGGATGACGGTGAGCCCGTCCATGTGGTCGAGCTCGACCCCGGGACGGGCGCCGAAGTGCTGCTCGACCTTGCGCAGCATCGCGTCGGTGTCGGCGACCTCGGAGTTGATCTCGCCGGACGCGGTGTAGCGGGTGTACTGCGCGACCAGCTTCGAGAGCGGGATCTCGGATTCGCCGAGGGCGGCGAGCACATGCAGGGCGGCGAGCATGCCGGTGTCGGCGCGCCAGAACTCGCGGAAGTAGTAGTGCCCGGAGTGCTCCCCGCCGAACACGGCGTCGGTCTCGGCCATCAGGCCCTTCATGAACACATGCCCGACCCTGGTGCGTTCGGAGGTCCCGCCGTGCTCGGCGACGATCTCGGGCACGGCGCGGGAGGTGATGACGTTGTAGACGATCGTGGATCCGGGCGCCTTGGCGAGCTCGCGGGTGGCGATCAGGGCGACGATCGCCGAGGGCGGTACCGGCTCGCCGTTCTCGTCGACCACGAAGCAGCGGTCGGCGTCACCGTCGAAGGCGAGCCCGATGTCCGCGCCGACCTCCTTGACCTTGGCCTGGAGGTCGACGAGGTTGGCCGGGTCGAGCGGGTTGGCCTCGTGGTTGGGGAACGAGCCGTCGAGCTCGAAGTACATCGAGGTCAGATCGAGCGGCAGGCCGTCGAACACGATCGGGGCCATGTGCCCGCCCATCCCGTTGCCGGCGTCCGCCACGACCTTCAGGCGCCTGATCCCGGACAGGTCCACCAACTGGCGCAGGTAGGCGGCATACTCGTCGGCCAGGGGCCGGGCGATGACGCTGCCGCGCGGCCCGTGGGAGTCCGGCACGCCTTCTTCGATCAGGTGCCGGATCTGTCCGAGGCCGGTGTCCTGGCCCACGGGCTTGGCCCCGGGCCAGCACAGCTTGAGGCCGTTGTACTTCGCCGGGTTGTGGCTCGCGGTGATCATGGCGCCGGGCAGCCCCAGCTTGCCGGAGGCGAAGTAGACGAGGTCGGTCGACCCGAGGCCGGCATCGATCACATCGAAGCCCTGGCCGTTGACGCCTCGGGCGAACGCCTCGAGGAACTGCGGGCTGCTGGTTCGCATGTCGCGCACCACGACGACGTCGTTCCCCGCGAGCCTCGCGAACGCAGCGCCAACGGCCTGAACGATCTGCTCGTCGAGCTCGTCCGGGACCACGCCGCGCACGTCGTAGGCTTTAATGACCTTCGAAAGGTCCTGCATCGTATTCCTTTCGGCTTTTCAGATAGTCGGGTCGCTGGGATGGATCACGACGCCCGAGGGCTCCACCCTAGAGAAAGACACGACCCGGACAGGCAGTGTGGACAGCGCCGCCTCGATGGATTCGATCGCCCGGTAGGGCGCGATTCCGATCAGACAGCCTCCATATCCGGACCCTGACAGCTTCGCACCGTAGGCGCCCGCGCTGCGGGCTCGGGATATGCATTCCTCGATCAGGTCGGTGGAGCATCCGATGCGCTCGCGCAGCAGCACGTGCGCCGCATCGAGCAGCTTGCCGATCACCTCGGGATCGACCGGGGACCGGTGCAGTTCGGCGGTGAGCTCGTCGACGATCCGCGGCATGCGCTTGGCGTAGTCGAGCAGGTCCGGGTCGCGCCTGGCCCAGCGTTCGCGTTTGTCCGTCAGGGTGCGCGCAGTCTTGCGTTCCTGCTGGGTGTCGATGAGTACGAGCGCTGCGCCGATCTCGTCGCCGAGATGGTGCACGGCCGGGGTCTCGGCGGACGAGGAGATCCGGAGCATGCCGCCGTGCGCGCAGGCGAGGAAGTCCATCCATCCGGCACCAGAGTGGATCTGCCCCACCTCGGCGGCGTGCGCGTCGGCGAGGATGCGTCCGAGTCCGGGGTGCCCGGTCAGGTGGGTCAAGACGGCTGTCGCGGCCAGGGCGAGTGCGGCGGAGGAGGAGACCCCGGCGCCCACCGGCATCCGGGTCGTGCTTTCGATCACCGCGCCGTGCAGCAGGTCTGCGACCGCCTCGGCCTGGACGGCGACGGTTGCTTGCAGCAGGTCGAGCTGGTCGCCGTGGTAGTCGGTGAGCGCGCCGAGCTCGATCGTGCGGCGCATGTGGATCGGCGTGCCCGCGGCCAGACGCAGGCCGCTGGTGCTCGCGGCGTGCGTGCGCACGGTCACGGTGGTACGCAGCGAGATCGCGGCCGTGATCGAGTCGCCGCCGGTCATCCAGTCGAGAGATTCCCCGGCCAGGCACACCCGGCCGGGCGCGGACGCGGAGAGCACGAACCTGCCGTCCATCGCGCTCACCTCCGGGTCTCGGGAAGCGGCTGGGTGCACGAGGCGCACGCCGGGGAGAGCGACCAGTCGGCCGCCGCGTGCGCGACGCGGTAGGCGGCCATGGCCTCGGAGTTCCACAGGTCCAGCAGCCGATGCTCGCGGACGTTGCCGATGACGTAGCCGGCGTGCTCGGCCGACTCGGGGTAGACGCAGCAGCACATCTTCACCTCGCCCCGGTAGTCGACCACGAGACTGGTCGCGGTCATCAGGCACGGCGCGGTGCGGGCGCGGGCGAGAACCGGCAGCGTGGTCACCGATCCGCCGCGCGTGTTGTAGGTGCCGGTGATGTCCGGCGAGATCACCTCGATACGCACCCCCTCGTACTCGACGGTGGCGCCCAGGCCCTGACGTACCGGCGTCCGGGTGGCCTCGAGCTCGGCCAGGCCGGCGCGGCGCAGGAAAGCGCCGATCGCCTCACTGCTCGGCGGTGTCTCGGCGAGGTGCGGGTAGAGGGTGACGCGCAGGTAGCACAGCCCGGCCTCGACCAGTTCGTCCAGCAGCTCCCGGGTCAGCGCGTCTCCGTTGGAGTAGACCGCGGGGCGTGCGAGCGGAGCGGCCTCGCGCACGTACCGGATTTCCTTGCCCAGCCGCGTGTTGAGCAGCGGCTCGTTGTAGTTGTGGAACGCGAACCATCCGGCGAACCGGGCCGCACCGAGCTGTTCGGCGATGTCCTGGAACATGCCCCAGTCCATCAGCTGCTGCTCGCGCCGCACCGGGTGCTCGCCGTTGGGACACCACGAACACGTCCGGTTGCACTTGCGGGAGGTCTCGATCTCCGCATACGTCGGCAGCGGCCAAGCGGTAGTGGTCACGTGCTTCTCCCCTCCAGGTTGCTATGAATGCGCTAGTCGGCCGCACCGCCGCACAGCGGCGCGATACCGGAGCAGGTGGCGCCCGGTCACACCTCGGGGCCCGTACTGATCTGGGCGCCGAGCGCGGCGAGCTTGCCCGGCAGGTCCGGGAACCGCCCGTGTATCTGCTCGAGCCCGGCTAACTCGGTCGTGCCTTCGGCGGTGAGCGCGGCGATCAGCAAGCCCGCCCCGGCGTAGGGGCTGCGGCACCAACGCGCGCCGCCCGCAACTTCTGGGGCCCGGTGAAGGACACCTGCGCCGCGTTGAACCGGTTGACCCGCGCGCCGAGCTCTTCGAGCTGCGTGACCGCGACGCTGTGCCGGGCCGCGCCGATCTGGTCTTGGATCTTGTGGGAGCCGGGTGTTTTCAGGGCGAGCGCCATGATCGCGGGTTCGAGTTCGGACCACAGCGCACGCCGACCGGTCCCGGTGTGCGCCCGGATCCCGGCCCACGGCCGGTCCCGGTAGCGGGTGACCGTGCGCACATGCAGCCGATCGCCATCCGGCTCCGCATACAGGCCGGCATCGCCGACGACGCTCGCGAACCCGTACAGTTCCCGGGCGTCGATCCCGGCCACCTGCCCGGCTCCGCCCGTGGCAAGCAGCGCGCAGGCGAGCACGCCCGCCTCCACCACGTCTCCGGGCACCTTCCACGTGCTCGCGCCTTTCCCGCTGCCGGGCCCGAGGCTCATGCTGCCGGTCTCGGCGCTGCGGGCACCGCGCATCCCGCTCTGCGCCAGCGCTGCCCATACCGCGGCTGTGACCTCGGACTGGTCGGGTTGTGGATCGTGACCGTGCTCGCCTCCAGCGATGCGGCCCGCAGCAGCGCGGTGATCGTCGCGGAACGGTCCGGGTAGGGCAGCGAGATCTCCACGTTGCGCGGCGCCCGCTTGGCTGCCGTCAGGAGGTAGCCGCCCTCGTACTCGTGCACGCTGTCCGCGAACGCCTCGTAGACCTTGAACGTGAGATCCATCGACTGCTCGATGAGCGTGGATCCGCCGGGATAGGGCAGTTCGGCGCGGCCGAACGCGCCGAGCAGCATCGGACCGAGGTGGGAACCGGGCAGATTCCCGGCCGCGCTCACATCGGCTTCCGGATAGTCGCTGCCGAGCTTTTCGGCCGAGACTTCCACCCGGGTTCCGGCCCGGGTGATGCTCCAGCCGCATGCCTCGATCAGACCCAGCATCGTCGCGGTCTCGCGTGATCCGGGCACGCGGGCGAGGGTGACGCGTCGGCGGGTTGCGGCGGCTGCGGCCAGCAGGGGCAGTGCCGCCTCGCGGGCCCCGTTCACCTGCGTCTCGGCGCGCAGCGTGCGTCCGCCGGTGATGCGGATCAGGCCGCCGCCGTCCGTGGAGCCGATGGCCGGCGCTGGCTTCGAGCCCGCGGGCGTCGCGGTGTGGGTGTTCACGTTCGTCCTCCCCGTTGGTCGAGGTGCACTGCTATTGCGGTGTGGGCTCCCTGGTCCGGGAACGGGCGGTCACCGTTCCCGGACCAGGGAGGTCTTCGGTTGCATCCGCCGCCCGTGCCGGTGGGCGCGGGCTGTCGGGTGCGGGCGGCACGGCACGTTGGCCGAACCTGGGGCCCGGCCCCCGCTGCGCGATCCACGCGAGGAGACCGGAAGCTTTAGACGCTGATCGGGGGCTGCTTTCGGCGGGTCGGCCAGTTCGGCAGCACGTAGCCGGCCGTGGTAGCGACCGGCGCGGCGGGTATCGCCGCGCCTTGCGGGGTGCGGCCGGGGTGGAGGATGACCACCGGTGCCGGGGCCGGTGTCGTGATCGCGCGGGCCCCGCCGCAGCCCGCACACGCGGTGAGCAGAGTGAGCCCGGCAACGATAAAGGTCACGGCTCTGGGAGCCGGCCGCACAGGTAGCAGGCTCATGCCATGACTCCCGCCTCGATCGACGACCTCGGGCCCCGGCGCAGTACCGCATCGGCTGCGAACGCGAGGCCGGCGATGGCGCAGCACAATCCTGCGAGGCCCGCGATGCTGGACCACGTCCCGGCAGGCGCCAGAAGGCCGCTGCCGTTGGCCCACCAGTCGATCACGTCGTATCCGGTGTGTGCGGCGATCAAGGGCCACAGCCGGCGCCAGCGCAACAACGCCCATACATTGATGCCGGAGAACGCGGCCATGCCGAGCCCGGGAGGCCCGTAGTACAGGTGCATGGCGGCACGCAGTGCTCCCGCCACGGCGATCACCGCCCAGGTCTTCCAACCGCGCTCGGCCAGCGCGAGCACGATCGCCGCGAACGCCACTTCCTCGACCGCCGCGTTGCCCGCGCTGCTGACCACGGTCACCAAGATGGACTTGACCCCGGTGAGGGTGGGAAAGAACCCGGGGTTCGAGGCGTCGGCCCAGCCGCCGCTGTAGATCAGACCCATGCGCTCAACCATTGGGGCGGGCGCATGCCCGAGAAAATTGTTCATGATCGCCTGTGCGGCGAGCGGTGTGCCCACCGCGAAGCCGATCATGCTCGCCACCAGTGCGCGACGTGCACGCGGTGCGTGAGACCCGAACGGCTCGCGAATCAGGGCTTTGCTCTCGGGGTAGAGCAGCGCGAACCACCACAACGCAACGCCGCCCGCGATGACGTACTGCGCGAGGGTGTACCCGTCGAGCGTGCCGACGGCGCTGGCCCCGAGCGTGTAACCGAGGTCGCCCGACGCAGCGAGCAGGCACAGCGGGTAGATCAGCCACCCGGGTATCCGTGCGGGCCACACGTTCGTGCGAGTGCGATGCAGGACGAGCGTGTACCCGGCCGCCAGAACGAGGGCCGTGCAGGCGGTGATCCCCTGCCACGTTCCCTGGTGGTACTTGACGTAGACCAGCGGCTTCGAACCGAGCACTCCCAGGATGTAGGAGGTTACCAGCACCGAGTAGAGCGCGCCGGGGCCGAGCAGCAGCACGAACGGCCCGAACGCCGCCCACGCCGCCCGGCCGCGCATGCGCGCGGGCACGCGCGCGGCGGTGACGGGTCTGCCCGAAGGTTGCCAGCCCGCGTCCGGGCGTGACGGGGGCGCCGCGCTCGGCGGGTCGTCGCTCGCCAGTTCCCACGGGACCGCGTCCGGGGAAGGGGGTGTGTACATCAGTGGCTTTCTTTTCCAGGTCGAGGGCTGCCGGGGCGGCGTGCGGTCAGTGGGCGTCGAGGTCCGGCAGGGTGGACGGGTCGATCGCCACGACCCACTCCAGCGACTCGGTCTTGTAGCCGCGCTTTTCGAGCCCGGCGGTGAAACCCGGCAGGTGGGCTGCTCCCCACAGCAGGGCGAGATCGGCGCCGGGGTGCAGGGCGAGGTGGAGATCGACGGCGGCCAGGGCGTGGGCTTCGCGGTGGATCGCGAGATACCGGTCTGCGCCGGTGAACACGGCGTCGCGGGGAATCGCGCCGGTGAACACGGCGGTAAGCGCTGCCAGCGTCTGGAGCACGAGGGCGCGCTTGACCATCGGCGTGAACGCATGCACGAAGTGCACCTCGCGTTGTTCGGCCGCGGTGCGCTCGCCCAGTTCGTGGCCGCCGTAGAACTCGGCGACCTCGAGGAGCCCAAGGTCGTGCCGTTCCCACGAGGTGTGCGGCGGCAGCTGGTCGCGTTGCAGCACGAGGTCGGCGCCGACGCATGCGAGCATTTCGGCCTCGAGGCTGCGCACTATCAGCTTCGCGCCGTCGCGCACGACCGGCGCCGCGGCCTCGATCGCCGCCGAAGGGTCGGTGACCAGCTCGTAGTGGATCACGGTCCCGGCTTCTTCGAGCACGTCGAGGCGCCGGCCGATCTCGGCGTAGTAGGCGGGCTGTGCGGCGTGGGAGAGTCCCACGAGCGTGACGCGGCTGCCGGTGTCGGGGTTGAACATGGACTGGATCGGCATCGTGACCGTGGGCATCTGCTCGTTCATGAAGGGGTCTTTCTCGGAGCGCGGCCCTGGGCGGCCGCGCGGTTGGATAGGTGGTCAGTCCCGGCCGGTCGTGGTCGGACGCGGCCGGAGGAGCCGGGGGATCCGGCTGAGCCAGCTGCGTCGGGTCACGGCCCGGTCGGGCACGCTCAGGTTCAGCTGGCTGATCAATTCGTTTCGGCCGGCCGGAACGTAGGGGCCGGTAACGGTTTCGGCGGGTGGGTCGGTGGTCACGGGCGCTTCTCGAATCAGGGGATGGATGGGAGGGGTGACGAGGTGGCGTAGGCCTCCCGGCCCCGGCCCACAAAGCATTCATGCTGAGGCCGGAAGGACCCATGCCAGCCGCGAGCGATATCGCGGCGGGGCCTTGCGGACGTTGACGGCCCGCAGGGCCCCTCCGGCACCGAAGGTTGGGGTGCCGGAAGCTTGTGATCAGTGCGCGTCGATGCCTTGCGGCTCGCGCCAACTCGGGAACATCTCGAGGCCGTCATCCAGGCCGATCGGTGGCCTGCCGTCGAACCCGAACCGGCCGTAGAACTTGCTCAGCGGTTCGCTGGCGGCCTCGAGGTAGGCCGGAATCAGCCGGCGGTCCAAGTCCACGAGGTGGTGGACCAGCAGCTCGGTGCCCAGGCCCTGGCCCTGGCAGTCGGGGCGCACCGCGAGCAGCGCCAGCTTCTCGAACCGCAGCCCGACCGGCTCGTGCGCATGCAGCGCGAGCTCGAACGCGTGGATCCGGGCGGCGGCTTCAGCCCCGAGGGCCGCGGCCATGCGGCCGGCCGGGGGCTGCGGCGCAGGCGTCTGCTCACCGGTCTCCACGATCCATACGGCCACCGCCGTCAGGTCCGCGGTCATCTCCACGCTGCCGTGCTCAAGCGCGTGGCGCACGTACTCCTCGAAGTAGCCCGGGTAGATCGCACGGCGCGCCTGCTCGTCCGGGATCTGCCAGCGCGCCACGTCCAGGTCGTGAAAAGCAGCCGCGACCAGACCCGCCGCCAGCGCGATATCGGCCTCGGCGGCGGGAACGATCTCGATCCCGGACATCGATGTGGTCATCGTCATGGCTCAGGCCTCCTGGGTGACTGCGGCGGTGGGAACGGGTCGCGTCGGCGTGGGAGGCCCGGCGAGTTCGGCGTAGATGGCCGGCCGGGCGCGGCGGATCCACAGCACCCAGGCGACAGCGATCAGCGCAGCGACCACGTAGAGCATCGGCAATGCCGTAGCCATCGGGTCCGACGGCGAGACCCCGATCATCAGAGCGAAGTGGGAGCTGGCCAGGACCGCCATGACCAGCAGCAGCACCGCCGCGGCGCGCGGGCAGACGCGGGCCACCCACACGGACTCGCCGTAGCGGTCCCGCCAGAAATGGGCGGCGATCGCGACGCTGGTGAGCACGTACAGCAGCAGCACGCCGAACCCGCCGAGGGTGCCGCCGATGTAGAACAGCTTGAGGAAGGGGTCCCAGTGCCGCTCCACGGTCAGGCCGATCGCGGCCAGCCCGCAGGCGGCCTGCAACGCGGTGAGCGGGACGTGGATGCCGCGAGTGCTGGTACGGGCGAAGACGCGCGGCATCATCCCGAAGGCGGCCCCGTTGTAGGCGTAGCGCACCCAGGCTTGGTTGTAGCCGATCAGCCCGCCCAGCAGCGATGTGTTGAGCAGGACGTTCGCGGCCACCGACTCGGCATGATTGCCGATCCCGAAGTAGGCGGCCGGCCCCTGGGCGGCGAGCGCGGCGGACTGTGCGCCGTCGTGCGCGACGATCGCCCACGCCGCGGTGACGAACAGAATCGCGGGGGCGACCAGGGCGGCCGTCGTCGCGTGGCTGATCGTGCGCCGCGGATGCGCGACCTCCCGCTTGTACAGGGCGGTTGTCTCGAAACCCACCATCCCGAGCACGCACACCGGGATCGCTGCGGAGATCAGTGACAGGCTCGTGTGCCCGGCCACCAGGGCGTGCGCGGTGTGGTGGGAGTGGGCCAGGGAGCTGCCCGAGAGCAGGACGCTGACGATGATCTCGGCTGCGGTGAATGCGATCAGCCCGATCCCGATCCACAGCAGCTTGAACTGGCTCGCGATCGTCACCAGCACCCAGGCGAGCAGCGCCCACGCCCACCACGGCTTATCGATGTGCCCGTAGGAGGCGAAGAACGACGCGAACTGCGTGCCGGTCAGCCCGTAGGCCGCGACCTGCATCAGACCGTAGGCGACCAGCGCGACGTACCAGGCGACCGTCCCGGCTTCACGCCCCAGCCCGGCCGTCACGATCGAGGCAAGCCCGCCGCCGTTCGAGGTCCGCTCGGTCATCGCCACGAACCCCGGCACGAACAAAAGCAGCACGAGCGCGACACCCGCGAACACCCACGGCAGCCACGTCAGCCCGTTCGCCATCGCGCCGGTGACCACGCCGCCTTCGACCAGCAGCGGCGCCACACTCGCCAAAGCGGCCCCGAGCACGACCGGCGTGCCCACCATGACGCCCGCTCGCCCGCCGCCCGGCGGCTTTCTCAATATCCTCATCAAACGTCCCGTTCGCAATCCATGGATGGGTAGGTCAGGGCCGGGTCAGCAGGTCGGTGACCTCGGCCCTGGTCAATGCGAGCAGCAGATCGAACCGCTCGCGGCCGGGAACGAGCTCGAGGCTCGCCCCGGGGTCTATGCGGTGCACGTACACCCAGTCGCCGTAGCGCAACTGCGTCAGGCGCGCGACCTTGGCCAGCTCGACCAGCACGGCATAGGGCGCGCCCGGCATGCGCCCGGCCGCCAACGGCCGGGTCGCGACCCGAAGGATCGAGTCGACCAGCTCGCTGGCCGGCGGATAACGCACCCGCTTGGTGAAACGCCCCTCCACCCGGGTAGCCCGTCCGGCCTGCACCAGATGACGGCGCACCGCGCGATAGCCCTTGGGCGAGAGCGCGTTCAGCCAGGATCCGAGCGTGTCGGGGCCGCCGTCCTGGATCACCTCCAGTGCTTGACGCACCGGCCCGGAGATCCCCAGCACCGACGCCGACGGCTGCCCGGTCGCCTTCACGTCGTGAGTTTCCACATCCAGCTCGACCAGCCCGAGCAGCAGCAGTTCAGCCAGCAGCGCCGCGGCGATACCGCACGCCAACACCGGCTCGGCCAGCAGCGCGTGCCCGGCGTTCTTGTCGTGGGCGACGAGGTGAAACATCTCCGCGATCGAGAGATCGACCACGTCCTCATCGCGCGGATCCGACACGAGCAAGCCGCCGGTCTCCGGCAACCACATCGCGGCCGGCTCCTGCCGAGTGGCGACGCTGATGTTCTGCCACGCCTGGAAGATCACCTTGCCGAGCGTGTCCGGGGTCCGGTTGACGTCCGAGATGCGGATCGCCTGATCGAGCCCAGAACCTGTAACCGTCGCCGAAACGGTGCCCCCAAGCTGCGGGACAACCAAGCTCACCGCGCCATAGACCTGGCCCCAGTGCTCTTCGGTCAACGAAAGATCAAACTTTCGGGCCACCGCGCCCACCAGTGCATCGACCCCGACGACCTGCGGGTCCTGGTACGCGTGGTCCACCATCAGCTTCAGCAGCCGCGCCAGCTCGTACGGGGACAGGCGCGCTTCGGTCACATACACGCGGCCACCGCCTCGACCGGCGTGCCCGGCGCCACCAGCACCCAGCCCCACCGCTCACGCAGCATCGACTCCAGCACCGGCGAGGCTTCGTCCGACCACGGGCACGACCCGCCGAGGGCGACGCGACGCGTCTCGACGATGCGGAACAGGAAGTAGTACGGCCACAAGGCGTGCCGCAGGGCGTCTTCGGCGGCCTCGGCCTGCTGCTCGTCCTGGGCCCACACCAGCGCCATCACGTCCTGGACGTGCATGTCGACCGGGAGGCCGTCGGCACCCACCTCGCGCGCGATCGTGTCAGACATCGCGGGTGTCCTCCTTCGGTGTGGGGTCCGGCGGTGGGCCCGCGAGTAAGTCAGCGGCCGCCCGGAGAAGCTGCGGGAGCACTGCCGTGCATGCGGCTTGGGCGTGACCCAGCGCTTTGCGACGTACGTCCAACTCGTCGTTGACCGCCCGCAGATCCGCCCGCCAGTCGCCACGCGAGAGACCGGGAAGGCTCGCGCGCACGGCGCGAATAATCCGGACGCGCACTGTGCCGGTGAGCTCGGGGTGGCCGGCGCGACGCCGCTCGTCGTCGAAGTAGTAGAGCGCCGTGCCGAGGTCGTGGCTGGAGTCGGCGGCCACGTCCGCGAGCTCGCGCAGCAGCTGCGCCAACTCGGCCGCATCCGGCTCGGTGCGTCGCGTGTCGGAATCGGAGCGCGTATCAGGATTCTGGTCCACTAGGGTCATCACAATCGGCTCTTCCGGGTCTGCCGCATCCGGCTGATCGGCACGGGCGCTGGACATAGAGCAAACTCTCGATCACTGACCGTCGGTACCCTTAAGGCGTCGGCGATGTGGTGAACGTGGTGAAAGATCGCGAACGGAGGCGGAGGTATGGCGCGGTCCCGAACACCCAACACTCGGCTCGCGGCCGTCCTCGAGGAGGCCGGTCTGACTCGCGAACAGGCCGCGGGCCTGTTCGTCCAGGTAGCCGCCGAAGCCGGCGCCCGCGAGTTCGCCGCGGTGGGCCGTTCGCACGTCTCCCACTGGGTGGCAGGCTCCCAACCCTCGGGCCACGCCCCGGCCTACCTCGCCGAAGCCCTCTCCCGCCGACTGGGCCGCACGGTCACGCGCGAAGAGATCGGCATGGGCGGATCCGACCGGACACACCCGAGCCCGGGAGGCTGGGAGACGGATACTCTGATCGCGATTGCCGATCTGAGTAGCGAAGGCGAGAGAGACGTGGACCGTCGCCGGGCGCTGGGAACCGCCTTCTCGGTCGCGGCCCTGGCGCTGCCGGCCGAGTCCTGGTGGGAACGCGCCGCGCGCACCACCCGCCCAGCCTCCGGCACTCTCCACGTCGGCGCTGAAGACGTCGAGGCCGTGCGCGAGATGACCGGCCTGCTCTCCCGCATCGACCAGCGCAGAGGCGGAGCGCACGCCCGCTCGGCCGCCTTCCGGTACCTCACCGAAGACGTCGACCGGCTCCTGCACGGACGCTTCCCCAGCGACCAGGTGCGGCGCGCCATGTTCGCCGCAGCCGGCGAGCTCGCATATATCAATGGTTGGATGAGCTTTGACAGCTCGCAGCACGCCGCCGCCCAACGGTTCTTCCGCGTCGCGGTCAAGCTCGCCGCAGAAGCCGACGACCGACCACTGACCGGGCACATCCTGCGAGCCGTCGCACACCAGGCCGCCGACCTCGGCCACCCGCAAGACGCAGTCCGCACCGCCGAGGCATCCATGGACCGCGACCGCTACACCCAGGCATGTCCACGCGAGCGCGCCCTGCTCGGCGTCGTACACGCCCGCACCCTCGCCGCCGCCGGCAACAGGCACCAGGCCGCGGCCGCGCTCATACGCGCCGAAGACGACCTGCGCGCCGCCGAACCCGGCGACGACGAACCCGGCCGCGTCTTCTTCTTCGCCGAAGCATCCCTCGCCCACGAAACAGCCCGCGCCCTGCGCGACATCGGCGACTACGAAGGAGCCGCGTACCAATTCCGGCGCAGCGTCCGCACCCGGCAAGTTGCCACCTTTACGCGCACCCACGCCGTGACCCTCGGGTACCTCGGCGAAGTACTGGCCCGCACCGGTCGGATAGACGAGGCCCACGGCGCCTGGTCCGCCTCGCTCGACGCCGTCCAAGGGGTCCAGTCCGGACGCACCCGCGCCGTCGTGAGCGACATGCGCTCGGCCATCTCGCCCCTGCGCGCCCGAAGCCCCCAGCTCGCCGAACTCGACGCGCGCGCCGCCGCCTACCTGACCGCCACCACCTGAATCGAACCCGAGGAGCACCGACCCGTGACCGACCAGATCATCGAGATGGTCCCCGTCGCCCACGTCGTAGGCGGCAAGGTTGAAGTCGCCGACGACTACTGGGGCAGGAACCGCTCCATCATCAGAATCGACGACACCTTCCCTGTCGAATCCACCGCCGGCCTCGCCGAGTTCTCCCACCTCGAGATCGTGTTCCACTTCCACCTGGAGACAGGAGACTTCAACCCCGGCGCCCGCAGCCCCCGCAACAACCCGGAATGGCCCCGCGTCGGACTGTTCGGCCACCGCAACATGGCCCGACCCAACCGGATCGGCGTCTCCCGATGCCGCCTGCTCCGCGTCGAAGGCCTGGATCTGCACGTCGAAGAACTCGACGCCGTAGACGGCACGCCGGTGCTCGATGTAAAGCCGTGGTTCCCGACTTTCGGTCCGCGCGGCGAAGTTCACACCCCGCCGTGGCCGGACGAAATGCTGGCGGACTATTTCGCTGAGCCCGGCACTCGATAGCGCCGCCGCTCGCACACGAAATGCAGTGCTCAAGTCTTCTGTGCAGCAGCGCGCCACTGGCCTCACCTCTAAGCTGCGCGTATCCGACCTTCGATACAGGCAGCGTAGGAATCACTACGCTCAGAGAGCGAGCCAGTTGCGCGCAGTTGCACGCGAATCTAGTCCAGCGCGGCCAAGGCCTCTCTGATCAGGGCGCGAGCGCCTGCCCCGACTTTCGCAAGCTTCGAGTACTCAAGGAATGCCCGCTCGTAGAGCTCAAGTTCTGATGGCTGGTTCACGGTGACTTTCGCCGAGATCAACTCGACCGCGACCTCTTCTGTCCCGTAGATCGTGAACGTCTCGAAGACCGGCAGCGGGCGCGCGCTTGTTGCGAGCGGGATGACGCCGAGGGACACCGAGGGGCGCGACATCACGGAGAGCAGGTGCCCGAGTTGGCCGGCCATGACCTGGTGGTCGCCCATCTGGTACCGAAGGACGGACTCTTCTATGAGCACGACGACGCGCACGCCCCGACGGCGTAGCGTGCGCTCGGAGCGTTCGACGCGAGCGAGCGCTGCTTCGGGAGACTCGTCGGGGATGCGTCGGAACCGGGAGAGATCGGCGAGCACGGCCTGTGCGTACGCTTCAGTCTGCAACAGGCCGGGGATCAGGTTCGCGCTGTAGACCTTGAAGGCGGTGGTCCGGTCGAGCAAGGGGATGCGAGACTCTTGTGATCTACGCTGGCCGCCGCGCAGGCTTCGACGCCACTCCATGTACATGGATTTCGTTGAGCGGGCAGCGGCGATGAGATCTGGGATCTGGTCTTCTGCGTGGCAGGCCATGCACCATGCGCGGATGTCTGCATCGCTGGGCGGGGTAACACCGTTCTCGATGCGTGAAGATTTCGAACGGTGCCACCCCGCAGCAGCGGCCACATCCTTAGCTTGGATGCCGGCGTCGGCTCGGAGTTCGCGTAGCCGTGCCGCCAGTGCCATGCGGGCAGACTGGACGGCTGAGGATGGTGAAGCGCTCGAACGCGGAGTCATCGGAGTCGGGGACTCTGGTTTCGGTCAGAGCCCTTCGGCTGTGTACTCGTGGTGGGGGATGGCGCGGTCCCATACTGCCTCGAACGCATCAATGCAGGACCGGATCACGGTCGTCTCTCGGTTGATTTCGTTGCGAATGAGTGTGCCGTCGCCAGCGAAGATGCCGAACCTGGCCGTGTGAGCGTCGAACACCCACACGTCGTTTCCGGGCAGGAGCAGATCGCTCGCCATGGCCCGCGGGAGCCAGCGCACCTGTTCGCCAGCCAGCAGATTCTTGAAGGTGCCGGAGTGGGCGTAGCGGATGTATTCGCTGAGCGGTTCGCTCACGACTCTGGCGCGGCGGACGGTGACACCTCGCGCCACCGCGTCCGCGATCGTGTCGTGGAAGGGCCGCCACCACGCTTCCCGGTTGGCCGGGTCGTCGCGGAATCCAGCCCGCCACCGTGCGATGCGTTCGGCCTCGTTGGCGATGCCGTAGACGTCTCGCATCTCCAGGTGGATTGCTGAATGACGGCTGGAGCGGATCAGCTCGTCAAAGGCCGGCGGGTCCGGTAGCTGCACTGCATGCCTCCATCAGCAACGCGGCCATGCGCGCGGGCAGCCGGACGACACCCTCGGTCGCCGGGATCGATCCGGTCGCCAGGCACTCGGCCAACGTAGCCGATCCGGGCAGCCAGCCCTGCACGACGATCTCCTTCGTCTCCGAGTCGACCCACACGGAGGGGCAGTTGTCCTCGTCCGAGTTGGGGTCCTTGCCGAGGAACTGTAGCGACATGATGGCCTATCCCTTCGGTCGGTTGCACGCAGTTGCGTTACCGAGGCGAGCCGCCTCGATGCTGCGTGCACATCGTGGAATCAGGCAACTACAGAACTGGTACGCGGGTCTAGGCTGCCGCGTGCGCCTGCACGTCATGTGCAGGACCCGCATACGGTGTGCAAGGTCCTGCGGTACGGTACATCCCGTAGCTACCTAGTCACGCGGGGCGCCCATGGCAGCGAACGAGCTTCGATCACCGATTGGTCAGCGCATCAAAGCCGCCCGGATCATGGCAGGGCTCAAGCAGGCCGAACTGGGGCAGAAGATCGGATATTCGGGTTCCCAGGTAAGTCGCATCGAGTCGGGGCAGAGCGGCGCGGCCGACTCGACGCGGCGCGCGATTGCGCGCGAGCTAGGCATACCCCCCGCAGAACTCGGTCTCGCGCCGGACACCCCGAGTACCAGTGAACAACTGCGCGCGCAGCACGGGCCCACTACCCTGACGAGGGAACCTACGGAGGAAGTCGGTGATGAGGTGCCCTTAGAGCGCCGCGGATTCCTTGTTGGCGTGGCCGGCGTCGTCGGCGCGGGTGCGCTAACGCACCGGGCGGCGCCCGCTGCACCTGTGAACGCGGCAGATGCCGAACAGAGCACGTCCCCAGCGGCCGAATTGGAACGCGCCCTCTACACGCCGCGATCACCCTCCGGCCCAGTCTCACTTGCCAGCGTGCGCAAGGCGCTCGCCTCGGCCCGCGTGCAGTTTCAGGGCGGTAAGTACGGTGCGATGGCTGATGCTCTTCCCCCCTTGATCGAGCAAGCGCTGCTGGTGCGGTCGCAGTCCTCGGGCGACGCACACGACCACGCCTCCGCGGCCCTGGCGGACGCCTACACGCTCGCCAGCGAATGGGGCGTGAAGCTGCATGACGACTCGCTCGCGTGGGTCTTCGCCGATCGCGCCGCAGTAACCGCCCAGGACACGAGCAGCCTGGTGTCCACGGCAGAAGCCTCGCGGCAATTGGCCATCGCCATGCGCAGGTCCGGCCGGTTCGACGCCGCCACGGCCCGACTGGTCACGACCGCCCACGGCCTCGGAGCGCAACGCGGCTCAGCCCCGGATGCCCTGCTCGCCGTCTACGGCACTCTGCTTCTGACCGCCGCCTACACCCAGGCGCAGAAAGGCGCGCGGTCATCGGCATACGACCTGCTCGACGAAGCACGCGACACGGCGCGCCGAATGGGCAGCGCAGCTCAGGCAGGCTCCTTCAGCAGCGAGTTTGGTTCACCCCAGGTTGAGGGCTACGCGATCGGCATCCACCATGCTCTCGGTGAGACTGGTCAAGCCATCAAGAGCGTGCACGCGATGAACGTGCGACAACTGCCCACGGCTGAACGTCGAGCGCGATACGCCATCGATGCCGCCCGCGCATACCGCGGAGCCGGAATGACGGCAGACTGCTACAACGCCCTCGTGCTCGCGCACCGGCACGCGCCGGAAGAAGTACTGCGCCCGAGTATCAAGGCCATGGTCACCGATCTTCTCTACGCCCCCGGCCGAGCACCGGTCGGGCTACGCGAATTCGCCCACAGAGTCGGCGCTGTCGGCTCGTGAACTAGGCGGTCAGCCGGTTAGCCAGCTCGCGCAGTGCCGAGGGCGACTGGGCGCTGAGCTCGTCGACCAATACCGCGGCGGCCTCCGCCAACGCCTTGTCAGCCGTGGACCAGCCGCCGCCCTTGCTCACCGCGCGACGCCACGCACTGGCGAGGATCGCGGAGCTCAACTGGGCCAGTTGACCTTGTGCGCGCTGGAAACGCCGCGCCTGGTCGTCGGACGGGGTGCGGCGCTCGTGCCCGGCGACCTGAAGCAGCTCCCCTGCGGGCTCCTCCGCCGATACTTCGGCGACCTCGTCCCTGACCAGCAGCCAGGCCGCCTTCAGTTGGATGACCTCTCGAGGGGGAAGGCTCGGATCGAATTCGTCGGCCATCGCCGCCTCCAAGGTCAGATTTTCGTTCGGTCTGCCGGACGCAGCCGGACGTGTCCGGATCGGACCCGCCTTGCGTGATCCAACTACGCCCACTCGTGTCAAACCGTATTCGCAGCATCATACCCAATGGCTGATGCGCCCTTCGCATTTCAGAGGCCGGAGACGGTCGCTGTCTGCCAGCTCGGGCCGCTCGCTTCTAGCACGCCAGCCCAGATCAGCGCGGCCGCGCTGGACAACGCCACTGCATAGGGGACGAAGTTAAGGGCCTGCCACCAACGGTGATGCACGGCTCCTCCTTACGTCAGCTGAACCATACGATGTCCCTCTGACACGGGCGCCGTCTCCTTTCCGGGGGCATCGCCGTGCAAGACAACGGGCCATCGCCCACTCGCTCGCCACGGTCGGCGACCACGAGCAGGCCCACCGGGTCGGGCCAGCATCGGTTTTCTTCGACGGGTGCGACACGAGCTGGTGTCGGCACGCGGGCCTGCCACAGTCGACCCAGCGTCTTCTTCGCTCGGGAGCCTCGCCGGGGATGGCCCCCATAGAGCCGACGATGTCGGCTCGTGACGGC
>FSXZ01000519.1_pt1 | contig 31045 bp, 29 predicted proteins | sample 1638121 | NCBI WGS metagenome assembly FSXZ01 (sample SAMEA3914788, study PRJEB12502) | metagenome | biome: forest; material: soil | place: Canada | collected 2011-07-03 | depth 0.1 m
CCCGAGCCCCGGTCCGTCCAGTTGGAAATCCCGACGCTGGACCAGCCGGGGCTCCGGCGTGCGTGGGATCACGGCGGCGGTTCCAGCCCTGTCAGCTGGCCGACCGACCCGTACGGCTACTACGACGTGATCATCACCGCCAATACCGCTGACGGCTTCACCCGACGCTAAGCCGGCCGCATCGCCTGACCGGCAACGTCACCGCGACCCCGGGGGCCGGCCGGCCCCCGGGGTCGCTGGGTATGCTCGCGCAGGTGAAGGACGATCCCGCTCCGAGCGCAGCCGTCAGCGGTCAAGGCACCCACCGGCTGATGCCGAAACTGGAGCTCCTGCGGCTCGACCACGCTCCCGCTCTGCTCGTCTTCGAGCGGGAGAACCGGGCCTACTTCGCCGCGTCGGTGCCGGACCGGGGCGACGACTACTTCGCCTCGTTCGGCGAGCGGCACCGCGAGCTGCTCGGGTGCCAGGCGGACGGGACGGACTTCTTCCACGTGCTGGTGGAGCCGGACGGGGAGATCGTGGGGCGGGTCAACCTATTCGAGGTCGCCGACGGCTCGGCCGACCTCGGCTACCGGATCGCCGAGCGAGCGGCCGGGCGCGGCCTGGCCACGGCCGCGGTGCGGCAGGTGTGCGCGCTGGCGGTGGCCGACTACGGGCTGACCGAGCTCCGCGCGGCGGCGCGGGTCGAGAACGTGGCGTCGAGGGCCGTTCTCACCCGCACCGGATTCGTCCCCGTGGGCGAGACCGAGCTCAGCGGCCTGCCCGGCATCACCTACCGGCTCGAGCTGACGTAAGCCCCGACCGTCGCCACTGAGCGCACGGCAACGGGACGGATCGAGGTGGGACCACGCGACCGTTCGGGATAGGGATTTGAAGATCTTTTTCTCGAACGGACCGTTGCTTCGCCTCCGACCGCGCGGGCTAGGACGGCGCTGCCAGGCGGCGGCGGAGCTCGGCCTTCTGGATCTTGCCGCTGGCGGTCTGCGGGAGGCCCGGCTCGATGTGAACCCTCTTGGGCACCTTGTAGCCGGCGATCAGGCCCCGGCAGTGGTCCTTCAGGTCGGACTCGGTGAGCGAGGAGCCCGGCGCGAGGACCACGAAGGCCGTGACCGCCTCGCCCCACTGAACGTCGGGGGCGCCGACGACCGCGACCGCGGCGACCTCCGGATGCGCCGCTAGGGCGCGCTCGACCTCGACTGAGTAGACGTTCTCACCGCCGGTGATGATCATGTCCTTGGTGCGGTCCACGATGTAGTAGTACCCGTCGGCGTCCCGCCTGCCCAGATCGCCGGTGCGGTACCAGCCATCGTGCAGGGCCGCCGCCGTGGCCGAGGGCTGGTTCCAGTACCCGCTGAATGTCACGGGGGACCGCACAAGGAACTCGCCGACCACGCCGTCCGGCACGTCCTTGAACGAGGTATCGACGACCCGCATCTCCACGAAGTGCACCGGTGTCCCGCAGGAGCTGAGGTGCTCAGGAGAAGCCAGGTCGTGCTGCTGCGGCCGGAGCAGCGACATGATCCACATCTCGGTCGCGCCGTAGAACTGCACGAATCCGCACCCGAAAAGGCCAAGCGCACGGCGCAGCGTCTCCGAGCTGATCGGCGAGCCGGCGTACAGGATCCGGCGCAGAGCGGAGAAGTCCGCCGCGGCGGCGTCCGGGTGGTCCATGATCGCCTGCATCGCCGCCGGAACCAGGCAGATGGCCGTCGCGCGCTCGGTCGCAAGCGCGAGGAGCGTGCTCGCCGGCTCGAAGAAGGGGAGGATGGAGATCCGCGCGCCGTGGTAAAGCGCGGGCAGCGACACCCAGCTCCCGGTCAGGTGGAAGTTCGGCATCGCCATCAGCAGCAGGTCGTCGGAGTCCATTTCCAGGCACGGCTCGAGCGCCGAGCACAAGAAGGAGTGGTTGAAGGCGTCGTGCGAGAGCTGGACGCCCTTCGGGCGCCCGGTCGTCCCCGAGGTGTAGGTCAGCAGCGCGGTCTCCGCCCCCGTGAGCGGCACGCGCGGGTCGTCCGCTGGGTGCGGCGCAAGCCAGAGATCAAGATCAGAGACAATCAGGAAGGAGGAACGGACGCGGGCGCTCACTTCCGTAAGCCTCTCCTTGAGTTCGTCGCTGACGAAGACAACCGGTGGCTGCGCGTCGTCAATGAGCTCCACGAGCTCGGCGGGCGAGCTGCGCCAGTTGAACGGGGCGATGGCGGTCCCGGCCTTGCCGGCCCCCATCCACACCTCGAAGAACGAGGCCGAGTTCTTGCCCAGGTAACCGATGTGCGAGCCAGGCGCGGCGCCGGCGGCGAGCAGAGCCTGGGCGAGCTGACTGGACCTGTCGTCAAGCTCCCGGTAGGTCGTCTGCCGTGGCCCCTCGACCAGCGCTACTCGCTGGGGCGCGATGGCGGACCAGTGCCTGACGATGTCGGGGACGGTGCGGATGTCGGCGTAACGCCACATGGCAGGCTCCATCCTGGCTCGACGTTGAAGTCGGGACGCTTGCTTCTGACCCGTGTGTGGTCGATCATTGCATAAACATCGAGCAATAAAAAGATCAGACCATAGACCCAATGGCGGGAGTTCTGATGGCCAAGGTGCTGTACGACAAGCGTGGCGAGATCGCCTACATCACGCTGAACCGGCCGGACAAGCGAAACGCCATCGACACCGAGACCGACGACCTGCTGTTCGACGCGTGGACGCGGTTCCGTGAAGACGATGAGGTGCGGTTGGCCATCCTCACCGGCGCGGGGGACAAGGCCTTCTGCGCGGGCGCGGACCTGGCCTCGCATGTCGACGGCTGGCTGGACGGCGGACCCGGGCTCGGCCGGAGCCTGCTGGACCGGGGCTTCGCCGGCGGCATCACCCGGGGCCTGCACCGCACCAAGAAGCCGATCATCGCCGCGCTCAACGGCTGGGTAATCGGTGGCGGCATCGAGCTCGCCCTGGCCTGCGACATCCGGGTCGCCACCGACGACATGTCATTCGGCTTCTTCCACATGCGCCGCGGCATGCACTTCGGCGACGGGGGCATCGTCCGGCTGGTCAACACGTGCGGCGTCGGCATCGCCATGGAGCTCGAGCTGATGGGGGAGCCGGTCACCGCGCAGCGGGCCAAGGAGATCCACCTGGTCAACCGCGTGGTGCCGCGTGACGAGCTCATGCCTACGGTCGAGGACATCGCGGCGAAGATCCTCCGCAACCCGCGCGCCGCCGTCGAGTCCGCCAAGGACACCATCCTCGAGGTCGTCGGCAGGCCGCTCGACGACCAGCTGCGGCTTGAGTGTCTCTACAGCTACTCGACCATGGGCGACCCGGAGATCACCACCCGCAAGGACGAGTTCCTCCAGCGGCGCGACGCCGACCGGCCGACGACCTCGCCCGCGGCCGGGAACGGTAACCGGTGACGGGCGCCCCCCCGTCGTTCGGAGTGAACCTGATGCCCAGCCTCTGGGACGGCAAGCCCGGACTGACCGGCAGGGAACATCTCGCTCGCCGTCGACGGCTGCTCGGGCGGATGAGGGACGCGGGCCTGGACCACGTCATGCTCGGTGACCACGTCATGTTCCAGGGCGGCCTGGGGAGCGACGGCATGATCGACGCCGCGTCCGCGCTGACCGCCAATGAGGAGCTCGCCGTCTACCTGGCCGTCTACCTGCTCGTGCTGCGCCACCCGCTGCTGGTGGCCAGGCAGCTGATCACGGTGGCGCAGCTGGCGCCCGGCCGTCTGTCGCTTGGCGTCGGTATCGCGGGCGACGACCGCACGGAAGTCGAGTCGTGCGGGGTCGACCCGCGCACCCGCGGCCGGCGGATGGACGAGGCGCTCACGGTGCTGCGGCCGTTGCTGGCCGGGCAGCAGGTCAGCTTCGACGGTGAGTTCTTCGCCCTCGAGCGGGCCGCGCTGCGGCCGGCCCCCGAGCTGCCGGTCCCGCTGATCGTGGGCGGCCGCTCGGACGCCGCCCTGCGCCGGGCCGGGCGGCTGGGCGACGGATGGCTCGGGATCTGGGTGTCGGCGCGTCGCTTCGCCGAGGCGGTCGAGGCCGTGGCCGCGCACGCCAAGGAAGCCGCGCGCCCGGGGGTCGAATGGCGACACGGGATGACGTTCTGGTGCGCGTTCGGCCCGGACCCGGCCCGGGCGAAGGCCCAGGTAGCACCGGTCATGGAGGGGTTCTACCGGCTGCCGTTCGGCAGCTTCGAGCGGTATGTGCCGGTGGGCACGCCGGCCGACGTGGCCGAGCAGGTGGCCCCCTACGTCGAGGCCGGGTGCACGACGTTCAACTTCATCCCGTTCGCCGCCCGGGACGGGGCGGCGAGCGACGAGGCGGGGATCGACGCGGTGGCCGAAGTGCGGCAGGCACTCGGCCTGTCTCCGCCGGGAAAGGTGGCGTGATGGCCGGGCTTTCGTTCGCCTTCACCGATGAGCAGGAGCAGTTCCGCGAGGCCGTCGCCCGGTTCGCCCGCGAGCGCGTGGCGGCCGGCTACCTGGCCCGGGCGAGCAAGCCGAGCTACCCCATGGACTTGCACGCCGAGCTCGGCGCTCTCGGTGTCCTCGGCATCGGGCTGCCGGAGAAGTTCGGCGGAACCGGCGAGGAAGACCCGGTCACGCTCGGCATCGCCTGCGAGGAGCTCGGCGCCGCCGACGTCAACCTCGCCGCGGCCCCGGTCACGGTCGGCCTCACCGGCGCGCAGCTGGCCAAGGGCGGGTCGCCGCGCGTCCAGGAACGCTGGCTGCCCGCGATGATCGAGGGCACCGAGATCGTCGCCTTCGGCCTCACCGAACCGGAGGCGGGCTCGGACGCGGCCGCGCTCCGCACCACCGCGGTTGCCGTCGACGGGGGGTGGCGGATCAGCGGGCAGAAGAACTCGGTCAGCCACCTGCAGGCCGCCGCGGCGACCCTCGTCTACGCCAGGCAGCCAGGCAGCGCCCGGTCGGCGGGTGTCAGCGCGTTCCTCGTCGAGACCGGCCGCAGGGGCGTGTCCACCGGCGGCTTCACCGACATGGGGCAGCTGCCGATCGGCCGGGGCACGCTCTACCTCGACGACGTGTTCGTCCCGACCGAGAACCTCGTCGGGGCCGAGGGGCGCGGCTTCGCCATGGTCATGAGCCACTTCGACTACAGCCGGGCGGCGATCGGCCTGCAGTGCCTCGGCGCCGCGCGGGCCAGCCTGGCCGAGACGTACGGCTATGTGCGGCAGCGGCATGCCTTCGGCAAGCCGATCGCGGCCTTCCAGGGAGTGTCGCTTCCGCTCGCTGAGCACGCGACGCTGGTCGATGCCGCCCGCTGGGCCTGCTACCGCACACTGTGGCTGCGGCAGGCCGGGCTGCCCCACACCGCCGAGGCGGCGATGTGCAAGTGGTGGGCGCCAGTTGTGGCCAAGAACGCGATCGAGGCGTGCCTGCTCACCCACGGCCACTACGGCTGGTCGGACGAACTGCCGTTCCAGCAGCGCTTCCGCGACGTCTTCGGCTACCAGATCGGCGACGGCACGGCGCAGATCCAGCAGCAGGTGATCGCCAGTCGCCTGATCGGCCCGGAGGCAAGGGGCCGGTGAACGGCCACGGCCGGGGACCGGCGACTGCCCGGGCGCAGGAGACCGGCCCGGGACGGGGGGATGATCTCGGGCTGGAAGACGGCCCCGAGTTGGAGAGCGCGGAACGGGCCGAGATCCGCAGCTCATGGCGGCGGTGCCTGCGCAGCGGGCTGCGCCCCGAGGCCGAGGTTCAGGTCTCCCGCCTGCACGACTTCGACCGGCGCAGCCGGCTGCGGCCCCCGTGCTCGACGGCTTGGCCCGCCATCTGGAGGACACCGGCTTCGCCCTGCTGCTCGCCGACGGTTCCGGGTGCCTGGTTGACCAGCGCTCGGGACAGCCGTCGGTCCGCACCTTGATCGAGGACTCGGGCGCCGTCATCGGCCAGTTGTTCTCCGAGCCCTTCACCGGCACGAACGCTATCGCGACGGCGCTCGAGCAACGCCGGGACTGTTCGTCCGGGCCGGCGAGCACTTCCTCGAGGGGCAGGTGAGCACTTCGTGCTCCTGGGCTTTGAGCCCTGAAGACTCCTTGCACCCGTTGCGACGGTTCGATCCAACGTATTGCTTTTTCGGTCAGACCTTTTTAAAGTTGGAACCAATTCTGGCTCAGCAGCGCAGCGCGTCAGGCAAGGGTGGTCAGCATGCCGTTCGCTAAGGTCACGGACCGGTACTCCAGCGAGCAGATCGAGCGTTTCTATACGGCTGGCGTATGGCGCGAAACGACGCTGCCGGATGAGCTGGATATTCAGGCAGCGGCGCACCCGGACAAGGTGTTCGTCACCGACTCCACCACCTCGTACACGTTTTCCCAGCTGCGCGACGCGGCACTGCGGCTGGCGGCCGGGCTTGAGCGCATCGGGATCGGCCGCGCGGACCGGGTGGCGGTCCAGCTTCCGAACTGGACCGAGTTCGCCGTCATCAGCGTCGCGTTGTCCCGGCTCGGCGCGATCATGGTCCCGATCATGCCGATCTACCGCCATGACGACGTGCGGTTTATCGTGGAGACGGCCGGGATCAAGGCGGCCTTCACCCCGGCCGAGTTCCGCAACTTCGACCACGCAGGGATGTTTCTCGACCTGGCCGCGTCCGTGGACACGCTGCAGTCGGTCATCGTGGTGCGCGGCGAGTCCGTGCCGGACGGCGCGCTGGGTTACGCCGACGTTCTGGCCGGCCCGGGCGCGCAGCCGGCGGGCTCGCCGGCCGGGCCAGACGACCCGTTCGTGATCGTCTTCAGCTCTGGGACCACCTCGCGGCCCAAGGGGTGCCTGCACACGTTCAACACCTACTGCGCCGGGGCCAGGCTGCTCGGCCAGGTGTGGCGCTACACCGAGGACGACATCCAGTTCGGCCCGTCGCCGGTCACGCACACCACCGGACTGGTGACCAGCATCCTGATGCCGCTGATCCACGGGGCCGGCTCGCACCTGATGGAGGTCTGGGATCCGCGTGAGGGCCTGGAGCGTATCGCCAAGTTCCACTGCACGGCGGCCGTGACGGCCACCACGTTCCTGCAGACGATGGTCCGCGTCTACGACCCCGACCAGCACGACGCGAGCAGCCTGCGGTTCTGGACGTCGGCCGGCGCGCCGATTCCGGGGAGCTTCGTCGAGGAGGCGTGCAAGGCGTTCCCCGGCTTGCAGGTGCTCAGTCTCTACGGCCGGAGCGAGAACCTGGCCACGACGACCTGCACCGTCGACGACCCCCAGGAGCGGTCGGTGACCTCGGACGGGAGGGCGGCGCCGGGCCAGGAGGTCCGCATCGTCGACGCCGACGGCGAGGAGGTGCCGCGCGGCACCGAGGGGGACATCGCCTACCGCGGCGCGACGAACCTGCTCGAGTACGTCAACCAGCCGGAGGCGACCGCGGAGATGTTCACCGCGGACGGCTTCTCCAAATCTGGTGACCTCGGGGTGATGGATGCCGACGGGTACGTCCGCGTCACCGGCCGCGTCAAGGACATCGTCATCCGCGGCGGCCTGAACATCAGCGTCCGGCAGGTCGAGGACCTGCTGTCGGCCCACCCCGCGGTGAGCGCGGTGGCGGCCGTCGGAATGCCGGACGAGGTCCTCGGCGAGCGGGTCTGCTGCTACCTGGTCCCGGTGCCCGGAGCCGACCCGCTGACCGTCGCGCAGATGCGCGATTACCTGCTCGCCGCGGGCCTCGCCATCCAGAAAGTCCCCGAACGGGTGGAGATCGTGGAGGCGCTGCCGATGACCGCGACCGGCAAAGTGCAGAAGAACCTGCTGCGTGAGGACGTCGCCCGCAAGGTCCGGGGGTGAGTCGGGACCGGGAGGCGGCGCAGCCTGAGCACACGCTGAGCGTCGGGATCTCGGACCAGGACGGGTTCACGACAACCGACCCGCGCATCCGGCGGCGGCTGCTGCAGCGGGTCGCCGACGTCGGCCTGGACCATGTCACGATGGGCGACCACGTTAGTTTTCACGGGGGATCGGGCTTCGACGGCATGGTCACCGCCAGCACGCTGCTGGCTTCGCACGACTCGCTGCCGGTGCTGATCGGGGTGTACCTGCTCGGGCTCAGGCACCCGATGCTGGCGGCGCGTCAGTTGTCTACGCTCGCGCAGACGGCGCCGGGGCGGCTGACGCTCGGTGTCGGCGTTGCGGGGGAGGACCGCGCTGAGGTGGCCAACGCGGGAGTGGACCCGGGGACCCGCGGGCGACACCTGGATGAAGCGCTGCCGCTGGTCCGGCGGCTCCTGGCCCGCTTCGCCGAGACCCGGGAGCGCATTCTCGAGGCGGTCGCGGACCGCGGCCGGCCGGCGCCCTCCTGGTTCGGGGTCAGCGTCTGGTGCGGCCTGGACGGTGACGCCGGCCAGGCCAGGAACCTGGTGGCGGCGAAGCTGGAACGGCTTTACCGGCTGCCGTCCGAGAAGTTCCAGGCCCTGGCGCCCGCCGGGACGCCTAAGCAGGTGGCGGAGTTTCTCTACCCCTACGTGGAATCGGGCGCCCGGCACGTCACGCTCATTCCGGCCGGGCGGTCCATCGAGGCCGAGATCGACGCCGCGGCCGAGGTGAGCGAGCTTCTCCGGGCCGCCGCCGGCCGACTGTGACAAGGGTGCGGGTGCCGTGCGGGCAGTGGTGATGCGGGCCTACGGTGAGGCGTCGGTGCTGACGGAAGAGACCGTGCCTGACCCGGCCGCGCGACCGGGGCACGTGCTGGTGCGGCTTGAGGCCGCCGCGCTCAACTGGCACGACATCCTGGTCCGGCGCGGGCAGTACGGCTCGCCGCTGCCACACGTGCCCGGAGCCGACGGGGCGGGCAGGCGCGTCGACACCGGCGACCGCGTCATCATCCTCCCGTCGCTGTCGTGGGGCGAACGCGAGGAAGCGCCGGGCGACGCCTGGGAGATCCTGGGCGACCGCCAGTGGGGCACTTATGCCGAGTTGGTCAGCGTCCCCGCGGACTGCGTTCTCCCGTGGCCCGCGGGCTTCGGCGCCGGCCAAGCCGCCGCACTGCCCCTGACCGGGCTCACCGTCTACCGGGCGCTGTTCGTCCGGGGGCGTCTGGCCCGGGGAGAATCCGTGCTGGTGCTGGGCGCTAGCGGGGGAGTGGCGACCATGGCCGTGTCCCTGGCGGCGGCGGCAGGCGCGCACGTGGTCGTCACGTCAGCTGCCGAGGCGAAGATCGAGGCGGCCAGAGACCTCGGGGCGGCCGCGGGCGTCGACCACGGGTGCAACGGCTGGACCCGCGAGGCCAGGGAGCTGACCGCGCGGGGAGCGGGGTTCGACCTCGTTCTCGACTCTGTCGGCCGGTGGGCCGAGTCCGTCGCCTGCCTGCGGCCCGGGGGACGGTGCGTGGTCCTGGGCGCCTCGGCCGGGCAGCAGGCTGTCCTGGACGTGCGGTCCTTCTACTTCGGCCAGTACGAGCTGATCGGCACCACCATGGGCAGCCCCGCGGACATGGCTGGCCTGCTTTCTTTCCTTGCCGATCACGACGTCCCGCCGCCCGTCCTCGACCAGGTTTTCCCGCTCGAGCAGGCGGCGGCCGCCCACCGGAGACTGGAGTCAGCGGAAGGCTTCGGCAAGGTAATTCTCCTGCAACGCTGATCCGCATCACAGAACCGCCGGCGCGGTGCGCCTCGAGGAAAAAGGGAGCTGGCATGGCCGCGAACCTGGTCCGCTGCGACATTGATGACCGCGGTGTCGCGAGCATCGTCCTGGACGACCCGCGCAGTCGCAACGCGCTCAGTGACGGCCTGCTCGACGAGCTCACCGCCGCGCTCGAACGGGCCAGGGACGACGCCCGCGTTCGCGTCGTCGTGCTCGCCTCCGCCGACGAGCGGGTGTTCTCCAGTGGCGGCGACCTGAAGGCGTTTGCCGACGAGAGCCCGGTCATCGACAAATACGCCGGACTCGACCGGTTCCCGCGTATCTACCAGCTACTGGGCAACCTGGGCAAACCCTCGCTGTGCGCGGCCAGCGGCGACGTGCTGGCCGGCGCCTTCGGGCTGGCGCTCGCCTGCGACCTCATCGTGGCCCGTGACGGCATCCGGTTCGGCTGCCCGGAGATCAACGTCGGGGTCTTCCCGTTCATGATCTCGGCGCTGATCTACCGCAGTGTGCCCCGGGCCAAGGCGAACGAGCTCATGATGACCGGCGAGCTGATGACCGCCGAGGAAGCGCTCGCACTACACATCGTGAACAAGGTCGTGCCCGCCGCCGAGTTCGACGCCGAGGTCTCGCGGCTGGCCGGCCGGATCGCCTCCCGGTCGCCGCTGCTGATGCGCCTGGGCAAGCAGGCGCTGAACGCCTCGCGCGACCTTCCGCTGCCGGACGCGCTGAACTACCTGCAGGGCATGCTGGCCCTGGCGTTCACTACCGAGGACATCAAGGAGGGGGTCGCGGCGTTCCGCGAGAAACGCGAGCCTCGCTGGCAGGGCCGCTAGACTGCGGGCTCTCCTTATTTGGTCTGACCTATAGTACAGTTTGAGTCAGAGCGGCAAGGTGGTGACGATGGACCTGTCTGATGCTCCCGACGAGGAGCGGTTCCGCGACGGCGTGCGGGCCTGGCTCCGCGACAGCCTTCCCCGGCTGCCCTGGCCGGAGCCCTCTGGCCTGGAAGAGAAGGCTCCCTTCTGGCGGCAGTGGCAGCACCTGGTCTCCGACGCCGGGTACGCCGGACTTACCTGGCCCCGGGAGTACGGCGGCCAGGGCCTCGACGAGCGCATGCGCGCCATCTTCACCGAGGAATGCGACCGGGCCGGGGCGCCGGAGCGGCTCAACATCATCGGCGAGGACTTCGCCGGTCCGACGATCGCCCACGTCGGGACGGACGGGCAGAAGGAGCGTTACCTGCGGCCCATCCTCACCGGCGAGGAGATCTGGTGCCAGCTGTTCTCCGAGCCTGAGGCCGGGTCCGACCTGGCCTCGCTGCGGACCAAGGCGGTGCGGGCTGACGGCGGCTGGCGGATTACCGGGCAGAAGATCTGGACCAGCCGGGCTCAGCTCGCGGCGCACGCGATCTTGCTGGCGCGTACCGGCGGCGGTGAGCGGCACCGGGGCATCACCTACTTCCTGCTGCCGATGGACGCACCGGGCGTCACCGTCCGGCCGCTCGCCCACATGCTGGGAGAAGCGGAATTCAACGAAGTGTTCCTGGACGATGTCTTCCTGCCCGACGAAGCCGTCGTGGGCGAGGTCGGCGGCGGCTGGAAGGTCGCGATGACGACGCTTGCCTTCGAGCGGGTCGCTATCGCCACCGGTCGGGTGAACACGGTCAAGGCGATCGAGGACATCATCGCCGACATCCGGACCAGGAAATCCCCCGACGGCAGCCCCCTCGGCGCCGATCCCCGGGTGCGGCAGCAGGTGGCCGACCTGTGGAGCCGTGCCCTGGTGCACCGCGCGATCGGCCAGCGGGTGATCTCGGACGCGGCCGCCGGCGGGCCGCCCGGCCCGGTGGCGTCGATCGGCAAGCTTTACTTCTGCCCGCTGGTCGAGGACCTGGCCGAGTTCCGGCTCTCGCTCGAGCCGCTGGCCGGCGAGTTCGCCCTCGACGACGAGCTCGCGGAGGCGCGACGCTGGATGCGGCTCGCTAACCAGGCCCGGGGCACCGCGATCGCCGGCGGATCGACCTTCATCCAGCGCAACATCGTCGCCGAGCGCATCCTCGGCCTGCCGCGGAGCTAAACCTTGACCTACACCTGGCACCCGTCGCGGGACTACCGGGAGAACTCGAACGTCTCCCGGCTGATGCGCACGCTCGGCGCGAACAGCGCGAACGAGCTGCGGGCTCGCTCGGTGGCCGACATCGGCGCCTTCTGGGACACGGTGGTGCGGGACCTCGGCCTGGAGTTCCGGGTGCCCTACCGGGAGGTCCTGGACCTTACCGGCGGCATCGCCTACCCCGAGTGGTTCCCCGGCGGGCAGCTCAACATCGTCGACGCGGCCGTCAGCCGCTGGGCGCGCCAGACGCCGGGCACGCCGGCCGTGGTGCACGAGGCGGAGGACGGCACGGTCCGCACCTTGACCTTCGCCGAGCTGTCCGACCAGGTCGCCCGCGTCCGCGGCGGCCTGCGCCGGCGCGGCATCGGCCCGGGCGACGCGGTGGCGATCTACCTGCCGATGACGCCGGAAGCGGTCGTCGCGCTGTACGCGATCGCGAGCATCGGCGCGGTCGCCGTTCCGCTGTTCTCCGGGTTCGCGGCCACGGCGATCGCGTCGCGGATCCAGGACGCCGGCGCCCGGGCCGTGATCACCGCCGACGGCACGGTTCGCCGGGGCAAGACCGTCCGCATGCTGCCCCAGGTACGCGAGGCCCTCGCAGCCTGCCCGAGCGTCGAGTTCACCGCGGTCGTCACCAACCTCAGGGAGCCCCAGGAGGCCGGCCGCGACCGCGAGGTGCCGTGGCCACTGCTGCTCGAGGGCGAAGCGGACGATGCCGCCGAGCCCACCGCGGCCTCCGACATCCTGCTGCTGGCGTACACCTCCGGCACCACCGGCAAGCCCAAGGGGGCCGTGCATACGCACGCGGGGTTCCTGGTGAAGACCGCCAGCGAGGTCGCCTACGGGTTCGACATCACGCCCGGCCGGGTCTTCTGCTGGATCACCGACATGGGCTGGATCATGGGGCCGCTGTCGATCATCGGCACGCACGCCAACGGCGGCACCCTGCTGCTGTACGAGGGGTCGCCCGACGTCCCGGACGCGAGCCGGCTCTGGCGTCTGGCGCAGCGGCACCGGGTGTCGATGCTCGGCGTGTCGCCGACGCTGATTCGGGCGCTGCGCGCGGCGTCGCCTGATGTGCCGGACGCGGACCTGTCCGGTGTCCGGGTGATCGGGTCCACCGGCGAGCCGTGGGATCCGGAGTCCTACGAGTGGCTCGCCCGGGACGTGTTCGGCAGCCGGGTTCCGGTCATCAACTTCTCGGGCGGCACCGAGGTCGGCGGGTCCTTCCTGTGCCCGTACCCGGTCGAAGAGATTCGCAGCTGCTCGCTCGGCGGCCCGGCGCTCGGCATGGACGTCGACGTGGTCGACGATGGCGGCCAGCGGTTGCGCGGCCGCATCGGCGAGCTGGTGTGCCGTCAGCCGTGGCCCGCGATGACCCGCGGCATCTGGCGCGACGACGAGCGGTACCGGGAGGCCTACTGGTCAACGTTTCCCGGGATGTGGCGTCACGGCGACTACGCCCTGGCCGACACCGACGGCAGCTGGTTCATCCTGGGTCGCTCCGATGACGTGATGAACGTGGCGGGCAAGCGGGTCGCGCCGGCCGAGATCGAGTCGGTGATCGCCGCGGATCCAGCCGTGGCCGAGTCGGCCGTCGTCGGCATCCCGGACGACGCGAAAGGGGAAGCGGTCTGGGTGTTCTATGTCCCGCGCCCCGGCGCCCCAGACGATGACACGGTGCAGGCCAGGCTGCGGCGGCGGGTAGCGGACGAGTTGGGCAAGCCGTTCGCCCCTTCTCACGTGGTGAGCGTCCCGCAGCTGCCGAAGACTCGCTCGGCCAAGATCCTGCGGCGCGCGGTGCGGGCCGCGGTGCTCGGCTCCGACCCGGGGGACCTGTCCGGCGCGGAGAACCCCGAGGCGGTGGAGGACATCCGCAAGCTGGTCCAGGACCTCCGGTGACGCCTGTTCCCGGCGCTTACCCCTCGGGGACCTCGATAGCGGTCCTGTTCTCGACCGCGGCGACGGCCTCGGCGTACGAGTGGACGTGGCGGGTCATCCGGCGCAGTGCGGCATCCACGTCACCGGCCCGGATGGCCTCGGTAATCCGGCTATGCGCCAGCACCGTCGTGCGGCGGACCTCAGCGTCGACGAATGTCCGGTTGTCGGTGGATTCGTAGATGGCCCTCGACAGTGCCGCCATGAAACCGGTCAGCAGCTCGTTGTGGCTCGCGGTTGCCACCGCGACGTGCCAGTCGACGTTGGCCTGCAGGAAGTCCTCGAGTGGCCCGTCCGCTGCGATGGCGACGTTGGCCGCCTCCAGCCGGTCCAGGTCGTCGTCGGTGCGGTACTTGGCGGCCAGTCGAGCGCACACGGGCTCTACGCCCTCCCGTGTCTCGAGCAGCGCCGCCATCCGGATTCGCCGTCCGCGAATCAGCAGGTTCACCGTGTTCGCGACCGAGTCGCCGTCCGGTCGCTGCACGAAAGCGCCGCCCGAACGGCCGGTTTTGATCCGTACCAGGCCCTGGACTTCGAGGATGCGCAGCGCCTCGCGGACGGTGGTACGGCTCATCTGCGTTTGGGTAACCATGTCGCGCTCAGTCGGCAGCGATGTCCCCTCAGGGAACCTTCCGGACAGGATGTTCTCCCGCAGTTCGTTGGCGAGCACTTCCGAGGCCTTCGGAACCTGCATCGGTGACAGCACGGCCTGTTGCGTGATTGCGGATTCCGACGCCACCAGTCACCATCTCGTTGTCGCAACTGTCTATTGGTCATACCTAATCTACCAGTCGATCTACCCGCTGCCGTGCGCCTCGTGCCCAGGGCCGTCCGGCCCGGGGTACGAGATCGTGGGCGCGACAGAAAGGACCTAGCGTGGATTGGAAACTGTCCGCCGAGCAGAAGGCCTATCAAGAGGCATTTCGGGACTGGCTGTCGGCGGCCGCGCCAGCGGGGACGGTCCGCCGCTGGCTCGACGAAGCCGACGCGTCGTCCTTCGAGTCGCGGTTCGCGGCCGACGGCTGGGCCGGGGTCGGCCTGCCCGAGGGCCTCGGTGGGCAAGGCGGAGGGCTGATCGAGCTCGTCCTGACCGCCGAGGAGCTGGCCCGGGCGGCGGCCCCGTCGGCCGCCTGGCTGACGACCGTGCTCGCCCTGCCCGCGCTGAGCGGGCAGCCCGGGCTCGCTGACACGGTCCTGGCCGGCCCGGCGGCGGCGTTTCTGGCCTCCGCTGAGACCGTGCCCGACCAGGTCGCACCGCTGGCCGCGGACGCGGCGGGCGCCCTGAGCGGCACGGTGCCCCGCGTCCTGGCGGGGGACACCGCCGCCTGGTTCGTGGCCGGAGTGGGCGACGGGGCGGTACGGGAGTTGCGGCTGGTCGACGCGTCTGCCCCCGGCGTCACCCGCACCCGGCGCCACCTGCTCGACCGTTCGCGCTCAGCCGCGGACATCGCTCTTGACCGCGTGCCGTCAGCCCCGCTGGCGGTGGACGCGGCCGCGGTGCTGACCCAGGCCGCCGCCCGGGCGGCCGTGCTGGTGGCGGCCGACTCGCTCGGCGCGACCGAGCGCATGCTGGACCTGGCCGTGGAGTACAGCGGGCAGCGACGTCAGTTCGGCGTCCCGATCGGCTCGTTCCAGGCGGTCAAGCACGCGGCCGCCACCATCGAGGTCGGGATCGAGGCCGCCCGCTCCGCGATCCACTTCGCCGCCGCGTCGGTCGACGCGGGCGACCCCCAGTCCCGGCTGCACGCCGCGGCGGTCAAGGCGCAGGTCACCGCGGAAGGGGCCCGCGCTGCCGAAAGCGCGCTCACCCTGCATGGGGCGATCGGCTACACGTGGGAATACGACCTGCACCTGTTCTTCAAGCGGGCGAGGCTGGACCGTGAGCTCTACGGCGCTCCCGCGGCGTGGAACGAGCGCATCGCGGACGGGCTCGCGCTCGTCTAGCTATTTGGTCAGGCCTTTGATATTTTTAGTCCAAATGGCGAGGAAGGAGCTCAGGTACCGTGGACTTCGATCTGACCGAGGACCAGGAAACGATCCGCAAGGCGGTCCGTGAGCTCGCCGCCAAGTTCGACGACCAGTACTGGATGGAAAAGGACGCGGCGCACGAGTTTCCGGCCGAGTTCTACCAGGCCTTCGCCGGAGCCGGATGGCTCGGCATCACGACCCCGGAAGAGTACGGCGGCCACGGCTTCGGCATCACCGAGGCATCACTGCTCCTGGAGGAAGTGGCGGCTTCCGGGGCCGGCATGAACGGCGCCAGCTCGATGCACCTTTCGATCTTCGGCATGCACCCGGTGATCGTGCACGGCTCAGACGCGATCAAGCGGGAGAACCTGCCCCGCATCGTCAGCGGAGACCTGCACGTCTGCTTCGGCGTCACTGAGCCCGAAGCCGGCCTCGACACCACGCGCATCACCACCTTCGCCCGGCGGGACGGGTCCGACTACGTGGTCAACGGCCGCAAGGTGTGGATCTCCAAGGCCCTGGAGTCGGAGAAGATCCTGCTGCTGACGCGGACGACGAAATTCGCCGACGCGGCAAAGAAGACAGACGGGCTCACCCTGTTTCTCACCGATCTCGACCGGGCCCGCGTGGATATCCGCCCGATCGCGAAGATGGGCCGCAACGCGGTCAGCTCCAATGAGCTGTTCATCGACGATCTGCGGGTCCCCGCCGAGCACCGGATCGGCGAGGAGGGCGAGGGCTTCAAGTACCTGCTCGACGGCCTCAACCCCGAGCGCATGCTGGTAGCCGCGGAAGCTCTCGGGATCGGCCGGGTCGCGTTGCGCCGCGCTGTCCGGTACGGCAACGACCGGGAGGTCTTCGGCCGGCCCATCGGCATGAACCAGGGGCTGCAGTTCCCGCTGGCGGACTCGCTGGCCCGGCTCGACGCCGCCGAACTCGTCCTGCGCAAGGCCACCTGGCTCTACGACCACGGCAAGCCATGCGCCCGCGAGGCCAACACGGCCAAGTACCTGTGCGCCGACGCTGGCTTCGAGGCCGCTGACCGGGCGCTGCAGACCCACGGCGGCATGGGCTACTCCGAGGAGTACCACGTCGCCCGCTACTTCCGCGAGGCCCGGCTGACCCGCATCGCCCCGCTCAGCCAGGAAATGGTGCTCAACTACCTCGGCGAGCACGTACTCGGACTGCCAAGGAGCTACTGATGTTCTCTCTGCAGGGCCGCTCCGCCCTCGTCACCGGCGCGGGCAACGGCATCGGGGCCGCGGTCGCCCGCGCTTTCGCCGCGGCGGGCGCCGTCGTGGTGACCGCCGATATCGACTCCGCGGCCGCCGCCACGGTGGCTAAGGAGATCGAGCAGGCCGGGGGACGCGCCGAGCCGGCCGTGCTCGACGTCCGCGACGCCAGCCAGGCCGCCCAGGCCGCGCAGCAGGCCGCCGCCCTCGGCGGCGGCGTGCTCAACATCGTCGTCAACAACGCGGGCGTCATCGCCCCCGCCATGTTCCATAAGATGACCGCTGACCAGTTCTCCCTGGTGCTCGGCGTCCACGTCGGCGGCGCCTTCACGGTCAGCCAGGCGGCGCTGCCCTTTCTCCCCGATGACGGCACCGGGCGCATCATCAACGTCACCTCGGCCGCCGGCCTGGTGGGAACCATCGGCCAGGTGAACTACGGCGCGGCCAAGGCCGGGATCGTCGGCCTGACGAAGTCGCTCGCCCGCGAACTGGCGAAGCGCCAGATCACGGTCAACGCCGTGGCCCCGCTCGCGGCGACCAGCATGACCGAGAACATCCGCGGCAACGAGAAGCTGGCGGCGCTCACTCTCGCCCGGATCCCCCTCGGCCGCTGGGCCAGTCCCGACGAGATCGCGCCCACCTTCGTGTACTTCGCCTCCGACGCCGCCGCCTACGTGACCGGGCAGATCCTGCCGGTCGACGGCGGGACGGTCATCTGATGGCCCGCGCGGGAAGAAGCCCCCTCACCGGCCGCGACGCGCTGATCGTGGAGGCGCTGCGCCTGCCGACCGGAAAGTCGCATCCCGAGCGGGGCTGGTACTCCGGCACCCACCCCAACGCGATGCTCGGCGCGGTCTACGCCGCGCTGCTCGGGAGCACCAGCCTGGCCCCGGCGGACGTCGAGGACCTGATCATCGGGTGCACCGCGCCGTTCGGCGAGCAGTCCCGCAATATCGCCCGCAACGCCTGGCTGCAGGCGGGCTACCCGCCGGAGGTGCCGGCTACCGTGCTCGACCGCCGCTGCGGGTCCGCGCAGACGGCCGTCGAGATGGCCGCCGCGCTGGTCGCCTCCGGTACCCATGACGTGGTGATCGCCGGCGGCGTCGAGCACATGGGACACGTCCCGATGAACTCGCCGGCGAAGATCTCCGAGCTCTACGGCGACCCGTGGCCGCCCGAGCTGCGCGCCCGGTACGACTTCGTGCCGCAGGGGGAGAGCGCCGAGCTGATCGCCGACCGCTGGGGCATCTCGCGCGGTGAGATGGACATCTTCGCCGCCCGCTCCCACCGGCTCGCGGCGGCCGCCGCGGCCGCCGGGCGGTTCGCCCGGGAGATGATCCCCCAGCAGCTTGACGGCGAGTCCCGGGTAAGCGACCAGACCATCAGGCCGCAGACTTCGGCTGAGAGCCTGGCCGGGCTGAAACCGGTCTTTCGCGCCGACGGTCGGATCACCGCGGGCAGCTCGTCGCCGATCTGCGACGGAGCGGCCGGCGTGCTGCTCGCCTCCCCGGACGCCGTCGCGCGCCACGGCCTGCGGCCGCGGGCCCGGATCCTGGACCAGACCACGGTCGGGGTAGACCCGATCATCATGCTCACCGGCCCCATCCCCGCGACCAGGAAACTGCTCGACCGCAACGGGATGACGATCGGCGACATCGACCTGATCGAGATCAACGAGGCGTTCAGCTCGGTCGTCCTCGCCTGGGAACGCGAGCTCAAGCCCGACATGGACCGAGTCAACGTCAACGGCGGCGCCATCGCGCTCGGCCACCCGGTGGGCGCGACCGGCGCGCGGCTGTTCGGCACGCTGCTGGCCGAGATGGAACGCCGCGATGCCGAGATCGGCCTGGTGACGATGTGCTGCGGCGGCGGCCTGGGCACGGCCACCCTGGTGCAGCGGGTCAGCTGATGCTCGACCTCACGCCCTACATCCAGCCCGGCGACGGCATCTGGTGGGGCCAGGCCGGAGCGGAGCCCGAACCCCTGGTCAACGCCCTGCTCGACCAGGCCGACAGCATCGGGCCGGTACGGGCGTTCATGGGGATGACCTGGAACGAACGGTTCGCCGAGGGCTTGCCCGACTCGCTCACGGTGCTGTCCTACGGCGGACTGGGCCAGCTGCGCCGGCTCAGCCGGCGAGGCTCGCTGCAGGTCGTGCCCTGCCACTACTCGGCCCTGCCGCGGCTGTTCGCACGCGGCCTGCTGCCCGCCGACGTCGGTCTGGTGCAGGTGTCCGCGCCCGACTCGGCCGGCCTGGTGTCGCTCGGCATCGGGGTGGAGTACGTAGCGGACGCGCTGCCGTACGCCAGGACACTCATCGCCGAGGTCAACCAGCGCATGCCGAGCACCGCGGGTACCCCGCGCCTGCCGCTGAGCGCCTTCGCGGCGACGGTGGAAACCGACCGCCCGCTGCGCGAGGCGCCCGCCCGGGAACCCGACGACGTCGACCGGGCCATCGGCGCGCTGGTGGCTGGTCTGGTCCGCAACGGTGACACGCTCCAGGTGGGTGTCGGCGCGCTGCCTAGCGCGATCCTCATCGCGCTGTCCGGCCATACCGACCTCGGCATCCATAGCGGAATGATCACCGACGGCGTGCTCGACCTGGTCGAGGCCGGCGCGGTGACCGGGGCCAGGAAGGAAATCGACCGGGGCCTGGTCGTCACGGGAGCGGCCCTCGGCAGCAGCGCGATGTACGACAAGCTGGCTCGGTTTCCGGTCGAGTTCCGTCCCGCCAGCTACACCCACGACCCGGCCGTGCTCGCCCGCCTGCGGTCCCTGGTGGCGGTCAACTCCGCCATCGAGGTGGACCTGCTCGGCCAGGTCGGCGCCGAACTCGCCGGGGGCGTGCACGTCGGAGCGGTCGGCGGCCAGGCCGACTTCAGCCGGGCGGCGTCGCTGACCGGGGCCCGGTCGATCATCGCGCTGCGCTCGGCGTCGCGCGCCGGGTCCACGATCGTCCCGGTGCTGGCCGGCGGTGTGGTGACTACCGGGCGAGCCGACGTGGACGCCGTGGTCACCGAGCACGGGATCGCGCTGCTCACCGGGTGCACGGTCGGCGAGCGGGCCCGCCGCCTGATCGCGATCGCGGCCCCGCGATACCGGGAAAGCCTGGAAAGAGGCCTGGCCGAGCAGGAGGTAGTTTCATGAACTTCAACGCCCGCAACACGCTGCCGACCCGAGTGCACATTCGCGAGGTCGGTCCCCGCGACGGCTTTCAGAACGAGCCGGAGACTATCGCCACCGCGGACAAGCTAGAGCTGATCAGAGCGCTTGGCCGGGCCGGCTACACCCGGATCGAGCTGGCCAGCTTCGTCCGGCCCGACGTTATACCGCAGCTCGCGGACGGGGTCGAGGTGCTCAGCGGCACCGAGCTGCCCGCTGGGGTTGAGCGCACGGTGCTGATCCCCAACAGCCGGGGGCTGGAAAACGCGCTGAAGGTGCGGGACCTCTTCGACGCCGCGTCGGTGTTCGTCAGTGCCTCGCAGACGCACAACAAGAAGAACATCAACCGGACGATCGAGGAGACCATGGCCGACGTGCAGGTCATGGGAGAGCGGGCCCGCGCGGAGGGGCTGAAGCTCACCGCCGTCATCGCCACGGCCTTCGGCTGCCCGTACGAGGGAAAGGTGCCGCTGGCCCGGGTGCTCGACCTCGCCGAGCAGTTCGCCGACGCGGGGGCGGCCGAGATCGGGTTCGGCGACACCACCGGGATGGCCAACCCGGCGCAGGTGTCGCAGTTCTTCGGCGCGGCCCTGGCCCGGCTGCCCGGCGTGGAGCTCACCGCGCACTTCCACAACACCAGGGGGCAGGGGCTGGCCAACGCCTACGCGGCGCTGCAGGCCGGCTGCACCAGCTTCGAGTCGAGCTTCGGCGAGCTCGGCGGCTGCCCGGTGCCCGCCGGGTCCACCGGCAATATCGCCACCGAGGACCTGGTGAGCATGTTCCACGAGATGGGCGTCGAAACCGGCCTCGACCTGGAGAAGGTGATCGACGCCGCCCGGGCGGCGCAGGCCATCCTCGGCCGGAAGCTGACCAGCCACTCGATTGTCGCCGGGCCGGTGACCTGGGCGTCACCGGCCCCCGGCTGAAACCACCGCACCTGACGGACTGGAGAACCGCATGAGCAACCGCACCGCACTGGTCACCGGAGGCGCCCAGGGCATCGGCCGGGGCATCGCCGCCGCGCTGGCCGCACAGGGCTTCCGGGTAGCGATCGCCGACCTGAACTTCGAGACCGCCACCCAGACCGCCAAGGACCTCAGCGAGGCCGGCGGGACCGTCATCGCGGTCGAGGTGAACGTCACCGACATCGCCTCGGTACAGGCTGGCCTGCGCAGTGTCGAGACTGACCTCGGCCCGGTCGAGGTCGTGGTCAACAACGCCGGCTGGGATGACTTCATGCCGTTCATCGCGACCAGCGAAGACTTCTGGGACAAGATCCTGGACATCAACTTCAAGGGCGCGCTCCGGGTCACTCAGACGGTGCTGCCCGGCATGATCGAACGTCGGTTCGGACGGATCGTCAACATCGGCTCGGACGCCGGCCGGGTCGGGTCGTCGCTGGAAGCGGTCTACTCGGGCGCCAAGGGCGGCATCATCGCGTTCACCAAGACGCTTGCCCGCGAGGTCGCCGCCAACGGCATCACGGTGAACACCGTCTGCCCGGGCCCCACCGACACTCCGGCCTTGCGCAAGTTCGCCGACGGCGCCGGGCAGGACGCGGAGAAGGTGATCAGCGGCATGGTCCGCGCCGTGCCCATGAAACGGCTCGGCACCCCCGACGACGTCGGCCCGGCCGTCGCCTTCTTCGCCTCCGACGCCGCGGGCTTCATCACCGGCCAGACGCTGTCGGTCAGCGGCGGCCTGACGATGGCGTGAGCTGGTTCGCCCAGGCGGTGGCGGGCGCGCTGGCGCAAACTGTACTGCGTAACCATGCGTTGATATGGTCATACCATAGGGCCAGAACTTGATGGAGGAGCAGATGGGCCAGCCGTCGATCCAGTCGCACGACGTTGTGACCTGGCAGATCGTGGCCCCCGGGACCTGGCAGGTGTCGATGGCGTCGCCGCCTGCCAACGCGCTGAGCGTGCCGCTGCTCGACGGCCTGCAGGTCATGATCGACGCCGCCGAGAAGGCGCGAGACGTGAAGGTCGTGATCCTGTCTTCCGCGCTCGACGGCTTCTTTGCCGCCGGGGCCGACGTCAAGCACCTGGCGGAGATCAACGGCGCGTCGTTCGCGGCCTACGGCGCGCAGATGCGCGCGGTCAACGACCGGATCGCCGCCGCTCCGTGGCTTTCGGTCGCGGCGGTCGACGGTCTCGCCCTCGGCGGCGGCCTTGAGCTGGCCATGGCCTGCACGCTGCGGGTCTCCGGCCCCCGCGCCCGCTACGGGCTGCCGGAGGCAAAGCTCGGGCTGATCCCCGGGGCCGGCGGTACGCAGCGACTGCCCCGGATCGTCGGCCGCGGCCGGGCACTGGACATCATGCTCACCGCCCGGCAGGTTCCGGCCGGCGAGGCGCTGGCCATCGGCCTAGTCGACCGGCTCACGGAGGGGGACGTGATCGGTGCGGCGCTCACCCTGGCCGAGGAACTCAGCCACGCCTCGCTGCCTGCCCAGCGGGCAGTGGTCCGCACCGTGGACGCCGCGTTCGACCTCCCGCTCGAGGCCGGCCTGAAATACGAGGCGGACCAGGAGCAGTCACTGTTCGAAGAAGGCGAGGCCGCCGAGGGGATAGCCGCATTCGTCGCCAAACGGCCGCCGCGCTTCGCCTGACGGCGGTGCGCTGTACTGGAGGCGGCGATTTCCCGGTGAACGGCTAAGGAGCCTTCCGATGACAACGACCGAGAGCACCGTCTCGGACCAGGGTCTTCCCGTCCTGGAGGGCGGCCCCGAGTTGGCCTTCCGGGTGGCGCGCCCGTTCGCGGACGGAGGGACTGTCTCCTCTTCCATGCCGGTCGGCCCGTGGCTGAACGGGCCTTCCGGCCGTCCGCTCGCGGGTGCCCTGGGCGTCCTGATCGACAACGTGCTGGGCTACGCCATCATGCTGCGCCGCCCGCCCGGCGGGTGGTCGGTCAGCGCCGAGATTTCCCTGGACCTGTGCGGTCCCGTGCCTGACGGCACGCACGTGCTGCGGGCCGAGGGCCGCAGTGACCACTCCGACGCCACCGGGGGAATCGCCTCGTGCGCGGTGACTGACGGCTCCGGACGGCTTATCGCCTTGGGCCGGCAGCACGGCCGGTGGATACAGATGACACCCAGCGCGGCCCCACCGGGCGCGGGTGCGGAGTCGGCTAGCCCGGCCGCAGCGGCCGAGGGCCTGACCGGGCTGCTGGGGACCCCGGCCGCGGCCGGGGACGGCAGCGCGCAGCTGGACCTCGCCGTCACCCGCGACCTGGTCAATCCGCTCGGCAACCTGCACGGCGGCATCACCCTGGGCGCCTGCGATCTGGTGACGCAGGCAGCACTCGCGGCCGTGGCCGGGCCACTGCGGACCACATCCATCCATGTCGCCTACACGCGTCCCGTCCCAGGTGGCACGGCCGTCAGGTTCACGGGGCGCGTCTTGCACCGGGGCCGCGCCTTCGCGGTCGTTCAGGTCACCGCGGCGAACGAAAGCGGGAAGCCGTTCGCCATCGCCACCGTCACGACGGGGGCACCCGCATGAACAGGAGCCGCCCATGATCAGCCCCGGCACCCCGTACCAGACGCTCCTGCGGGAGGAACCCGCCCCCGGCGTCGCCGTGGTCACGCTGAACCGCCCCGACCGCTACAACGCGATGACCGCGCAGATGTTCGACGAGCTGGAACGGATGGCGGACGAACTCGCGGACTCCGACGAGCTGCGGGTGATGATCCTGACCGGGGCGGGCAAGGGCTTCTGCGCCGGCTATGACCTGGCCGATGCCGCCGTCCTGCCGAACCTGGGGGCGCTGGCCATGCTCGACCTGCAGGAACGCGCCGCCCGGGCCCTGCTCGCGGTGCGCCAGATGCGGGTGCCGGTCATCGCCGCGGTGAACGGCCCCGCCGCAGGCGGCGGCCTGGCCCTGGCTCTGGCCGCGGACATCCGGCTCGCGGCCCCCGCGGCCACCTTCAACGCCGCCTTCGTCCGCATCGGCCTGTCCGCCGGCGACCTGGGCACCTCCTGGCTGATGACCCGGCTCGTCGGGCCCGCCGTCACCAGCGAGATCTGCTTCACCGGGCGCCCCGTTGGCGCGGCTGAGGCGCTGCGGATCGGCCTGGTGAACGCGGTCAGCGAGCCGGGCGCGCTGATCGACGACGCGTTGCGCCTCGCCCAGGCGATCGCCGCCAACTCACCCGGCGGCGTCCAGCTCTCCAAGCGCGCGCTCCAGGCCAACCTGGAGGCCGCCTCCTACGCGGCGGCGATTGAACTGGAGAACCGCGGCCAGGCACTGCTGACCAGGACGGAGGACATGACCGAGGCGCTGGCCGCCCTCCAGGAGAAGCGCCCGCCCGTTTTCACCGGACGCTGACCGCCGACCAAGGAGCAGACCCACGATGACCGCAACCGAGAACCCGGGGGCCGCACTGGAGGTGCCCGTCCTCAAGACCCTCGCCATCGAGGTGCTCGACCGCGACGTCGCCGTGCTGCGGATCAACCGCCCCGACCGGATGAACTCCCAGACTCCTGCGATGTTCACCGAGTACGGCATCGCCGCGCGAGCGCTGCGGGACAGCGGGCTGCGTGCGCTCATCCTCACCGGCGCCGGGGACCGTGCGTTCTGCGCGGGGTTCGACCTCGACCAAGTGGGGGTGATCACCCAGATGGGAGTGCGCGAGTTCCTGAAGTTCCAGGAGACCGCGACCGCGGGCATCCAGGCCATCCGGCACCTGCCCTTCCCGGTGATCGCCGCGGTCCACGGCGCCGCGACGGGCGGCGGTCTCGCCCTCGCCCTGGCGGCCGACATCCGCCTGATCGCGCCGACCGCGAAGTTCAGCGCCGCCTTCATCAAGGTGGGCCTGTCGATCGGGGAACTCGGGACGTCCTGGAACCTCACCCGGCTGGTCGGACCCGGGCGCGCCGCGGAGATCGGCTACACCGGCCGGATCGTCGGCGCGCAGGAGGCCGTGCGGATCGGGCTGGCCAACCGGATAGTCCCGGCTGGGGAACTGCTAGACGAGGCGCTGGCGATGGCGCGGCTGATCGCCAGCAACTCACCGGGCGGCGTACGTCTGTCCAAACGCGCCATCCAGCGCAACCAGGAGATCACCTCCTACGCCGCCGCCATGGAGCTGGAGAACCGGGGCCAGGCGCTGCTCACCCGGACGCAGGACATGGCCGAGGCGCTCGCCGCCTTCACCGAGGGCCGTCAGCCCCGGTTCACGGGGCAATGAGCACCGGCGGCACCGTCGCAGCGGCGGGTTGGAGCGGGCCGGCCCGGGGCGCCCTGGCGCGCTTCCTGCGCGAACGCGGCCTGGGCGGCGGCGCGTCCGGTGACGAGCTGGAGATCCGGCGGATTGGCGACGGGCACTCGAACCTCACGTTCGCGGTGACCGGCGGGGCGGTCCGCCTGGTGATCCGAATGCCACCGCCTCCGCCCGAGCCCCCGGGGGCACATGACGTGCTGCGCGAAGCGCGCCTGATGGACGCGCTGCGCGATACTCCGGTCCCGGTCCCCGCGGTGCTCGCCACCGCGCAGGCCGGGGAGGTCACCGACGTCCCCTGCTCCGTCGTGAGTTTCGTGGAGGGACCCGTGGTCACCACGGTCACCCCCGCGCCGCTTGGTCAGCCGGCCGTCAGACGGCAGGCAGGTGAGGCACTGATCGATACGCTCGCCAACCTGCACGCCGTGGACTGGGGGGTGGCCGGCCTATCCGGCCTGGGACGACCTGACGGCTTCAACGCCCGCCACCTGCGCCGCATCGGCCAGCTGGTCGCGGACTCCCACAGCCGGCTGCCGCGCCGGTTCGCGCCGGCCGGCGGGTGGCTCGCGGCGCACGTGCCCCCGGAATCGGGTGCCGTGATCGTGCACGGCGACTACCGGATCGGCAACGTCGTACTCGCTCCGGCGCCACCGGGCCGCGTCGCCGCGGTCCTGGACTGGGAACTGGCCACCATCGGCGACCCGCTGCTGGACGTCGCCTACTTCCTGGCCTCGGTGCCTGAGCCGGGGCAGCCGCGGACACCCGTGCAGGACATGGGCACAGCGATGCTCGAAGACGGCTGGCCCGGCCGGGCGGAGCTCGCCGCCCGGTACGCCGAACGCACCGGCCGGGACCTCGGCGGCCTGGCCTGGTACACCGTCATGGCGCTGTGGAAGCTGGCCGCGCTATACGAGTACAGCCGCCGCCGCGCCGCAGGCGACGGCGGCGACGACTACTACACGGACGAGGCGCTGGTGGCGTCCTTCCTGACCGCGGCTCACCGGGCCGCGGGGCTGGACGAAGTCCCGGCGAACGGGACCGACGAGGACGCGCTCACAAGGGAAACGAGATGACAGACACCTTCCAGGACGCCCTGACGCTGCCCGGCGCCGCGGGCCTGCCGCCGCGGTTCTTCGACCGTTTCGTCTTCAACCTGCACCCTGAGGCCTGCGCGCCGTCGGTCATTGTCGGCCTCGGCGTCTACCCGGTCGAGGATGTCGTGGACGGCTTCGCCATCGTCGTGACGCAAAAGGAGCAGCGCAACCTGCGGTTCTCCACCGAGCTGAGCGACACCGACGGCACCAGTGCGGGCCCCCTGTCCTGGCGGGTGACGGAACCGCTGAAGACCTGGGAGCTCCGGCTCGGCCCCAATCCGGCGGGCCTGGAATTCGACCTGACCTGGCGGGCACGGTCGCCCGCCTGGGCCGGCGAGGTGGCCGTGGCCAACACCGGCGACGCTCCCTCCTCGTTCGCGCACCTGTTCCAGTCCGGCCGTTATGAGGGAACCTTGCGCCTAGACGGCCGCCAGCAGCGGGTGGACGGCTGGTACGGCCAGCGAGACCGCTCCCGCGGCGTCCGTTCCATGTCCGGCGGCCAGGGCCTGCACCTGTGGTTCCAGGCCCAGTTCCCCGACCGCTGCGTCGGTTTCCTGCTCGCGGAGACCCGCCAGCACGAGCAGGTGCTGCTCGAGGGAGCGATCATGCACGAGCGCGGCGAGCTCGACACCATCACCGCGGTCCGCCACGACCTGCGGTTCGACGACAACCTCGACCTCACGGGCGGCACGGTCGAGGTATCAGCCAAGTCCGGTGCGGTGTACCGCATCGCGGCGGATGCCTCCGCTGGCGGAGGTTACATGGCCGGCGGGGGATACGACCGGCGGCACGGCCGCCCGCTCGGTCGCGATCACCTCGAGTGCGACGTCTACCCGCTCGACGGCTCGGTGTCCCCGCGCACGCTCGGCACCGCCCTGACCGACCGGCTCGCCGCGTTCACCTGGGACGGCGTGCCGGGATACGGGATCTTCGAGTTCGCGGTGACCCGGAGCCCGTCCTACGCCTACTGCCCTACGCTGACCTGAGTGGGGCCTCACAGCACGGCAACGGAGGATCCCTGATGCCCGCGATGACGGATCCGCGCCAGTGACCGCGGGCACGCGGCCGCACGGCGCGGCGCTTGAAGGGGTGCTGGTACTCGATTTGGGCCAGATTTACGCCGGGCCGTACTGCACGCACCTCCTGCGGTCGCTGGGCGCGGCGGTGATCAAAATCGAGCCGTTCGAAGGCGAGCCCATTCGGTGGCGCTCAACCGGCGAGACATCGGGCCAGGCCTTCCTCATGCTTAACCCGGGCAAGCAGGGCATCCGGCTGAACCTGAAGAAGCCGCGCGGCAAGGAGATCTTCTGCCAGCTGGTCCGGCAGGCCGACGTCGTGGTCGAGAATTTCGCGGAGGGTGTGCTGGAACGGCTGGGTATCGGCTGGGAGGTACTGCACGAAATCCGGCCCGAGTTGGTGCTCGCCTCCGCACGGGCCTACGGCAGGCACCCCGCCTCCGAGGGCCTGCGCGGGATGGACGTGACGGTCCAGGCAGTCTCGGGAATCGTGTCGTCCACCGGTTTTCCCGACGGCGCCCCGGTGAAGGCGGGAGGCGCGGTGGTCGACTTCGCCACCGGCACCCATCTGGCCGCCGCGGTGCTTGCCGCTCTGTTCCAGCGGGAGCGGACGGGCGAGGGCCAGCACGTCGAAGTAGCCATGCAAGACGCCATCGTGCCCACTCTCACTTCGAATTTCGCCGGCCTGCTCGAGTCTGAAGGGCCGTTTCCGGAGCGAACAGGAAACCGGCACGGCGGCTTGGCTATCTGCCCCTACAACATTTACCCGGTCGCCGACGGATGGCTGGCGATCTTGTGTCTCCGCTCGAAGCACTGGACTGACCTCTGCCACCTGATGGATCGCGCGGATCTGGCGGGCGATCCACTCCTGGCCACTCCGGCCGGGCGGGTAAAGAAGATGGACGCCGTAGACGAGGCTGTCACCGCGTGGACCAGCGGCCTCGACTCCGGCAGTGCGTTCCGGCTGCTGCAGCAGGCTGACATTCCGGCGGCACCGGTTCGGTCGCTGCGCGAAGTCCTGCACGATCCTGTGCTTCGCGACCGCGGGATGCTCGCCGAGATCGGCGAAGGCCCGCGCGCCTGCACGATTCTGGGTTCGCCGATACAACTGGCCGATTCAGCTGAGCCGGATACCTGGCCGGCCCCGCTGTTGGGAGAGCACACAGCTGAGGTCCTGCGCGGCCGGCTGAACCTCGACGACAAGGAGATCGAGCGGCTGACGGCGGACGGCGTGATCTGAAGTCGGGGTCGAGGAAATTCGACGATGCGATCTCGACCGTCACCCGCCGCGCGGCAACGTCCCCGCCCGCGCGGCGGGACCAGAAGTCAATCGATCGCAGCCTGTGCGGGGTGTCGTGACGGTGCGCAGCTTGCGGTGGACTCCCGGGCGGCCATCGCAAGCTCCGGCGGTCCTTGCCCGGCCGAACCTCACGCCCCGCGGTGCTTGGAGAAGTCAGGCTCCCGCTTCTCGTTGAACGCGGTGATGCCCTCCTGGGCCTCCTCCGTCTCCCCGAACAGCTTGAGCGTGGTGTAGGCCATCGCGCCCATCGCCATGAACTGCTCGGTGTCGACGTTCAGCGACTGCTTGAGCACCTTAAGAGAGGTCGGGGAGAACTTGAGCATCTGGTCCGCCCAGGCGCGCACCTCGGCCCGGAGTTGGTCGGCCGGGACCACCTTGTTCACCAGGCCCCAGTCCAGCGCCTCCTGGGCGCTCAGCCGGCGCAGCATGAACCACAGCTCGCGGGTCCGCTTCTCGCCGATGACCCGGGCCAGGTAGCCCGAGCCCATGCCGGCATCGAACGAGCCGACCCGCGGGCCGTTCTGGCCGAACTGAGCGTGCTCGGCGGCGATGGTCAGGTCGCAGAGCACCTGCAGCACGTGGCCGCCGCCGATCGCCAGCCCGTTGACCGCCGCGATCACCGGCTTCGGGGTGTCCCGGATGACCCGGTGCAGGGCGTCGACCTCGAACAGGCCGCTGGCCGACGGGCCGTAGTCGCCGGTCTCCATGCGCTGCTTCTGGTCCCCGCCGGCGCTGAACGCCTTGTCCCCGGCGCCGGTGAGCGCCACCACCCCCACGTCGTCGCTGGCCCAGGCCCGCTTGAAGGACATCACGAGCTCATCGACCGTGCGGGCCCGGAACGCGTTGTAACGCTCGGGCCGGTTGATGGTGATCCAGGCCAGCCCCTCGTCAACCTCGTAAGTCACATCCGTGAAGTCGTCCATTGACTCAGGAGTCCTCTCTGTGCGCGGCGGGCTAGATGAGAGCCATGCTATTTGGTCTTATGGAATGAGCATTTAAACTTTATGACGGCATGCACCCAGAATCAACCTCGCCAGGGTCCGGGCGCTGGCCGCGGAAACCGGACGTTCATCAGCCGCGCTGCGCCTTGGCCGCTGCGCTAGCGGCCATGCTCTTCTCCCGGGCTGCGGCCCAGTCCTCGTCGCTCAGTGACGTCAGTCCCGCGAAGGTGCCGGGACCGGCCAGCATCTGGCCGCCGTCCATGGCAATGGTCTGCCCGGTGAGGTAGGGGCACGCGTCGGATAGCAGGAAGATCGTCAGGTTCGCCAGTTCCTCGATCGTCCCGGAGCGGCCCATGGGAATCTGGTCGGCCTGCGTGGCCCCGACCGAGCTTTTGTCGGTCGGGTTGAGCATCTGCCAGGCGTATTCCGTGGGGATCGGGCCGGGCGCGATGGCGTTGAGCCGGATCCCGTACCGAGCCCACTCCACCGCCAGGGACATGGTCATCGCGTGCACCGCCGCCTTCCCCATCGCCGACGGGGTGACGAATGCCGAGCCGGTCCACACCCACGTGGTCAGCGTGGAGAGAACCGCGCCGGGCAGCCCGGCCGCGATCCAGCGTTTGCCGGCGGCGTGGGTGGTGTGGAACGAGCCCTTCATCACGGTCGCACTGACCGCCTCGAACGCCCGCGGGCTCAGCGACTCGGTAGGAGCGATGAAATTGGCCGCGGCGTTGTTGATCACGCTAGTGAGCGGTCCGTGCGAATCCCACAGGGCCCCCATGGCGGCGTCGACCGCGTCGCCGTCGCGAACGTCTACCGTGTGCACGTGAACCGAACCGGCGTGGGACTTTCCGGCCTCGGCGGCCGCCTCTTCGAGCACGCCGAGCCGACGACCCCACAGGTGCACCTGGGCGCCGTGCTCGACCAGATGCCGGGCGACTCCGCGGCCGAGGCCGGTGCCCCCGCCGGTGATCAGAACGCGCTTACCGGCCAGCACGGCGGGCGCGAAGGGGCTCTCGGCCGAAGCGGTCATGCTCGCTCCCAACTATCTGGTGCTTTAGGTCATACCATTATAAGGTCTGATCGGATTTGGCAAGCATAGTGCGTGCGTGCTTGCTTGCCAGCCGGCTGCCCGGTCGTTAAGGAGTAGCGGTCTCGGCCCGGAAGGCCGGCCCTACCGGCCCTGCCGGCCCTGCCGGCCGGGCCCGCATCCGGGTAACCCCGAGCCGCCAGCCGCAGTGCGCCGCCGCCGCACGGCGGCGGACTGTAGCGGGACAGCGCCGACGATGAGCCCGAGGGTAATCGCGGCGGTCTGCGTGATCGCGTCGCGCAGGTCGCCGAAGCCCTGGATCGAGTGACCGCCGTCCAAGGTGGTCAGGCCGCGCAGCGCGACCGAGCCGACGGTCAGCGCGAAGAACCCGCCCAGGATGAGCACAATGCGCGGCGGACGTGACGGCGAGAGCTCCAGG
>FSXZ01001538.1_pt1 | contig 30878 bp, 28 predicted proteins | sample 1638121 | NCBI WGS metagenome assembly FSXZ01 (sample SAMEA3914788, study PRJEB12502) | metagenome | biome: forest; material: soil | place: Canada | collected 2011-07-03 | depth 0.1 m
CTGGCCGGCCAGACGATGGCGGCTTCCTTGCTGACGAAGTAGTTGTTGAACGTCCGGGTGGAGACGCCGACGGCGGCGGCGATCTGGGGGACGCGCACCTGGGCCAGCCCGTGGTCGCGGGCCAGCTCGAACGCAGCCAGGGCGAGGTCGAGCCGGGTCTGCTCCTTCTGCCGGTCGCGCCGGCTGGCGGGCGCGCTCCCGAGGGTGGCGGCTGAGGTCATGGGCGCCACCGTAACACCACCTTGCGTATCGCGCAAATAATTCGCGATACGTAGACATTTCCCATGGCGCACGGGCTTTGCGCGGTGGTGCCCGCGGCGCCCGGCCCGGCCCAACCTTCCGCGGGCCGCCGGCGTCCTAGGGGGCATGACACGACGACGCGCTGGCCTCCTGCTGACTGCGGCTGCTCTCCTGGCCCTGTGCGGATGCGGCGGCGGCCGGCCGGGTACGGCCGGGAACGCCAGTACGGCCGCCGCGGCCCTGACGGCGGCGCCGCGGCCGTCCGGGACGGCGGCCGGGGCGGCCGGCGGGACCGCCCGGACAGGCTGCGCGGGCGCGCCGGCCAGCCCCGCCGCGGCCGGGAGCGCGCCCGCCGGGGTGCAGTTCGTCTCCCGCTCGGCCGGCTGGGCCGTGCTCGGCCAGGACGCCATCCTGGCCACCGCGGACGGCGGCCAGCGCTGGGTGACCCAGTACCGGACCACCGCGCGGGCCGGGCTGAGCTCGGTGGACTTCGTGGACCCGGCGCACGGCTGGGTCGTCGGGACGTCGGCCGTCCTGGCCACCGCCGACGGCGGCCGGCACTGGCAGGCGCTTCCGGAGCCATGCCCGCGGATCCGCGCCCTCCATTTCCTGACCCCCGCCGTCGGCTTCGCCGTGGCGGGCGGATCACAGCCCGGCCCGCCGGTGACGGGCGGCGTGCTGCTGGTCACGTCGGACGGCGGCCGGACCTGGCGGCAGCAGGCCGCCCCGCCCGATGTCCAGTCGGTGTGCTTCACCAGCCCCGGCCGCGGGTGGCTGGGCGCGAACGGCAGCATCTACGGCACCCGGGACGGCGGCCAGACCTGGGCCCTCGCGGTCCGGGGGCCGGCCGGCGGCCCGGCCCAGGCGACGGTGCAGTGCGCCGGGGGCGGCGCCGCGTGGGCCGAGGTCATCGGGCCGGGCGCGGCCATGAGCCAGGAGCCTCACGTCGGCTACCACACCTCCGGCTCCGCGTGGGCGCCCATCTTCGCCGAGCAGTACTTCCCGCATCCCGGCGTGACCGTGTCGGCCCAGGCGCCGGGTTCCTACGCCGGGCCGTTCAGCGCGGTCAGCCCGGCGCAGGCCGTGTTCATCGACGCGTGCACGGCCTGCGGGGCGGGCACGGCCCCGATGGACCTGGCCGCGGACGGCGGAGCCGTGCTGCAGCCGCGCGGGAACGTCGGCGGGATCACCCTGGCGGCGGCGGCCGCGTTCGTCACCCCCGGCACCGGCTGGGTCGTGGGCACGCAGACGACCCTCCACCCGTCCGGGGCGGCCACCGCGGTCATCCGCATCATGCACACCGGGGACGGCGGGCGCACCTGGCAGGCCCAGTACACCGCCGGGTCCTGAGGCCGCGGCCCGCGGCTCAGCCCGCCTCCGGGAAGCTGACCCGGGCCAGCGGGCTGCGGTCCTCCCATTCGGCCAGGACGGCCGTGGGCCAGCCGCTGTCGGGGCCGTTGCGCTGGTTGAAGTCCGCCACGAACTCGGCCAGCACGCGGTGCCGCTCGGCCGGGTCGGTGATGACCTCCGCGACCGCCGGCAGGTCGGCCACGACCCCGTTCTTGAGGTGAAAGGTGAAGTGCGGCTCGGCGGCCAGGTTGACCAGCCAGTCCCGGGTCCGCGGACCCGGTATCCCGCTCAGGTACACCGCATCCCCGAACCGGTAGAAGCAGATCTCGATCCGCCGCGGCTGCCCGGAGCGGCGGCCGGTCGTGGTGATGTCGACCGTGCGCTGCTCGAGCGTCGAGGAGCGATCGATGTCCAGTGCCTGGCGTACGTCGTCTCGCATCAGGTCCCTCCGGTCCGTAACCGAGCGCATGGCTTCCTGCGGGCGCGGCCCGCCGCGGGCCGCCCTCCGAGTCTGCCCGCCGCCGGGCCTCCTTGACGGCCGCCACGGCGCTTCGCTACTGTTCCATTTAGGAACGATACGGTTCCCTTTGCGGCTCCTGATATCGGAGGGTGGCCATGCCTCAGACCTACGGCGGCAAGATCCAGGAGACGCGAATCGAGCGGTACCGGTCGACCCGCGGCATCAACTACGACCTGGTGCCGTGGAAGCTGTGGGAGAAGTCCAAGAAGCTGTTCTGGGACCCGGCCGACCTGGACTTCTCGCAGGACGCCGTGGACTGGCAGCAGATGTCCGAGGCCTCCCGCACCATCATCGCGATGTCGGCCCGCGGGTTCATGGTCGGCGAGGAGGCCGTGACGCTGGACATCGTCCCGCTGCTGCGCTGCATGTCGGACCTGGGCCGCCTCGAGGACACGATGTACCTCTCGATGTTCGCGATGGAGGAGGCCAAGCACACCGACATGTTCCGCCGGTGGTTCGACGCCGTGGGGCTGGACCCGTCCTCGCTCGACGACCTGGTCCGCGCCCAGAACGAGGCCCTGCGGGACAGTGGCAACGGCCGGTCGGGCGTCTTCGACGGCGAGCTGACCCGGGTGATGCAGCGCCTCGACACGGACAAGTCGCCCGAGGCGATCCTGGACGCGACCCTGGTCTACAACCAGCTGGTCGAGGGCGTGGCCGCCATCAGCGGGTACAAGCGCTGGGAGGTGAGCTTCCGCAAGATCGAGAAGCTCCGCGGGCTGGAGGCCGGGATCAGGCTCACCCAGCGTGACGAGCGCCGCCACATCGCCTACGGCACCTACCTGGGCCGCCAGATCCTGTCCGAGCACCCTGAGCTGTGGGAGTTCGTGGAGCGCCGCTGGGCGAACCTGACCGAGGGCTTCGTCGGGTCCTACGGCGGCCGGGCCGAGCAGCGCGGCGACGCGGCCGACTTCGACGCGGCCGCGCTCCAGTCGCTGATCGACCGGCGCCTGGAGGCGCTGCGCGTCGCCGTCACGATGCGTCCCGAGGACGTCGAGCACGCCGACCCGGAGTCCTTCGTGCCCGAGGACCTCGCGTCCATCGTCTAGCCCCTCCGGCGCCGCCCGCGCGGCTCAGTTAGCCGAGGGCCGGGCCGGGCCCGGCCGGAGCGGCGGGCGGGCGGCCGCGAACACCTCGCCGAAGGTCGCGGTGCGCCGGGCCAGCTGCTCCGCCTGGGCCGCGGTCAGGTGCGGGCTGAGCTCGCTGGCCAGGTCGGCCCGGGACCGGCAGCCCATCCGGGGGTCGGCGCCCGCCCGGTGCACCCGGTCCGCCGTCCGCCCGTGCCGGGCGCGGGCCGCGAGCGCGGCGGCCAGGTCGCTGCCCAGGTCGACGGCGGCCACCACGAGAACGCGGCTGGCGGGGTGGACGATCAGGTTCTCGATCATCGCGACGGCCAGCCCCGGGTCCAGGCCGTCCGCGTCATCGATGATGACCACAGCGGGCGCCGCGGCCGAGACCGCGGCCACGACGCGGGCCGCGCGCGCCGCCGCGCCGTCCTCGCTGGCCGGGTCGGCGTCGGCCGCCTGGCCGCCCGCGGCCGCGGCCAGGCCGGCCAGCACGAGCGAGATCGTCCCGGCCATCCCGAACTGGAGCAGGCTGCCCGTGCCCATCCGCGCGGCACCGCGCAGCCGGCTGCGGCACAGCAGCCCGGCGGCCTGCTGCCGCACCGTGCCGCCCAGCAGGCCATCGCGCAGGGCCGCCGCCTGCGGCCTGGGCTCCGCCGGCAGCGACCGGCCGCTCAGCGTCACCACCAGGGCGGCCGGGTCCTCAGCGCCGGTCAGGAGCTGCGGGAGCTGGCCCAGGAGGGTGGACTTGCCCCAGCCGGCCGGCGCGGCCAGCAGGACCGCGTGGGAGCCGACGGCGCCCTCCGCGATCGCCGCCCACCACTGGGCCAGCTCCGCCGCCGCTGCCTTCTGCCGCTCTCCTAGCACCAGGCCAGCCTAGAAGGCCGCGCGGACCGCTTCAGCGCAGGCGGGCCTCGATGGCCGCGATGATGCGCGGGCGCAGCTCGGCGGCGCGGATGACGGCGTCGACCGAGCCGACCTCTACCGCCCGCTGGATGCTGTGCACCCGGTCGAACTCGGTCGCCACCTCGCCGAGCTTCTCCGCCCGCACCGCCGAGCGGAGCTCGCCGAGCTCGGCGGTCAGCGCGGCGCGGCGCGCCCCGGACGCCGCGGCCGCGCTGGCCTCCAGCTCCCGGATCCGCGGGTCGGCCGCCGTGCGGGCGCGGACCTCCGCGGAGAACACCACCGCGGCGGCAGGCGCGCCGCCGAGCACCGAGGCGAACGAGCCCTCCAGGGCCAGCACGGTCATGCCCGGGTTGAGCGCCTTGGAGAAGACCACGAACGCGCCGCCGTGGTAGCGCGAGATCACGCAGAACACAATCGGCCCGCGGAAGTTGACGATCGCCCGGCCGATCTCCGCGCCGTACTCCAGCTGGAGCTTGCGCATCGACTCCGGGGAGCCGTCGAAGCCGGACAGGTTGGCCAGCACCACCATCGGCCGGTTGCCGCTGGCCGCGTTGATGGCCCGGGCGGCCTTCTTCGACGAGCGCGGGAACAGGGTGCCCGCGGTGTAGGTGCCCGGCCCGTCGGTGGGCGGGAAGCCGCGCCGCGGCACCGCGTGGGACTCGATGCCGAGCATGCAGGCCGGCCGGCCGCCCAGGTGCACGTCCAGCACGGCCGCGGTGTCCGCGTCCGCCATGCCCGCCCAGCGCTCGAGCACCGGGTGGTCCTGGTCGGCGACGGCCCGCATCACGGTCCGGATGTCGAACGGCTTCTTGCGGTCGGGGTTGGCCGTGGCGGAGAAGATCTCGCCGACCGTGGTGAAGTCGCTGTCGGCCAGCTCGTGCGGGTAGTCCGAGATGTCCCGGTCGGCCGGGTCGGCCGTAGGGGCGCGGCGCGGGCGCTCCTCGCCCGGGACCACGTAGCTGTGGTCGTAGTGCGCCATCAGCACGTCCCGCGCCGCGGGCAGGTCCGGCGCCCAGTACTGCGCCTGGCCGTTCGGGCCCATCACGCGGTCGTAGCCGCCGATCCCGAAGTTGTCCTCGGCCGACACGCCGCCGGAGAAGTCCAGGGACTGCTTGCCGGTCAGCACCATGGCCGAGTCCGGCGTCATGACCAGGATGCCCCGGGTGTGCATCAGCATCGTGGCCTCGGCGTTCCAGTACGGCTGCGCCCCGACGTTGATGCCGGCCACCACGATGTTGATCTCGCCGCCGGCCTGGGTGAACTCGACGATCCGCTTGAGCGCGGCGGCCACCCAGTCCATGTTCTCGGTCCCGGACTCCATCGAGATCCGGGCGCCGGCCGACAGCGCGTACCACTCCAGCGGCACCGCCATCCGCTCCGCCAGGTCCAGCGCGGCGATGACCCGGCGGCACTCCGCCTCGGACAGCGCCCCGAGCGCCTTGGTCGGGTCGCCGAGCAATACCACCCGGGTGACGCCCTCGGGCTGCCGCTCGGTCGGGGTGCTGACGACGCCGGCCACGATCGCCGCGCTGTTGCCGCCCTTCGGCCGGTCCACGGGCACCAGGGCGCCGTCGTCGCCGAGATCGTGCTCGGTGAACGTGCCCAGCAGGCCGGTCAGCTCGTACGGGTAGACCGTGTTGCGGCTGCTGGCCCGCAGCACCTTCTGCCGGTAGCCGTCGAGCGGCTCGATCACGTCGCCGGACGGCTCGCCGATGGTCAGGTGGCTGCCGCCGGTGGCGTCGAACCCCACCCGCACGGCCACCTTGGCCAGCGCGCCGGTCTGCGGGTCGCGCCGCCGGGCGATGAACAGGATCTCCTCCAGCCCGGCGCCCGCGGTGGTCGGCAGCATGCGGGCGGCGAGCGGGGCCAGCTCGGTGAAGCCGACCTCGGTCACCGGCCAGATGTAGACGATGATCCGGTTGGTCGGGAAGCGCTTGTCGGCCGGCCGCTGCGACTGCGCCCGGCGGATCGAGTCGAGGCAGGTGGCGACGGCGTCCTCGGCGGTCGGCAGCGCCACCAGCCGGCCGTCGTGCTCCCGCAGCTCGGTCAGGTCGCGGACCTGCGCGAACGCGACGAGCCGGTCGTCGGACGGGTTCTCCCGCGCGATGCACCGGAACAGGTAGATCTCCTCGTCGGAGGACGGCAGCCGGGTCAGGTCGAACTTGCGCAGCCGCTCCAGCTGCATCCGCTGCGCGATGTACGGGTGCAGGCCGCGGATCAGCCGGTCCTCGCTCATCACCCCGGCGGCCGACGGGCGGAACGTGAAGTGATGGTGCATCACCGCCCCGCGGCTCCCGGCGACCGTGGCGGTGAGCCGGCGCACCTGGGCCGGCTGCGGGTGCGCGCTGATGACCTCGTGCAGCGCGGCCGCCATCGCGTCGAAGCCGTCCGGCTGCTTCTCCCACGCCAGGTAGATGTCGGCGTCGATGTCGCTGCCCGCGGCGTCCGCCACGGCGGCCAGCCCGCGCAGCGCGCCGCCGAGCGCGTCGAAGCTCACCGCGGTGGAGGCCAGCCGGGAGCCGGCTCGCTCGGCGACCACGAAGGTGCCGCCCGCCGCCTCGACCTCGGCCACGTTGACCAGGCCCTTGTTGCCGTAGTAGCGCCGCGTCAGCACCTCCAGCATGACCGCGTGGTCCAGGCCGCCGCGGCCGAGCCGCTGGCCCAGCAGCCGCACCAGCGGCTCGGTGCTGCCGACCATGGCGGCGATCCGCGCGGCGCGGTCCGGCGCGTCCGGGTGCGCGTCGAGGTAGCGCAGGTCGCGGCGGACGTCGGCGTAGACGCGGGCGCGGTTGCGGCGCAGCAGCGGCTGCCCGAACCACGCGAAGACGACCCCGCGGGCCAGGTCGGACACCACCGGGAAGCGCACCTGCGTCGCGGCGATCAGCCGTTCCAGCGCCAGGCCCGCGGGCTCCCGCAGTGCCTCGCCCGGCGGCGCCTCGCGCAGCCACTCCCGCAGCAGCGTGATGATGACCGCGGCGTCGGAGGCCGCGCGCTGCTGCGCGAGGAAGATCCGGAATACCGCCTCCTCCAGCGCGGGCGTGCGCTCCAGGCCGGCGACGCCGTAGTGCCCGAGCGCGCGGCGCAGCTGGGCCTGGAAGGCCTCGGGCAGCCCGGCCCGGTCGACGTCCAGGCTCTGCAGGTAGGCGTGGAAGTGCTCGCGGGCGCTGTGCACGCGGCGGTCCGCACCGGGCTCCTCGCCCGCCTGCTGGTTGCGGCTCAGCTCCGACAGGTCGGCGAACACCGACAGCAGCTCGACCTCGCCCGCCAGCGGGAGCTGGCGCGCGACGGCCAGCTCCTGGCGCGCGGCCAGGTAACCGGCCAGCACCCGGCGCTCGTCGTGCGGGTCGACGTCGAAGCCGAGCAGCAGGCTGCGCAGGTCCTGCCGGCCGCGCTCGGCCCGCTCGCCGGCCGGGGCGCCGGGCGCCTGCGCGGGCAGGTCCAGCTCGGCGGCCGCGGCGGCCTCCGGGACGCGGTCGCCGTCCCCGCCGAGCGGCTCCAGCCGCAGCAGCGCGGTGCCCGTCCCGACCTGGCTGCCGACCGACACCGGGCATTCGGTGACCCGCGCCCGGAACGGCGCCCGCAGCACCGTCTCCATCTTCATGCTCTCCAGGACGAGCAGCGGCGCGCCCGCCTCGACCTCCGCGCCGACGGCCACCGGGGTCGCGACGACCAGCGCGGGGGCGGGGGAGCGGACGACGCCGCCCTCGTCCCGGCTGACCCGGTGCGCGACGCCGTCGACCTCGACCAGGTGGACCAGCCCGTGCGTGCCGGTCACCAGCCGGAACCGGGTGCCGTTGACGGTGGCCTGGCCGGTGTGCCGGTCGAACCGGTCGAGCTCGACGTCCGCGGCCCCGCCCGCGCCGCCGCCGGCGGCGTCGATGCCGACCCGGAACCGGTGCGCGCCGACCCGGGCCACCTTGACCCGGTAGCTGGCGCCGCGCAGCTTCAGCTCCAGCGGCCGGGCGCTCTCGTGCTGGACCTGGGGGCGGCCGCCGGACGCGGTCGCCAGCAGGCGCTGCCGCTCGACGCGCTCCTCTTCCCCGTAGACCTCGATGGCGGCCACGGCCAGCGCGACCGCGGAGTGCCGTCGGGCGACCAGCCGGCCCTGCCCCCGGGCGCGGTCGATCCAGCCGGTGTCCGCGGTGGCGCTGGTCACCTCGGGCTGGTCCAGCAGGTCCAGCACGAAGCTCTTGTTGGTCGCGCCGCCCTCGATGATGACCGTGGTGTCGGCCATCGCCCGGCGCAGCCGGCCCAGCGCCTCGCCGCGGTCCTTGCCGTAGGCGATGATCTTCGCGATCATCGAGTCGAAATCGGCGGGGATCGTGTCGCCCTCGCTGACCCCGGTGTCGACCCGGATGCCCGGCCCGGCGGGCAGGTCGAGCCGCGCGATCACGCCGGGCGCCGGGGCGAAGTCGCGGTCGGGGTCCTCGGCGTTGAGCCGGGCCTCCACGGCGTGCCCGCGCTCGGCGGGCGGCTCGCCGGCCAGCTTGCCGCCGGACGCGACGTGCAGCTGGAGCTTGACCAGGTCGACGCCGGCGGTCAGCTCGGTGACCGGGTGCTCGACCTGGAGCCGGGTGTTGACCTCCAGGAACGCGAGCAGCTGGTCGCCGGGGTGGTACAGGAACTCGACGGTCGCCGCGCCGCAGTAGCCCACGGCCAGCGCGAGCCGCTCGGCCGACCGCTTCAGCTCCAGCGCCATGGCCGGGCCGAGCACCGGCGACGCCGACTCCTCGATTACCTTCTGGTGGCGCCGCTGCAGCGAGCAGTCCCGGACGCCGAGCGCCCACGCGGTACCCTGGCCGTCGGCGATCACCTGGACCTCGACGTGCCGCGCGCCGGTGACCAGCCGCTCCAGGAACACCACGCCGCTGCCGAACGCCCGCGCGGCCTCCTGGCTGGTGCGCTCGTAGGCGTCGGCCAGCTCGGCCTCGCTGGTAATGACGCGGATGCCGCGCCCGCCGCCGCCCGCGGTCGCCTTGAGCATCAGCGGGTAGCCGATCTGCGCCGCCGCGCGGACCGCCGCGTCGAGGTCGGGGACCGCGCCGCGGCTCCACGGCGCCACCGGCACGCCGGCCTCCTCGGCCATCAGCTTCGCGCCGATCTTGTCGCCGAGCTGCCGCATCGCCGCGGCGCTCGGGCCGATGAACGTGACGCCGATCCGGGCGCACAGCTCGGCGAACGCCGGGTCCTCGGCGACGAAGCCCCAGCCGACCCACGCCGCGTCCGCGCCGGTCGCTTCCAGCGCCCGCTCGAGCACGGCCAGGTCGAGGTAGGGGCGGGCCGCGGCCGGGCCGAGATCGTAGGCCAGGTCGGCCTCGCGCACGAACGTGGCGGCCGCGTCGGCGTCGGTGTACAGGGCGACCGTCTCGATCGGCGTCCCGGTCTCCGCCGCCAGATCGCGGGCGGCGTGGATGAACCGCATCGCGGCCTCACCCCGGTTGACGATGGCGACACGACTGAACACCGAAGCGAGCCCTTCTTGTAGCCGATGCACAACGGGAGCCCGCTCCCGGGTTCCCTGCTGGGTACAGACTTCACCTCTACCGGCAGGTAGGGGAATGTCGGCTGGGGACCACACCGCGTGCCCCCGTTTGTGGAGAACCGCTAAAAGGTACCCGGCCGCCGCCGGCCCGGCCGCGGCGGCCACCTGGCGCTGATCTGGGTCAGCCGTTGGGCAGGATGACCGCGCGGCCGCTGACCAGGCCCTGGTGCAGCCGCTCGTAGGCGCGCGGCGCCTCGTCGAGCGCGTAGGTCTCGACGTGCACCTCGACCGAGCCGGCCCGGGCCAGGTCCAGGACCTCGATGAGCTCCGCGCGGCTGCCCCAGTACGGGGCGGTCACGGCCGTCTCGTGGGGCAGCGCCCCGAACCCGACCGGCAGCCGGCCGCCGCCGATGCCGACGATGGCCACCTCGCTCTGCAGGCCCGCCACCGCGCCCGCGAGGGCCGCCGTCGCCGCCGTGCCGGCGAAGTCGAAGACGGCCCGGGCGCCCTGGCCGCCGGTCAGCTCGCGGACGGCGGCCGCCGCGTCCGGGCCGGACAGCACCGCCTCGTGCGCGCCGACCTGGCGGGCCAGCGCCAGCTTCGGCTCGGTCACGTCCACGGCGATCACCCGCGCCGGGCTCAGCGCGCGCACGAGCTGGATGCCGACGTGGCCGAGGCCGCCGGCCCCGATGACCACCACCACGGCGCCGGGGACCAGGCTGGGCAGCGCGCGCTTGATCGCGTGGTAGGGCGTCAGCCCGGCGTCGGTCAGGGGCACGCTCGGCACCGGGTCGAGGTCGCCGAGCGCCACCAGGTGGCGCCGGTCGTCGATCAGCAGGTACTCGGCCATCGCGCCGGGCGCGCCCAGGCCGGGCGGGAAGATGCCGAGCCCGGCCGCGTGCGGGCAGTAGTTTTCCCGGCCCGCGGCGCACGCGCCGCACAGCCCGCAGCCCCACGCGCCGTACACGGCGACCGCGTCGCCCTCCCGCCACCCGGTGACGCCGGCCCCCAGGGCGGCCACCGTGCCCGCGCCCTCGTGGCCGAGCGTGAGCGGCAGGGGATACCGCAGCCGGTCACCGGGCAGCTCCATCACGTGGAGGTCGGAATGGCAGACGCCCGCGGCGGTGACCTTCAGCAGGATCTGGCCGGGACCGGGCTCGGGATCGGGGACCGTGACCACCTCGGGCGCGCGGCCGATGCTGCGGTACTGGAGTGCCCTCACGGTCATGGTCCTTTCCCGAGGCCGGCTCCGGGCCAAGCTACCCCGGCGCCCGCCCGGCGGCGGAGGGGGCCGGTGGTGAGACGCTTGGGACGCTGGCCTCGGGCCGGGAATGGCGATGAACGGGAATGGCGATGAACAGGAGCGTGCACCAATGAAGGTGGGCCTGCATATCTCGGACTTCACGTGGGAAGGCGGCCCGGCGGAGCTGCGGGTGCGCCTGGGCGAGATCGCCCGGCAGGCCGAGCAGGGCGGCGTCGACCGGCTCAGCGTGATGGACCACGTGTGGCAGATCGCGAACATCGGGCCGCCCGAGCACGAGATGCTCGAGGCGTACACCACCCTGGGCTGGCTGGCCGGCCGGACCGAGCGGGTCAAGCTGCTGACGGTGGTGACGGCGGTGGTCTACCGGGACCCGGGGCTGCTGGCCAAGTCAGTCACGACCCTCGACGTCCTGTCCGGGGGGCGGGCCATGCTGGGCATCGGGGCGGCCTGGAACGCGGAGGAGTCGGCCGGCCTGGGCCTGTTCTTCCCGCCGCTGGCCGAGCGGTTCGAGCGGCTGGAGGAGGCGCTGCAGATCTGCCTGCAGATGTGGAGCGGCAGCGACGGCCCGTTCGACGGTGAGCACTACCACCTGGGCCGCACGCTGAACTCGCCGCCGTCCCTGAGCCGGCCGCACCCGCCCATCCTCATCGGCGGCGCCGGCGAGAAGAAGACGCTGCGGCTGGTGGCCAAGTACGCCGACGCCTGCAACATCTTCGACTCGCCCCAGCTGGGCCACAAGCTGGACGTGCTGCGCGAGCACTGCGCCCGGGAGGGCCGCGACTACGCCGAGATCGAGAAGAACGCGCAGACGCGCTTCGACCTCGGCGAGCACGGCGAGCGGGTCAACCAGGTCATCGAGCACCTGCACGAGCTGTCCGAGCTCGGCATCGAGGTGGCCCACGGCACCCTCATCGGCGCCGGGTCGCTGGCGCCCCTGGACCTGATGGCCGAGCGCGTCATCCCGGCCGCCAGCAAGTTCTGAGGCGCCCGCACCGCGACCCCGGCCGCGCCCGTCGCGGCCGGGGCCGCGGCCCGGCCGCTCTTCTGTTCCGGATCATGGTTGAGTTACCGTCTCACCGAGGCCGGGCGCCGCCGCCGGGCCGGGACGGAGACGAGGATGCGTTCGGGAATCGGCATCGGGGGAGCGCAGTCGGGCCGGGAGCGAAACTGGGCCGGCCTGGTCCAGTACGTGACCGAGGCCGAGCGGATGGGGGTCGACGACTGCTGGAACGCCGAGGCCTGGGGCCTGGACGCGTTCACCCCGCTGGCCTTCCTGGCCGGCCAGACGAGCCGGATCCGGCTCGGCACCAGCATCGCCCAGATCAGCGCCCGGGTTCCGCCGATGACCGCGATGACGGCGCTGACCCTGGCCGCGATGTCGGGGGACCGCTTCGTCCTGGGCCTGGGCGTGAGCGGGCCGCAGGTGGTGGAGGGCCTGCACGGGACGCGCTTCGCCCGCCCGCTGACCCGGCTGAAGGAGTACCTGGACATCCTGGACCAGGCGTTCGCCGGCCAGAAGATGGAATACGCGGGATCGGTCTATAACCTGCCCCTGCCGGGCGGCGAGGGGAAGGCGCTGCGGCTGTCCCAGCCGCCCAACCCCTCGATCCCGGTGTACCTGGCCACGCTCGGGCCCAAGGGCATGGAGCTGGTCGGCGAGCGCGCCGACGGCTGGCTGGGCACCTCGTTCGTCCCCGAGTCCGCCGACGTGTTCCTGGACCCGATCCGGGCGGGTGCGGAGCGGGCGGGCCGGTCGCTGGCTGACATCGACATCCAGGCCGGCGGGCACCTGGAATTCGGCAACGACCCGGAGCCGCTGATCGCCCCGCTCAAGCGGCGCCTAGCCTTCAGCCTGGGCGCGATGGGCTCGGCCACGACCAACTTCTACAACCGCGCCTACCAGCGGGGCGGCTACGCCGACGCCGCGCAGGAGGTCCAGCGGCTGTGGGTGGGCGGGCACCGGCCGGAGGCCATCGCCGCCGTGCCCGACGAGATGGCCCTGCGGACCAGCCTGGTCGGCACCGACGAGATGGTCCTGGGCCGCCTGCGCGCGTACCGGGACGCGGGCGTGACCACCATCCGCCTGGACCCGGCCGGTGACACCGTGACCGCCCGGCTCGACACCCTGGCCCGCGGGCTCGACCTCGTCCGCCGCCTCGAGGCCGAGCCGCAGCCGGAGGCCCCGGCCGGCCGCGCCCGCTAGCGCCCGGCCGGCCCGCGGTCGCTACCCTCAGCGGGTGGAGTTCAGCCGGGACCTGCGCCCCCAGGTGATCGCGGGCGACATCACGGTCTCCTTCCGGCTGTGGCGCCGCCCGCAGGCGCGCGCCGGCGGCCGGTACCTGGTCGGCCCGGTGCAGATCGAGGTCGACTCCCTGGAACTGGTCCCGTTCTCCTCCATCACGCCGGCGGACGTGGCCAGCGCGGGCGAGCCGGACCTGGAGGCGCTGCGCCGGCGGGCCGCGCACGCGGGCCCGATCGCGGACGACACCCTGGTCTACCGGCTGGAGTTCCACGTCGTCGACGACGCGGGCTGATCCGCCGGTGACGCCGGAAATGTGCGGGAATCGGCGGTGATCGCGACGGCGCGACCGCATACGATGCGGGCATGGCGGCTCCCGCCCCCGGTCCGGGTTCCGCCGACGGTCCAACTCCAACGTTGGGGTTAAAGTAAAGATGGCCCACTGGCCGCCGCCCCCGCATCCCGGCGCCGGCCGCACTGCACCGAGAGGAACCGACATGCCTGCGCAACCACCCGGCGGCGTCCTGACCCTCGCCGACGACCTCTCGCTCAGCCGCATGGGCTTCGGCGCCATGCAGCTGGCCGGCCCGGGCATCTTCGGCCCGCCGAGAGACCGCGACGAGTGCATCGCCGTGCTGCGGGCGGCCGTGGACCTCGGCGTCACGCACATCGACACGAGCGACTTCTACGGGCCGACCGTGACCAACGAGATCATCCGCGAGGCGCTGCACCCCTACCCGGCCGACCTGCGCATCGTGACCAAGGTCGGCGCCCGCCGCGGCGCCGACGCGTCCTGGAACCCGTCGCACTCGCCCGAGGACCTGACCGCCCAGGTCCACGAGAACCTCGAGCACCTCGGCCTGGACGTGCTGGACGTGGTCAACCTGCGCATCAACATGGAGGCGGCCGACGACGAGCCGGTCGAGGACCAGTTCGCCGTGCTGGTGGGCCTGCAGCAGCAGGGGCTCATCCGCCACCTCGGGCTCAGCGGGGCCACCGATGCGTGGCTCACCGCGGCGCAGGCCATGGCCCCGGTCGTCACCGTGCAGAACATGTACAACGTGGCCGTCCGGGCCGACGAGGCCATGGTCGACCGGTGCGAGCGCGAGGGCATCTCCTACGCCCCGTTCTTCCCGCTCGGCGGGTTCACGCCGCTGCAGCACGACGTCCTGGACAAGGTGGCGGCCGACCTGAGCGCCACGCCCCAGCAGGTGGCGCTGGCCTGGCTGCTCCAGCGTTCCGCCACCATGACGCTGATCCCCGGGACCTCCTCGGTGGCGCACCTGCGCGAGAACATCGCGGCGGTCGACCTGGTCCTGCCCGCGGACGCGCTCGCCGAGCTGGACGCGATCGGGAGCACCGACCCCGCTCCGTCCCACTAGGAGCCGCCTGGCCCTGGCCGCCGGTCAGCTCAGCACGGCGGCCAGGGTCGCGTAGTCCGGCTCGGTGAGCAGCCCCAGGTCGCGGGCCAGCACGACCTCGTCGAACGAGCCCGGCTGCCACGGCTCGAGGTCGTCGATCGCCTCCGCCGCCTCCGCCGCCCCCGGCGGGACGGCCGGCGGCACCTGCGGCCAGGGCCGGGCGCGGAGCTGGCCGGCCAGGCCGTCGAGGGTCAGCCGGCCGTCGCGGTACGCCGCGATCAGGCCCGTCACCTCCCCGGCCGGGAAGGCCGCCGCCCGCCGCCGGTTGAGGTGCGCGATGTGCCGGCCCCACGGCCGCTGGGCGGTCACGGCGGCCAGCGGGGCGGCCGCCGCGATCGCCTCCGGGCGGACGTACCGGCCGCCATCGCCCCGGCCCCGCCGGTAAGCCTCCTGGCCCCGGGCGTGCGCCGCGCCGGCCCACGCCACGGCGTCGGCCGCGCCGATCTCGGCGATGACCACGTCCAGCGTGAACGCGGCCAGGTCGGCGACGTGCAGCCAGGACCGGACCGACGGCCAGGAGGCCGCCGTGACGTCCAGCAGCACGTTCGTGCCGGCCGCCATGGCCCGGGCGGTCAGGCGCTTGGCCACGTACCGGGCCTCGGCGTGCACCTGCTGGGCGCCCTCCAGCGGGGCCAGCCCGGCCACGACCGGGATCAGGCTGCGCCGGGCCAGCTCGGCCAGCACGGTGTCCACGCTGACGAGCAGGAACCGGGACCGGTCCACCCCGGCCTTGTCCAGCGCGGTCTTCTTGTCGGCGCCGCGGAGCCCGCCGGCCAGCACCGCGCGGCGCTCACCGGGCACCCCGGCGGCCTGGCCGTACAGGCCGGCCACGACGCGGCCCTGGTGGCGGCTCCGGTCCGCGCTCCAGATCACGCGCCGCCGCCCGTCACGCCGGGCCGAGCAGATCCCACTTGTTGCCCGCGATATCGGTGAAGACGGCCACCCGGCCGTAGGGCTCGCGGCGCGGCGGCGTGCTGAACGCGACGCCCGCCGCCGTCATCCGCGCGTACGCGGCCTCGAAGTCATCCACCTGCAGGAAGAAGCCCACCCGGCCGGCCACCTGCTGCCCGGTGACCGCCGCCTGGCCGGCGCCGTCGGCGCGGGCCAGCAGCAGGCCGGTCTGCGCGCCCGGCGGCCGCACCACGACCCACCGTTTCGGCCGGCCGTCATTGGTCAGCGCGGGCGAGTCCTCCGCGAGCTCAAAGCCCAGCTGGCCGACGAAGAACTCGATCGCCGGGTCGTACTCCTCGACCACGACCGCGGCCAGGCTCAGATGCATGCGGCCAGCATAAGCAGCGGGCCGCCCACGCCCAGCTGGCCGCGATGTAGATGGCGGCCGCCGAGGGCCAGACGGTGCAGACGGCCACCGGGTTGTGCCGGAGCACGAAGGTGGCCAGGACGGCGAACAGCATCGTGGCCGCGGCCAGGGCCGGCCGCAGCCGCGGCCGGCGCAGCTGGGCGACCCGGTCTTCCAGCACTTCATCGATGACCTCGGCCACGCGGTCATCGAGCACGTCGCCGAACCGGTCGAGAAACTCGTCGGCAGGCGGGGAGGCGAAGGCAGGCATAGCAATCACCATAAAAGTGCAAAGATGGGTTTGCAAGGATTTTTCTGCCGAAAAATCTCTGCAATCGTGTTAGGATCCCCCGCATGGCGATGACGCCGCGCAAGATCACCGGTGAGGGCCAGCACTGGCGGGCCATGTCGCACCCGCTGCGGCGGGAGATGCTGCGTCATCTGGGCGAGCACGGGCCCGCGAACGCCACCATCCTGGCCGAGGTCCTGGGCGAGAATACCGGCACCACCAGCTATCACCTGCGCGTGCTGGCTGACGCCGGGGTCATCGAGGAAGTGCCGAACTGCGCCAACGGCCGCGAGCGGTGGTGGCGGACCTTCCCGGTTGACCTGCGCGAGCCGGACTACGACAGCCTGAGCCCGGCCGGCCGGGCCGCGCTGGATGAGTTCCGCGCCCAGCAGATCCCCGGCGAGCTGGCCCTGGTCCACCGCTTCATCCGCGACGTCCGCCAGCACGGCCGGTGGGCCCGCTCGTCGCGCGCCCGTGCCTACTACACCGCCGACGAGCTGGAGTCGCTGTTCGCCGAGTACATGGCCCTGCTGGACAAATACGGCCACCTGCGGGAGGACGCCCCGCCCGGCGCCCGGCCCGTGCAGCTGCGGATGTTCTACATTCCCGACGACGACGCCCCCGGCTGAGCCCCCGCGCTCGGGAGGCGCTACGAGCCGTCCGGGAAGCCGCCGCGCGGCGAGATGACCGGGTAGTGCGGCAGCGTCGCGGGCCGCCGGACGTCCGCCCGCCAGCCGTCCGGGTACGGCGCCGTGCCGGCCAGCAGCCTGCCGGCGTCGAGCGGGGCCAGCGCGTCCCGCAGCGCCGCCGCGCCCGCCAGGCCGCCGTCGGCGGCCGCCCACGCCCGGTAGGCGTCCCGCGCGTCCGCGCCGCGCGCGGTCAGCCGGGCCACCTTGAACCGCCCCCCGGCCGGGTCCGGCCCGACCGTCAGGTACCGGTGCTCCTCCAGGCTGCCCAGCCAGTTGCCGATGGTCATCTGGGCCACGCCGGCCGCCGCCGGGAGATCCCTGACCCGGGTCCCCCCGTCATCGAGGACGCGCAGGATATTGGCGCTGATCGCGAGCCGGGCCGGGCCGCGGGCGGTGTAGATCCCCAGGGCCAGCCCGGAGCGCGGCTCGAAGTCCAGGGCCAGGCCCAGCAGCACCTTGGACAGCAGGCCCGGCAGGTCCAGCCCGGCGACGTCCTCCGCGCCCGGGCCCGGGGCCGGCTCCCCGGCCGGGAGGAAGTCGGGCAGCCGGCCGTCCCGCCCCGCGACCGCCGGCTCCAGCGCGGCCCGCAGGCCGTCGATCGCGGCCGGCCCGAACCGCTCCCGCCAGCGCTCCTGCACCTCGCCCGCCAGCGGCGCCCAGACCGCCTGGGCCTGCCGCCCGGCGCGGGTCGGCGTCACCACCCGGCGCGCCGCCGCGCCGGGCGCCACCGCCAGGTAGCCCCACCACTTGCTCATCCGGGTCAGCACCAGCTGCATGCTGGCGCCGGTCAGCCGCGCCTGCCCGGCCAGCTCGCCGGCCGTGATCCCGCCGGCCGGGACGAACCGCAGGCAGTTCGCCCACATCGCCATCGACACCAGCCACGGCGGGTGCACCAGGCCCCCGGACGACCCGTGCCGGGTCGTCCGGTGCGGCATCCGGTGCTCGAACTCGTTGTCACATTCGATGATGAACGCGGTCAGCACCTGCGACAGCCGCGCCGGGAGGTCCGGCCCGTCACCGGCCGGGCCAGCCGTCACGTCCATGGTCATCATCCTGGCACCCGGCGGCCGCGGCCGCCCCTAGGCCGCCCCGAGCGCCATGGTCATGAACGTGCTGTTGGCGCTGGGCTGGTAGTCGCCGAAGGGCTCGCACGTCGTGAACCCGGCACTGGCGTACAGCGCCCGGGCCGGGGCGAACCCGGCCATCGACCCGGTCTCCAGGCTCAGCCGGCGGTACCCCCGGCGGCGGGCCACGGCGATCAGGTGCTCGACCATCGCCCGGCCCACCCCGGCGCCGCGCGCCGCGGCCGCCGTGTGCATGGACTTCAGCTCGGCGTGCTGCCCGTCGAGCTGCTTCAGCGCGCCCACGCCCAGCAGCGTCCCGTCCCGGCGGAAGCTGAAGAACGTGACCGCCGGGTCGAGGAGGCCGTCGGTGCCGAGCGCGTGCATGTCCTCCGGCGGGCTGGTCGCCGTGGTGAACTCCAGGTGACGTGCGAGCAGCGCCTGCACGTCCGGTGCCTCCGGGCTGTCTTCCGCGATCACTCCGTCCGCCACGGCAGGAATTTACCGTGCCGGGCCGGCTCTGGCGCTGGGCGTAGCGCGATCATTACAATCCAGGCGAAGGACGCCGATGTCCGGACTGCCGCGCGGCCGGCGGCAGCGGACTCCGGCGGACCGGATGAGCAGGCAGGGAGACAGATGACCGAGCTCATCGCGGGTGCGGATCACACCGACACCCGGCAGAAGGCCCTGCGCATCAACCTGGACCCCCGCTGGTACGGCACGATTGCCGAGATCGGGGCGGGCCAGGAGGTCGTGCGCTGGTTCTTCCGGGTCGGCGGCGCGGCGGGCACCATCGCCAAGTCCATGTCCGCCTACGACATGGCGGTCAGCGACGCCGTGTACGGCAAGGCCGACCGGTACGTCTCGGCCAGCCGGCTCCAGGGCATGCTCGACAAGGAGTTCCAGCTCAACGTCGACCGGCTCGGCGACGAGCGCGGCGACGGCACGTCGTTCTTCGCCTTCGCCGACACCGTCGTGGCCCGCAGCTTCCGGGGCGGCAACGAGTGCCACGGCTGGATGGGCGTGAAGTTCCAGGCCCACGCCCGGGACGAGCCCAGCCAGATCATCATGCACGTCCGGATGCTGGACGTGGAGGCCGCGCTGCAGCAGGAGGCGCTGGGCATCGTCGGCGTCAACCTGCTGTACGGCGCCTTCTTCGCCCACCATGAGCCGGACGAGCTGATCGAGAGCCTGCTCGACCGGCTGAGCACCGGCCGGGTCGAGATCGACATGATCCAGTTCCGCGGCATCGAGTTCCGGGCCGTGGACAACCGGCTCATGGCCCTCAAGCTGGTCCAGCTCGGGCTGAGCGGCGTGGCCATGTTCGGCCCGGACCGCGAGGTCCTGCAGCCCAGCGAGGTGCTGCGCAAGAAGGCCGTCCTGGTCGAGCGGGGCAGCTTCCGCCCGCCGACGCACGTCAACCTGGACATGCTGGAGACCGCGCGGGCCAAGTTCGAGGCCGACCCGGCCGTGGCCGGCAAGCCGGTGCTGGCCCTGACCGAGATCACCATGCGCAACCTGCTGGCCGGCGGCGCGGCCGACGTGGACCGGCGGGACTTCCTGGCCCGCGCCGAGCTGCTGGCCGCCTGCGGCATGACCACGCTGATCACCGACTACTTCGACTACTACCGGCTGGCCGCCTACATCGCCGAGCGCACCACCGAGCGGATCGGCATCGTCATGGGCGTGCCGAGCCTGATCGACCTGTTCGACGAGAAGAACCACGCGCAGCTGCCGGGCGGGATCCTGGAGAGCTTCGGGCGGCTGTTCAAGAATGACCTGCGCCTGTACGTCTACCCGCTTCAGGCCGCGTCGGGCGACTCGATGTGCACCGTGAACGACATCAGCGTCGGGGCCGAGCTCCAGCCCCTGTACGACTACCTGGCCAGCCGGGGCAGCTTCGTCGACCTCGACAACTACCGGCCCGAGTACCTGTCCATCTTCAGCCGGGACGTGCTGCGCCGGATCGCGGCCAACGACGATTCCTGGGAGCACATGGTCCCGGAGAACGTGGCCGACCTGATCAAGCGCCGCTCGTTCTTCGGCTACACCCGGCAGCGGGAGCGCCTCGACGACGACTGAGCCCCGGGTTCACGGCCGGGCCAGGTCGTAGCCGGGCCCGGGCGACGGCTCCGGCTCCGGCTCCAGGGCCGTAGCCGCGGACGGCGCGGACTCCGCCAGCCGGACCAGCGCGACGCCGGCCAGGATCAGCGCCCCGCCCGCGAACTGCAGGGCCGTCGGCAGCTGGCCCAGCAGCAGCCAGGCCCACAGCACCGCGAACAGGACCTCGGCCAGCCCGGTGAACGAGGACAGCCGGGCGCCCAGCCGCCGGGCGGCGGCGATGCCGGTGACGTACGGGATGACCGCGGCCACCAGCGACAGCCCCGCCACCGGGACGATCCAGCTGACCTGGTCGTGCAGGAACCGGACGTGCCCGGCGCCGACGGTCATGGGCAGCAGCCGGGCCAGGCCGAGCGCGGCCAGCAGGACCACGCCCACGCACATGCCGGCCCAGGCCATGGCCAGCGGCGGCAGGGCGTCGGGCTCGGCGGACGCCGACAGCACGAAGTAGACGGCCAGGCCCACGGCGGCCAGCAGCCCCCACATGACGCCGACCGGGCTGAGCCGCGCTGAGCCGGACAAGTCGAGGACCAGCCCCAGGCCGGCCAGCGCCGTCACCGCCCCGGCGATGGTCAGGCGGCTGGGCCGCTGCGCGTGCCGCAGCCACATCCAGCCGACTACCAGCACCACGCCCAGGTACTCCAGCAGCAGCGCGACCCCGATCGGGATCCGCTGGATGGCATTGAAGTAGCACAGCTGGGCGCCGGCCACCGCGAACAGGCCGAACGCGGCCACCCGGCCCGCGCTGCCGCGCAGCTGCCCCCAGCGGCCGCGCAGCGCCAGGACGCCGGGGACGGTGAGCACCGCGGCGGCCGCGGCGATCCGGGCCAGCACGGCCGCTCCCGGGCTCCAGCCGGCGTCGATCAGCGACGTGGCGAACGTGCCCGATGTCCCGAACGTCGCGGCCGAGACGACGGCCAGCGCCAGCCCCGTCCGCCCCGCGCTGCTCGCCCGCGGCGTGCTCACTGCCTGCCTGGTCACCGGGGTCCCTCCGGTCCGCCGCTCGCCACGCCGGACTGTAAGTGGTAAAAACTCTTACGACACTGACAGACCCTAGCCGCGGGCCGCGAAAGGAGTCAACGTGATTTTTGCCCATGACACCGAAGTCGCGCTCGCCGCCGCCGCCGCCCTGGTCAACACCGGGCGGGGCGAGCCGGATCAGCTGCCCGACCAGCCCGCGCTCGACCGTTTCGTCGGCGAGTGGCGGTGGACCGGGAGCCGGTCGCGGGACCAGGCTGAGCTTGACGCGGTCCGGGCGCTGCGGCCCCGGCTGGCCCTGATGTGGGAGCTGGCCGTCGATGATGCCGTCATCCTGGTCAACGCCATGCTCCGCGAGGCCGGGGCGCTGCCTCAGCTGGTGAAGCACGACGGCTGGGACTATCACCTGCACGCCACCTCGGCGCACGTGCCGCTGGCCGACCGGATGGCGGTGGAGGCGGCCATGGCCTTCACCGACGTCATCCGCTCCGGTCAGCTGGACCGGCTGCGGGCGTGCGCGGCGCCGGACTGCGACAACGTCCACGTCGACCTGTCCAAGAACCGGTCCCGCCGCTTCTGCGGCACCACGTGCGCCAACCGCGTCAACGTCGCCGCCTACCGCTCCCGCCAGGCCGGACGCGCCGGGTGACCTGAGGAGCGCGGGCGGCACTCCGGTAGTCTCACCGTGACTAGCCAGTTCACGGGGAGGGCAGGCATGTCCGCCGAGATCGCCGTCCGCCGCCGCGCGGCCGGGGTGCTGCCGGACGGGACAGCGTTCTACGCGCCGATCGGCGAGGTCCTGGTGGACGGCTCGCGGGTGGTCTGCCATCTGTGCGGCCGGAAACTGCGGTCCGTGGCCGCGCACCTGCCCGCCCACGGCTGGACCAAGCAGGAGTACTGCGCGGCGTTCGGCCTGGAGCGCCGCCAGTCCCTGGAGGGGCCCGAGACCCGCAAGCTCCGGGCCGCCGCGCTTACCTCCCGGCTGATCTTCGATCCCGCGATCCGCGAGGGCAGCGCGGCCGGCCGGGGGCGCGCCCGCTCCGGGGACCTGGCCCGCGACGCCGCCGCGGCCGCGCGCGGCCGCCCGTTTCCCCGGCAGCGCCGGGCCAAGGCCGCCGCGACCCTGGCCCGGGTCCCGCCCGGCGCCCTGGCCCGGGCCAACCGGGAGCGGGCCGACCGGCACCTGGCCGACGTCGCCGCCCGCGCCGCCCGGCAGCTCGGGTACCCCGACCTCCGGGCCTTCGTCACCGACCGCGCCCGGGCCGGCGCCAGCCTGGCCGCGATGAGCCGTGCGGCCGGGCTGGACCAGGACTGGCTGTCCCGGCACCTGCGCCGCCTGGACCCGGCCGCCGCGGCGGCCGTCGCGGCCGCCCGCCACCGCCGTCGCGATGCGGCCTGGCAGCCCGCCCTGCACCGCCTCGGCTTCCCGGATGTGGCCAGCTACCTGGCCGACCGGCACCTGACCGCGCACTGGACGGTCAGCGCCATCGCCGCCGAGGCCGGCCTGTCCTGCCACGCCGTCGAGTCCGCCCTGCGCCGCCACGGCCTGGCCCGGGTCGCGCATGCCGCCCAGCGGCACACGGCGCAGCAGCGCGCCGACCGCGTCGCCGCGGGCCTCGGCTTCGACAGCATCACGGACTACCTCTCCGCGCGCCGCGGCGCCGGCTGGACCTGGTCGGCCATCGCCGCCGAGTCCGGCCAGCCGCCGACCTGGCTCCGCCGCCGCGCGGTCTCCTAGGGATCCGTCGGGCCGGCCCCGTGCCGAGCGCCGCCACCCGGGCCGCCATCATGGTCTGATGCCACTTTTCGCATTCGAGGGCCGAGCGCCCAGCGTCAGCCCGACCGCCTGGATCGCTCCGACCGCCACCCTGGTCGGAGACGTGCGCGTCGAGGACGACGCGTCGGTCTGGTACGGCGCCGTGCTCCGGGGGGACCTCGGGCCGGTCATCGTCCGGCGCGGGGCCAACGTGCAGGACGGGTCGGTACTGCACGGCGGCCTGACCGACATCGGCGAGGGTGCCACCATCGGCCACCTGTGCGTCGTGCACAGCGCGGTGATCGGAGCCGAGGCCCTGATCGGCAACGGCTCCACGGTGCTGGACGGCGCCGTCATCGGCGCGCGCGCCCTGGTCGCGGCCGGCGCCACGGTGGCGCCCGGCACCAAGGTCCCCGACGGCATGCTCGCCGTCGGCGTCCCGGCCCGGATCGCGGGCGAGGTGCGCGGCTCCGCCCTGCGCTGGGTGGAGAACAACCCGGCGGCCTACCGTGAGCTGGCCCGGCGCCACGCGGCCGGCATCAGCCCGGCCGGCTAGCCCGGCCGCCCGCGTGCCCGGGCCGCGTCGCGGATGCTCCGGCGACCCCGCTCTGGCGGGCCACCCCGACCGGCTCCGCTGGAACGCCCGCTACGAGGGCCGCGCCGCGCCGCTGCGGCCGCATGACCTGGCGGCGGCGGCCCTGCGCCTGACGCTGCCGGACGGACCGGTCCTGGAGCTGGCCTGCGGGGTGTCGGGCAGCGCGCTGGCCGCCGCCGCGGCCGGCCGCCACGTGACCGCCGTGGACATCTCCGACGTGGCGCTCCGCCAGCTTCGCGTCGAGGCCGGGCGGCGGGGCCTGGGCGGGAAGATCGAGATCGTGCACGCGGACCTCACCCGGTGGCGGCCCGCCGGGACGCCGTACGCCCTGGTCCTGTGCGCGGGCTACTGGGACCGGGCCGTGTTCGGCCGGGCGGCCGCCGCCGTGGCCGCCGGCGGTGTGCTGGGCTGGCAGGCCCTGACCCAGGCGGCCCGCGCGGCCCGGCCGGCGCTGCCCGCGGACTGGTGCCTGCAGCCCGGCGAGCCCGTCACCCGGCTGCCCCCGGGCTTCACCGTGCTGGCCCGGGCCGACCTGCCCGGCCCGGGCGGCCCCGGCGCGTGGCGCCGGCTGCTGGCCCGCCGGGGCGCCCCGCCGGCGTAGAAAACCGCTGTTGAGCGGCCCCCCTGATTATCCGGAGCTTCCCTGGAGACTTGCCTGATCGAGTGAAGGCAAAGAAAGAGGAAAGATACGGTATCCAAGTGTCAATAACCGCAGAGCTGCGCCCTGCCGCCGAGCCGCGGGCGACCGCGTCCCGGAAGACCGGCCGGATCGCCGTCCTGGACGGCTTCCGGCTGCTGGCCGCCACGATGGTGGTGTTCTACCACTACGTTGGCGTGCCCAACGCCAAGATCGGCAAGACGGGCCGGACCGATGTGCTGGCCTGGGGCACCTCAGCGGCGAACGTGTTCCCGCACTTCCTGAACCAGCTCGCGAGCTACGGCTGGACCGGGGTCGAGCTGTTCTTCATGATCAGCGGCTTCGTCATCTGCATGAGCGGCTGGGGGCGCCGCCCGGCCGACTTCTTCGTCTCCCGGGTCGTCCGCCTGGTCCCGGCCTACTGGGCCGCTACTCTGCTGACCGCCGCCGTCATCATGATCTTCCCGCGGCTGACCTCCGGCGCCCGGTTCAGCGTGGTGCTGACCAACCTGACCATGGTGCAGTCGGCCTACGGGGTGCCGAACCTGGTCCCGGCCTACTGGACCCTGTTCGTCGAGCTGACGTTCTACCTGCTGTTCGGGCTGGTCGCCATCGGCGGCATCACCTACCGGCGGATGGTCACGTTCTGCGTGCTGTGGTCGGTGGCATCGCTGGTCGCCGCCGACGCGCACCGGGAACTGCTCAGCAACATCATCAACCCGCCGTACTCACCGTTCTTCGTGGCCGGGATCGCCTTCTTCCTGATCCACAAGTTCGGCGGCAACCTGCTCCTGTGGGCGATCGTCGCCTACTCCTGGCTGATCTCGGTCAACCAGCCGCACACCAACCCGCCGTGGCCGGTCGTGGTCCTGATCACCGCGTTCTTCGCGGTCATGGCGATCGTCGCCACGCACCGGCTCGACGGGATCCAGTGGCGCTGGCTTCCGCTGGCGGGCGCGCTGACCTACCCGCTGTACCTGATCCACCAGGACATCGGCTTCACCGCGTTCTCCTACCTCAAGCACCTCGCCCCGGCCTGGGTGATCGCGGGGCTGGTCTACCTGGCCATGCTCGGGATCGCGTGGCTGATCCACCGCGGCGTGGAGCAGCCGCTCGCCCCGCTGCTGCGCCGCAAGCTGACCGCCGCGGTGGAGAGCGTGCGCCGGTCCGGCCCGCCTGCGGCCATCCTGGCCGGCGCCCGCGCGCACGCTGCCGCCGACAGCCGCGCGGCGGACGCTCCCAGGGAGGCGCCCCGGCGCAACGGGGCCGTCCACGGCACCGGGCCGCTCCCGCCGGACGGCCACGGCTACGACCCCGGGCCCGTCCCGGCGCACGACGCCCGCCCCGCCCCGCCGAGCGGGAACGGGCACGCGAACGGGCACGGGAACGGGCACGCGAACGGGCACGGGCGCCTCCCGGCCTACTTGCGGGGAGCCGTGACCGTGGCGCCCGGCGGCAGGTCAAACAGCGAGGCGGCCGGCGACGCCGAGTAGGCCGTGATCGCGAAGCCCGTCGTGCTCCCGGCCAGCTGGATATAGCCCGGGATGCCCGCGGCGGTCATGCAGACCATGCTGGTCCCCGCCACCCCGGTCGCCCGGAAGTCCGCGCAGCGCAGCCGGAACCCGTTCACGGTGCGCCGGGACGTGGTGACCTTGACGCCCGCGAAGCTCCCGGCCAGCGAGTAGCCCTTCAGGAACGCCGCCCAGTGCGCGGGCGTGTACAGGTCGAGAAGCCCGTTCTCCAGGGCCGAGCTGATCACGCCGAGCTTCTGGCACGTCCAGCGCGACCGGGGCCGGGCCGGGGGAGTGCAGGAGTACTCGCCCCTGGCGCTGGCCACGATCTCGGTCCCCGGCGTCTTGCGGAAGATGCGGTCGGCGGGCGGCCGGACCGCGTACCGCACCGTGACGGGCGCGGCCCCGGTCGTCCGGTAGGTGACCGCGAACGTCTTCGGAGCGGCCCCGAGGGCCGCCGTGAACTGGTCGATCGTGGCCTTGTTGGCCGAGACCCGGGCCGACACGCTATGACCGGCGTGGCGCACGCCGCTGGCCGCCGGGCCGGGGGTGCACGCGGCCAGCGCTAAGCCGCCCGCCACGGCCGCGAGGGCGGCCGTGATGACCCGTCGGCGTGGCTGGGTCACGTCCCGCCTCCTCGTCCTCCGGCCGAGGATGTGCCGGCCGGGCGCCCGAGGGGCCCGGCCGGCCTCAGCCCGCGGGCCTCAGCCCCCGTGCGTGATCGCCTCGAGCTCGGTGCCGGTCAGCTCGAGCCCGGCCGCCGCGACGTTGTCCGCGACGTGGTCGGGGGAGCCGGAGCCGGGGATCGGCAGCATCTGCGAGGACTGGGCCAGCAGCCAGGCCAGCACCACCTGGTTCACGCTGACCCCGTGCACCTCGGCGGCCGCCCGCACCCCGACGTTGTTGTCGGTGTTCTGGATGGGCGCATACGGGATGAAGACGATCATCTCCTGGTCGCACAGGTCGGCCACCGCCTGGGACGAGCGGTCGCCGACGTTGTACCGGTTCTGCACGGCCACGATCGGCGTGATGGCCTGCGCCTCGCGCAGCTGCGCCTCATCGAAGTTGGAGACCCCGATGTGCCGGATCTTGCCCTCGTCCTTCATCGCCTTCAGCACGCCGATCGACTCGGCCAGCGGGACGTTGGGGTCGGGCCGGTGGAACTGGTACAGCGGGATCTGCTCCAGCCGCAGCCGCTGCAGGCTGCCCTCCAGGGCCTCCCGCAGGTGCTCTGGCCGGCCGTCGGCCGGCCACTGACCCGGCCCGGTCCGGGTCAGGCCGCCCTTGGTCGCGATGACCAGGTCGTCCGCATAGGGGTACAGGGTTTCCGCGATCAGCGTCTCGCTGACGTTGGGGCCGTAGGAGTCGGCGGTGTCGATGAAGTTGACCCCGAGCTCGACGGCGCGGCGCAGGGCCGCCTTCGCCTGCTCCCGGTCCTTCGGCTCGCCCCAGATCCCGTCGCCGGTGATCCGCATGGCGCCGAAGCCCAGCCGGTTGACCGTGAGGTCACCGCCGACGTCGATGGTGCCGGCCGCTGCGGCCGTAATCTGGCTGGCCAAGAGACGTCTCCTTAAGTTTTGCGCCGTGATAATGGTCTAGGCCGACCCTATCGCCGCCCGTCCGCCCGCCGCGCCGCCCCCGCTGCGCGGCGCGTCCGGCTACCCCTCGGGCGCCATGATGAGGCAGCTGCTGCTGGCCGTCGCGACCAGCTTCCCGGCCCCGTCCACGATCTCCACCGCGGCCGTGGCCACCCGGCGCCCCGGCTTGATGACCCGGCCCGTGGTTACCAGCGTGCCGCTGGCCAGGGTGACCGGCCGCAGGAAGTTCACCGTGATGTCGATGGAGCTGTAGCCCACCCCGGCGCCCAGCGTCGTGTGCACCGCGCAGCCCGCCGCCGAGTCGGCCATCGTGCACATCAGGCCGCCGTGCACCATCCCGATCGGGTTGTACACCGACTCGTCGGGCGTGCACTCGAACACCACCAGGCCCGCGTCAACCTTGGTCACCGACATGCCCAGGAGCCGGGCGATCGGGGCCGGCGGGATCGTGCCCCGGGCCAGCGCCTGCATGAACTCCAGGCCGGTCAGGCCCGCCCCGAGCGCCACGGTGGCCGCCGGGTCGTACCAGGTGGCCGTCCGGGACCGGGGCTCACCCCAGTCCGGGCTGGGACCGGTCATGAAGCCCTCCTCAGGGAGCGGGTCAGCAGGCCGGCCGCGACCACGCCCGCGCCGGCGAAGAACGCGGCGATGAGCATAGTGCCGTGCCGGTAGGCCAGCAGCGGGTCGGCCGCCGACTGGCGGGCCAGGATGGCCACCAGGCCGGCCACGCCCAGCACCGTCCCGACCTGCCGGGCCATGTTCAGCACGCCGCTGCCGGTGCCGAACCGGTCGGGCGGCAGCGCCGCGCTGCCCGCGGACAGCAGCGACGGGATGGTCAGGCCCACCCCGGCCCCGCCGATCAGCTGGACCGGGAGCAGGTGGGTCAGGTAGGCCGGATGAGCCTGCATCTGGGTCAGCCACAGCACCTGCGCGGACGCGTTGAACAGGCAGCCGATCACCGCCACCCGGCCCGGCCCGCCCAGCAGCGCGGCCAGCCGGGGCGCCACCAGCCGCGCGAACGGCAGCACCATCAGCGGCCCGGGGCCGATGGCCAGCCCGGCCCGCACCGCGGAGTAATGCCACTCCCCGGTGAGGAACTCGACCGAATTCAGAACGAAGGCGCCGAAGCCCGCGTAGTACAGGATCGAGGCGGCGAATGTCCCGCTGAACACCCGCGACCGGAGCAGGCCGAGCTCGATCACCGGGGAGTGATGCCGCTGCGACCGCCAGACCATGGCCGCGCCGCAGGCCACCGCGGCCACCAGCAGGCCGCCGAAGCGAGCCGACCCCCAGCCCCAGTCCGGCGCCTTGACCAGCGCGAAGGCCAGCAGCCCGACCGCCGCGGCGAGCAGCGCCGCGCCCGCCAGGTCCGGACGGCCGCGGAGGTGCTCGTCCTTGCTCTCCGGGATCACCCGCGCGGCCAGCAGCACGCCGGCCAGGCCGACCGGCAGGTTGATCCAGAACACCCACCGCCAGCTGACCTGGACCAGGCTGCCGCCGATGACCGGGCCGAGCGCCGCGCCCAGCGCGCCCAGCGCCGACCAGGTGCCGATCGCCCGTGCCCGGGCGGGCCCGGGCACGGACGCCAGCACCAGCGAGAGCGAGGCCGGCACCATCAGGCCCGCCCCGCCCGCCTGGATGACCCGCGCCCCGATCAGGGCCAGGACGCCGGGCGCCACGCCGCACAGCAGCGAGCCCAGGCTGAACGCGATCATCCCGGCCACGAACAGGCGCCGCCGGCCGACCCGGTCGGCCCAGCGCCCGGCCGGCACCAGGACCGCTGCGAACACGATCGTGTACCCGTTCAGCACCCAGGACAGCGAGCTCAGGCTGGTCCCGGTGAACTGGCGGCCGATATAGGGGAACGCGAGGTTGACGATGAACAGGTCCAGGCTGGCCATGAACACGGCCAGCGACAGCACCAGGACGATCGCCGTCACGCGCCGCGGCCCGATCTCCGGTACCAGCGGGACGGCTGCGGTCTGAACGGCTGCTGGTTGAGGGGTCACGGTCATCCTTCTTCAGTCCGCCCAACTAGGTGAGTCCGAAATATGGACTCACCTTAACGGACCGCGGCCTAGTTAGTCCAGAAATCAGACTCACTTGCTACACTGGCGCTATGACGTCAGTCACTGCCCAGCCCCGGGTGTGCTCGGTGGCCCGCACGCTCGACATCGTGGGCGAGAAATGGGCCCTGCTGGCCGTTCGTGAGGTGCTGCTCGGCAACCACCGGTTCGACGAGATGGTGCGCCGCACGGGCGCCCCGCGGGACACCCTCGCCGCCCGGCTGCGCACCCTGGTCGGCGCCGGGATCCTCGAGCGCAGGCCGTACTCCGACCACCCGGCCCGCTTCGAGTACCACCTGACCCCGGCCGGCCGGGACCTCAACCCGGTGATCATGACCCTGATGGCGTGGGGCGACCGGTACCTGGCCGGGGACGACGGCCCGCCGACGGTGCTCGAGCACCACGGAGACCATCGTTTCGTGGCCACGGTCGTATGCGAGGAGTGCGGCGGCGCTCCCACCCGGCACGATCCCCGGCCCCGCCCGGAGCCGGCCGCCTCCTGACGGTGCCGCCCCTGACGGTGCCGGCGTGCCGCGGTCAGGACCGGGCGGCGATCTCGGCGGCGATCAGCGCGGCGCGCGCGGCCACGGCGGCGGGCGCGATTTCCGCCAGCTCGAAGCCGTGCTCCCGGTAGACCGTCTCATGCAGTCGCCCGAACTCCACGGCATCGGCGTAGCTGATCCGCCGGGCCGCCGTCGGCGTGATGAACCCGAGCGGCCGGAGCAGGAAGACGGTCGGCTCGAACAGGGCCGCCCCCGCCACCCGCGCCGCCTCCGCTTCCAGCAGCGGCGTGACCGGGCGGCCCAGGAAGCGGGCAAGCGCCAGGGTGCAGAACACCGACCGGTCGTGGACCTCCGCCACCGCGGCCGCGTCGCTGGCCGCCGCCTCCAGCCGGCGCCGCTGGAGAGCGGCGACCTGGTCGACGAAGCCGTCCTGGCCCCAGGGCTCGGCCACGCCGCGGGCCTGCTCGGCGCTGATCACGTCCGTCGCCGCCTCCGGCACCACCGCGAACCCGCGCCGGGCCAGGGCGGCCAGGACCGCGGTCTTGCCGGCTCCGGGGGCACCGGTCAGCACGTACCGCTTCACGGGGCCGCTCACCCGTACTCGGCGGGGCGAGCGGCGTAGCTCCGGCCGGCCGGGGTGGTCCAGCGGAACGTGCCCGGCTCGGGCTGGGTCAGGCTCCAGCCGGGTAGCTGCTTGAGCCGGTGGTGCCGGCGGCACAGGCCGCCGAGGTTGCACCGGCAGGTCCGGCCGCCCTGGTCCCACGGGCGGGTGTGGTCGAGGTCGCCGCGCCAGGCCGGCTGCCCGCAGGACGGGTACCGGCAGGTCCGGTCGCGGGCGACGACATACTCGCGGATCCGGGCCGGCGGCCGGTACGACGCCGACGCCTGCTCATGAGCACAGCCGCCGTCCGCGGCCGCGTCGGCCGCAGCCTGCGAGCGGGCCCGGGCGAGCGCGCGCCGGGCCACGGCGAGGATCTCCGCGCCTCGCCCCGCTGGCGGCTGAGCGGCATCAAGCCCGGACGCGGGCAGGATGACGGTTACTCGTCCGACGACGTCCGTCCGGCCGGGCGGTTCCCGCCCGGCGGGCGGAGGTATCCGGGGCACGCGGGCCACCGCCAGACAGCGACCGTCGCGGCCGATGAGGAGCACGCGCCACTCGGCCTGGCCGCCGCGCTGAGCCAGGTCGGCGAGCTGGCGAGCCTGGACCGCCGCGATCGGCCCGATGCGGCCGAGCAGGCCGGGACCGGGCGCCGCGCCGGTGAACGTGCCCCAGGACAGCGTCAGGTCCAGC
>FSXZ01000257.1_pt1 | contig 30465 bp, 26 predicted proteins | sample 1638121 | NCBI WGS metagenome assembly FSXZ01 (sample SAMEA3914788, study PRJEB12502) | metagenome | biome: forest; material: soil | place: Canada | collected 2011-07-03 | depth 0.1 m
GCCTACGTCAACTACCCCGACATCGACCTCGGCGTGGCGGCCGACCCGGCGCCACTGTATCCGCGCTTGTACTACAAGGAGAACTACGCGCGGCTGCAGTTGGCCAAGCGCATCTGGGATCCGCGCAATCACTTCCACCACAGCCAGTCCGTCCTGCCGTAGTCGGCCTCTGGTGCGCACCGCGGTCGCTGATGATGCCGTCCATGCAGGTCAGGCTGCTTGGTGATATTCGCGGATCGTGCCGCCGGCTCGGGGATGTGCGCGGGCGCGTCAGAACCCTTGTATCGGGCGCTCCGCGCTCTATGTTGCGGCGGCCCATAACCTCCGCAGATGCCCGATCCGCGGACTATGCGTCGCTGAGATCAACTCGGTGGCGTCTGCCCGGTTCCCGCCCCACCACGTGGGGCCGCGTGGGAGCATGGGTGTCGACTCTCAATACAGCCTGGGAGGTCTTATCGATACGTGCTCCCGCGTCATGTTCGGATGCTGGATTGCAGGTCGGTGACCATCAGTGCGCGGGCGCGGGAGGGGAGTGGGCGTGGGTTCGTCGGAACACGGGCAGTCCGCGGGCGGCACGGTTTCTTCCATCGTGTCGGGCACGGCGGGCAATGTGGTGCAGGCTCGGGACGTGCACGGGGGAATCCATTACCACACCGCGTCTCGATCTCCACAGCAGATCCTGCGACAGTTGCCCGCAGACACCGTGTTGTTCACCGGCCGCGATGACGAACTCGAACGGCTGCTTGCTTCGATTGAACACGGGCGGTCCGTGGGCTTGCCAGGCACTGTGGTGATCTCCGCGATCGACGGCATGGGCGGGATCGGCAAGACCGCGCTCGCCGTCCACGCAGCGCACCGCCTCGCCGACCGCTTTCCCGACGGGCAGTTGTTCATCGACCTCTACGGGTTCACCCAGGGCACCGCCCCGCGCGAGCCCGGTGACGCCCTCGCGACGCTGCTGAGCGGTCTTGGCGTACCGCCCGGGCGGATACCGGCGGACTTGGATGCGCGTGCCGCGCTCTACCGTGACCGGCTCGCCGACACCAGCACCCTGATCCTGCTGGACAATGCCGCCGACGAGGCCCAGGTACGTCCGCTACTGCCGGCCACGAGCACCTGCCTGGTTCTGATCACCAGCCGCCGACGGCTGAAGGCTCTGGACGATGCGCTGCCCCTGCCGCTGGACGTGCTGTCCCGGCGGGAGGCGGTGGTGCTGCTGCGCAAGGCCGCCCGCCTCAGTGAACACGCGGAGGACGAGCCACTGCTCGCTCGGGTCGCGGAGCTGTGTGGGCGCCTGCCTCTTGCGTTGCTGATCGCCGGGGCGCTGCTGCGTACCGGGGGCAGGGCCTGGAATCTCCAGGTGCTGATCGACCGGTTCACGGCCCGGCCGCCGGGGCGCGAACTGGCCGGCTACACGGACGAGACTCGCAGCCTTCCGGCCGTGTTCGACATCTCGTACCGCAACCTGCCCGAGGACCAGCAAGTTCTTTTTCGTCGGCTGGGCCTGCTGCCGGGACCCGAGATCGAAGCCTACGCCGCCGCGGCCCTCCTGGAGACCGGGCTGGACGAGGCCGATCGGCTGTTGCAGCGTCTTTCCGACTACAGCCTGCTCGCCGGCGTCCGCCCCGGCCGCTACCGCCTGCACGATCTGATTCGCGCCCATACCCGTACCCTTGCCGCGGCCCTGGATCCCGCATACGAACGGGCAGGCGCCCGAGATCGGCTGCTGCACTACTACGCCCACACCGCACAGAGCGCCTCCGTGCCGATTGCGCGCCTGCCCCGGGCGGCACCGCACGGACCCGCACCGGCCCACGCCCCAGACCTCGCCGATCCGCAGGCAGCCCGCGCCTGGCTGCGCGGCGAATACTCGAACCTCGAGGCCGCCCATGCTCACGCGAGCACGCATGCGCTCGACGGGCATACCGTCGCCCTGGCCGCGGGCCTGGCCGAAATCCTGCGGACCGACGGCCCGTGGGCCCATGCGCTGGAGATCCATCAGGCCGCTGCCGACGCGGCTGTGCGCCGGCGTCAACACGCCGACCGCGCCAACGCCCTGAACGACTTGGGCCGCGTACGCTACGTAACCCAGGACCTTTCCAGCGCCGCGGACGCCCATGTACGGGCCCTGGAGATCTCCTGCCAGATCGACCACCGCCTCGGCGAGGCCAACGCGCTGATCAATCTGGGCCGGGTTCGCTACCTGACCGAGAACCTCTCCAGCGCCGCGGATGCCTTCGCACGCGCCCTGGAGCTCTACCGCCGCATCGGCAATCGCCTCGGCGAGGCCAACGCCCTGACCGACCTGGCGGTCATACGGCATCTGAGCGAGGCTGATCCGACGGCAGATGACGCCATCATGGAGGCCGTGGCGATCTCCCGCCGGATCGGTCACCGCCTCGGCGAAGCCAATGCCTTGAACGACCTGGGGCACGTGCGGATTCTCACCGGGGACACTTCAGGGGCCGCAGACGCCTTCGCGCAGGCCCTGGAGATCTCCCAACAGATCGGCGATCGCCTCAGCGAGGCCAACAGCGAGCTCAATGTGGGCCGGGTACGACGCCTGACCGGAGATCATCTGGGGGCTGTGGCAGCCTTTGAGCGGGCGCTGGAGATCTCCTGCCGAATCGGTTTCCGCCGCGGCGAGGCCGGGGCCCTGAATTTTCTCGGGCGCATGCGGCATGCGAGCGGGGACTATCCGGGGGCTGTGGACGCCTTGGAGCGGGCCCTGGAGATCTCCCGCCGAATCGGCAACCGCTTCAGCGAGGCCAGCGCCCTCAACTTTCTGGGCCGGGTGCGGTGTTCGACCGGCGAGTTGCTCTGGGCCGCGGAAGCCCAGGCACGGGCCATGGAGATGTTCCAACAGATCGGTGACCGGGTTGAAGAGTCCTGGGCGCTGGCCTTCTACGCCGCGACCATCGCTGCCACCGGCGACCGCCCCCGCGCTCTCGCCCTCTACCGGCAAGCCCTGGCCATGACCCGTGAAGTGCACCTACCCAACTACGAAGCCTTCTGCCTCGAAGGCATCGCCGACCACTACCTCACGACCGGCGACCCCGTCCAAGGCGTCGAACGCCTGCGCCAAGCACTACAGGTCTACCAGCACGTCGGAATGTGCTCGGACACCGAACGCGTCACCGCTCGCCTGGCCGACCTCGCCCCGCACCAGCCTCGGGAATTCGCGCGCCCAGCAGAACTGGAGGTAGTTGCTCGCCCCGAACTGGCCCATCAGGGGTTTGAGGAGCGGGCCGAACAAGAGTAGGTAGAGCACCGGCCCCGCCCGGGGCGAGTCGCTGGTCGCGCTGGAGGAAGACGAGCGCCGGGAGCACGTGCGCCGCGCCCTTACAAACCGTCCCCGCCCTCGGCGCGGGTGCCGCTCGTAGCGGCGGCCTTCTGGCCATCCGGATGCGTTGAACACGGCGACGGGATCCAGGTAGTCGCGCCAGTGCGTCACCTTGCGGTTCTTGATGGTGGCGATCGACACGAAGCGGTTGTTGTAGCACACTGTACTGCCATGCACGACGGCGGAGGTACCCAGAGCTGGATCAGCCGGACAGGACCTTGATCTCGCGGCGGTGCCAGATCAGCGGGCTGGGTCCGTCGTCGGACCGCAGGGCGAGCACGCGCAGGACGATGATCTCGTGATCGCCTGCCGGGTAGCGGTGCTCGATAGCGCATTGGAGCCATGCGGGGGCTCCGCGCAGGAAGACGGCTCCGGAGTCGGTTTCGGCGAGTTCGACGCCGAGCAGGCGGTCGTGCTTGTTGCGGGAGGAGAGTTGGCGGGTCTTGTCTACATGCTCGGCGCCGAGGACGGAGATGCCGAGGACCGGCACGGCGGCGAGGGCGGGCCAGGTGGTGGAGCTGTTCTGCACGGCGAAGGAGACCATCGGCGGTTCGTAGGAGACGCCGACCGCGAAGGACGAGGCGATCATCACCTGGGGACCGCCGTCCACGAGCGCGGCGAGGGCGACGACGCCGGAGGGGAACCCGGAGAACGCGGCCTTCATCTCGGCGGGATCGACGGTGAACGGTTCGCTGTCACGGTCGCCGTCACCGTATTGATGCTCATTCATGGTGTCGCCTCTCGGGTCGCCGCACGCCGTTGCGCGGCCGTGAGTACCGCCGGCCCCCAACGCTCGACCCACTGCTCGCGCGTGCCGTCGTCGGTGTAGCGCGAATCGAGTTGGTAGAGGCCCTGGGTCGGGCAGATCGCGCCGAGTTCGACGAGCACGGGTTTGAGGGTGAGTTCGGGCGCCAGCGCGTGGCCGGGTCCACCGCCGAGCATCAGCGGGATGCCGACCTGCCCGGCGAGCCCGGTCGCGGTGGCGAACCGGTCGAGGAAGAGTTTGAGCAGACCGGTGTACGCGCCCTTGTATGTCGGTGACGCCGCGATCACCAGATCCGCCTGCTGTGCCCAGGCCACGGCTTCGGTGACGCCCTGCGTTCCGGGGTCGAGCAGGCCCGGGCCGAGTTCGGCGACCTCCAGGACGCCCGCCTCGGCACCGAGCTCGGCCGCGAGAAGCTCGGCGGCGTCGCGGGTGCGTGATCCGGTCTTCGGGTTGCCGACGATGATCGCCGCCGTAACGGTCATGATCCGACCTCCAGGGGGATGTCTTCCGGTTGCTTCGCGGGCTTTGCCGCCGATGCGTGGGGGCGCAGAGCGGCGGCGGGAACGATGCCGAGCATCGACACACAGGCCAGCACTCCCAGTGCCGAGGCGTACGAGGCGCCGCTCGCCAGCATCGACGCGGTAACCGCGTTGCCGAGTACCGCGCCGAACTGCTTGACGGCGTTGAACGTGCCGGACGCGGCTCCCGCAGTCGCGTCCGGCACAGACGCCATCGCGGTGATCGAGAACGGCGACCAGACGAACGAGTTCGCCGCGCCGAACAGCGTGAACACCGCGGCGAGGGGCCAACGGGAGGAGCCTTGGGCGATCAGCGCCGAGCAGCCGCCCACCGATGCCGTCAGCATGACCGCGCCCGCGATCGCCACCGGCCGCGGGCCGAGCGTGTTGTTGAGGCGCGCCGAGAGCGGCGCCGCGGCCAGGCAGAGCGCCCCCATCGGCGCCATCGTGACCGCAGCCGCGCCCGCGCTCAGGCCCCTGTCGTCCTGGAGATAGAGCATGAGCGGGATCGGGGCGGAGGCGACGCAGAACGCTGCTGCGCCCGCGCCCAACGACGCCGTGACGAACTCGCCGATGCGCAGCAGGGAGACCGGGAGCAGCGCGTCCTCGCCCTGCCCGCGTTGGAGCCACACGATCACGATGAGCAGGAGCGTTCCCGCTGTCGCCCACGTCCAGCGCGGAACGCCGAACGCGTTGCCCGCATCGCCGCCCGCGCCCTGCACACCGAGTACGAGTGCGAAGACTCCCGACGCGTTGCCCGCCAGCGCCCAGAGCGCGACCGGTGCGGCGCGTCGTCGGCCGGCCGGCACCCAGGTGAGCACCACGGCGGCGGTGATCCCGCCGACCGGCAGGTTGACGGCGAACACCGATGGCCAGCCCCACGCATCGACCAGGAAGCCGCCGAGCAAGGGTCCCGCGACAGTCGCCGCGCCGCCGACCGCGCCCCACAGCCCGAGCGCCGCGGCGAGGCGCGGCGGCCGGAACAGCGAGCGGATGATCGTCAGGCACTGCGGCGTCATCAGCGCGGCTCCCACGCCCTGCACCAGCCGCCAGACGATCAGCAGGCTGATGGACCCGGCCAGCGCGCACAGCAGCGATCCGCCGGTGAATGCGGCCAAGCCCGAGAGGAGGACGCGGCGATGCCCGAACCGGTCCCCGAGTCGTCCGGCGACGAGCAGCGGCACCGCGTAAGCGAAGAGGTAGCTGCTGTTGATCCAGATGGCCGTGGACTGGGTGCTGTGTAGTCCGGCGGCGATGGCGGGCAACGCGACGGAGGTCACGCTGCTGTCGAGCAGCAGCATGAAGAAGCCGAGGCACAACCCGGTCAGGGCAGGCCAGGGCCGAGGTCGTCTGCTGATGTCCATGGGCGAGGCTCGGCTCAGGCTGCCAGGTTTTCGCGCAGCGTGCAGCCGGGATAGCGCGGGGCCAAGGCTCCGCGCCTGCGCAGTTCGGGCAGCAGCAGCTCACTGATCTCGGCGAAGCCGGAGGGCATGCCGAGCGGGCTGGCGAGCATGTAGCCGCCGCGGGCCCCGGTGGCCGCGAAGTTCTCCTCGAGGGCGTCGGCCACGCTCGCGGGATCGCCGACGATCGTGTGGTCGAGCCCGGTCGCCGCGGTCCAGCCGCGTTCGAAGAATTCCTCGCGGGTCATCGCGTGCCCTTCCCCCAGTTCGTCGACGAGGTTGCCGACGAATCCGGCCGGGCTCGCGTGCGCGGCGGCGATCTCCTGCCGCAACTCGCCGAGCTTGAACTCCTTCGGCAGCCTGGAGAAGTCGTAGCCGCAGTTGTGCGAGAGGAATGTGCCGACGGCCTCACGGCTCCAGAACCTGAGCACGGACTCGCGCCGCGCCGCGGCCTCGGCCGCCGTTCGTCCCGCGATCAGCTGCGTCGCCCAGAGAATGCCGATGCGCTCGGGGTCGCGGCCCTCCTTGGCCAGCGCTTCGTCCAGCATCGCGCGGTGTCTGCGCTGTCCTTCGAGGCTCGCGCCGAAACCGAACACGAGGTCTGCGAACGAGGCCGAGGCGGCGATCCCGCGCGGGGAGCTGCCCGCCTGCACGAGCACCGGATGCACCTGCGGACTCGGCACGCTGGCGAGCGGCCCTTTGACCGTGAAGAAGCGCCCGGCGTGGTCGATCGCGTGCACCTTGTCCGGGTCCGCGAAGCGGCCGCTCGTCCGGTCGCGCACGATCGCGTCCGGCGCCACCGAGTCCCATAGTGCCTTGCATACGGTGACGAACTCCTCCATGCGCTCGTAGCGCAGGTCGTGATCGATCAGTTCGCTGTAGCCGTAGTTCGCGGCATCCGAGCCGCGGGTGGAGGCGACCACGTTGAACGCGATGCGCCCGCGGGTGACATGGTCGAGCGAGTTGAGCAGCCGGGCGACGTAGAACGGGTGCAGGTAGGTCGAGGAATATGTCAGGCCGAAGCCGATGTGCTCGGTGACGGTCGAGATCGCGGCGATGACCGGAGCCATGTCGTGCCGCGGCCACTGGATGCCCCACTCGACGGCCGGGGCGATGCTCCCACGCCAGGTGCTGGGCACGCCGGATCCGTCGCCGAAGAACAGCATGTCGACGCCCGCGCGCTCGGCGGTCTGCGCGAGCTCCATGTACATGCGCACGTCGGGGAAGTCGCGCCCGATCCAGCTGCCCGCACGCGCCCAACGGCCCTCGGTGTGGGTGAAGGAGAGGTCGTAGGCGATGTGCATGTTTCCTGTGCTCATGGGCTTGCCTGCTTCCAGAGCGCGGCCACTTCGTCGCTGTCGCAGAGCACCGCGATGTTGAGCGCCAGTTGCTCGAGCGCGGCCTGGTGCAGGACGGGGTCGTACGCGGCGGTGGCGTCGTGTGCGACCACGACCGGCCAGTCGAGTTGAAGCGCGTCCTGCGCGGTGGCATGCACGCAGCACTCGGTGGTCAGGCCGGCCACGGTCAGCCAGGCGCAGCCGAGTTCCTCGCGCAGCCGGGTGTCGAGATCGGTGCCGAGGAAGCCGCTGTAGCCGCGCTTGACCACGCGCATCTCGCCCTTCGTAGGTTCCATGCCGTACCACGCGGCACCGGAAGTGCCGAGGACGCACGGTTCGCCGTGTCCCATCGGTGCGTCGTAATCCCCGCCGCGCAGCCAGCTGCTCGCTCGCCAGGGCCGTGCCGGATCGCTGCCGAGCTCGACCCACACGACCGGCACGCCGAGCCGGCGCGCCGTGTCGACGAGTCCTGCGATGGTACGCACCGCGGCGGCGAGGTCTGCGAGCACCGCCTCGGACAGGTTGAGGGCGCTGAGACGCTCCGGCTCCGCGAAGTCGCGCTGCACGTCCACGACCAGCAGCGCGGGCCCATGGCCGGGCGCGGTCAGCCGAGCGAACTGAGCGCGGCGCAGTCCGTTGATCTCATTCGTCATGTGCACGCCTCCGCGTCGTGCGCGCGCAGCGCGGGCAGCACCGTCTCCCCGAACAGCAGCATGTCCTTGTCGTACTCGGGGAAGATCAGCATCAGTCCGTCGAGTTCCGCCTCGCCCACGATGTACGTGATGTGCTCGATCAGCGTCTGCGCCGTGCCCGCGACGTACGGCGTCTGGAATGCGGCCTCGCCGACGGCGCCCGCCGCCCACGCTCGCGCCTGCTCGGCCGGGATGCCCCAGGAAGCGCGCATCAGCTCCAGGGCCTCGCGGTCGAGACCGGCGCCCCACCGCTCGACCTTCCGCCGTGCCGCTTCCTCGGTCTCGTCCTGCACGACGGTGAGCATCGAGTAGGTCTTGCACACCCGGCCGTTCGCCGCGGCCCGTTCGTGCACGTCGCGCGAGAGATCCCGCATCTCGTCCATGGTGTCGCCGGCCAGGAAGGCGCCGTCGGCGTGCTTGGCCTGGAAGGTGCGCGCGTCGGCGGAGCGGCCGGCGCTGATGATCGTCGGCCGCGTGGCGGGATGCGGGCGCGACTCGCAGTGCTCGAGGTTGAAGAACGGGGTGTGCATGGTCACCGAGTCCTCGCTCCACAGCCGGGTGACGGCCTCGGTCCACAGCTCGGTCATCGCGTACCGGTCCGCGTGGCTGAGCTCCGGGTCCCAGGCACCGAACTGCTCGAATTCGGCCGCGTAGGCGCCGTTGACGATGTTCATCCCGGCCCGGCCGCCGCTGATGTCCTGCAAGGTGGTGAACATCTTCGCGGCGATGGCCGGATTGTGCACGTTGGCATGCATGCTGGCCCAGATCTTCACCCGGCTCGTCGCCTCGGCCAACGCGCTCATCAGCGTCATCGACTCCAGCGAGCGTCCCCAGTGGTCGGTCGCGCCGCCGAAGCCGCGCCACTTCGCCATCGACATCACGAAGTCGAGGCCGATCTCCTCCGCGTGCACGGCGGCCCGGCGGTTCCAGGCGTAGTTCGCCTCCGGATGCGGGGCCGTGGTCGAGATCATCCAGCCGCCGTTGCCGATCGGCAGGAAGATCCCGTATTCTTTCGCGCCCATGTGGTGCCTTCCTTCCCTCGACTACGGGGCCGGCCAGATCAGCGAGTCGCCGTCGTAGTCGGCCTTGACATAAGCATCATCGAACCAGGACCCCGCCTGCGCGGAGGTGACGCTCGCCGGGATGATCGAGAACTCCTGCAGCATGTCGGTGAGCGCGGTCACGTTCTTCGGGTCGATGCCGCCGAGCGGCTCACCGGGCGTCGGGTTCTCGGCGACGACCTTTGTCTCGGTGTCCCAGATCTGCTCGTTGAGCTTCGTGTCGTACGTCGGCCCGGACAGGTCGGCGGCGTATCCGACGCATTGGGCGACATGCGCCTGACTGGCCGTGCAGTAGGTGTACGCGTGCAGGGCGGCGCGCAGCAGATCCTCGACGGCCGTCGGGTGCGCGGCGGCGAACGCGGGGTTCACCGCCATCGCGCCGAGCGAACTGGGGATTCCGTACTTGACCGGCTGCCAGACGGTGACCTGGTATCCGGCGTCCTTCAGCTGGTTGGGCTCATTCGACACGAACCCGGTCAGCGCCGCCAGGCCACCCTCGCGCCGCGGCAGCACGGTCGGGTCGTAGCCCTCGGTGACAACTTTCAGAGAGTTCCAGTTCGCGCCCGCCTTGACCAACATCGCGCGCACGGCGGCCGGAACGTAACCTTTGTCGCCGATGAGCTTGCCGTCGAGCTGGGTGAGGCTGGTGACGTCGCTGTTCGTCATCAGCACGTCGAGCCCCGCATCGGAGTAGGACGAGATGCCCTCGATGTCGATGCCGTTGGCCCGCGCCTGGATCAGGTCCTGCTCGGCCACGGCCGCGATGTCCGCCTGGCCACTCGCCAGCAGCTTCGTGTCCTGCGCGGTGTCGCCGCTGCCGGGCTGGAGCCGCACGTTCAGGCACAGATCGCTGAAGTAGCCGAGCTTGCTGGCCGCGACGTATTCGAGGATCGAGGCCGAGGACTGGAATTGATATCCGGACAGATAGGTGATCTGACCGGCGGCCTTGTTCTGGGCGCAGCGTTGGGACGAGATCGCCGAGCCGGACACGGACGCCGTGCCGCCACTGCTCGAACCGCAGGCCGCGGCGGCGAGGGACAGGGCGGCAGCGGTCAACGCGGCTATGCCGGGGCGGAAGTCTCGATGGCGTCGTTGAGGCACAGGAGTCACTCCTTCACCAAGGAAGAGAATGGAAAGGGCAGGGTGCGGCGTCCCGCCCGAGCGGGGGGATCGGGGAAACGCCGCGGGCTACGTGCGGTCGGCGGAGCTTTCGTGCCAGTGCAGCGCCCGGCGCTCGATGACGGTGATGACAAGCATCAGCAGCGCGCCCATCACCGCCAGGACGCCGATCGCCGCGTAGACGACCGCGAGCTGGTTCATCGACGAGGCGGTGCTGATCACCGTGCCGAGGCCGCCGGACGATCCCGAGGCGGACAGTTCGGCGACCACGGCTCCGATCACGGACAGCGGTGTCACGATGCGCAGCGCGGCGAACAGGTACGGCAGCGCATTGGGCACCCGCAGGTAGACGAGCGTCTCCAACCGCGATGCGTTCATCGTCCGGTAGACCTGGAGCACCGGCTGCGGCACCGAGCGCAGGCCCACCGCCGTGTTGATCAGAATCGGGAAGAAACAGATCAGAGCCGTGATGATGAGTTTCGGCGCGTCGCCGAAGCCGAAGGCCACCACTAGCGCGGGCGCGATGGCGACAAGCGGTGTCACGTTGAGGACGACGGCGATCGGCATGACCGCACGGCGCACGAGCGGGGCCTCGCTGATCACGACCGCGAGCAGGAACGCGCCGACGAAGCTCATCGCCAGCCCCAGGAGGGACTCCTCCAGCGTGATCCCGGCGTTGCGCAGGTAATAGGTGGGGTTGCGGGTCAGCGTGTCGCCGACTGCGCCGAGCGGTGGCAGCAGGTAGGGCATGCGGTCCGCACCCCACTGCCAGAGCGCTGCGAGCAGCGCGAGCATCACGGCCAGCGGCAGCCACATCGCGGGCTTGATCCAGGCGAGCCGCGAGCGCGGATGCTTGAGGCTGAAGCGGGAGGCCTCGCGCGGCGAAGTCGGTTCGGTGTCGGCGTCGGACTGTGCCACGGGGCCCGCCGTGGTGCGCTCGGAAGCCAGGCTCATCGACTCGTCCCTCCCGCGTTCGCGGCGTCGGTGGATCGCCATGCGCTGCGCAGCCGATCCCGGATCAGATCCTCGTAAGTGTGGAAGTCGTGCTCCTCGAACAGCCGCTCGCTCCGCGGGCGGGGCAGGTCGATCTCGACGATGTCCACGACCCGGCCGGGCCGCGGGGCCATCACCACGACCGCATCAGACAATCGCACCGCTTCGGAGACCGAATGGGTGACGAACAACACCGTCGTCTTCAACTCGTCCCATAGATCGAGCAGCTGGTCCTGCAGGCTCTCCCGGGTGAACTCGTCGAGCGCCGAGAACGGCTCATCCATCAGCAGCACCTCAGGCCGCAGACCGAAGGCGCGCACGATCGCGGCACGCTGCTGCATCCCGCCGGACAACTGAGCGGGCAGCTTGTCCATCGCCTCGCCGAGTCCGGCCTTGCGCAGCAGCTCCCGCATGTCAGAGCTCGCGGGCCCCGCGTCACGCCGTCTGGCCGCCTTCGCGTTGATCCGCTGCGGGAGCGTGACGTTCTTGAGTACCGAGAGCCAGGGCAGCAAGGCGGGAGTCTGCGGAACGAAGCCGATCAGCTTGGCCGCACAGGCCTCTGCGGGCCTCACCCCGTGCACCAGCACGTCGCCGGCATCGGGCGCCTCGAGCCCGGCGACCAGGCGAAGCGCTGTGGATTTCCCGCAACCGCTCGGACCGATCAGGCTGACGAACCGGCCGGGCTGGACCGCGAGGTCCACGCCGCTCAGCGCGACCGTCGCAGACGAGCCGTATCCGTAGACCCGACGCACCGAGGAAAGCTCGATCGCCGTCGCATTCGATGCCTGCTGCCGCATGCACGTCCTCCATACCGTCGACGGGCGCATCAACCGCGTGAATCGCAGGTGGGACCCGGTCCGTATGGCGGAGAGCGTGCGTAGCGAGAGACTTGAGTCTGCTACGCGGAATTCCGCTGCTTGATCAATCAGGCTAGTGACGGGTTGTTGCGCGAAAACGACTTCCCGTGTTGCGTCCGTGTCAACTCCGACCGCGAACGCCGATCGCTCAGGGCCGCGGCGGCAGCAGCCCGACGTGTGCGCCGTCGAAGACGTACACCTCTACGCCGAGATCCGCTGCCGCGATCGCGACCCAACCGCCGAGCGCCTGCACGATCGGCTCCGTGACCACGAGCACCGCGCGCTCCGCGCTCGGCACCGCGTTCCGCAGCCACAGCAGCTTGAACAGGTCGGCCATGACCTTGTTGCGGTACGAAGGCTTATAAGATCCCTGATTGGCGACCAGCTGTACGACGATCCGTCCGTCCGGGTCGATCCCCTCCACTTCGACCCGCTGTCTCCCCTCCGGCAACAGCAGCGGACGTGGGCGCAACCGGACCCCGAGCGCGTCCCCGGCCGCCACGAGCATGCGCCGCTCGACCGAGTCCTCACCGAACCGGCTCCACTCGGACGGAGCATCCGCGATCACCAAGCGCATGACGTGAGTCTAGGAAGCGAGGGTTTCCCCCACGTTTCACCGCCGGGCGAGAACCGCTCGTACGACTACCGGATGTTCCCGGGTCTCCCGACCCGCACGGCGATCGACCGCCGCCGGCGTCTCGGGCAACCGGCGCACGCAGGTGGCGACCCGTACGGCCGATACTTGACCTGCGAGGTGGCCGGCCAGGGCCCGAACGCTCATCGCGGCCGGGCAGGAGGGCTCCTCCCACCCGGCCGCGACCCCGGCCGCGGCCGGCAGTTGCGCCGCGACGTCCGCCCCCTCGAGACGGACCTCTCCGACCCCGCGCCGAGTCCGTCTCCCTCCGCCCAGGACCCTGCAGCGTGGAACCATCCGCGGCGGGCGGTCATTCGGGCAGCCTTTCCGGTCGGGCCGTCCAGGGTCTTTGGGCTCGCCCTGCTCCGGAGGGGTGACCGGGTGCGAGTCGTGCACTCAGCCGGATCGGCGTGGAAGACCCGGTGAACAGGAGTCTCGGGATATACAGGGGCGGTCAGCTTGGCCGACCGACCGACCGCGGCGGGGCCGGTTGCCGGACGCGCTGTCACCTGACGGGCTGTGGCACGGTCTGTGAGCGACGAGAGGCAGGGATGACGTGGTGGCCGACGAGGTCGAGCAGTTGCGCGCAAGCGTGGAGGTGGACCGCTCCGAGGGTTTCGGGGAGCGGTTGCTGGGCCTGCTGCTGGACCGGGCGCACGAGATGCCGCCGCAGTTGATCGCCCCGCTGGTGGCCGAGGAGGTGACCAGGATCGGTGGCAGGGAGGTCTCGATCCTCCTGCAGGACTATGAGCAGGAACTGCTGGTGCCGCTGTCCGGCAGGCGGCTGGCGGCGGGCGAGCCCGAGCCGGTCGCGGGCTCCGCCGCGGGGGAGGCGTTCCTCAGCCGCCGCACGGTGGAGGTGCAGCAGGCGAGCGGGGTGCGGATGTATCTGCCGCTGCTGGATGGCAGCGATCAGATCGGGGTGATGGTGGTCACGCTGGACAAGGTCGACGACAACAGCCGCCGGCTGCTGCGCAGGCTCGCCGGTCTGGTCGCCGACATGATCGTGACGAAGAGCGCTTACACGGACCTGTTCTTCAATGCCCGGCGCCGTGCTCCGATGAGCGTGGCCTCCGAGATCCAGTGGTCCCTGCTGCCGCCGCTGTCGATGACCGTGCCCCAGGTCGAGGTGGCCGGGATTCTGGAGCCCGCATACAACGTGGCCGGCGACAGCTTCGACTACGCCCTCAACGAGGACACGCTGCATGTGGCCATGCTCGACGCCATGGGACACGACCTGGGGGCGGCGACCATGGCGACGGTGGCGATCGGCGCCTACCGCCACGCCCGGCGCTCCCTGACCGGGCTGGCCGAGACCTATGCCTTCATGGACCAGGCCATCAGCGCACAATTCGGAGAAGACCACTTCGTCACCGCCCAGATGATGTGTCTGAACATCGCCACCGGTCATCTGCGGTGGGTCAACGCCGGCCATCCCGCACCGCTGCTGATCCGCGACCGCGAGGTGGCCGGCCGGCTGCAAGGGCCCACCACGCTCCCGGTCGGTATCGGCGGTGCCCAGCCACAGGTCAACGAGCAGACGCTGCGCCGCGGAGACCGGGTGCTGTGTTTCACCGACGGGCTCGTCGAAGAGCACCGCGACGCCCGTACCCAGTTCGGCGAGGACCGGCTGATCCGATGGGTCGACCAGATCCTGCACGAACAAACGGCCGTGCGCGCCGTCGTGCGCTCGCTCTCGCACACACTCAAACACGAGAGGGGTGGAATCACCAGTGACGACGCGACCATGCTGATGATCGAATGGCGTGGTGGCGACGCGGACCACCTCGCCGTCGTGGACTGAACCGCACCGGAGCCGGGGCGCTCGCCTTTCGAGGTGCCGAGGCTAGAGCGCCGGGGGTGAGCGCGAGCGCGCCTTATCCGCCCTCCCGATGGTCACAGACATCGAAGACCGCCGAGGGGCGCGAGGGCGAGCAGGCAGGACACGGAGGCGCCGGACCGGATCGCCCCGACGACCGGGACCGTGAACACGGTGAGGCCGTCCGCCGACCCCGTCCACCGAAATTCAGCAATTTGGCATAGGCTTCGTGCAAGTTTCAAGCTGTGCAAAGCAAAATTCGAATATTGCTTGACATGACTGTGGGCAATCGTGCAAGGCCAGATGGTGGGCGGAGTTCGTCAACGGGATCTACTACGAGGGCACGGCCGGTGCTGGGACTGATCGTTTCGCAGGTGCGGCACCGGGCCGGGCGCGCGTGTGCGCTGCCCGCGGCGTTGCTGATCGCGGTTACCTCCTTCGCGGTGTTGAGCGGCGATGCGCGCGGTGAGCAGACCGAGGTCGTCGGCACAGTCGGTGCGAACGATCGCGGCTGCTCGCACTACCGTTGGGCACGGCGCTGGGCACGCCGGTGAGCTCGGCCATGCCGCGCTGGCCGTGCCCGCCGCGGTCGCCCTCGCGGCGCTCGCCGCGCTGCGCCCGGCGCAGCGGGCCGCGCGGTCCCATCCCGGCGCGGCACTGGCCCCGCCGGTCAGCCCGCCGGGCCGCCGGCCGGCCAAGGCGCGCGGCGTCACCCGCCTCGCCCTGACGAACCTGCGGCGGGTGCCCGGACGGGCCGTGCTCGGCGCCGCCGCGCTCGCCGTGGTAGCCGCCGCGTTGCCCGCACTGGCCTTGCGCCGCCTGCCGACCGTCCAACTGCTCGCCGAGGAATGAGGGGAGACCCGGTGACTCGCACCGGCGAAGCCGCGAACAGCCCTGGCGCGCCGGAGCTCTGCGTCGGCGGCGAGGAGGGCGACCTGCCGAGGGGGCGACGCCCGGGCGACGGGGTGCGCGTGACCGGACTCGCCAAGACCTTCTCCGCAGGGCAGACCCGGATTCGCGCGGTCGACGGCGTCGACCGCGCCCTCGATGCCGCAGACAGCGTCGCGCTGACCGGACAGTCGGGCGCAGCCAAGTCGACGCTGCTGCACCTGATCGGCGCGATCGAACAGGCCGACGCAGAGACGATCCGCGTCGGCGGATTCGACGTCAGCGCAGCGCGGCGCGGGCCGCTCGCCGGCTACCGAACCTCGATCGGCTTCGTCTTCCAGCGTTTCCACCTGTTGCCCGCCCTCACCGCGCGGGGCAAGGTGCTCGCCCCGCTATCCGGCCGCCGCGGCGACCGGGTCCCCCTCAGGTGCACAAGGCCGTAGCTGCCGGACCCGAAGACCGGGTGCCGAAAGGGTGCATCGTCGTTCTCGGCGACAACGCCCCCTGGAGCGCGGATTCCCGTACCCGGGGTTACCTCCGGCGCCGCTCCGTCATCGGAGTTGTTCCCCGCGCGCACGCGTTCCCGCAAAGGGGTTTGTAAGGGGCTTCGACTCTCGGTGGCGATAGGCGGACCCACTCGAAGCGTCTCTTCGAGCTCGCGTAGCAGTAATCCGGAGTCTGACATGCCACATGGCGTGTCTGCGGGTTGAATCAATTGCATTCCGAGATCAGGACTTGGAGATGCTGCTGCAAAGTCGGAGTCCGGCCCCCGGAAAGCGGGACACCGAGGCGATCCGCCTGTTCCCGGCCGTCCCGTGGCACTGGCACGACGCGGCCTTCACCGACCTGCGGATCCTGGCCGAGATCGGCGACGACCATGGCGACCGATCATGCCCCTGATCTCCGGCTGACACGCCTGCGGACGCGCCACTGCCGTGCGGCGTCCGGCGCAGTTCGTTGGAAAGTTTCAAGAGATGTCAAAGCTGTATTGCTTTTTTGCGGATGCTTCGCCATGCTCTGCTACAGCGCGCGCTGCACCGCTGATCATCCGGCTCCACCGGCACCACCCCGGGACGGGGGTCCCCACCAAGGCTGTCGACCTCGCGCACCCCGGATCACGCGACCACGGCCGAAGCCGCCCGGACACCGCGTCTCCGTCGTGCACACGTTCCGCGGTCCATCCACGTTCCTGCTGAGCGAAGGAAGCCCACCTTGGAAGCCAGACGAACCACATCCGCCCTGCGCAGGACCCTGTCCACGGCCGTCCTGGCCGGTGCGACGTTCGCCCTGGCCGCGGGCACCGCCGCGGCCGCCCAGACCGGGACGGGCGCGAACGCGGTCGACTACGCGCGCACCGGCACCGGAGCGCTCGTGCCGGTCAGCACGGCACGTCCGGCGACCCCGGTGCACCCCGAGGCGATCACCCATCCGAACCTCGACTTCATGGGTTCGACCGTCGCCTCGCACGAGCCGTCGGCGGCCGGTGCCCGCCCGTCCGCAGCCCTGGTCAGCCCGGCCACGGTGCCGCAACTGCCCGGCATCGACGTGAGCTCGTTCCAGGGCGACATCAACTGGAGTTCGATCGCCGTGGACCTCGACTTCACCTACGCGAAGGCCACCGAGGGCACGTACTACACGAACCCCGACTTCACCAACCAGTACAACGGCCCCTATGACGCAGGTCTGATTCGCGGTGCCTACCACTTCGCCATCCCCGACAACTCGACCGGCGCGGCGCAGGCAGACTACTTCATCGCACACGGCGGTGGCTGGTCCTCCGACGGCAAGACCCTGCCGGGCGCGCTGGACATCGAGTACAACCCCTACGGCGCCGAGTGCTACGGGTTGACCCAGAGTTCGATGGTGAGCTGGGTGCACAGCTTCGTCAACGAGTACGCGGCCAAGGAGCACGTCTACCCGGTGATCTACACGACCACCGACTGGTGGACCACGTGCACCGGGAACTCCAGCGCCTTCGGCTCCACCGATCCGCTGTGGGTGGCGAACTTCTCCGCCTCCGGCGGCGGCCCCCTGCCGGCCGGCTGGGGCTACTACACCTTCTGGCAGTACGCCGACTCCGGCTCGTTGCCCGGCGACCAGGATGTGTTCAATGGGGCGAAGTCCCAGCTCGAGGCCATCGCCAAGGGCTGAGCCCGCCCCCGCCGTAGATAACAGATAACAGCGCTTTACACATCTGCACCTGATACGTGGAGGCGTCAGTGCACAGATTCACGAGGACGATGGCGGCGGCCGGCCTGGCCGTTGCCGGGCTGACGGCCACGGCCCCGGCCGCGAGCGCCGCGACCACGCCCGCGCCCGGCAAGATCAAGGCCGCTTATGCGGAGGTCGAGAACGCGGCCACCGGCACCGCTCTGTGGAGCCGGTCCGACACCACCGAAGTCCCGATGGGCTCGATCACGAAGGTGATGACCGCCTACGTGGTGCTCTCGGAGGGCAACCTCAACCGGCTGATCACCGTGCCCGATGGCATCGTCGCCTACGACAAGGAGTACGGGGCGAGCACCGCGGGCCTCAAGCCGGGCCAGCAACTGACCGCGAGGCAGCTGCTCTACGCGATGCTCGTGCCCTCCGGGTGCGACGCCGCCTACACCCTGGCGCAGGCCTACGGTCCGGGGCTGAGCGCGTTCATCGCGAAGATGAACTCGACCGCGGCGGCGCTGGGCCTGACCCGCACGCACTTCACCGACTTCAGCGGACTGCCCGACCCGACCGAGACCTCTACCTACTCTGACGCCAAGGATCTGATAAGCCTTGGTCGCGACGCGATGCGCCTGCCGCTGTTCGCCTCAATCGTGCAGACCGCGTCCTACCACCTCGACAAGGTCCACGGCGAGCACCCGGCCTTCACCTGGACCACCACGAACCCGCTGCTCGGCACCTATCCGGGCACCGTGGGGATAAAGACCGGCAACACCGACGCCGCCCGCGACTGCCTGCTTTTCGAGGCGGTGCGCGACGGCGTGCCGATCATCGGCGTGGTGCTCGACGACAAGACCTGGAAGGCCGTGACGAAGGATGCCGTGGCGCTGCTGAACTACGGATTCTCCGTCTCGCCGTCCTGAGTGGGCAGTTGCGGACAGACCGGAGCGAAGTTCGCGTCCCGGCTCGCCCGTCCCAGAGACAAAATGGATTACTCTATCTCAAACTTCCACTGAGGTGGCGCGCCTCCCGATCTGTCTCGGATGAGCTCGAGCGTGCCGTCGTCCGGGGCTTCGTCTCTTCGGAGCCCCGGACGAAGTGTGTCCGGCGTCGGACGGCTCGGTCCGCTGCGACTCGCATTCGGCGCCTTGACGTTGCAAACTACCGGAGCTGGTAAGATTTGCGTTGGAAACTTACCGGCTCTCTTCGACAGGTGACCGAGCGGGCGGCCGTGGCGGCGCGGGCCGGGTCCGCCACCGGGGCTCCATCCGGTTCCGCCCGGTATGATCCTACGATTCCTAATCCAAGGAGACTGATGAGCGCGACCGCCGGCGACGAGTCGGGCACGCAGCCGCCGGCTGCGGCACCCAGGGGTGGCGAGTCGGTGCTGCCGCCGCAGACGATCCTCGTGCAGATCCGCGCGCTGCTGCCGAACCTGCCGCCTTCGGAGAAGCGGGTGGCCACGGCGGCGCTGGCCGACCCGGTGGGCGTCGCGGGCCGCACCATCAGCGATCTCGCGGCGCTCTGCCAGACCTCGGAGACCACGGTTGCGCGATTCTGCCGCACCCTGGGCCTGCGCGGCTACCCGGAGCTGCGCATCGGCCTCGCCGCGGCGGCCTCGGCGAAGGGCGGTCCCGCGGCCTCGGGGTGGACCGGCCTCGGCACCGACATCGGCCCGCGCGACACCACGGCCGAGGTCGTGGGCAAGATCGGTCTGGCGGATGCGCGGGCGGTGGAGGAGACCGTCGCGCAACTCGACCTGCACGTGATGGACAAGGCCGTCGACGCCCTCGCCGCGGCCAACAAGATCGACCTCTACGGCTCGGGCGCCAGCGCCCTCGTCGCGCTCGACCTGCAGGAGAAGCTCAATCGGATAGGCCGACGGGCACAGTCCTGGGCCGATCCCCACCTCGCACTCACCTCGGCCGCGCTACTCAGGAAGGGGGATGTGGCGGTGTGCGTCTCCCACTCCGGCGAGACCCCCGACACGCTCGCCGCACTGCGCGAGGCGCGGGCCAACGGCGCCCTCGTCATCGCGATCACCAACTTTCCGCGCTCGACCCTGGCGCAGGAGGCCGACCGCGTACTGACCACCGCGGCCCGCGAGACGACCTACCGCTCAGGCTCCATGTCCAGCCGCATCGCGGCGCTCACCGTCGTCGACTGCGTCTTCGTCGCCCTCGCCCAGCGCAACCGCGCCAGGACCCTCAAGGCTCTGGAGCGTACGTACAATGCGGTGCGCAGCCGCCGCATCGCCGCGGACTAGAGTTCCGCGACTCGCCTCGAACGGCGATGGGCCGTGGGACCTCGAGCCGGACGCGCGGCCTTCGAGGATCCCACGGCCCATCGCCGGGGCCGAGCACGTCAGCGGGGGTTGTCCGCGGCGCCTTCCCGCCCCCCGGCGGGCAGCCGCCCGAGCGCCTCGAGCGCCGGCCGCACCCTGCCGCCGGTCATCTCGAGCGCTGAACGGGCCTGCTCGGCGCCCACGCCCAGCACCAGCATCACGATCGCGGTCTTGACCTCGCCGTCCGCGGCAGCCAGGGCTTGCGCGCAATTCTCCTCGGACTCGCCGGAGGCCTCGATCAGGATCGAGAGCACCCTGCCGCGCAGCTTCGCGTTGGCGGCCTTCATGTCCACCATCAGGTTCGAGTACGTCCGGCCGAGCGCCACCATCAGGGCCGTCGAGAGGCTGTTGAGGATCAGCTTCTGCGCGGTGCCCGCCTTGAGGCGGGTCGAGCCGGTCACGGCCTCGGGTCCGGTGTCCACGGCGAGGTGGATGTCCGCCTCCGGAGCGAGTTCAGCCTCCGGGTTGGCGCTGACCAGGACCGTGAAGGCGCCACTTCGGCGCGCCGCGCGCAGGGCGCCGCCCACGAAGGGGGTGCGGCCGCTGGCCGTCAGACCCACGGCCACGTCCGCTCCCGTGACGACCCGTGCCTCGAGCTCGCCGGCGGCCGGGTCGTCCTCGTAGTTCTCCACCGGCACCTCGAGCGCGCCGGCCCCGCCGGCGTGGTGGGCGAGCACGATTCCGCGTTCGAGGCCGAACGTCGGGATCAGTTCGGCCGCGTCGATCACCGCGAGCCGGCCCGAGGTGCCGGCGCCGAAGTAGTGCATCCGCCCCCCGGCGGACAGACGCCTGGCGGCCTCGTCGACCACCCGCGCGAGGTCGGGCAGGACGGCCGCGACGGCGTCGGGCAGCAGGCGGTCCTCGTCGTTGAGCATCCTGAGCACCTCGAGCGTGGGCACGAGGTCGATCCGGGTCGTACGGGGGTTGCGTTCCTCGGTGGGGGACTGTACGCGCGGTGCGTACTGAGTACTCATCAGCGTCCTTTCGGCGATGGTCGGCGACCTCGCGCTTTGCGCGTTGCTTCCCCACCGGACTCGCGCCCACCACGTATCAGGGTGCGCGGCAAGAGGCGAGTTCCGCTCGTCCCCCAGGCCACTCGAGAATCAGCGAGCTCAACAAGGATGGTGGCGCTCAGTCATCATGGCGGTAAGTTGCGCCGAGGTCAACTTGTTGGGTCAATTATTGACGAACATCGGGGGCGCTCCTATCATCGCCGCATCGCACGAACCCTTATCCGCGGCTGATCGGAGTGTCAACGATCATGAGTCGGCTCCACAGACTTCGCGGCCCGCTCGCCCTCGCGGCCGGTGCGGGCCTGTTCCTTGCAGGGTGTACCTCCGGCGGCTCCGGCTCGGGCTCCGGCGGTAGCAGCGTCTACACCACGATCTCGGGTACCCAGGAGATCACGGCGGGGGCGCCGATGAACCCGTTCAACGCGTCAGGCAACTTCTTCCTCGGCATGGACACGATGCAACTCGGGTTCGACAAGCAGAGCCCGACGAATCCCAACGACTTCCTGCCGGGCCTCGCGGCGAGCTGGACGGCCACCTCGACCGGCCTCACCGTGACTCTCCAACCGGGCGCCAAGTGGTCCGACGGCACGCCCGTGACCGTCGACGACGTCAAGGACTCGATGGCGATCGCGCTGACGCAGGGCAATGCGACGGTCGGTGCCGGCTTCCTGACGCAGGGCCTCGACGTCGGTTCGGTCACCGCCGTCGGCTCGAGCACCATCCAGATCAACCAGGCGCCCGGGGGCACGAACCAGTACTTCACCCGGGAGGTCCTCAACCAGCCGATCGTACCCGCCGAGGTCTACGGCACGCCCTCGCTGCTGCCCGCCGACATCTGGGGCACGATCGGTCAGGTCTCGAGTTCGAACACGGCCACCGCGACGGCGGCGGTGAACTCGCTCACCACCATCGGGAAGGCGATCTCGGCCTACGCTCCGGCCAAGGACATCTCGGCGGGACCCTACGTCATATCGCGCATCAACTCCGGTGAGGCGCTGCTGACGAAGAACCCTGACTTCTTCGCCGCGTCCAAGATCGGGCCGAGCCAGGTGATCGAGCGCCACTACTCGGGCAACACGGACATCATCGACTACATGAAGGACGGCGAGCTCGACTCGGTCCCGTACATCGCCATCAGCACCGCGCAGCAGAGCGCGGTCGAGGCGGCCGGGTACCAGGCGGTGACCACGCCGTCCTTCGTTCAGGCGGGAATCGCGTTCAACGAGTCGGACGCGCCGTACAACATCACCGCGGCACGCCAGGCGCTCGCCTACGTCATCAACCGGCAGGCGGTCACGCAGGTCGGTGAGCCGGTCTCCGGTACGGCCTCCCCGGATGTCGACGGCATGATCGCCTCGGCGACGCAGCAGTGGCTCACCTCCGCACAGACCTCGCAGCTGAACCCGTACGACACGGACACCGCGAAGGCGACGAGCCTGTTGCAGTCGGCCGGGTTCAAGAAGAACGGCAGCCAGTGGGTCGAGCCGAACGGCAAGGCCTGGACGATCACACTGCAGTCGGTCAACGGGTTCAGCGACTGGAACTCCGGTGCCACCGTGGTCGCCAACGAGCTGACCGCCTTCGGCATACCGACCCAGGTCCAGCTGACCGCCGACTTCCCGACCTACAAGACGGAGATGGCCGCCGGAAAGTACGCGGTCGGCTTCTGGCTCTACGCCCTCGGCCCACAAGCCTCGGCCGCCTACGACCGCCTCTACGGCTCCGACGACGGCTACACCGCGAACGCGAACGGGACCGTGGGCCACGCCGACGGCGGCACCAACTGGCAGCACACGCCGACCAGCTACACCGTCAACGGCACGACGATCGACCCGGGCCAGCTCACGGCGCAGCTGACGACGCTCCCGGCCTCGCAGCAGGCCCCGATCGTCGCGCAGCTTGCCGTGGCCACGAACGAGAACGTGCCGTACGTCCCGCTGTGGGATTACAAGAACGTCCAGTACACGCTCGGCAAGCGGTTCACCGACCAGCCGGCCGACGGCGACTCGGACCTCGCGGGCCTGATGTACAACTCGCCCGGCGTGTGGATGATGCAGGGCTACGTCAAGGCGAAGTGATCTCTGCTCGATTCGCCTGAAGTGGCACGGGTATGGAGACGGCCGTGGCGCCATGGCTGTTTCCATACCCGCGCCAAAACAAGCCTCGAGAACAAGACACCTGAGAACCATCGCGAATGAAGGGAGGTGAGAGCACGTGACGTACCTGGCTCGGCGCCTGCTGCCGAAGCTGGCCGTCGGAATCGTCATGATCTGGGCGGTGGCCACCTTCACCTTCTTCCTCGTCCACGCTCTGCCCGGGAACCCAGGCGACACCGCCTACCAGAAATACATCATGTCCGGTATGTCGCCCCAGCAGGCGCAGGCCAAGGTGAGCACGGTCTTCGGCTTCACCTCCCGCGACCCGCTGCTCGTGCAATACCGCGGCTACATATGGAAGCTGCTGCAGGGAAATCTCGGCCAGTCCATCTCCTACAGCGGGGTTCCCGTCACGCACGTGCTGCTCGCGGACGCTCCGTGGACCGTCTTCCCGGCGTTGGCAGGACTGATCATCGCCTTCGTGGTCGGCTGCGCCGGCGGCGTCGTCGCGGCGGTCAAGCGGTCCACGCATCTGGGCAACCTGCTGTCGATATCCGCCTCGGCCATCGTCGGCATTCCCATCTTCCTGTTCGCCATCGCCTTGTTCCTGGTGATGCACACCGAGCTGCATCTGCTGCCGTTCGGCAGCACCGCCGACATCACGCTCAACACCGGATGGAACCTCCCCTACATCTGGTCGGTCATCCAGCATGCGATGATGCCCGTGCTGAGCTACGCGTTCCTCGCATACGGCACCTATCTGCTGACGATGAAGTCGAGCGTCATCTCGGTCCTCGGTGACGACTTCATCCTTGCCGCGGAACTTCGCGGCCTGCCGCAGACCACCCGGATGCGCTACATCTCGCGCAACGCGGTCCTGCCGCTGATCACGACCTTCGCCATCTCCCTCGGCCTGCTGCTCGGCGGTTCCATCCTCATCGAGACCACGTTCGACTATCCAGGTCTGGGCAATCTGATCGTGACGGCACTCGGCCAGCGTGACTATCCGTTGATGTGCGGTGCCTTCTTGCTCATCACCACGGCGATCATCGTCATGCTCATCATCGCGGACCTGCTCTATTCCGTGATCGACCCCCGGGTGAGGCGCTCGTGACCGCTCTTCGCATCCTGACGCGCAAGTCCGGCCGCGTGATCGGTGTCGCCATCCTGCTCCTGTTCACCTTCCTGGCGATCTTCGGGCCCTACCTGTACTCGGGCCCGCTGGCCATCGATCCGAACGACATCTATGCGGGCCCGAGTTCGAGCCACTGGCTCGGGACCGACTTCGCGGGTTCCGACGTCCTCGAGGAACTCGTGCTCGGCGCCCGGTACGTCCTCGAGGTGGCCGCGCTCTCCGGACTGTTCGCGCTCGTGATCGGAACGACGGTCGGGCTGCTGGCCGGATACCACCGGGGCCTCGCCGACTCCGCGCTCATGCGGCTGACCGACTTCGTGCTGACGATTCCCGGGCTTCCGCTGCTCATCGTGCTCGCTTCGATCTGGAGCTTCGGCAAGCCGATCGAGATGGCGACCGCGCTCGGCGTGACCGGCTGGGGCGGGATCTCGCGCGCCGTACGCTCTCAGACACTGTCCTTGCGCGAGCGGGGCTTCCTCGAGGCGGCGCGCGGGCTGGGCCTGCCGTCATACCGGGTGATCGTCAAGGAGCTGCTGCCGAATCTGGCGCCCTTCATCGCGATGCAGCTGATGCTCGCCATGATCAGTTTCATGGCGGCCGAGGTCGCACTGTTCTATCTGGGCGTCGTTCCGTTCTCCAGCACCAACTGGGGGGTCATGCTCAATCAGGCGATCTTCCAGGGTGGTGCGCTCCAGACCAGTTCGGCGTTGACCTATCTCCTCGCGCCCTTGGTGTGCATCCTGCTCGTCGTGGTCGGCGTCGTGCTCTTCCTGGACGCGATCGACGAGCTTTTCAACCCACGTCTCAGGGAGCGTAAGTGACCGACACGGCCCCGATCATCGGAACTGCGCCGATCTCGGCCGCCGCCGAGGTGGCGGTGCGGGACCTGACCGTCACCTTCCGGACCGATCACGGCGAGCTGCCGGCCGTCGCGCACGCGAACCTCACCCTCGAGGCCGGCAGGATCACCGGTCTCGTGGGTGAGTCGGGGTCCGGAAAGTCCACCCTCGCGCTCAGTCTGCTCGGCGCCGTGCCCGCGAACGGGCGCATCGCGAACGGCTCGGTGCACGTGACCGACGTCGGCGACGTGACCAGGCTCGACAAGAAGCAGTTGCGCAGGCTGCGTGGCGGCAAGGTCGGCTACGTCTTCCAGGCATCGCAGAACTCGCTGAATCCGCTCAAGACCGTCGGCAAGCAGCTGCTCGACCTCGGGCGTGCGCACGACGTCGAGGACCCCAGGGCCCTGGTCCGCCGGGCGCGCGAGCTGTGCGAGATGATGGGCATGGACGGCCCGCGCGTGCTCGACGCCTACCAGCACGAGCTCTCCGGCGGCATGCGCCAGCGCGTGGGCATCGTCTTCGCGCTCGTGCTCAACGCGAAGGTGCTCGTCCTCGACGAACCGACCACGGCCCTTGACATGCTCTCGCAGAAGGCTGTGCTGGACATCATCGGGAACATCCACCGTGAAGCCGGCCTCACCACCCTGATCGTCACGCACGACATGGGCGTCGTGTCCGAGCTCGCGGACCGGCTGGCCGTGATGTACGGCGGCCGGATCGTCGAGGACGGCCCGGCCGAAACGCTCCTGAACTCTCCGGCACACCCGTACACCAAGGCGTTGTTGAACGCGACGACACGGGTTTCCGGCGACACCACGAAGGCCCAAGCGCTCCCAGGCAGGCCACCGGACCTTGTCTCGATCCCGAAGGAGGGCTGCGTGTTCCGCAGCCGTTGCGCCTTCGCGATGGACATCTGCGAGACGGAAGACCCGTTGTACGTGAACTGGACGGGCTCGCGCCGGCGCGCTTGCCACGCCGAGGTCGAGAGGGTGACTGCGACATGATCGAGGCGCGCGGCATCAAGCGGACTTACCGCACCCAGGGAGCCTTCACGGGCGCGCACGAGGTCAAGGCGCTACGCGGCGTGGACTTCGTCCTTCCCGATGCCGGGGCGGTGTCCTTCATCGGCGAGTCGGGCTGCGGGAAGACGACCCTCGGCAGGATACTCGCAGGCCTCGAGACGTTCGACGAGGGCGAAATCGTCGTCGACGGCGTCGAGGTCTCGCGACTGCCGAGGCACCGGCGGGTGGAGGCGTTCCGCCACATCCAGCTGATCCATCAGGACCCATACTCAGTGTTGAACCCGACGCGGACCATCGCCGGCACGCTCGGCGACCCGTTGCGGATGGCGGCCAAGCGTGCTTCCGGCGACGCCTCGCGCGGCACGTCCAAGGAGGCCGTGCGTGCACGGGCACGAGAACTGCTCGAGCTCGTCGGACTCGAGCCGGAGGGTGTGCTCGCGAAGTTCCCGCACCAGCTCTCCGGCGGCCAGCGCCAACGTGTGGTCATCGCCAGGGCGTTGACCGTGGATCCCAAGGTGCTGATCGCGGACGAGGCAGTCTCGATGATCGACGTCTCCATGCGCCTCGGCATCCTCGGGCTGCTCAGGGACCTGAGAGAGCGTCTCGGCATCGCGGTGGCCTTCATCACGCACGACGTGGCCACGGCGAGGTATCTCGGGGAAGGCGGTGAGCTCCACGTCCTGTACCGGGGAGAGATCGTCGAGCGTGGGGATGTCGACGCGGTGATCCAGAAACCTGTGCACCCGTACACGCAGTGCCTGCTGTCGGCGGTACCGGTACTCAAGGGCGCCGAGGAGCCGGGCCCGGACCGGCTCACGCCCAAGGGCATGCTCGACCCGAAGGCCGCCACGCCGGGGTGTCTGTTCGAGCCGCGCTGCCCCTTCGCCGAGTCGCGGTGCACGCACGAGCACCCGGTCCTCGAGAAGCAGCTCATCGAGGGCACCGAGATGGAGCACGCCTGCTTCTACCCGCAGATCCGCCGGGTCGCCGCCGTCGAGGTGCCGTCGGCTGGCTGAGTCCGGCGCGGCACATCGCCAGGCCTCGATCGAAGGGCACTTCCGATGTCAAGAACCTTCCCAACTTCTCCGCTCCATGTAAAATAATGACCACATTTGTTACAGGGCTGATAGGGGCTCCGGGCATGTCACGTACTCTGAAACGCCCCCTGATAAGGCGGGCACTCGCTCCGATCATCATCGCTTTCGCACTCGGAACCGCGACGGTGCTGCCCGCCACGGCGGCCACGGCGCAGAGCGCGGGGCCGTCGAGTGCGGCCTCCACCACGGTGGCGCTGACCCAGGCCTTCGCGGCCGGACGGCACGTCGGAGCCGCCGCGATCGGCGGCATCCGCACCGGAACGCTGCACACCGGCACGGCCGACGGCCACACCTGGGCCATCGCCGCCTTCGCCCCGGCCGACACGGCCAAGCCGCAGCAGGCCATCAGCCTGCAGGACGCCGATACGGGCGTATTCACCGAGGCGGGCGAGAGTTGGCACCTCGTCAGCACGGGTCTGTACGGCTGTGCCGTCGGCCTGCCCGCGACGTTGAAGGCCGCCTGGCACATCGCCGCTTCGAGCGCGTGCACAGGCTCGGCTCCCGCTGAGCAGGCCGCAGCCCGGAAGGCGCTCGCGGCCAAGCCCGCGGCCGCCGCGACCCCGATCGGCCAGACGATCGCCGATATCGCGCTGAGCCAGGTCGGGGTCCAGACGAATCCGCCGGTGCCCAACTTCAACACCGTCGACTGCAACCCGTACAGCACCATGGTCGCGGGCTTCTCCTCCGACAGCGACGGCTGCGGCTACAACTCCACCTTCAAGGTCGAGAACCAGAACGAGACCTGGTGCTCCGACTTCGCCAAGTGGGTGTGGCAGCAGGCGGGCGTCACGGCGGACATGAACACGCTCAACGCCGGCGCGACGTCGTTCGACGCCTGGGCGGTGCAGCAGGGACAGGACCCGCAGGTCGACACCGGCACGCCCGAACCCGGGGACGCAGTGCTCTTCTACTATCCGGGCAACTTCCCCGGCTACGCCGACCATGTCGGCTTGGTCACGGGCGTCAACGCCGACGGTTCCATCAACATGGTCAACGGCGACTTCGCCGGCGACGCGGCCGTGGACGTCCAGTACGACCAGAACATCACCGACCTCTCGGCCTTCGCCGCCAGTGTGGAGAACCCCGGTGAGCAGTGGGCCCTGGTCACCCCGCCTACCGCGGCGCAACAGCCGAACCCGACCGGGCAGATGGACGCGGCGTCCGTCGCGGTCGACGGCGCCACGGCGCAGTTCCACGCCTCGGGGTCGGTTCCCGGCGGAACGATCACCGGCTACTACTGGACCTTCGGCGACACCCGGATGACGAACGAGACCGGTGCCGATGTGACCCACGTCTTCAGCGAGCCGGGCACCTACACCGCCACCGTCACGATCACCTCCAGCTTCGGCACCACCACGACCCTGCGTAAGAACATCCAGGTCGCCGCCGCCTCGGCCGGGGTCGCCTCGGCGCCGGTCGACGAAATCTGGTACGACCCGCTACCGGTGGCGCAGTACACGTTCACCCGCTCCCAGGGCGGCCTCGCCGTCGACTACTGGAACGGCGGCCAATGGATCCAGTGGGCCGTCCCCGGAACCCCGGACGCGAGCGGCGTCATCGCGGCCCTGACTTACCCGGACACGGCGAACGCGGATGTCAACACGGCGCACGCCTTCTACCGCGCCGCGGACGGCTCGCTCGCCGAGACCGCGCAGACCTCGTCCGGCTGGCAGAACCAGACCCTTCCGGGCACCGCGATCGCGGGCGGCGCGGTCAACGCCACGACGACCCCCGGAGGCTACGCCGAGGTCTTCTTCGTCAACCCGCGTCGTCAACTGTCCGCGGACGTCGAATCGGCCTCGGGCTGGACGACCCGGGTGCTCGACCCCGCGCCCGTCTCCGAGCCCGGCTCGCTGGTGCTCGCCGACACAACCAGTGGCCCGGCGATCCTCGGGGTCGGCCCGGCCGGCCTTGTCACCTCGAGCACCGAAATCGGCCCGGGCTGGATCACGGTGCCCACGGGGGCCGTGGCGGCGAAGAACAGCAGCCTCGCCGCGGCGACGACCGCATCGGGCGCGGCAGAGGTCTTTTATACCGAGCCCGGTGGCACGCTCGGTGAGGCGACGCAGGACGGGCTCGTATGGAAGCCGTCGACGCTCCCCGGAACTCCGGCGGTGGCGGGAGGCAAGGCGGCGACAAGCTACCTGCTGCCCTCGGTGCTCCCGGGTACTGTGGGCGACTTCCCGCAGCCGCCTGGCACTCTCACGGACACGAGCGTCACCGCGCCGCTCGGCATGGAGGTGTTCTATCTCACCGCCTCCGGCGCGCCCGCCGTCACCTACGACGACGGCACCGGCTGGCAGACCAAGGCCCTGCCGGGATCGGCGGACAGCATCGTGGGAGCGAGCGCTTACCAGGTCGACGAGGAGCCTTCGAACCTGTACCTGGACAGCGCAGGCGCCATCACCGAGGAGACTACCGGCGCACGAAGCGGTGATCCGTCCGGCTCCTGGAGTACCTCGCCCGCGCTGCCGGTCGCCCCGTCGACCTGGGCGAACCAGATCATCCTGTACGCGGCCGACTCTGCCGACGCCGCGACCGCCCGCGCCGCCGCCGCCGCGGCAGGGCTGCCGGCGCAGCAGGTGACCACCTCGTTCGCGGCGGCCTGGGCGGACACGCTCGACGGCAACTACATCGTCTACGCGGTCGGCACCCCGGCTGTGCGCGCGCTGTACAGCAACCTGTGCAACTGGGCGAACCCGTCCGACCTGGCGGGACCGGGGACTCCGTTCTCTTACGGCGTCGATCCGGTGGACACGCTGGCTCAGGTCGGCCCGGGCTTGTTCATCAACTCCGCGGGCGCGACCGCCGCGGACACCCAGGCGATCACGACCGACCTGGCGTACTACGCGCTGCACGGCGCTCTGCCGCCCGGCGTGACCGCGGTGCCGCCGCAGATCGGTGCTCCCGACGCCTGCATGGGCAGCGCGAACTGAACCACGGCCCGACGAGCGGCGAGAACCGCGGCGACTTGCGATGACCGGGGCGGCTACGAGAATCTCGTGGCCGCCCCGGTGTCATCCAGCTCCGCCTCGCAGACCTCGCGTCCCCATGAGGGAGCATCACCCGAGGTCTGGTCGAACTCGATGCCCAGCGCTCCCATGGAGGCGAGGTTCGTGACACCGGCGCACCGCGCGGGCTCCGGTCTCCGACAGAGCTCTATGGCTCACGGGTAGCGAGGGGTCTCCGCACGGCAGGCTCGTACCACGAAGGGCAACAACGCCGCGAAGGCTGCTAAGGCGTGTTTGAGAAGTATCGCCGGGGCCGCGGCGCCTGCCACGCACGCTCGCGGCGTTGCCGGATCGCCCACAGACGCCCAGTATGCGGACGAC